>Ga0123342_1003077_pt1 | contig 27139 bp, 22 predicted proteins | sample Turbeawhitnodule_FD_89960 | JGI IMG/M metagenome (GOLD analysis project Ga0123342, IMG submission 89960) | Root nodule microbial communities of legume samples collected from Mexico - Turtle bean Mexico white nodule | ecosystem: Host-associated > Plants > Roots > Nodule | place: Mexico: Nepantla...
AATATTAATAATAATGTTAATTATAATAATAATATTAATAATAATGTTAATTATAATAATAATATTAATAATAATGTTAATTATAATAATAATATTAATAATAATGTTAATTATAATAATAATGTTAATATAATATTAATATGTATAAATTATGTTAATAATTATAAGTAAAATAAAAATGATAATATGACTAAAGAATTTCTCTAGTCCAGTGGTTAACCCTTATCTGATTACTGGAAGGACTTGGGTTCAAATCCTGGTTGATGCGCTTTCTTTGCAATATTAATTGTGGGTGCTTGTGTTTAGCTAGCGTCTCGACTGAAAATCAACTTCCATAAATCTAAGTTGGAAGGTATATTAATATTGAGAGGCAAACCCTTCAAGTGTATGCAAAGGCGTTACATTGTATTCTTATGAGAGTACCCTTCAAATACCTTGGGCTTGAAGTAGTCGGAAATCCGAGGAAGAAACAGTTTTAAAAGCCAATTGTGAATAGAGTTAGTGCAAGACTAAGTGCCTGGAAGGGTCACTACCTATCTATGACAGGTAGACTTTGCTTGGTCAAATCGGTTTTCTCATCTATTCCCCTGTTCTATTTGTCATTTTTTAAAGCTTCGGAGTCGGTGTATAATAAAATCATTAGTATCCAAAGGAAGTTTCTGTGGGGTTGGGGAAGAGAGGAGAGTTCTATCTTGTGGGTGAGTTGGAATAACTTGTGTAAACCTCTAGAGGAAGGGGGCTAGTAATTAAAGACATCAGAAAGTTCAATGTTGCCCTCCTAGCTAAGTGGAAGTGGATACTCTTGAGTGAGGAAAAGGGGAAGTGGAAGGATAGTCTCTTATCCAAATATGATATAGGTCTTAATAGCGGCCACACAAGGTTGAAGTTACAATCACGATGGTAGAGAGATTTATGTAAAAGTTGTAGAGAGGGTGAAGAAGCAGGTTGGTTTCAAAGAGCATTAGAATGGAAAGTGGGAGGAGGGAACAAGGTTAGGTTCTAGAAGGATGTTTGGTGTAGTGGTAATACTCTCTTATTTCTGTTCTCGGGGTTGTTTTCCTTATCTCTGGATCAAGGGAAAAGGGTGGGTGAGTTAGGAGGGTGGGAAGATTCTGAATGGAGGTGGAGGATGTGTGGGAGGAGAGTTGGGTATCAATGGAAAGCTTCACAAGAAGATGAAATGCTAAAGATGATTTCTAAGGTTACGCTGTATAATGAAGCTAAAGACACCCAAGTTTGGAGAGTGGATACCTTGGGGGTTTTTCTGTGAGTTCAACTTATACACTTCTGACAAATCATGATTGCAGGACCCATGAGAACATCTTTAAGCAGTTGTGGCAGGCCAAAGCTTTCCTAAATGTGCTGACAACAACATGGAGGACGCTTTTGGACAGAGTTCCTACTAGAACAAATCTTTCTAGAAGAGGGGTAGTAATCCCCTTATCCTATGTGATGTGCCAAGCTGTAGAAGAATCATCACAACATCTTTTTGTTGAATGCATTATTGCCCAAAAGGTATGGGATTTTTGTTTCAGATGGATTGGGATAGTGTTTGTCCAACATAAAGACGCGATGAACCATTTTGAGAATTTCGTGTTGTCACCTGTCTCGTTTAAACATAATTTGGTCTAGAAAGGAATGTGGGTGGTGGTAGTGCGATGTATATGGAAACAAATGAATCATGTCATTTTTAGACAAGAGGTAATAGATGCAGAAGAAATTTTTCAACTGGCCCAATTGAAGTCGTGGCTATGGATGAAACACAAAGTAGACTCCTTTAATTATCTATTTTCTGATTGGAACTTGAACCCTGTGATATGCATTAAAAGTTTTGGATAAAGAGTATGGAAGCTCTAAGTGAGCAAATGGGAAGCTTCGGATGGTCTGGTTGTAGAAGAAGTTATGCTCTATGCAGTTTGGTGTTGCGGCGGGGTTATCCTGCTTATGATACGGGTGGGGGTGGAAGAGCTTTGGTGTGGCAGACCACGTGCAAATAGAAGTTTCTCTACTAGGGTGGCAGTCTCAATGCCATTTTTTCCTCCTTATGAGTCCGTATGAGGGTAAGGAAGGTAATCACGGGTGTATGCTTCTTTGGGGCACTGGAGGTAGTTTGGCCTTGAAAGAGTTGCTTGGGTGCACACCAGTTCAGCTGTGGTTTCGGCACAAGAACATGCCCCAGGGTTCTGCTGAGAGAGTAAGGAAGGTAGTTAAATAATGGGGTGGGTGTGGTTTTGGCCCAGACGCTGGTTGGTGATTCGATCAGTTTCTTAGAGGAGTAGTTATGGGAGCAAATGCTTTAGAAGTGAGGAGGTCTGTTTGTATCACCAGGAATGCTGGTGCATTTGTATAAATTGTAAATAGAAAATACATTTTTATTTGATTATTTTTTAAATAAATGTCTTTAGTTTCACAATAAATTTCTCAAATCCATATCTTCTCTCAGTATATTATAAATTACATTTAAAATTATACTATAAATAACATTCAAAATTAGAATTAAATTAAAAATAATAATTGTTGATCATTCAAACTTTTAAAAAACAAAACTAATAATAATTTTGAGTTTAATACTTTAGAATTAAATTAAAAGTAATAGTTATTAATATTTTTAAATAAGACTAATAACGATTTTAAGTTTAATACTTGCCAAATTTAAGATAAGATCAATCAATTGATAGTTGCATAATTTCCCATAATCCAAATAACCTATATTTATATATTTTTTTCTGACAAAAAATGCTATAAGTTAAACTTTAACTCTTCTTTACATTTTTTTCATTAATAAAAAATGAAATAAATAAAATTAGAGCATGCGATACATATTTCAACCCTCCCCAACCCACACCCATTACAGATGTATTAAAAGACATTATGTTTACACTCTCTGAAATTAACTCTTCTTTTAAGTGTAAATCATTTTTAGCCCTTTCGCTAGGTAATCATTGAAAAAAGTTATTTTACATTTTCCTCATTTTACTAAACCTTAAAAGATTTTTTTAAAACTAATTTTAAGTTTTTCATCATTTGGCTGCATTTTCTGTTATGACACACCCATTATAAACTTTTTGAAAAAAAAATATTGTCTCTTAAATTATAAATAATTAACTAGCCCCTTGGAAAGAAAGTTAGGGGTTGATGAGGTGGATCTTCTAGGGTTTGAAGCTTCCATTCTAGCATTCTATATATTCAAAATGAAATTAATCCATAATATTTTACGGAAAACAACATCAAAAATCAAACAACTAGAATTACTTATTTTGTTTGAAACGACATTGATTTGCTAAGACAAGTACTTAAAAGATCTTACTCCTATGCTCTATTCGACATAGCTAGATCCTAATAAGTACTCAGCCCAAACGAGTCCTTGGTGCATAATTTTGTAAACAAAAACTCTCAACATGGGTATCGTCTTTATGATTTTCACTACATTGTGCTTGTTGTGATGAATTTGAGGACGAAGAAGTGAACAGTGAAAGAGAGAGTCTGGTATTAATTTCTTGTTCACTTTCTGCTGGATCTTTCTTCATCTGCTCATCGCTATTAATGTTTCTTGAATCTTGACTTAAATTCAGCTCCAAAAAACTTGGAGACCCTTTTTTCTCATTCAACCTCTCTAATTCATCTTTTACATGACCCTGTTTCCATACTTGAACCTGATTTAGGAATTCTGGCATTCGATTTTTCACATCACGAACCTAAAATTTCACAAGGAATATTTCTTTTTTTGGTCAACAATAAAGAATATATTCAACACAAGGAATCATTACCTTATATGTATTTACAAATGGAACTCCAAAATTTAAATATTTTCTTTACTGAAATTTTACTTCTTAGCTAGATGATATATATGATTGTATTTACGAGCAAATATATCTATTAATTAGAAATAATCTTAAGATATGTGTTTTAATGTTATGTTATTATTAGAAAAATCAGCATTTCTTTCTTTTATGCATGATAAAATATAATTGAATGATAGTATAAAGTAAGTTTATATTGTAAGTATATTTAAATTATAAAAGACTAATAGGATAGTGTGACAATTTTTTTAAATTATAAAATTAGTTGTTTCATCAATATAGTTTCACATCGCTTAGCAAGTTTAGATAATTTAAATACATTTTTTTCTCTTAATTCATCGACGTCTTTTAAGAACAAAATCATCACGATTAAAAAACTCGACAATAACTCAAATAAAAGATATCTCATCAAACTTTAGGTAAAATACACACCCTAACCCTTGCATTTTTTAATATGAAGAAGAGAGCATGATAAACATACTAAATTTCTTCTTTTGTTTGAGAGGAAAAAAATTCAATAGAAGTGTTTTCAATTTAAAAATCTTTTCTCCCAACTTGAAATAAAAGAGAGAGAAATAACTACTCTATTTTTCTTTTTTACTACATACATATTAAAAATATGTTTATGCTTAAAAATATTGCAGATTACAAAAATATTTTTTAATAAGTTCGAAAATATTTATATAACTTATATTTTTGTTCTCTTTTTTACATATTCAAATAAATGGAGAGAAATTTACCCAATTCTTTCTTTCTTATTTTTATTCATGTATAAAGAACATATTTCTCGATTCTATTTTCTCTTAATTCTATGATTATTGTTTCTCGCTTTATTGTTTTTACCTTTTATTCAGCTCTCCTAAATCAAACAAATGGCTTAAAAATGTAAAAAGAGCAATACTATATAATACGGTTTTCTTCATCAAGTCCATATCCCAAATAAACGTCAATGTATTTCATTAGTAAATGTATAATCAAAGGAAAAAAAGTATAAACTTAGATAGAAATTAAGTCAAGTCAATAGTTTTCGCAAAGAAAACAGTTTATTATCTAATACTTTTCACACACAAAACAAATTGAACGCATTGACCCGTTTTTATTTTTGAAAGGGTTGTTAAATGCGTGTTTGAATACGCTTCTGAGTTAAAGAAACAATTTCAGTATTCTTTAAAAAAAATGCAGAAATTTTAGCTATTATTGGTTTCCACTTTCACGTCTCCATCAGAAGCAAAACATGCATTCTGAAAACTGGGGAATGAAAATCTTTTAATTTACCTATTCTCATAATTAGGCAAATAAAATAATGTGATTAATATAGCAGTTTTATTACCTCGGCATCAAACTTAGCGTGGCCAGCGAAGTTAGGACTGCAAGAACTACGTTGATACTGATAACTACACAAATCTTTGTCCCACATTGAACTTGATCTTATCATCATGTGACCATTGAAAAAACCTGTGGGGTGTGATCTACAGAGAGAAACACTAATGATATATCAAAATTTTTAATATATATATAATTGATTTCGCCATTTGGCTGTTTTGTTTGTATACCTTGAGGAGCCATGAGCACTGATCTGATAAGGTGATTGTTGAATGAGCAGAGATGATGGAATATAATTTCTGTTATCTACCACAAAGTGTCGTGGGGCATTAAGTCTTCCGTACATATCGAAAATACTATGCCTTCCTTGCATTGCCTTATTCTGAGATAAAACTGAAATGAAAACAGTGACAGTGAAGTGAATGATCATGCATGTAGTGTAAACCCTTGGAACCATGAAAATGGAAAGGTAAGAGCATAGAGCTCGATCAAAAAAACATGGTTTTACTATATTAAGGTTCTGAAAAATATTTACCTAGGCCAGACTCATAAAGCTTTTTACTTCGATACATCTGAATTCCAAAAATATAACTAAGGCGTTACATGAAGCTAGAAATGAAATGAAATGAACAATTATTTGGCAAAAATGTCTCTAGCTGGAGTACAATAAACCAACAGATGCTTGAGTGTGTGTGTGTGTGAGTGTATATATATGTTTGGTTTTGTACCTGCAAATGGCTCTTTACATGTGCAATGCTAAGTCCTCTCACATTCATCAACTGGAGAACCAACTTGGGCGTTGCTCCTGTACACAAAATTATCAATAAAAACGTAAGATTAGAATGTTTGGGAATGATTGTTTCAAAAGATCTTTCAAACATTTTCTTAATTTCTCCTTTTGTTCACGGGTAATAAAATCCATGACCAGTAGTAATTAAAGTTTATGGGCTTGAAAACTGATCATGATCTCGATAGTTGCTGAGTTTGACTAGAAAGAGAAATTGTGCATGTTTCTGAGAGAGTTGGAGTAACCTTTTGTAACAGAAGTAGTAAAAGTTTGAGTAAGGTTTTATTATGTTCATTGTGCATAAAAAAAGTGTATATGCTTGAAGTGAGTTGCACTTACTTTCTTGTCCACCAAGCCTCTCAACAGCATGCACAAAAGCTAAATGAAGATCAGGAGTCCAACGGAGTCTTGGCATTTTGGACCGGACATATTGTCTAACAGCAGTTGCACGCTCTTTCCCTTCTTCACTTGAGTTATTATTACTGCTCAAATTACCCTCTTGAGATGATATGTCATTGATACTGATGGGGTCATCACTGGTGCTACCATCTCCATCATCCGCTGCTTCTTCATTCAAATCCAAGAATGAACGTTTTCTTCTAAGAATTGCAGAAGAGGGTTTGCTACTTTCACTCTTGTCTTCCTCAGATATACAATTTCTCTCATCCATTTCTGTTAAATTTATTTATTCTTCTAAATGCTCCTTTTCTTCTGCAGATAGAGAGATGGCAGTGAAGTCAGAAAAGCAACAAAAATACAACCCCCCCTTATAAAAAGTTTCTTTTTTGTTCAAAGTATATATTGCCATAACCAAGATGATATGTTGCATATATGGGGAAAAAAAATATTAAATGTAGTTTAATTAGTTGTACTGATTTTGAAGACACTATACATGATGCTTTAGAAGGATTCTCTGTCTTCTTACATTTGTACCATAAATTTATTACAAGTTTTGCTTGTTCCTAGGTCTTGGAATTCCACACTAACCAATATATAGCCTACAATTTGAAAATTGTAACATGTATAGGAAAACACATCACCTACAATAAATCTAAGTGAAAGTGCAGTACGTGATCTATGTAGTTATTAGTTTTTTCTTTTTTTCATTTTCTAATAAAATAGAGCTCCTTTTTTCATGTTTTTTTGTGAGTTTGGAAGGGGATGGGGGTAGATGTCTATAAGATTCACATTTGAACTTCCACAAAACTACATGATCAATTAGAATTCTGGAAGCAAACTGATCCTTTTTAATTTCAAGTGCTACAGAAGGATGAGATCTGAAACCAAAAAAAGTCAAGACTTGAAGTCAAACAGATATGGTTATTCCTAAAAATAAGTATATATATGTTGTTCTAGAAGATTAAATAAAGTGCAGATGAGAAGACTAAGCAATTTGAATTGTTCAAATGGTGGAAGAGTAATAGAGATACAGAAGAGAGAGAGATGTAAGTAGTTTTGTGCAAACCATTGGTGACGATGAAGCTTAAGAACAGCTTAAAGTATTCCTTCCAAGATAACTGATGAGACCAAACAAAACCACCACAGATGATTCAACAGAAGCCAATCTAGTTTCTAAGATCCAACATAGCCAATTTCTTGGAGACCCTTAAATCTGTTCTGCAGAGGTTGATTCAAGCATATCTAGTGTTGGCAGAGCCCTTGGTGTTGATGGATCCAATATCTGAAGATGAAAGGAAACCCTATATGGTAAGGTTGGTCTGTGTAAGAAGGTGAGGGTGCATTATTAGCAAGTGGGACTGGTTGGAATGTATGGAAAACTAAGCCTAAAATACCACTAGTCATCGCACATCAAATCAAATATTCTCAGAAATTAGTATATTCAAATACAATAAAATATTTTACATGTAGAAGACGATGGTCGGACAAAACCAATTGTATTTTCTGTGACTAATAATATTTTTTACATTTTGATATTAAAACATTTGAGTTAGCAAGTAGCTAGCCGGAGCTAACAGATATACTAGATCAAAGGCACACATATGACTCCTATTTTGTACTATTGAGAATCATGTGATTATTTTTTTTGACCTTTTTATTTTTCCAACTTTTCTTTGACAGGTTGTGTCCCTAGCTTCTTTCTAGTGTCCTTCTTTCAATTAACCTATCTGCGATAATCTTTACTACTAATGTCATTAGTTGACCTCTGTTACTGACAAATCTCATTTATTGTTTATCTTATACAAATATTCTTAATCATAGGTTGTAGCTGTAGTAACATATCAATTTTGAAGGCGTATATATTGACCGACATTTATATCTCTCAGCTTGAATCTTCAAACACAAATTTCCTAATTCTTATTTTATTCTTACATCACTGCATGCTAATTCATGTCATTCTTTCGCCTGAATCAATAATCACAATCGTTTTGGATAGTTTTGCATAACTAATCAAGTTTTATTTTAATTTAAATGTTCATTAATCCTTTTAAGTGTAACAGGTACAAGCATTTATATACCTGGAGGTATAAACACATAGCCACACCAGAAATCTATATATATAAAGTATTTATGAGAAGAAAAATTAAGTATAGTATATTGATTAGTACCAAAATTCCAATAAAGAATTACTATATTTATTAATTCATCCTACATATGGGCCTATGACATCGAAGGCGTGCAATCACCTTAATTCTAACTTGACAAACAAAGATGTTTTACAGTTTTCAATTTTGTCTTGGTAAGCTATACTGTTTCAAGTAGGAAAAAACTCCTATATATATATATATATATATATATATATATAAAAATAAACTCCAAATCCCAAAGTGTAAATAGTCAAATATATATGATCTATAACCTCGAAAAGTTAATGTCAGTATGTCTTAACTAATTAATTAAGGAGACATTGGCAATCATAGGGGTAAACAAAGGTAGGGGCAAAAGTGTTTGTCCTATATGTTTCTTTTATCTCGAAAACTAACTTTGAATGCTTGTATGTCCGAGAAGATGTATAAATATATAAATCCTTCTGCTAAGAACTTTTTTTGGTGACATAAATAGTTGTATATTTCATCCATGTGAATGATACATGAAAATCAACTAAAATTGTTTCAATATCAGTTGTGGATAATGATGAACTATTATACATTGGATGATTTCCTTTCGCTACATTCTAATCACTCCTTTATCAACTTCAAGGAATTGATTAAATTCGATATCACATCTAATGGTCCCATATTTGAATCTTACTCATCTTTCTTTTAACCCTTCTATGAATTTAGGAATTATACCTTTGAGGTATTTAAGGGATATTTCAATACTTATACTTATTGTATAATCCGAATTATAAGTTGTTTACCAAAAATGTAACTAAACTTTTATCTTAGCTGCAGAATACTACAGACTTAGCTTGTAAAACCTAAAGTTTACAAGACAAAACTCTCTCTCTCTCTCTCCCTGTCTATATGCAAAGTAAAATACGTGCATGTGATTTTGAAAACCTGAAAATTCATATATTTAAAAATATTGAGAACAGATTCGGGAAAAAAGACAGGGAAAGTAAAATACAAGATGATGCATGCATGGTAAATACAATAGTTGTGTCATATATTTGATATTCCCTCTCATTGTCTCATTTATGGATTGTTTTCCTTATTGTCCAAGGATTTACTTTTGTAGAGGCTCTTAGGGAGAATTTAAGCCACTTGTCATGAGATCATGGAGACTAAATATTTATTTATTTAATTGCTTGCAGCGCAGAGTGTAGGTCCCAATGAGGAATCATTTTCAAGGATTAGGTTTTGGCTACAAGACACCCAATTTTGACTATAGATTAGTATGAACACAGTTTTACGTGTATTGGAGGAGAGAGAGGGAGAGAAAAAACTGAATGAAGACAAATATTCGAAGGATTAAACAAAGCGATTGGATTGGGAAAGCCATACGCAGGAGAGAAGAAATGGGTTCTCGTGCGGATTCAAATGGAAAAATGGGAGAATTCTCGTAGCTCTACGTACCGGCTTATACAACACTTTCTTCTTTGTCATTTTCTGTGTGCATGGGAGTTGACATGTTGCATATTTTAGGAACACTTGCAGAGAAGCAAAGAATCTTTCTCAGAATTACTCCTTTTATTATATCATAAACATCTTTTGCCCGTTACCAAAGGTCTATACCACCTAATTTTATTATTTCTTTTCTATATATAATTCTTTCAATTTCCTACGTCTATTTCAGTCACTTTATACATATACATTTTATATTTCCAATTAGTAGTCAAGTCATTTTCTTTTCCTTGTCTACGATAGTATTCTTTTCGTTTTACATTTTTGTTTCTCATAGATAATGTATTGTGGATTCTTATCGGAATCATAGGTAGGTGAGATTTTTCTTTTTTTAGCAAAAGATTAAATGGAAATACTTGTGTTACTCCAATTCATACAAAAGAATATGTTTTTTCTTTTTTTATTGACACAAGAAAGAATATAATAAATATAAATATTTGAGGAATACTTCAACTCTATTACATAAAAAAATATTTTATGACCAGTCAAAACAGTTCATCTCACACATTCTACTTAGACCTGATAGTTCTTACATGCATACAAAAAGACAGATTTAAACCATAACAAGAAACAAAGATATATACAGTAACTCTTACAATTTACATGCAAGCACATAGAGAGAGAAGGAGAAAGGGTTTTCCGACGAGGGAGAGAGAGCATTTTCTGGTAAGGAAAAGTGAGTAAAGACCATGATGGATTCTTCGTTTTTCTTCACTAATTTTCCACCCGAGTATGCGGAAAAGAACCTTCGGAAAGTATTTCAAAGGTGGGGCAGAGTGCTTGACGTCTTTATCCCTAGAAGGTTAGACGTTAGAATCAAACGCTTTGGGTTCGTAAGGATCCATGGTGTAAGGGATGTGGAGGTACTAGAAAGAAAACTCGGCTCAGTTTGGATTGGGTATTGGAAGTTGCAAGTTAATAAACCGAAGTGTGGTTAGAGGGAACCACAAAAGAAAGAGTGGTTATCCAGGAAGAGACGGATTGCCTCTCAGAAAACCTGGAACCAAAAGGTGCAACAAGTTTCTGGTGTCGCGACGATGAAGAGTGGGAGTGCAAGCTTTGCACAAGTGGTAAAAAATGAGGGTGCGATTGCCTCCCAGGAGGATGCGGCTTCGGATATTAATACGTCTTCTTTCAATTTCAAGTCAGAGGTCCCAAAGTGGTTGGAATGCAGCTTCGTCGAGAGTTTATCTAAAGCTTCCAACGTAAAGGTAGTGTAGAAGAGCTTTTTTATGGGAGGTTTTAACTTCGTGCGACTTAGATACATCGGTGAGAAGTTTGTTTTATTATCAAGTGAAGTGGAAGGACTAGTTATTATATAGGTTTTTGTTGCATTTTGTAGTCTCTGTTTTTTAGCCATTAGATTAAATGTGGGTGTTTGTATAAGGGTTGGAATACCCCTGAAGTATTCCCTTTAATTTACTTAATTCTTTGCTGATAAAAAAAAATCAAGTGAAGTGGAGGATTCCCTTTAGAAGCTTATAGAAGAAAACAAAGAATGGTTGGATGGCATTTTCGATTGTTCCCTGGTCTAAGTCTTTTGAGGTAGTGGAAAAATATGTGTGGGTTCACTGTAGAGGAATCCCTCTGAATTTTTGGAGCAACTAGTGTTTTGAGCTTATAGGGTCTCTGGTTGGAACGCTCATTGAGGTAGACGAAGAAATTGCTTCACGTGAGGTTTTAGAATTTGCTACATTACGTATCAGAATCCCGGTTGGAGTAAAGGTAAGCCTGGTTAAAGATGCGAGAATTAATTATACCTTATGTTAGGTATTTTTGAAGAAGAAAGCAGTGCGATAGTCATTCAGGTAGGGTGTTCTCACAGCAGGTGGGGTGGTGCTTCGGAGGGGGAATCTAAGGCGTGGTTGGATGGTAGCGTCGAAGATTATTTTTACGTCTCGGATGGCTTTGATTTTGGTGGAGGGGCAGCGCAATGGGTGGGAAGGAGATGTCGCAATTTCCAACAATGGTGGACGGAAGTGCAAGGGGCGCAAATAATCATTCAGACAATGTTATTAATTATTCCTTGGGAAGTCAAGATGGTGCATGGGAAAGGAAGGAGTTAGGTAATGCAGTAACTAAGGTGATGTCTAAGAGTCAGGAGGGGCCAACTAGGGGTGACACATATAGTCAAGACGGTGGTTCGGTGCGAGAGGGAGTTTTCTTCGGGTAAGCTCCAGGTTCTTTTAGACACCAAAAAGTTGGGTAGCAGTGTTGGTTTGGCTGGTCTTAATCTCAAACCTTTTCCGGGTACGATTATTGTGTCCTCGGTAGGAAGGGACATCCAACCCGTTTCTTCGGTGGAATTGAGGTAAGAGAATACTAGTCATTTCATCTTTGAAAGTGTTGTAAGAAATTGTTACAGGGGTTGTTCTGGATGAAAAATTATGTGTCTAAAGCTTGAAAAATCTGGAATTGTGGGAAGGAGTTGGGCTTTTCGTTTGACGGTGAGGAAGACATGGTTCTTCGTTCCTTACAAGCTTTCGAAGCCGGGGATACTAGTAGAAGGAAGGAGGTCAGTGTTTCTGATGATGAAGATAATTAGTCTGAATATAAGGGCGTTAGGAGGAAGTGTTAAAAGAAGGTATTTAAGAGAGTTAATCTGTTTGGAACAAGTAGGTATGGTTTGTTTGCAAGAGACAAAGTTTTCTGAGGTTGGTGAGGGGAATTGTTTTCTTTTGTGGGGCTCTAACGATATCGATTGGGTTGAAAATGGAGCGAGTAACAACGTTGGTGAGTTAATTACGATGTGAAGAAAGAGTTTTTTCAATTGTTGAGGTCCTTTAACGGCAATAATTTTTCTGTAATTGAAGGGGGTTGGAAGGTTGGTAGTGGAGTACAGGTTACAATTGTGAATGCCTATTGCCCAAGGACGTTGAGGGGAAAAAAATTTAATTCTGGATGAAATTTGTGAAGTAAGGGTGAATCATCCGAACAAGGTATGGTGTGTAGTTGAGGACTTTAATGCTATTAGGAGGAAGGAGGAGAGAAGAAGTTATGTTTTTGTGTCATTGTAGCAAAGAAATTTGGGAGTTTAATAATTTTATTGAAAGGTCAGAGCTGATGGATATCCCAATGATTGGCATGAAAGTTATTTGGTATAAACAAAATGGTTCTATGAAAAGCATAATTGATAGGGTCTTGGTTTCCAAGGATTGGTTGGAAATTTGGCCAAATAGTAAACAATTTGTTTCTAGTAGATCGGTGTTAGATCATTGTGCCTTGGTACTTAAAGACAAGTGTTCTGATTGGGGACCAAAATCATTTAGAGGCCTGGACATTTGGCAGAAAGACGACAGGTTCAATGAATTCGTGCGTGACAAATGAACCAATTACGATGTGGTTGGAAGAGGGTTGTTAACTTTTAAGGAAAAATTGAAAAGGTTAAAGTAGGATTTAAAAGCCTGGAATCGAGACATCTTTGGGAATGTCAATAGTCTTTGGGAGGATTTCAAAAAGAAGATTCAGACTTTGGACGTTCAGGATGATGAAGGCGCTTTTGATGAGGTAGGTAAGGAGGAGAGGAGGTTTCTGTTGGAAGAACAAAACAAGAATTTGTTTAAGCAAGAAGCTGTGTATTTTCTGAAAGCTCGTCGCAAGTGGCTGCAACAAGGTTGTCTAAATACTAAATACTTCCATTTGATTGTTGCATGGAGAAGGTAAGGAATAGCTTTAATGGTATGTTCATTAACGGCTACTGGTGTGATGACAAGGATGTGGTGAAGGAAAAAGTCAAGGATTTTTTCAATAATAGATTTGAAGGAACTATTGGGCCTCAGGTTAGGTTGGACAACTTATTTTTTAACTTTATCTCTGATTCAGATAATGAGATGTTGGTTGGCATATTTTCTGAAGAGAAAGTTAAGAATGCGGTTTGGAGTTGTGATAGTTCGAAAAGCCCTAGTTTAGATGGTTTTAATTTTAGTTTCATTAAACATAGTTAGGAGTTGAGTAAGAAGGACATTTGATTGGTTGTAAAGGATTTTGTTGTCTCTGGTTCTTGGCTTATGGGGTAAAATGCTTCCTTTATATGTTTGGTTCCCAAGTCTGATAACCCACAACCGCTTGATGATTTCATACCCATTTCTCTAGTCGTATGTATATACAATATTACATTAAAACTACTTTCTCTTAGGTTGAAAAAGGTGTTACGTAAGGTCGTTGATTTTAGACAATCGGCCAATGAGGTGCTTGAGGAGGCTAAGAGGACGAAGAAGAGCGACGTTTTCTTCAAGATTGATTACGAGAAGGCTTACAACTCTGTGAAGTGAGATTTTATCTATTACATGTTAGGAAGGCTTGGATTGTGTGATAAGTGGATCCTTTGGATTAAAGCTTGTCTTGAATCTTCTTCGGTATCCATTCTTGTTAATGGGAGCCCGACCAAGGAATTTTCTCCATTGAAGGGTTTGAGACAAGGTGATCCTCTCACTCCTTTCTTGTTTCTTATTGTGGGTGAAAGTCCAGTAGGAGTCTCTAGGAATATTGACGAGCTTGGAGTGGTAAACAGTTTGGAGATCGAGAGTAAGAAGGTTAGAGTTAATATGCCTCAATATCCAGATGACACTTTGTTTTTTTGCCATGCGAGTTCTAAAAGTGTGTTCAACATTAAGGCAATGTTAAATTGTTTTAAGTTGGCTTCGGTTTGAAGGTGAATTTCTTGAAAATAAGTATTGGTGGGTGGGGGTTGATGCGTTTTCTATCCAGGGTTTTGCGACTATTCTTAATTGCAAGGTAATGAAAGTCCTTTTCAAATATGTAGGGTTGCCTATTGAGGGGTGTCACAAGAGGGAAGCGTTTTGGGATGGAGTGGTGGCTAGAATCAAATCCAGATTGGGAAGATGGAAAGGTAGAAATTTGTCTATGAATGGAAGGATTTGTCTCATCAAGTCAGTTTTGGTCTATTCCGTTGTTTTACATGTCAATGTTTATGTTGCTTGCTGTTGTAATGAAAAAAGATTGTGCGTATTCAAAGGAACTTTCTGTGGGGATGGGGTTCTGAAGGGAGGAAGATTGCTTAGATTTCTTAGGAAAAGGTTTGTGAGTCCCGAGACGGTGGTGGGCTTGGAGTAGTTAACATTAAGGATTTCAACATGGCTTTATTGGGTAAATAGATTTGGCGGTTGGGGTATAATGAGGGAGGTTTGTGGAAGGAGGTTTTAGAGTCCAAATATGGAGGTTGGAGAAATCTGAAGAAGGACAGGTGTATATACAATGCTTCCCTTTGGTGGAAAGGTTTGAAGATGACCTAGAAGCTGGAGAAAAGGGGTAGTAACTTCGGAGACTGCTTAAAGTGGGAAGTTGGCAATTGGAAGTCTATCAAATTCTGGGAGGACCGATGGGTAGGTAATGATTCCTTGAAGAATAAGTTCCCAAGACTTTTTTCTCTTTATGTCGAGAAAAGAGTGGTCTTTGGCGTGGAAAATGAGACTTTTTTATCAGAAGAAGGTCTAGGTTAGACAACTTCTCGAGGTAGTGCACGAATCGTGCCCTGTCTTGGAGAAAGTTGATAGGTGAGTTTGGAAATACGATAAGTCTCTATAGTTCTCAATAAATTCAGCTTACGGTATTCTAAGAGGTGTTCATGTGGGGGACTGGTCGAGGATGTTTAAATTGTTTAGGAGAATTAAAGCTTTGTCTTCAACTCAGGTTACCACTTGGAGGGTGCTGAAAAATAAGCTTGCTACTAAGGATAATTTACATAGATGCGGGATTGCGGTCGGAAGCGTTTTTTGCTGCTTTTGTGGGGTAAAAGAGGAGGAGTTAAATCATTTGTTTTTTTACTTTAGAATAATCTAGTTGGTGTGGAATCTTTGTTTTATGTTGTTAAGCATCTTGTCAGTTGCCCCCCATTCACGCTTACTCTCACTTTTTGCAATTCAGGTTGTGTAATGCTCTTGAGTCGGTCAACTTAGAGATGGGGAATATTTGGATTGTGGTGGTTAGTGAGATTTTGAGTCATAGGAATAAGATTATTTTTAAACGTGAAGTTTTGGATTATTATAAGATCTTTTCTTTGGCTTAATTGAAGGTTTGGTCTTGGATCACTTCTAAATTCCTCTCTGCTTGTTTTTCTTTTTCTGATTGGTGTCATAATCCTTTGGTCTATCTTTCTTCGCTTTAGTTTGTTTTCGGCAGTTGTTTTTGGCTAGGTTCATTTTTTAGTAGTTGTATGGTGTTGTGTTGTTAGGTTGTTTTTTGTTCCTTTGTATATGGGTTGGATCACCTATGAAGTGGTTCACAAGTATATATTATTTATTGATGATAAAAAAAACAAATATATATAGCAGCTAATTCTATGAAGAACAACTGTGAATATGAGCTTATACATTTCAAATTAAACAAAACAATAGACCCTTGCCAAAGCTCTACTAGCTCTAAGAAAGAAAAAAACATTCCTTAGGCTTGTGTATCTAATAGCGATAGCTGCCAAAAGATGTTCGTAAAAGAAGTCTCATGACTTATATTTTGCCCTTAATGCAGTCCGTACTTCATATTTGAATTTTGCTTCGAGTATATTCTTCTTGAAACCAATATTACCATTGTGGTATGCAAAAGACATTGATCCCTAACGAGCTACAACGAAAACTTTTATTAGGAATAAAAAGCCTAATGTTTAGCTTAGCAATTGAATGTACATGACAGGGTTTAAACACCAGTCAGAATAAAAGAAAAGTGCCATTAGGAATTTACCAATTATCCACCTCCAAGATTTTAATTGCACCATCATGAATACTTGTTGCTCATATGGAATTTTATTATAAAAATGATATTGTTTCTCATAGTTCAAATATTCCAAACTGTGGCTATCAAAATAATTTTCAATATATCATTTTTGTTCTCATTAAAACTCACAAAATCAAACCCACAAAAGTGTAATATTGCAGTACCATGATTTGTGATTACAAATCTAAACCAATTGGCTCTAAATTTTCACAACTTTTAAGCATCTAAAGAATAAATTATCTGAATTCTCTAACTCCCTATCACACATAACACAATTTAACTTTTGAATACGAATATTTTTATGAAGAAGGTTCCGGATTGCTGCAATTTTATCTTGAAAAACACGCCAACAAAAAACAGTGGCAGAAGGTAAAGCTTTGGATTTCCAAAGTTTGATATATACCTCAAATTCCTCTTCCATTTGAAAATTTGACAGGATCTTATATGAAGATTTAATAGTGTAATTCCCTAAATTCATATCTTTCCATACCAATTCGTCCTTTTTTATCATAATACAAATGTTTTTCGTTAATAAGGTGTACCATTTAACTCACCAAAGTTTCCTCCCAGACAAACCAAGGTCTTCTCCAACTCAGTCTCCAACACCATGTAACCTCTTTCCAAACACCTAATTGACCTATGAACATACCCTTTTGGTTTGACTTGGCATATAGTCTCAGGAACCTATCTTTCAAGGTAGTTTGCCTATCCAAATATCTTCCCAAAACATAATTCTATTCCCGTTTCCAAATATCCAAGCAATATTTTCCAAGAACCAAGATTTGGGAAATAAATAATTTCTTTATGTCTCTCCATCATAGGGAATCAAATTTACTCTTTGTATCCTCAAATAAAACTCTCCATGGTTCGTATTTAGACCTAATAATGTTTGCCCACATCCCTTTGTTGTCTTCCCTTCCCAATGTCCAGGCCCACTTTACTAATAAAGCAGTGTTGAACGTCTTAAGATTCTTAACCCCTAGACCCCCTTATTGTTTCCTCTTACAGATTGTTTTCTAGCTAACCCATGCAATTTTCCTCCCTTCATGACGTCATCCCACAAAAAATATCTCTAAACTATAATAATTTGATTCCAGATCGATACTGCCATTCTGAAAATGGATAGGAAAAAATTGGTAACGCATAGGGAACATATTTTATAAGGATGATTCTACTTGCGAAGGAAATATGTTTAGCTTTCCATTTAAAGATACGTTTTTTTTTTCTACCATTCCTTTATAGAAGCCTTTCAATCTATGATTTCCCCCTAGGTATGTGAAAGGGAGAAGCATGATCCTGTATATCATAATTTCTTCCTATCTAGACAAGGAAGATGCTTGAATTCCTATTCCTCCAATATTTGATTTATATGGAAATTAATTTTCAATCAAGATGCTAATTCAAAGCATCTGAGAATGCTTTAAGAACCACAATATTTCTAAACTTGGTTTACAAAAGAATAGAGTGTCATCCATAAATTGAAGCATATTAATATGTATTTCTTCTAAACCCACCCTAATCCATTCGAGCATACCTTTTCTCTCAGCTTATCTCACCACACCTATTAGCCCTTACCCAATGATAAGAAATAAAAAAGGGTCAATGGATTTCCTTATCTTAGTCCATTTTCCATTTAAAATTCTCCACTGGGACCGCCATTAACATAATATATACATGGGATGTTTCCAAACAATTTCTAATCCATCTTATCCAAGAATTGGCAAAACCTAATCTCTCCAGCATGTAAAATCCCACTCAACTGAATCGTAAGCTTTTTTGAAGTCTACTTTCCAGTGATGCATCCCTTACTTTTTCTTTTCGCCTCATCAGTAACTTTGTTGGCTACAATAACACTATAAAAAGGGCTCATTCCCTCTAAAAAAACATATTGTTTAATTTCAGTCTATGTAAGTCAGGAACAATTTTATCCAGAGTTCTCTATTTTCCTGATCTAGATTATCCTCTTCATCTCTTTTATCTAACTCTCTAATTGAAGTCACAAGGTTATCTTTAGTTTTATTAATATCCTCAAAAGTATTCTTATTCCATATTCTAAGATCCATCTTCATACACTTAAGTTTTTCCTTCAACTCTCAAATAGCATTTCCTTCTAGTTTATATGAATTCCATTTTTCTTTGATAAAAACATAAAAGTCCTTGTAATTTTCACAAATATACAAAAGTTCTAAATGACATCGCCCCCCAATCAATTAATGTGTTCTTGAGAACCAAAGCACAATGATCATAATTAGTTGAGGACTCAAGACAATCCTTAATCCAAGCTACCCATTTGACACAAAAACTCATTCTTTGAAGCATATAGTATAAAAACTCACAATATACATAATCATAGGCTTTCTCAAAATCAGCCTTAATAATAATGCATTTTCCTTTCCTCTTTCTAACGTCATCTAGGACCTCAGTTATGAGATTGTTAATGAATAAAAGTAGATTTTTCTTCATATATGAGATTGTTAATGAATTTCTGCAACCTTTTAGAAAGGATTTTAGCTATGATTCTATACAGACTACCCACAAGAGAAATTGATCTATATTCATGTAGCTCTAAGGGGTTAGACACTTTCGGAATGAGGGTAATAAAAGATGCATTACAACCTTTAGGTCATTTTCCAAACTTGTGGAAACTCATGACAACCCTAGACAAGTCCTGCTTAATAAGATCCCATAATTCTTTAAAAAAATTGAAGTTAAAACCATCTAGTCCAAGACTTTTGTTACTATCACAATCCCACACAACCTCTTTAATTTCTTCCATAAAGAACAATTTAACTAGTGACTCATTTAAACACTATTAATTGGGCAAACAGAACATTATCTAATCTTATCTTTAGGTCATTTGTACTAGAAAACCTATCCTTATAAAATCTAAGAACCTCCTTTTTAACCTTACTAGGCTCTTCACTCCATTTTGAACCTATATAAACCTCCTTCAACATATTTTTACTACACCTCCATTTCATTCTCTTATGAAAATATTGTTATTAAGATCACCATCTTGCAACCACTTTCTTCTAGATTTATGTTCTTCTATAGCATTTCAACTTTAAGTTAAAACTCTTCAGGTCAGCAAAATAGGAGTTTCTTTATTCATCATTTAGACCCCTTTGTTCGTCATTTATATCAAACTCCCTAATTCTCTTAACCAAACATTCCACTTTCCTATGTAACAAGTCAAATACCTCATTTTTCCAAGTACTGATCTCTTTCTTAAGAAGTTTCAACTATTCTTTCACAATCCATATTTCATTACCTTGCTTATCTTGTTTCACCCAACAATTTTCTACAACTTCCCTAAAACCCCATCTGTATGAAAAACATTTAAATATCTAAAGGGTCTCGATCCCCAATCATACTGAGATTGTGTGACCAAACTGACACAATGATCAGATACAGTCCTATCTAGGACATAGAGTTTGCATTATGGTCATACATCCTACCATTCTGAAGACATAAAGACCCTATCCATTCTTGACTTCGCATGTCCATTAGGTTTATACCACGTAAATCTTCTCCCGATCATAGGTAACTCATGGAGATCCATACCTCCAATAAAGAGGTTCGACCAGTTCTTTTCTGTTAGGGTGACCCTGAGATATCCCTATCCTTTCATTTGGTTTTCTAATAGTATCACTACAAAGAAATCATTAAATAAAAACCAATTTTAGAGATAAAAATAATTAATCACTATATTGACTAAATTCGATATTATTTTACAGACTAAAAAAGTTACTGATATCTGAAGTAGTTTTTATTATTAATAAAATTTATAAATTAATTTATAAATTGATATCTAATTAGCTACCAAGATTTAGATACCAACTTTATATGTATGCACCTTGACACCCCCCTTGACACCATGGGAGAAGTATAACCGCTAGAGACAACTGATATCAACTCACCCACACAACTTTCTGTATAACTGCTTTCTAATTTTTTTTATTAATAAATTAAAAGAAACATACAGTAACCTACTATTCAACAATCGGTTTGAATATAATCTTCTCGTCCATGAAAATTGACATCGGTTAAGCAGAACAGTCTAAAGAAGATGAAAGAACATAAAACCTACTTTTGTAGGTGTTGTCTACAAGATCAATGTCTGCATAGGCATAGTGCCTATACACGTGGATATTTAATATTTATACAGTTACTCCGTGCTAGTAGGATTAAGTAGATGTTCGGGTTTTGTTTCAGAAAAAAAGTGCATATATTAGGAAAGTGATAACTTAATTCCTCAACTATGAACTCACAAAACACAAGATGATATAAGAATCAGGTAGTAAAAACATATATATGTAAAACATGGTGTGTGCATCGTATCACTGACTTGTTAATTATGTCCAATAATAAACAATAATATAACTACTGTCCTCTTCCACTAGGTAGGCTCTAAAACTTTTGTCTTTTTTATCAAAGTACAGAGATTGGCTCTCACTTTTATATTCCTTATACTCACACTATTTCTATGAAATTAATTTGATCCTAGCTTTTGTTCTATCATAGCAGTTGGAATTTGACTATCATTAATAAAGCGAACACATTAAATAATATATAAGTGAAATTTTTTATAAAAAAAAAACCCATTATTTTAAGTTTCAAATAATATCATGTTCTCGTGTACTAAATGAATGATTAATATCTTGAATTCTAACCTAATATATATATATATATTGATAATTTTGAGATGTACCAATGCATGGAAGTCAAATTTCTTTATATATCATTAATAGTCAGAAATCAGAATGCATCTTATTAATATTAATACTAAATGTTAGGAGGTAAAACATATTCCAACAATAAAAAGATGTATATTGTAATTTTAGTTGTGATAAATATATAAATCAACCACTAAGTCTAGATGATAGAAACAAATAATAATTAGTAAGAAGACTGTTATTTTTTTCAAAAAATGTGTTTTATAACAAGTACAGAAGGAAGTATGTATAGCACCAAATGTTGCTCGAAAACATGGGGAGACATATATAATGAAAGAAGTATACGAAGAAAGAACATATAAAAAGAAAAAAGATAGTGGAATTAATATATAGAGAGGTGTGGAGAGAAGAACCCTAGACTTTGTAAAGGAGTATTGTATATATTTAGGAGCATTATTTGCCATGTTCTCGATGAAGTATCTGATTACACAGTCTAAGAATTTTGGCTGTTACCCATCTTAGTAATCTGTGAGATTGGATTTGGAAATAAAATAATAATAATGCATGCAAAGATTCTATAGGTCATTCCAAGGTCTAAGTGATTTCTCTGGCGTGGGTGTGTTTGCTTGCATATATAATGCCTACCTTCGCGGCGACTCTTTCGCCAAAGCAAATACAAAGCTTCATAAGAAAATGGTGTTAGAAAAATTATGACAGAGACAGAGACACCAAGAGAGAGAATAATGCCATGCTGTGTAGTTGTACCAGAGACAGAGAGAGAGAGAGAGAGACATCATAATTGATCACATGCCCATGTTTTGCGGAGCCTCTCAGTTAAAGTTTGCAACCATTTTGGCTATTAGTTTAAAAAACTAGCTGTAGACTTGGTGATGTTACTGAGATGGATGCTGCCTCTGTTGCATGTAGTTTTTCCAACTTTCTTAATATATTATCAGTCAGAATCTCAAGAAATTCTGTCCCTGCAAAATTTATTTTTCATTATGTCAATCAGGGACCAAATTTTCACTCAGAGCTCCATCTACCTTTTTCTGCAGATTTTTGTTTTTTGATCACCACCTTCTTCTGCAGATTAATCCATAAATATTCTGTATATGGTAAAATAAAATGTTAAGGGTGTTTATGATAAAAAATAATTTGAGGGTGTACAGTATCATAACAAGGAAGATATTTAGGTGCAACTTATGACTGAAAATTTTGGTTGTTTAATTATTAAGATATTTTATTTCAACTATATTTTTTTTTCTTCATTCTTCATCAAACCTTGTTTAAGAAAAACAAGTTTAAGACATGACAGACTATAAAAAAATTATAAAATAAAAAATAATTTTAGAAAAAAAAATAATTAATTATTATAGTAATTAAATTAGAAAATATTTTAAAAATTAGAAAAAAATTTGTTTTCTAAATTAGTTTTTATTATTGTTCAATTGTTTCTAAATTAGTTTTTATTATTGTTAAATAATTTCTAAATTAGTAACTAATTAGATACCAATTTAGAAGTTATTTAACAATAATAAAAATTAATTTAAAAATAAATAAAAAAATTAGTCTCTAAAATAATCTCTAATTTAATCACGGTAGCAACTAATTATTTTTTGTTTATAAAATTAGTTTTTACTTCATAATTTTCTCTTTATAGGTTTCTCTTTATAGGGGCAACAATTCTTTTATTCTTTTATGATAAAATAGTTACACCTCTTTACTTATTTTTTTACTATAAAAAGAAGGTATGAACATATTATTAAGAAAATTGAAGATTAAGAAATTTACGAATTTTGACAATTATAAATAAGTTCGTTCTTTAAACATATAAGAGTTCATATATGATATAATATACACTTATTTTTGTCTCATTTTTATCTTTATACTGTGTCAAATATCTCAAAAATATACTCTAAATTTTAGATAGAAACGGCATGTGTTTATTAAACATTTTTCAATTATAAACTTTAGACTTTACACCTAAACGTGTTTTTTAAATTAAGAAACAACGTGATAGGATTTCATTTTTTTTTAATATGAAGTAGCCTTACATTTCCTTGCTGTGCTAGCTTCACACTTTGATTTTATTTCAGTTAATGCTAAGATCAGAATATTATTTTTATAAAAAAAAAGAGAATGATCAGGCTATAATATGAATAAACTTTTTAAAGCAGAAATAAACATGTTAAAAGTGAAGGTCTGGAGTTTAATTTAATGTATAAAAAAATACATTATCAACCCTTCTACATATAATTTTTAAAATAATTATTACAAAAAAAGTTAATAACTTTTAATAGTATATTTATTTATAACTAAATAAAATTTTACCATTATTAGTCCATTTTAATTAAATACAAAAATATGTTCACTAGTACAAAATTAAACAATTATGTCATAATATTAGCAAAACAAATTATAAAACAAAATAAGTGATGGCAAATTTTGGGAAACCATATGCGTACCAAAGAAGGAGGGAGGGATGGGGATAAAGGATGTAAGAAGCTTTAACAAAGCATTACTTGCAAAGAGGATGTGGAAACTGAAAGTGGATGTTTCGGGAAAATGGAGAGAGGTGGTTTTGTCGAAATACGCCAATAGTGTTAGAGGAAGAACTCACAGTAGGTCTCATTCATGGTGGTGACGTGACTTGTGAAAAGTATGTGAAGAGGGACAAATGGAATGTTGGTTTTATAATCAATTATCTTGGAAAGTGGGAGATAGGAAAGACATTCTATTATGAGAAGATAATTGATCAAGTGCTTTCTCTCTGAAACAAAAATGTTCAAGGTTATATATCTCATATCAGAGCATAAAGATAAAATTATTCAACAGGAGGGTATGTGGGAAGAGTCGATGGGTATGGAATTTGGAATGGAGAAGAATGACTTTCGAATGGGAAAAAGAACAATTTATACAACTAGAATCAGATCTCAATATGGGTGTAATACAACAAGGATCTAAGGACAAGGTTGTTTGGGATGCTGAAGAAGGAGGTGAATTCTCAGTTAAATCAGCATATGGAGCCTTGCACTTGTGTACTCCATCTGAAAGTGATCAAGCAATGAAAGTCTTATGCGATATCAAAGTCATACCTAATGTTTTAACTTTGGCATGGAGGATTCTCAAAGGAAGAGTACCAACAAGAGATAATCTTCGAAGAAAAGGGGTAACATTAACATCTCTCTTATGCCCTTTAAGTAACGAGGAAGAGGAAACGGTAAGCCATCTCTTTGGGGTATGCGTAGTATCTTTTTAGGTATGGTTGAAGGTGTCTGAATGGTTAGGGATACAATTTTCATATCACCGTGATATGAAGCATCATTTGCTCCACTTCCTATTGTTTCAGTTTAATGCAAAAAGGAACCAAGCTTGGAAATGTGTGTCGGTAGCGGTTGTATGGAGCATTTGGAATCATAGGAATGGGGTGGTTTTTAAAGAAGGGAAAGTGGGTGTAGAGGAAATTGTAATTCTAGCTCAACTACAAGCGTGGAATAGAATGAGGAGAAGAATAAATAACTTTCAATTCTCTTATTCTGATTGGGTGTTATACCCCCTTAATTGCATTCAATCGTTAACATGAGTTGTGAGTTATGATGCTTTGTATATGAATAGATGTTGCTATAGGTTTGTGTTGTGATGCAGAGGAGAGGTCAGACTGCACTATTAGAATTAATGGCTTAAATAAGAGGGAGGGTGAATTTTTTGTCAAAAGATTTTTGCAAAGATTGAATAAGAATGAAGCATTATCAACAATCACAAACTAAGCAATCAAGGAAGCCAATCAAACAATGTAAAAGAAACTGTTTGCAAAATTTCAATCGATTGAAACTTCGTTTTAAATGGTTATTTATGGCAGCAGCAAAACCAGAATTAAAACAAACAGTTTGTAAGGAGTGAGAGAGAGAGAGAGAGATTACTCAACCAATTCATACTGGTTCACTCAACCTTGAGCTACATCCAGTTCCTAGAACAACCACTGGGTTCCACTAGTAACCAATCACATATTACAACACACACAAACACAAAGAGGTGATCTTGATACCACAAGAACCACTCACCCTCTTTGCTACACACACCTTGATATGATTCCAATAACATGATAGAGATATGATATGAACATGTTATGAATTCAACAAGAGTTGGAATATGATTAGGCACTTTTTAAGAATTGGATCAATGTTCTTAACATTCAAGAACTCACCAAAGCACAAGTAACCAAGCCAAACTCATATAGAAACTCATAATATGGCATATGAACCGATTAAAACACAAAAGAACACAAATGAACCGATTAAAACACAAGGATACACAACAAAAACCACAAGAACAGAAAACTAGAAGGAACTACCGAATAAAAACACAAAACAAGCAAGTTCTACCGATTGAAAAGACTAGAAACATCAAAGACATGTTTTAGAGTTTGTTTTAGAATGGAAATGGATGAAGATGATGAAAAGAACTAGGAAACTTATGTGGTTGTAGCTCTTGGAGATGTGCACGCCACTTAAAGGATGAACGGCTTCAAGATGAGTGTAGTTGTCGCCACTTGAGAGTCCAAGAATGCACTCAGGATAAGACTAGAAGATAAGAAGACACAAGTCTCTCTCAATTCACTCACCAATTTGGGAGAGGTTCTTTACTCAAAAATCAATTCTATCATTTCAAAGACTCAAGCCCTCCTTTTATAAGGGAAAGACCGATCACCTATTACAAAGAAGCTTACAAGAGAAGCTTTACAAGGTAGCCTATAACTCTTCCACTTCTAGCGCCTAAAATGGAGAGTGAAGAGGCACCTTCTAGATTTTTCCTAAAAACTAACGCCTATAGATGCTATACACAAGATGTGTCTTAGGTTTTCCTCTTTAGCACCTTACTAAACACTACTCTATGTATTTTAAATTTTATACAAAAGAAACTACAATAAGAGAAAACATTTGAAGCCTACTTCCTAACTCTTTAGCTTTGCTCCTTGTAATCCTTTGAGGTAAAAAGGATGATGAGCTAATATGTCTTTGAGCATCTTCAACTTCATCCTCATTCTCTTATTCTTCTTGATCTCCATCATACTCCCCGAGTTGGAGAGAATTCGACCACGAATTCTAAAGACTTACAGAAAAAGGAGTTAGATCACTGATATTAAAGGTATGACTACCAAGAAACATATCAGGCATATCTAACTCATAAGCATTATCATTAATCCTCTTTAGGACTTGAAAAGGTCCATCACCACGAGGCATAAGTTTGGACTTCCTTTGATTAGGAAAACGATCTTTTCTCAAGTGAAGCCAAACCCAATCACCAACATCAAACAATAATGCTTTTCTCCTTTTGTTGGCATGTTCAGCATACTTGCCAACTTTCTTCTCAATTCGTAACTTGATGTCATTATGCAAATTTTTAATAAAATAAGCCTTTTCACAACCATCCTTGCATAATACATCATCAAGTATAGGAATAGGAAGAAGATCAAGAGGTGTTAGGGGGTTGAACCCATACACAACCTCAAAAAGGAGAATGGGATTTGGTAGAATTTACTACTCTATTATAAGCAAACTCAACATGTGGTAGTAAATTCTCCCAAACCCTTGGATTCTCGGAAATAAAGCATCGCAACATTTGGCCCAAAGTTTGATTGACCACTTCAGTTTGGGGGTGGCAAGTAGTAGAAAATAAAATTTTAGTGCCAAGTTTCCCCCACAAGGTCTTCCAAAAGTGACTCAAGAACTTGGAATCTCTATCGGATACTATACTTCTAGGAAGTCCATGTAAACGAACAACTTCCTTAAAGAAGAGATTTGC
>Ga0123342_1003078_pt1 | contig 27138 bp, 10 predicted proteins | sample Turbeawhitnodule_FD_89960 | JGI IMG/M metagenome (GOLD analysis project Ga0123342, IMG submission 89960) | Root nodule microbial communities of legume samples collected from Mexico - Turtle bean Mexico white nodule | ecosystem: Host-associated > Plants > Roots > Nodule | place: Mexico: Nepantla...
CTTTGTTTTGTTTTGTTTTTAAACTTTTTGGATGTATATATATTAAATCCTTATGAAGAGGGATATATTTTGAGATACAAATATGAGAAAACAATATATGTTATATGTTAATTAGATATTGTACATTAATTAGATATTGTACATTAATTAGATATTGTACATTAGTTAGATATTGTACGCATATTTTTTTTTATTTTTATTTTTTTAAAAAAAAAGTAAAAGTTAGGGATGTTACAGGAAATGCAAAGAGGAAATGAAAAATATAAATATAGATAAAATTCTAAAGAAACCAAAACAAGAGTTGTTTAGTGCTTCAAGTGTTTTGAAAGATGGCACATTTCTTCAATGTGTTATCATATAATAACAATGGTTTTAAAAGACCAAGACATTGGAAATCATAATGATTCTCATTCTTCACCTAGTGAAGTTCTAGATTCTGGAGAAGAAATTCCTTCTTGTGAAAGAGAATTATTATTTGTTAGAAGACCACCTGAAAATCAACATCTTGAACTTGAGCAAACTCAAAGAGAGAACATATTCCATACAAGGTGTAAAGTTTTTGAAAACACTTGTTCAATGATTATGGATAGTGATTCTTGTTGTAAGTATTGTAGTTTTAGGTTGATAGACAAGATAACTTTAATTACTATTACACATCTTAAACCTTACAAACTTCAATGGATAAAAGAGGATAAAGGAATATTAGTTAAAGAACAAGTAAGTATACATATCTCCATAGGTCATTATAAAGAACGAGTATAACTATCAGACGCGGATTGGACATGCATAAAAATTAAAGATGCTAAATGACTATAAATGATCGTTTAACAACTACCTTCTTTAAGAGTCTATAAAAAGAATTTAATCCATAAGAAGAATATATAGAGGAAAGGATATATGTTGCCAGAATGTTGTTCAAAGAGCACTCCTCTAAGCCAAGAAAGCAGAGTTTACACCATACCAAAAATGTTAATCAAATAATAGAGCAAACCTCATAACTTCATAGAAGGATCTTCAAGCTTAAAGAAGATTAAAGTACTAGGATCCAGATAAACCTCATAGAAAACACTTAGAATGTTATCTAGCTACCTAGGAGAGTGAATCCAACACTTGTAAACATTGAAATTTGCTATCCTCTCTAAAGAGCAAGATAACTTAAGTTAAGAGAGTAACACTACAATAAGTTTCAATTTTATCCTTTATAATATTAAAATATAATAAATTTAAAAATTATTTATTTAAAATAAAAATTCACATTTTAAATTTTTTAGAGAAATTGAAATTAAGAAAATCAAATTTCTTACAATTTTACCCTTTAAATAAGTACCTTTTCTAAATTCAAATAATTCTTCCTAATAAAAACCACCAACACAATAAAAAAATTGCATACAAAAAAATTATTATTTTTTTTATAATTAATTTTAATAAAAATATTTTTATAATTTAATAATATATTTTTATTTTAATAATTATCTATAATAATGTATAAAAATGATTTTTTTACATATTTTGTTTTCTAATTTTATCCTTTATAATATTAAAATATAATACATTTAAAATTATTTATTTTAATCAAAAGATAAATTAGGTTCTCTTGTTACATAATAAAAATTTACTCAATTTTTATTATAATTTCATAAATAAATTCATTTCATATATTAGTTCAATAAAATTACAATTATCATAAATTTATAATATAATATCTATATAAAAGATAGAACACGACAAACTTTTAAAGATAAAGATATTTAAAAAATCAAACACATAGACATGCGTCCCTCTATTTCCGCCATTTGATGATAATAGTAATACTAATAATTTATTTTATATTAATATATATTAAAATGGAAATGTTAATTTAATAATTTATAATAATAATAATTCTCATTATAAATATAATAATAACATTATTACTAATTTATGATAATAGTAATATAATAATTTTATTTTATATTAATATATTTTAAAATGAAAATATTAATTTAATAATAGTAATAATAACTATGATAATAATAATAAACATAATAATAAATAATTTTGCTAATAAATATAATAATATCATTAATAATTTTCTTGTTGTTATTATTATTATTAATTTTTATAATTGCAATACTAATAATTTTATTTTATATTAATATATATTAAAATATAAATAGTAATTTAATAATAATGATAATAATAGTTATGAAAATAATAAAAATAAATAATAAATAGTAAATAAGAAATTAATAAATTATTAATATATAAGTAATAAATAGTAAATTGTAAATAAGTAATAAATAATAAGTAATGAATAATAAATAGTAAATAAATAATAAATAATAAATTTTAAATGATTTTTTTTACGTTATCTACTAAATTATAAATATTTTAGTAATTTAAAACAAAAAATAAATATGAGAATTGAGACTAGTACCAAATGAGTATGAGGATGGGATCTCATTCCCATATTCTGGTATTACTATACTCTTCACAATTCAAAAATTTTCTAACAAAAACTTTCCATCTAAATAATATATATTTAAATAATACTTCCAGAACAACTTTATCTCTCATCCTAATCTCAATGTTATAGAAAATACTCTTAATTAATTTATAATAAATTAATGACATTTCAGTTCTTACACACATTTAATAATGCATTTAAATTTAAATGTGTTGACTTTTAACAATAGGGAATGTCTTTGATGTTTTACCCTGATTGAATTCATTTAAATATGTTAACTTCTTGTAGTTTCTATTAAATTAAATATTATTACTCAGTCAGTTTCCATTTTACTATATATAAAAATATTCATAACTCCTTAATTTTCTTTAACTATCCAAACTTTAAAATATTTTTTTTTATTTATCTATATAATTTAAAAAAAAATCAAGGCACTATTAATTACTTTTATATATATATACGTGGGCCCGCGAATTATTAATCTAATTGAAAGCTTAAAACAATGTGAAATTGTAACACTTTTGTATTAAATAAGAATCTCTTTTCATTCATGAACACATTTAATTCATTTAAATATGCTAACTTTTATAAGTTAAACATTTAATTCATTATTTAAATATTTTGACTTTTTGTGATTTTTATGTGTAATTGAATCAAACATATTGAGTGTATATGAAACTATGTATAAAAAATTGATTTTGTAATAAATGTTTTTGTGTATATATAGTTGTGATAGTTGTGTGGATATTACATTGAAGTAGTTGGAGAAAAAGTAATAGTGATTTGCGACCATGAGTGCTACCACTTTTTTCCAATTCCTAGTTTTTTCGAGCTTCATCTTAGCATCGTTTTTTGGTGTTGAAGGAAAAATTGCCGAGGCATGCAAGAAGTACGAGTGCCCGAGCTACGAGGTGACAGAAGTGGGAAAGGACTATGAAATTCGTCGCTATGATTCACCCGTTTGGATCTCTAACTCCCGTCAAGACAAATCCTTAGTTACAGCTACAATAAAGGGTTTTGCAAGGTACCTTTTTTTTTTTCTTTTATTAAGTTCATTTTTTATTTAAGTATCAACAGTGTTTATGATGCTAATTATTGTCACATTTTAAGTCCTTTTGAGTTTTTTTTAATGTATTTTTGGATTTAAAAACCTTCGAAATATAAAAGTATTTGTTTTAAATCCAAATTGAAGTGGTATGCTGGATCTGTGATAATTTATTCAAATAACATTATCACTAATAATTTTTATTTTTTTTTATTTTGTGAAAATCTAACGTCGACTAGAGATTATAATATTTCATGTTTTATAAATGAGTGTAAACTTTACTTCATAAGCTGGTTTTATAAGGTTGAGTTAAATTTATAAGTTGGTTTTATAGTTGAGTTAAGCTTATTTTAACCACTTTTCTATGATTTTTTTCATCTGTATGTACAAGATAAAATTATCCTAAAACATCTTCAATTTTTTTTTTCTCTTTAATATGGTTTAAATGAAAGTTTTTTTTTGATATAAAATGTGAGATTGACTTCTGTATTATAAAATTGAAAGTATTTCTTTTATTTTAAATTTTAAATTCTAAACTCTAAATCCAAAAATAATTTTTGAATTTGAAAGTCTATCTTAAATTTCACAATTCAATCATTTTGTTAAAAAGATAATAAAATTTAGACTGTGCAATCCATAGTAAACTTTTAGAATTGAAAATCACTTCTGAATTATATAACTTAAAAACTATTTTGGATTAGATAATTAAAAAAAAATCAAAGTTGTCTTCCAATTGTATTCTTTGATTTTGGACATTCGCAACCTTCACCCATAATTTTCAGTTAAGCCTTCTTATAATAAGAGCAATTTAAGAATTTTAATATATATAGAATTTTAATATTTATGTAGATGCATAAGGAAAACATGCAAGTGTAAAAGGAAATATTCATAACAAACCTAGCAAAGAATGGGTGAAAAAGAGAGAGTCAAGAATAGTTCAGTAAAAATATTTAATAATATATTACTTATTTTTTTCTTAAAAACTTAAAGAATTTTTTTAAAGTATTTATTATTTTTCTTTTTATTCTAGAAATAAACATTTTTTAACATATCAATGAGCATTATTGAAATTTTAATCTAAGTATAAAACATACCTGTTTTACTTTATATGTATTTTAAATGTTAATAATCTATAGATTTATTTAGAATGAAAAGAAAAAAGAAGATTGTAGGAAGAAAATAAAAGAAAAGTTAAAATATGGAATTTTGCAATTATTTTATTCAATTTAAAAAAAAATAAAATTCTTACAGAATAACAGTATGGTTAGATGATACTAATTAATCAAATAGCAAATTAGTTAACCACGAATTCATCAATAACACTGTGCTATAATATTATTATGTAAAAGAAACATTTAAACGTATATTTGATTGAATTCAATACATATAAATAGACAATAAAATAAAATAAAATAAAAACAGTACTTAGTTGAATAACAGTTTTTGGAATTTACCAGGCTAGTAAATTATGTTCAAGGTGACAACAAGGATAAGAAGGAGATTAAGATGACAGCACCAGTAACCAGTGAAATTTTAAGTGGAAACTCCTCCATTGTTGTGAGCTTCTTTGTGCCAAAAGAGAATCAAAAGAACCCTATTCCTGCAGATGATCTAACTGTTCAAAGATGGCCAGCTTCATCTGTTGCAGTGAGACAATTTTATGGATCTGTGAAAGATTCTGATGTTTTGCCAGAAGTTGCTGCTTTGAAGGCTAGTCTTGCTGGAACCAAATGGGCTAATACTCCTTATAAGAGTTTCCTTGTTGCACAATACAATGCCCCTTTTGAGTTGTTCAACCTAGTCAATGAGATTTGGTTGTTGTATGAATAATTAATGACATGCTAAGTGGAATAAGATAGAGGAGATGAATTCACCATGATATGTTCTTAAATTAGTAATCAATATCATTCTTCAGCAATTCTTACAATAATACATAATTGTTTATGTTGAATACAAATATTAAGAGTCAAAAAAGAATCCATTAAGCTTATTTTATTTTGTTTCACTTTATTTTTTCTTGTTTCTGGTACATGAAAATTGGGATAAGGTGGACTTATATATTATAAGGATGCAAAATTTCTAATTCTTAATTGATTAATTAATGTTCTTAGTTGGATAAATTGAAATAATTGTTACATCTAGATATTAAATATTTTTTTTATAGAAAATGTCAATATATCAACTAACAAACTAGTATGCTAAGAAGAATGGGTTAAGACAACTTCAAAATGACAATTCAATAAATTGATGACAAAACTCATAACTTGACCAACTTTGCCACTCATATGAACTTATTATTCATCAACGAGTTATGATAATTTTATAAGAAAGTCATGCATAAATCAATTTTATGTTGAAAAGAAATGTTAACTCAAGAAAGGACAAAGATTCAATAGAGCTTGTGTATGTTTTTTGAAAACTTTTCACAATTAAGCTTATTAGATGTTTTAAGGGGGTCATCTAAGGTTCTTTAAAACAATTCACAAAAGATACGAGTAACCTAGGGTATGCCTAATATCCAATGCTAACAACAAAATGTTTTAGTGATCAAAACTTGATTGTTGGTATTCTTAAGTACTAAGTTTTACTAATTATTTCTGACATAAAATGAGTACACAAAGTTACTCTGACTATTTGTTAATCTCCCCTAGAGATTAAGCGTACATACAATAAGTTGTTTATACAAGGTTCACACTCAAATGAATAGATATGAAATATAAAGAGTCCTTGCACAGTGATAACTTCATAGCAATAAAGAATTTACAAATAGGACACTCTCTTTCTATATCGCCTAACATATGATTTTTCGAAGAACTAAAAAGTTATTGAATGAAAGAATGCTTTGTAATACCATGCGTATGTCCATTGGTTTAAGATTTGAAAAGTTAGCAAACTTATATGCACGTTGCAACTTCTATTGATATGAGTCACACAAAAAATTCGTTGTGACACAATGCTTCTACTTTACCTATTTTTTTTGTTTTATTATAGATTGTTTGAATTTTATGGTGACACTTCCATTGTAGTGCACCTTTTGTACATGTGTAGGATAAAATGTATGAATACAACTATCTTGTTGTATTTATCACAACAAAATGATTACACAATGCTCATGAGTAGGTTATGTGAATGTCAAGATCTACTTTGAAAATTGTGAGACAATAATTTCTGGGATATACGATCTTCCATGCATCCAATGTTGCTTCTTTTTATAGGGTCTTCCAATTACATGGTCTTTTAGTCTTGATACGAGCTTCTAACACCTTTAGACTCGTCAAATCTTCATGATTTTGCAACTAGCGCTTTTTGAAAGACTTGTTTAGTCTTTGTGATCTTACATCTAAGGTTTATTTGAAAGACTCATTTGATCTTCATAAGCTTGTGTTTAACACTTTAGGCAAGTGCGTCAAGCGACATGTTAGAATACGTTTGTTGCAAGAATTTGTGATATGCATATGATCATACAAGTTTGAGAATATTATTTTTGTAATACACTAGCAAAATTGTTGGATATACTAGTGTAAATGATAGATGCCGTTTAACAATCAAATTAAAAATATTCCAGCATAAACTATTTAACAAGGTGATAAATTGTCTAACGACAAAGAAATGATAATGTAGATAAAGTCAAATGACCCTAAATTGTCTCACAACGAATCTAATAGTAAATCCAGTGAAATTAGTATTCAAGCTTATCTGAATCCGTGAAAGTTAGCAATAACAATAAAGGAAAGAGGGTTGTGATTGTGCAATAGGAAAATATAAAAAATGATTGAAAAGAGTAGAGAACGTAGGTTGACTCTCAAGTTTATTCACTACGAATTTCTCATTGATTTTCGTAAGATTATCATCCTTTAATTCTCACACAAATGTCAAACTTAATCAACCAAGGGTCAATCAAATTCAACAAAATCTTATCAGCAAAACAAGTGTCTACTGATGTATACAGTATCGCCTGCTCTGAGAAATATTATATCGTCTACTATAGCTAAAACACAAGATTAGCAGAAATAACAGTCAAGGCCAAAATAAACTATGTCAATCTCACATAACTACTCTTTTAATCAGTTATTTCACAACATATAAGAAATAGTATAATATGAAGACCGAAAACAAGTTACAAAAATAGACTAACGTCGTCTAGTTAGAGTTGTTAGTGAAAAACATGTACACAACACATTACAAATACAAAATGATGTTGACGTTCAACAAATATTAACCAATAAAAATAAAAAGAATTAAGTTCCTACAAGTTACAAATAAAAAAAATAGTGAGAATTCATTTGGCCGAAAGTCAAATTCTCACCTGTTAACAATAAAGGATTTACTTTGAGAAATAAAATACACAAAGTCAACTTGGGGAATTTTTGTCAAAATTCAAACTATTCACATAAAAATTTTGACTTCCTTCTATATTATTCTTCACATTTATATTTTTTGAACTAATTATTTTGGTGATCACGTCAAATCATTTAGAAGTTTTGTAAGATTAAAAGAAAAATAATAATGAAAAATTGTGTTTATATATCTATTTACCACAATTTTATGTCAACTATTTAGTATCATCATGCGTTTTACATTTTCTTTTCTATTTTACCCATAGTGAAGTTCGTTTTACAATTTATCTTTTAAACATTTTTCTATTTTGATTTCATATATCTCCAAATCAACTCGAGTATTTAAAGTATTTCGGAGATTCTGTCCAAATTCTCTTCTTGAATTAAACTTCAATTCATAATAAGTTGGAAAATCTAAAGGTAAATTACTTGGTTCTTAAATGTAAATAACTATTTGCTTTCATATAAATCTAAACACAAAGAATTCATAAAGATGTATGAATTATAATTTTATATGTTTAATCTGGATATTAAAATCCTTTTAGATATAAATATAAAAACATTTCCTTTTATTTTGTATGAATTTCCGAATCTCTTTAACTACTACACTTTCCTTTACTTAAACTAAAAATTTAAGGAAGATTGATCTAAATAAAAAGAATTGGCAATTGTAATTTGTTTTAAATTGACATAAAAATACAAAATTTATTTTGGGTATATATATGCACCACAAGAAATCATTAAATAGTAATCAAATTTAGAGACAAAAAATAATTAGTCACACTATATTAACTAAATTAGATACTAAAAATTTTATTCATATCTAAAGTGGTTTCTATTATTAATAAAAAATTATAAAATAGTTTCTTTGTATCTAAATTAGCTACCTAACTTTTAGTGACTAATATTTTAGATTTAAATTGATCCTTAAAAAACTAATAGAAACTAATTTAGAATATAAAGTAGTAAGTAGCTAAAACCTCAGTATCTAATGTTAGATACCAATTTAAAAATTATTTTATAAATTTTTATTAATATTAGAAACTACTTTAATAACAATAGTTTTTTAGTTTATAAAATATCTCTAACCTAATCAAATACACTACAAGAAAATCATGAAATAGAAACCAATTTTTAAATACTAAAATAATTAGTTGTAATAGTAACTAAATTAGAGACCATTTTAGAAACTAAAAAAAATTGGTTTCTAAATTAGTTTATATTATTGTTAAATAGTTTCTAAATTGGTATGTAACTAGCCACTAATGTTTTAACTACCAATTATTTAGTTTCTAAATTTGGTGCAAAAACTTTTGTTGCTAATTAGAAACCAATTTAGAAACTATTTAGCAATAATATAAACTAATTTAGAAACCAATTTTTTTTTAGTTTCTAAAATGGTCTCTAATTTAGTTACTATTACAACTAATTATTTTGATCTCTAAAGTAATTAATTATTTTGCTCTCTAAAATTAATTTTTATTTAATGATTTTCTTGTAGTTATATATATATATATATATATATTTAAAATCAATAACAACTTTGAAAGGCCAAAACTATTTTAAAATACTTTTTTACTTTATTAATATTAAAAACTGACTTAAAATTTTGACCTGAAGGGCAGAAACGCGGTATAGTAGTTGAAGTGTGTGTTCTTTTACCCTCGTATTTCAGTCAACGATGTCTATGTTTGAACCCATAAAAAGCAAAGTCAACGGTCAGAAACGTTGGCTAAAACACTTGTCTATATATGTATTCTGAATCTCTCTCCCTTTTCAATTTCCCTGTAACAGCTTCAGCTTGAACTGAACTCAACTCCTGAAATGAGAACTTCAAGCACAAAGTTCCAAGCCCTTAACGGTTCACGTCCTTCTTCACTGACCATCAACAAATATTCGCGTTTGATTCGCAAAAAGCCTTCTTCATCATCTTCTACATCTCATCTTGCACTCACCCAAGACCAAAATCCCATCATCATCTACACGAAATCGCCCAAGATAATTCACACCAAGCCTCGAGATTTCATGGCTCTGGTTCAGAGACTAACAGGCATGGCAAACTCCAACGAACTTCTCTTCGACGACGCCATGTCTTCTCAGAATTCTGGGTCTCTTACGTCTGATGGGTCCAACAAGCTTCAAGGGAATGATGAACAGCAAGGGGAAGAAGATCTCGGGGATGGTCAAAGCTGTGTTAAGGAAGAACCTTTTGTTCATTCTAACATGGAGTTTTCGGATTTGCCTATTTTCACGCCGAATTATGTGTATAAATTTGCAGGTTCGCCATTTGGGTTTCTGGGTACTTTGTTATCACCTTCTGGAATGGAATTCATGAAAGAATTGCCTGAATATTAATGGAATCGATTAGTTGAATTTGGATGCCTTTTTTTTTCTATATGTACATGAGATGAATCTTCTTTTGCCTAATTGTGATTTGTAAGATCAATGTTGGTTGGTGTTTTAGTTTTTTTTTTGTTTTGTTTTAAATTATGATATGTTAATATAACAAGATAAAACGCCAAGAAATTTTTGTGTGAAATTGATTTGTATTTAAGCATTTTTCTTTTGTAGCACTTGCAAGCACAGCTAGAATTTTGTGGCTAGGGTTTGTCTAAGTTGTGAAAGACATTGGATTCCCTGTTATATTATGTAGCCACTTGTTTCTAGTATCTTTCTTGCTTATTATATAAAGGCGGCTATCTTAGTCTTGTGTACACTATTGATTATTAAAACAAAGGGAATGCTTTGTATTAGTATTTTTTATTATTATGGGTGATAATGTGGGTTGTTTCCTCCTATTTTTATCGGTAAAATATGGTTTGTATTAATTTATCTCTCTGAAATAATACAAATTAAATTTATTGACTCGAATTGAATAAGAGGTGATTCCTGAATTTGAGGATTTACCTGCATAAGAAAATTAAAATTTTATTAAAAATAAAATATATTAATGTATTTGTTAAAGAGAACCAAAAATTATAGAAGATAATTTTGTATTTTTTATTAAAGTCTTTCTTTTTTTATCCATTAAATTTCTTCCTATACTTCATCAATTTTATAATTTAATTTTCATGACATAAAAGTCAATTTTGAAAATAAAAATTCAAAAGAGAAAAAAAAAATTTCAGAATAGCATTTCTCAAACAACTATTTTACCTTTCAAAATCTGAAACAATTATTTTAGCTTTCAAAATTCAATTTTTGAAATTGATGGGATGCAGGAAAAAAATTTAATTAGGTACAAGAAAAAACACTTTTTTTTATTATGCGAACTAGTAGGTTGACATGCTCCATCCCATTCCTAACTCGATGGAGTTGTAAATTATGTGAGACAAACTTAAACGGGTAATTCTCAATGGACATCTCATAAATTTAGCCGGTTAATTAATATGGAAGGTGCTGAAAAAAATATAAATAAAAAAGATAAATGATAGTTGTTTCTCAAATAAGCATATAATTCTATATTTTCGTCAAATAAATCAAATTATAGAGTTCTAATATTATACTTTATTTCAGTTAAACTTTTCGGGATAAAGTTTATTTGATATAATTTATTATTATATTGTTATCAAAACAAATAAATATCCTGTTTCATCGTTTTTAAACTAGTAAATATCCAATTTTACACTTGAGAGGAATAGTCTTGGACGTGATCAGGTAGGTTGATGATTCCACAATGTCCATAAAAATAGTTAAAATAAAGTTTATGGTTATAATAAGTCAAAGTATATTACTTTTAACTCAATAAATTAAGTTTTTGGTTTGTGTCTTATGTTACTAACATGTAATAGACAAATAATGTCCTCATTTTATTATTTGATTATGATTTTAGCTTTTAGAATTTGGAATAAATCCATTTCTAGCTTTATAAATTTAAAAAATATTATTTTTATTTTATAAAATTTGAAAAGCATGGTTTTGGTTTCTTAAATATATACTCTTTAATGATTAAAAGTCATTTTGAAATATCACTTTAATATTGTTAAGATTGTACAATTTAAAACGTTACTAAGTTAAAGTTTTAATAAATATAACTAAATATTAAATTAATTATTTGATTTTTTTATTTTTTTTATTATCTTCTAATAATTTGATAATATCGTTTAGATAAACAATGTTTACACTTGCACTTTTATTATAATGTCCCCTGATAAGAAAAATCAATACCAAACTATATATGTATTAATCCATCTAAAGATAAAATGTATAATTCCAACATTCAGTTCTTTTCTATTATAAAACCAAATATATATGGTAAGACGTAGTGCTAAACTAAACATAATTAAAAAAAATAGCACCTTAATAGTATTGTTTAGATAAACTATGTTTACACTTATACTCACTAGTGGAAAAATATTCAATTAAAACTTTTCACGTTCAACTCACTAAAGTAGAAAGTGTTTTTAATAATGGTTAAAAAGGGATGGATATGAAATCATCGTTATAACAAATGTCGTTCTAAGATACATTCATTAATGATGGTTAAACTTACTGTTATTTAAAATTATTTTAACAATGGTTTTTATGAAATTCATCGCTCTAAATGATTTTATTAACGAGGATTTTAGAAAATTCATTGTCATACTCGAAAATAAGTTCAGCAAGAGATATAACGATGATTGGTAATATAATAGTTGTTTTGTTAGAAGTAACAAAAATGAAGATGATCTTAACAAGAACCGTAGTTATTTATGAGTATTTTTTAAAATAATTTTTGTTTTCCTAACTTGTATATATAGAAAACTCTTAAACATTATCATTGCCACATATTTGCGAATTGTGTTGTTATAATACATTTATTGAATACAAAACAACAAAAAGTTCAATAAAAACAAAATTTCATTATAATATGTCATCTACCATAAGTTGTAAGGTGTTATATATGTTCACAAAATATGTTAACCATGTCCTTTTGACATACTCCATTGTTTCTAAGTCTAACGTTTGTGGGTCATTGAAAAGTTACAACATTTGAAAATTGTTTCGATTAGTCTGTAACTAATAAAAACTATTACATTTTATTAGTGTATTGATATATTACCTGATCCCCCAACCTCTATCAATTAGCTTGCACAATGGTTGTCATCCGGTGTATGAAATAACAATTATACTCATAACTTTTAGTTGTCTTACTAAACTACAGGTCAAAATAAATATTATTAGATCAATCAATGATAGACATTCAAGTGAGTGAACAAATTTACTTTATATATCTTGAGGTGCATCCAGGTGAGCTTCTATTGATGGAGGACCATACAGAATGACACATATTACGCCTTTAACAAAGATCATGGCTAAAAGTTAGAAGAAGAAGAATGAGCTCAGTAAAATTTCCTTTGATGGAGAATTAATTTTTTATTGTTCTTCCAATTTTCCAGTCTTGTAAATTGTAAAGAGTAGTGCAGGATTTTATTTTTGGACCAATTTTTATGGATCATGTATTGGACCTAGTAAAGTAAGATGAAAATAAGATTAAAGAGTCTATCTAGGATTATAATTGGGTCTCCTTATACTACTACATAAACAACTTATAACGACGGTTAAAAAAGTATATGAAGACGATTTTATAATCGTTGTTAATGGGGTGTTATTATAAATCAATGGCTTTTAACGACATTTATGTAATCGTTGTAAAAAAAAATATTTACGAAACTTAATTTAGAATTGTCTTTAATATAGGAAAAAAAATAATTCTGAAACCACTTTTAACGACGGTTCTACAAAGGAATTGTCGTTAAAAACCATTATAATCTCCCAACCTCTATCAATTCCATCTTGCACAATGGTTATCATCTAGTGCATGAAATAACGATTATACTTATAATTTATAGTTGTCTTACTAAACTACAAGTCAAAATAAACATTATTAGATCAATGAATGACAGACACTCAAGGAGTGAACAATTTTACTTTATATACTTTAAGGAACATCCAAGTGATCTTTTGTTGATGAAAGACCATACAGAAGAAAACATATTAGACATTTAACAAGGGTCATGGCTAGAAGGTTAGAAGAAGAAGAATGAGCTCAAAAGACTTTCCTTTTATGGAGAATTAATTTTTTATTGTTCTTCCAATTTTCTAGTCTTGTAAATTGTAAAGAGTATTGTAGAATTTTATTTTTGAGCCAATTTTTATAGGTCATGTGTTGGACCTAGTTGAATAAAATAAAAATAAGATTAAAGAGTCTATGTAGGGTTATAATTGGGCTTCTTACACTACTGCAAAAACAACTTATAACGGTGGTTAAAAATAGTATTTGAAAACGGTTTTATAATTGTAGTTAATAAGAGTGTCCTTATAAATCAATGGCTTTTACCAACAATTATATAACCGTCGTAATAAAAAATATTTACGACTCTTAATTCATAATTTTCTTTAATATAGGAAAAAATAAAAAAATAATAATAATTATGTAGCCTCTATTAATGACATTTTTACCAGAAATCGATGTTAAAAGTCATTCTGAAGAAGTTTGAAAGACGACATGAACCGTTATTAAAAACGTATGATGGAGGTTTTTGAAGACAATTTGGTCAAAGAACCATTGTTGACTTTTTAAAAAGAAAGATTTGAATATTGCTATATATGCTTTTGTCCTTCATAATGATCAAATTTTCAGAAAAATCATGCACTATAATGAAATTTTGGATACATATGATGGCAGAGGCCCCAGTCACACACAACCACATAATAAGGAGGATGAAGACCTAGAGTTTGTTTATGGATTTATTTGCAAATATGGATCTAATGGCTTTTGTTTATTTTTGTAGGCCCAATCAAGAGGACAACTCTAGGATGAAGGAATGTACAAACATAACCAAGAAGACCTCCAACTCATCAAAACATAAACTAGAACTTTGGTCAAAAGAACACAAGAAGACTGAGTTTTGGCTGACTAGTCAACATTATTTTTTGGTCAAGCTTTAGCTTAAACAAATTGCATAAAGTTTTTAGGATTTCATGGGCCATGTATTGGGTCTAGTAGCATAAAATAATTGGACCAAATATTTGGGCCAAGTAGCATAGGTTTTTGGGCTTGTATTTGGACCAATAGTAAAATAAGTCTAGTTAAGGTTAAAAGTGACTAGCTAGGGTAATAATTGAGACTCTTTGAGCCCAATGTACCCCTAAAACGTATAGGGTATATTAAAGGACGAAAATTACCTTAGCATGGAGAACATGGATGTCCACATGAAAACCTAGGAGTGGAAAGGATTTAGCATGGAAGGTGTGAGCTAAACATGGAAAGCATGAGTCTACATCGCACCTTGTCATTGAAGAGTTTTATTTTGAATTTTCAATTTTTGGCTCCAAAATGTTCAGCCCTCACTCCTATAAATTGAGGTGCTTGGCTCATGAATTAATAAGATCAATGTTATGAGTGTTATGCTGCCAAGTTGCTAACTCCTACACTCTCTTATCTAAACCTCTCTATGTTAGACACCTTTGGTCTTCTTCTTCACCTCTCCAAGTGATATGACTCAACCAATCACTCTCCTTACTCCTCATGCACCTTCAAGGAATCCATAGCTCCATTAGAGTCATCCTTGTTCCATCAAGCTTTCACCCAATCCATCAACAATTCAAGAAATCAATTCGGAATGAAGGCACACACCCATCAACATATAACATGATAATTTAAATATAAGTACAACAAAATGTTCAACAAGTAATTATATATGAAAAAGTTCAACAAAAAAGCTTATGAACTCCAATCCATAGAATTGGTAAATTAAGAAAATATAAATCAAAATTGTTGAAGGTCGTACACCCCCAGAATCAGAATCAACACGTTTAATACAGATAAATACTATCTAATTTATTATAAAATGAAATCAAAATTGTCGGAAGTCAAACACCCTCGGACTCAGCATCAACGTGTTCAATATATATAAATACTATCTAATTCATTATAAAATTAAATCAAAATTGTCAAAGGTCGAACACCCCCAGACCTAGCATCAATGTGTTCAATATATACACATAATATCTTTTTTATTATAAAAATTGTCAAAGATCAGACACCCTAAAACTCAGAATGAACATGTTCAACTTATATGTATGCATATTTATAATAAAATTTTAAATACAATAACAAACTAAACATTAATTAGAACACTGACCTGTTTTTACACTTTTGTGGCAAGAATGTGGCAAGGAGGAAAGCAAGAGCAGTAGCTTGCCAGAAACAGACGACAAGGGAAGCAACGTGTGGAAACGAGCGACATAAACACACGGCTACGACGCGCAGTGCTTCGCACTTGGCTGAGGAGCGGAGTGGTGGTGAAGGCGAAGTGAGTAGTGGAAACGCATGACAACGACGTGCAGAAACAACGCTTGGCAGATGAGCGAAGTAGTGGTAAGAAGCGACGCGTGGAGGTGAAGTGAGCAGAGTTGAGGAGCGACACGACTCGCGCGGAGGAACGAGGCGCGATGGTGGATGAGCGGCAACATGAACAACAATGCTCGGTGGTGGAGAAACAAGTGAAGATAGAAGAAGAGTGAAGAAAGAGCACACAAAGTGAAGAGTGAGAGTGAGGAGTGAAAGGGCACGGTATTTTATTTTCAACGTCACTTTCAACGACGGTTCATAGTAAAATCGTCGTTATATGTGTTTTAGAGGTGCTTTTAACAATAGTTTGTCATAAATTCTTCTTTATTTGTGTTTCATTCACTTTTAATGACGGTCTGGCCAGGAACCGTCATTAAAAAGTTCAAAAATTACAAAATTGTCACCGTCTTTTCTTTTACGAAAGGTTTGCAATAAATGTTGTTATTTGGGGTTGTTGTTTTTCTATTTTGTACTAGTGTTAGGCCCAATGCAACCCTAGGCCGTATAGGTTTGGAGAAGCATAAAAAAGTGACAGGGATTGTCACTTATATGACATGGAAGGCGTGACCAATCAGCTAGACCAACACATGGATGACGTGATTAAGCCCGCTGGCTCGTATAAGCCCGTCCCGCATAACTCGCGGCCTGCGCGGGTCAGAAACGGGGCGGGCTGGCCCGCTAGCCCGCAAAAAAAAAAAAACAATAATTGACTTGATAGCAATGATCCAATGGAGGAGTGACAACTTTGAGTAAAAGAAAATTAGGTTTTCACTCAAAACACAACGCAGGAGTGACAACTTTGAGTGAAAGAAAATTAAGTTTTCACTCAAAACACGACACAATTACGTTGTTCCAAAAAACCTACACAACACACGACGCACTTTCCTTTACAGCACCGCCGCTCGCTTCGCCTACGACTTCGCGCGGCTTCGCCTGTAACTGTCGCACTGCTGCTGCTCGTGCCGCTCCATTGCTGCACACCGCTACTTCCTCCACTCCTCCTCTACGTTCCACAAAAAAAGGGCCAGCCCGCGGGCCATGAAAACCAACCCGCTTTGTGGGACGGACCGGTCCGCTTTGCCACCCCTAACGGAAATGCATGGAGACTAATTCGGTCGCCATAACTAGTAAACAAAGCACAAGGTTCATCCCTTCCAGCTAAGTGCATTTCGTTACTTAGTTTCAAACTCTAGGAAAAAAAATTTCATTTTTGTGTTGTATACATCATCCTTTGCATGCCCTGAACATAATTCACCAATTATATTGCAAATTTTTCACTTTTATTCGCTTCAAATACATAAATTCTTCTTAAACCATATGAAACTCACATAGTTAGGTGTTGTTCTTCATTATCGTATGCTTTTCATATTTTTGAGTCTTATTTCAAAATATAATATGTTAATTCACCTTAGTAGAGTCTAGTTTTCCTTTTTTAATTTGTTCCAATCATGTTTTAAGTCATGTGCATCCTAAATTTTTCATAAACTTCCAAAGTATACTAGTTTACATGTTTGACAAAATACCTTGTTGTTGTTTACTACATGTTTGATAAAATGCTTCACCTAAAATGTTGTACTACTTTGAGTGCTTTTAATTTCTGACTTTGAGTTGTATAGCTTATTAGTATATCATTGATAAGCTTCTTAGAGTTATGATTCTTTTGTGTTTTGAATTGTTTGTTCAATTTCCATTACCTTTATTAGGTTTATTTTCTCGCCAGAAGTTTGAGTGCTTATAACACTAGATTGGAAAAAATTATTCTGAGCAATTGATGCAATATTTTTAAGTGAAAATTTAGATTTAAGCACTTCAATATGTGTTAAACACTATGTTGAAAAAATAGATTCAATTGTACTGGACTTAGTTAATAAAAATCTAAATCGCATATATGAAGTAAGAATAAAAACAAATTATATGAAAGATAAGTGAGAAAAAAAAATCTGGAACAAAATTGGAAAGATGATATATGCGAGACCATCGGTGACAAAGAAGGAAACAAATTATATTAGAGAGGATTGAAAAATAATATTAAAGACACAATCTAAATTCAAATTCATGAATAAAAGAAACCTATAAATAAATACTCCATAAAAAGAACAAGATAGGCTCGAGACCTGCACAAGACACTCTAAACCTTGTTTCATTTCCTTTCTATAATTTTCTTGTTTTTGCCTTCTCATGGAAAGATAAACTTTTCCGGATTGCTTCTCTTGAGATTTCACATTGAATTATGAGGTTTTATGCAATTAAAGTTTTATTCTTAAATATTTGTAACAAGCTAAGCTGGACGGTCTAATTTCTTTTAGTTCTAATTTCTACTATTGGAATTGTTTTTGAAAGCATGTTGATTATTTAATTATATTCTTTAATTAGAATTATTGTTTAGTTTGCATTATTCTAGAAAATCTCTTGTTTGTTTAATTCAAGAGGTAAAAGAATAAAAGTCATATGAGCATAAGCATGAAGACAAATAATGTATTGAATGAATTAGTGGACACATGTTTCATTAATTAGATTATATTGATTTGACTTGCGCACGTTTGGTCAATTTGATCTTATTCAGAAATTGAAAGAATATTATATATATATATATATATATACACACACTTTATTATTATAATTGCTAATTTTTATTGGTTGTAGACGAATTTTGAATGTTGTTTGACTGGATTCACAATTGGATTTGTTGGAGAACAACTTAAGATCAACTGATATTATATATACTATCATCTTTGTGTGTAAGACGATCTACACTAAAACTATTTTAATTTGATTAACCAATGTTTTTAAAAAAACAATGAAATAATGAAAATCAAAGAAAGAGAGGACACTAAATATGTAATTCCCATTAAAACAATGGATTTGTTGAAGAACAACTTAAGATCAACTGATATTATATATACTATCATCTTTGTGTGTTAGACAATCTACACTAAAACTATTTTAATTTAGTTAACCAATATTTAAAAAAAACAATGAAATAATGAAAATCAAAGAAAGAAAGTACACTAAATATGTAATTCCCAAGTTTTAAGTTGCACAAAGTATCATTTATTAAACATGTAAAGAAAAATAATAAATTAAATAATAAAAGAAAATTATAGATTATAAATTATAAATTCAAAAAAATCTAATTATAAATTTAAAATATATAATTATAACTTTAAAAGAAATATTTAGAATCTAGAAGAAAAAACAAAATATTAATACTAATATTAATTGTTCTAATGTAAAAGTTGAGGATGCTCTAGAACATTTATAAACAAAGTGAACTTAATATTTAGTGATACACTCTTCGGTTGCTTTTAAATCCTACTTACGTTATCTAGGAACACCATTCCTCATGTTTGAAAGTTTGAAAAGTTAGCTTGTTGGGAATCTTCTTGGGTCAATTTTTCATTACATTAAATCATCATTAATAACTAGTCAAAGTAATGATTTTATGTACATATATTTTAACATACTTACAACACTTATACAATTATTAAATTTATTCTTGAATTAAATTATAACTAAAGCTTTGAAAAGCCAGCTAAGAAACGTTCATCATAAGGAAGTCGTAATCAACAATTTCCTGGAAACAAGATCGCTTATTTCCAACCACACGCTTCAGGTAATGTATTTACACAACAAAGAACTAATTTATTAATTTACAATTATAAACTTCAAATTGAATAATACAAATAAACAATTTCTCTTAAGAAAAAAATGGTGGGGCCTTTGATTATTTTTTTCATTTTATTATTATTATTATTAAATTTCCAGCACCCAAAAAGGAAATTCAATTATTCAAGTTGGTTGCTGCAACATTGATTGCTGCTCGTCCGAAACAACAATTGCGTCCGCATCCCACCAAGTATCCGCGTCAGATTCCGTCACGTTGCCTAACGGCGTGCTGACGTTTCTCATGTCCCCAACCGTCACGCCGTGACGTCCGTCATCTCTCACATAAACCTTCTGCACGCCGCCAGATTCCACGCGCAGAGTCTTGCCCATGGAGGGTCCCCACTCCGCAACCACCGACGGCTTCCGCCGCCGCAGGCGCGTGTCCCAAACCTCCACCGCAAGGTTCCCGCACGCGCCCTCCCCGGCCGAGACCAGCACCGCGGGCGACGCCGTGGAGTTCGCCGGGTCGTAAGTGGAAACGACGCCGTCCTCGTAATCATCGAAATCTAAGCCCAGCCCGAAGCCTATGCTGTCCCAGAGCTTCACGACGCTCTTGCTGTTGGCGAGTTCCGAGAGCGAGAAAATATCGCCGATGCTGCGACATCGTTTGTGCGTGCCGTTTTGGGTCTGGAAGTCGTCGTTTTGGTTGTGGTCGTTATCGGGCGCTCCTCTGAGTCGGAAATAGTCTTCCAAACGAATGAAGCTGGAAGACGCGGAGGGTTCGTCTTCGAGGTCGGAGGACAAGTAGGTTAAATCGTCGTCGTTTTCGTAGTCGTCGTCGTCGTCAGTGGAGGAGTAAACGTCGTCGTATTCATCGTTTGAGGGAAGAGAAGGGGCTTTGGTGCGGAATCGAAGGATGAAAATGGTGACTCTGTTGATTATGCTGCCGAAAGTAGCGACTAGGGCGAGAATCACTGCGCCCCATTTGCAGAAATTGTATGCTATGGAAACGGAAGCGAGGGAAGTTGTGATCTGAGAAGGAAAGGATGGGTTTTGCAGAGAGTTGAGACCCACTTGAAGATCGTTGATTCTGTCTATCAACGGAACTTGCATGATTGCGATTTTGCAACACAGAAACAAAACAAACACTGAGATTTCAGAATCCAAGAGTGAAACTGCGGAAGAGAAGAGGGAAACTTTTGAGAAGATAACCGAGCCATTTATAGGAAAAAACCAGAAAGAAACTACTTATGCTGCGATGGGTTTAAAATAAGTAATTTAGCTTAAACATGTTTATTTTATAATGTTAAATGAAAATATCAAATTGAAGTTATTTATTTATTATTTTAAAATAATGACTTGAAATTTAAAAGATAAAAAAAATTAACATTCACACAATTTTATTAAAAAAAATATCATTTCAAATTTTATAATATATTTTTCATATAAATGAAACAAAAAATAATTAATTTTGTACAAGTTGGAATTAACTATGCATAACAACCACGTCGTTCAAACGTGTAACATCATTTTATTTGAGGGAAATCAACCTTTAACGAATTTCTATAACTAGAAAAAAAAAATTATCGTTGCTTGGATATTTACCCAACAACAAATTGTCCGAGAATACTTTAATTTTAATAAATACGAAGTGGCATAAATAATGCATACTTTTATTGTTTAAGTGTGTATTTAGATTTAATACCTAAACTGTATTGAAAGAGATAGTTTATTTAAATAGATTTAAACATCTTAAATATACTTTTAACTAACTAATAATGTAAAGTAAAATTATTTTGTCTGTCAATGTAAAGTCATATAACTAATTTTGAACATGTTATTTTTATTCAATTTATTACCGAGAAAAGTATTAACATTATATTTTTTTATTGCATTCAATTGAAATCGAAGACGTAAATTCATGAGTGGGTTTGACTAGGTAAGAAGTGAAATATATACATATATATATGATTTATAATTTTAAATAATAATAATAAAAAATTATAAAAATAATATTGTTAGTTGGTTTGGGGAGAATAATTATGCCACGTAAGAAAAGGGAGAATGCTTTTTGGTGGTAGAAAAGATTGGGACGGTTGAGTCAGCAAATGGCCGAAACCGCGAAAGGTGGGTCCCACTCGCAGGAACAGGTCATGTCTGAGCTTAAAATTTGTGGTGGTTAGGTTTCACTTATGACGTTCCAGTGCAGTTTTGACACGTGGCGATAGGTCATTGCTCTATTAGTATTTTGTTTTATTTTTAATTTAAAGTGTTTTCGAGGTGGTCGGTTTTTGAGGTTCGTCGTGTTGTGCAGTTGTTGAGTGCTTGTTTTGCTGTCTTTCTATCATTTGTTTGTGGTTATTGGTAGTCTCTTCAACTGACTCGAACCTCTATTTAAAATTGTCTTTTTAGATTATTTTTTTTTTGCAATTTTTTTTAAAATTTTTTTTTATAGTAACATGGAGAAAAAAATAACGAGAAATAAATTAGAAAGAAATGAAAATTGAAAGTTGCAAACTTTTGGATTATATGATATGAATAACAAATGATAAAGAGATATAAACGCAGAGTTTTTTATATGTTTAATTTGATTGGATAGAACCACGAGTAAAGAAGATAAAATGAAAAGGATGTCCTAGATAAAGTGAATGATTCATAAATTTGAGTATAATTACATTTTTTTTTCTCGGAGAGAAATCCATATATTTTGTATTTGGCTCAATATTTTTTTTTTCTCTATTTATAATCGGTCAGGAACTCAACCACTTGATTACCATGAGAAAGTTATGCGACGACACGTAGTTAACTCATGATGACGATTCATGAGTTGATTAAGTTAGTATGGTTAATCCATAACTAAGGTTAGTTTAACACAATCCTAAACATGAACCAACCTTCTAATCCGGTCCACCAACGAAGGTCCATTAAGGTAATATAAATAGCACAAATTCCAAGAACCAGGTACGTCATTATCTACAGTACTCTAACACCCTAACTGATTTGAGTGTTGGAGTGCCTTTTGCAGGTATCTTTCCAACCTATGAGACCAGACGACCAAGGGGAGGAAGGTGAAGCAGGTAGTTAGCAGTGACAGTGACCGACCAAATGGAGTGGAAGAGCAATCATTTTCTAGACTCCAACACCCGTTCGAGAAGAAATATGATTTGTATTGACATGATATTTATATTTAAATGAACATCTAAAAACACATAAATATTGGTTCATGATAAAGAAATAAGTGGAGGGATAAAAAAAAAAATATTTGAAGAATCAATAAAAAATCAAAATAAATAATAGAGATTAGAAGCGAATAAATATTTGTTAAGAATTTATGGAATAAAAAAGTAGAAAGAAATGGAAAAGGAAAATGGGTGGTGTTATCCTAGATGACTGTGTATGGTGTAGATGAGTGTGTAAGAGAAGATTGGTGATAATCCAAATGAAGTGGAAGTAACGAAGCTTATATGCTTATCTAAAGTTTGATGGGTGGTCCTTAAGAATACTCAACATTTGTTTGGGAGCAGCGTATCGGTGCGGGAAAACAGTTATACGTGGCGATGAGTAGATGAGTTAAGCCATTGCAACAAGTAAAAGATGGTGGTGTATCTATTAAGGTTTATTCTCATCTGCAAGTTAAGGTTCGTATTTTCGGTATCTTGTAGCGTACCGGTTGGTACGTGGTTAAGGTCACCCAAATTATTTCTTAAATATAGGTTACCATTCTAAGAAAGAGTTTAACTACAATAAATGGTAATCGTATATGTGTTTTACACACTATAAATAGAGATATGTTTTTAAACAAAAATCTCTAAAATAGTTTTAAAAAAATGCATATTTTTTTTAATAAAAGTTAACTTATGTAGCACATACACAAATAAGGACACTGACACGATACGGACACGGAGATACGTATAATCTCTAAAATGTAGGACACGAGAACACGGATTTATATATTATATATAATTATGAATTATATAAATGACAATAAATATATTTATGTGCACAAGTGTGTTTCTGATTTTTTGGGAGCAGGAAGATATTTTCATGACAGGTTCAAAAAAATTTGTTCCTTATTTTTATAATCATAATAAAAATGTATACAATAAATTTGAGTTTTTAAAAAATTATTGTATTTATCCTTTTTAAAATTGTGTTTAAAACCGTGTTAGAATTTTCAGAAATTCAACAAATATTTTTTGAATTGAACACTTCACCGATAAATGTCCGAATGTTGTCATCGATACGTGTGTCCGACACGGACACGCCATTTAAGAGAAGTGTTCGAGTCTCTCAGAACTTTTATAACTTAATTTGTTTAAACTAATTTTATCTTGTAAATAAATTAATTTAACTTTTTTTTAAAGTTATTATGAAGGACTTTGTTCAAAAGTTACTAGTTTTTATAATATTTATTTTAAAGTTACGTTTTGAATAATTTTAACTATTTTCTATTGTAAAAAAATTATGCTGATTATATATAAATTTATTTTAGAGAAGCATCATTTAGGATTTTAGGATGTGGCTGTTTAGAGTAAAATAAGAATGAATGATATTTTTCAAACTAAAAGTATATGAGAAATCTTGGGACTTTAACTAGAAGATTCAGTAAGTTTTGAAATATTCCGTGAGGTTTAAATTCTTTTTAATAGGCACATAAATGATCTTGGGAATTAGGGTGTGTGCGTCTCTAGGGCATCATCTATCTATGTCAACTCTATAATATCATTCACATGTATTTAATTCTCAATTGATCTCATCAATTAAAAGTTATTAGAGTTGAAGAAAAAAATTTAAAATGGAGAAAAAGGAAATTAAGACAAAATAAGAATAGACATATGAAGCATGACAAGGAAAGATAAAAAAAAAAATTAAAAAAAGATTTAGGAAAAATGCACAAGAGAACAAACATAAAGAAATTAAAAGAGTGAAAATTGTAAGTCTTTTAGATATTATAAAATATCCTAAGAGAATCAAAGAATATTTTCTATAACACTAAGAGACACATGTCCACATCCAAAAAGGAGATTAAGATATATATAAAGAGTTTGTACTTTTTATTATGTCATCTTCAAGACTATATATATGTTTGTGTAACTTTAAGCACTCATACACAAAACTTACCAAAATATTGAGTACACAACCCTTTGAATTGTTTTTGAATGAATTATAAGAAAATGATGTTTTTGGATTTTTTTACAATGTTTAAGAATATCTCAAAGTATATAAGTTTTGTAAAATATTTCTTATACAAAAATAATCTTGAAAATTGTTTATAAAAATGATTCAGTTTTGACTTAATAAATTAAAAGTTATTATGGTGTGATTAGAGTTGAAGAAAAACTTGTTGAAAATGAAGAAAACAAATTAACAAAAAACAAGAATAAATATAATAAGTATGATAAGAAAAAATAAAAATAAAATAAAAAGAATATTCACGAAAGATTCACAAGATAAAAACTTAAAAGAGATGGAAAAAGAAATAAAGAGTAAAAATGGTAACTCTTTTAGATATTATTAATATCTTTAAGAGAACAAAAATACTTATTTTTGTTATTGTTGTGATGTAATGCATCTTACATAAATTTAAAGTGCATTGGATATTTGTTATGAAAAATCATATTCAAAAGTTAATTGGAAATTTCTCATATCGAAGAAAAACAATAATAATAATATTAATAATAATATGTATAAATTATATTAATAATAATAAATATAATAAAAATGATAATATGACCAAAGAACTTGTCTGGTAGTAGTGGTTGATGTTTTCTTTCTCACACAAGAAAGCTTCATTATAAATCATAACACATCTTATATCATATAAATTTTTGAAAAATAATTACTAAAAGAAAAATATATGATAAATAAGTCACACTAGTAATAAGAAAAACATATAACACTTAAAATTTCATTCTATTCTATGTTCTTAATAAAAAAAATCCATACAAAAATATTTTAAAAAACAAAAATACTTAAATTAGTTAGAATGTAAGAATTTGAAAAGGAAGACAAGATATAACTACTCCAATTCTTATACTCAAACATTTATGCTCATGTACAATTTTATTTATTTTACAAGGAACCGTAAAAGCTCATATATCATAAATATTATGGTACAAAACTAATATGTAACTGTCAAGTCAAGTGGATGAAGTGAGACTTGCCTCTTTTTTAGAAATATAAAACATTACAAATGAGTATAAATAATGAGTTTGTGTTTTATTTCCTTTTTTTTCTTCATAAATGAAATAGAATGTGAACATGTGAGAAATGATGAGAAAGAATTTATTTGTGTTTCACGGTCAATAACACATCAAACTACAACAAAATAATTAAATATAAATTAATTTTAAAAACTAGAATAATTAGTTATTATTTGATTAAATTAGAGACCATTTTATAATCTATAAAATATTATTGGTATTTAAAGTAGTTTTTATTATTAATAAAAAAATTAAACTTTTCTAAATTGATATCTAACCATTAACTACCAAGGTTTTAGCTACTTATTATTTTATATTTTAAATTGTATAATAATTTAGAATATAAAATATTAGTAGTTAAAACCTTTGTAGCTAATTTAGATACCAATTTAAAAACTATTTTATAATTTTTTATTAATAATAGAAACGATCTTAGATATAAATAAGTTTCAGTATCTAATTTAGTTAATATAGTGACTAATTATTTTTCTCTCTAAATTTAGTTGGTATTTAATGATTTTTTTAGTGTGGGAAGAGAGAATAAGTGATGGGAAAAACGCACGCGGAAGCAATACACACAATCACGAATCAACTGCAGAAAAATAAACAACACATGATTTAACGTGGTTCGGTCGCCAACTGCAACTTACATCCACACGAGCAACTATTAGGTTTTCATTATATTCCGTTGCACACCAATTACAAGTACAATGATCTCTTTAAATAGAGAAAATAAAGGGACACAATGATTAAACTCACTCACTAAAACATGGTATCTACTCAGCCCAACTCAATTGGTCTTGGCTTCATATCCTACCGAAACTTGTGAGATTCCGGCATAATTTCTGCAATTTCATTCTGGGTCCGTATTGCGCTGAAAAAAAAGTCACACTAACACTTTCGTATGTTGTTTTCACCCAGGCAAGGAGGCACGTCCATAAACGAATCACAAAAAGAAGATAAGGGAAGAAAAGTCAAGACGTTTTGTTTTCGAAAAACCGGTTTTGTTCACTCTCGGTCTGGGACTTACTACGCCTTACTCCTTGGGTATTTTGGTCTGAAATTTTTACCAGACATTCGTCACTGTGTCTACTGAGTTTTGGCTGAGGTTTGAGCCCCAGATTCGTCCCACAAGATTGGCAATAAATTTTTTATTCGTCACTGCC
>Ga0123342_1003079_pt1 | contig 27133 bp, 8 predicted proteins | sample Turbeawhitnodule_FD_89960 | JGI IMG/M metagenome (GOLD analysis project Ga0123342, IMG submission 89960) | Root nodule microbial communities of legume samples collected from Mexico - Turtle bean Mexico white nodule | ecosystem: Host-associated > Plants > Roots > Nodule | place: Mexico: Nepantla...
CCGTAAAGTAATCATGCATCTGAAAAAAGACTTCCGGATTATATAATCCAGAAGTTAATTACAAATTTGAAAAATGACTTCCGGATTATGTAATCCGGAATATTACAGAGGGGCATTTCTGGATATATGAGAATCTATGGAGGTGAGAGAAGAAGGTATGGAGGTGCAGGAAGAAGCAGCCTTACATGTATATGAGTGCTTTTGAGTATATGACGTGTGGGTTTATATTAGAGGCCATCAATTTCACCGAATCGTGTATCTATGGATTAGGTGTTTCTTCACCCTATCAAAATTCTTCCTACACCCCATATTTTTAATAAGACTAATTTACCTTTTTTTTTAATGACTTTGAGGTTCTTTTTTCATAAAATTTTCGCGACATACTTTTTCCAATTCATAAAACGTATTTTCTGAAAATATATTTTGGAAAAAAAAATTCCAGAATAAACTTTCTAGAAATACTTTTTGTCAACTGAAGCATTTCAGATCAATCATGGGCTCACTTTAGTGGACTTAAAAATCAAGCCCAATTAAGTTTCCGAACTTTGAATGTGTTGGGTTCTTTGTTTAAGGGCTAAACTAACCTAATGAAAACTCGTACTGTGATTTAATATTCACTTAAAACAATTATTCTGTCCCTCAAAAAAAACAATTATTTTGGTGCAAACTGAAAAATCTTCCAATACAAATACAATGAGAAAAGGTCATGCAGTCCTGTGATTTAATATATGTCGTTTAAGTCAATAATAGCAAACAATTTGAAAAATTATTAAATAATTTAAGTTATAAAAATAAATATAATTACAATTAACTACTTTTTAATCAAAACTTTGAAAATATTATCACTACTCAAATACTATCATGCATGACATAAGCAAAGAAGATGCTAAAGAAAATCTAATCACAATCATGATAATATTGAAATAAATAGTTAGAAAACTTACAAAAAAAAAATAATGCAGTTTCAAATTTGGAGCCACGGTAATTTTATTATCTTCAACAGGGGAGTGACTGATGCGTCTGAAGTGTCTGAAGTGTGTGCACGGGTGCAAGCAAAGGTTTGGTCTTGGATTAATGCTAGATCTCGATCCGCTTCGTTTCCCTTTTCTAGTTGGTGTATGATACCTTTGGAGTGTATGAGAATGGTTGTTTGATGTAGTTTAAGTCTATGTCCGGTTAGTGATTGTGTTTGTTAGTTTGAGAATTTTAACTAGTAGTTGGTTTGGTATCTCTTGTTTACTTTGTATAAGGGTTGAACCACCCATGAAATGACTCGCATTTATTAATTTTTTATTGTCCATAAAAAAAATATTGATGCCAATAATAATTTATATATTCATTTCTTTATCAATTTATGAAGACATCTTTAAAAAAAAAAACGATACTATATATCTTGAATTGAATTTGAGGTCTGAACACCTCTTTTACTTAGTAAAAGATACTTAATAACTATTAATGACCGCAATCAACTGCAATTTAAGTCATGATTTTGACTTATTTGTTGTAGAAAAAGAAGGAAATTATGAGAGGAAAAGAATGAAGAGTTTTTACATTCATCTAGATACATGAATGAGAGTGGTAAACAAAGAATCACCAAATTATGTAGCAATGAAGAAACACAAAGGAAAAAACATAACAGAGTAGCCGAAATAAATAAAATATTTTCTCTTAATCATAATTAAAATGAAAAATCTGAGAAGAGTTTTTATTGTAATTAAGCCAAAGCCACGACAACGAAGGTTCCAACAAGAGCGGTGGCAGCAATGCAGGTCTTGCTTATGGAGAATGCTGCGGAGGGAGGCTCAGAAGCTGGTTGCTCTGGAGCTGGGCCTGGTGTTGGGCCTGACGGGCCTGGTGCAGGAGGGGACGAGGTGTTTGGGCCTGGGGCCTGTGCGGGAGAAGGAGTTGGTGTTGGTGGTGCTGGTGCAGGTGCAGACACCGGAGGAGGAGGCGTGTTTACGGTGGGTGATGGAGCAGGTGCTGACGTGGGTGGCGATGGGGTTGCTGACGGTGGTTGTGTGGGTGGTGATGGGGTTGCTGACGGTGGTTGGGTGGGTGCAGGTGCAGGGGCTTGTGCTAAGCATGCGGTGGCCAAAAGCCCTATCATGACAAACACTTTAACTGCGTTATAACCCATTTTATGATAATAATGATCACAACAAATAAGGTTTTTGATTATGTTGTGTAGTAGTGACCTAATAACATGTATTTATAGAGAGAACAATTGTTCCCTCTGGACGGTGTGGGATGTGTATTGGAAGTTATGGGGAACAATAATGTTGTTTCAAACATATTTTTTATACAATAAAGAAATAAGAAAAAAGAGGGAAAATTAGAAAATAAATATAAAATAAAAAAATATTGAATAGTAGGTCATAGGTTGTTGTAAAGTACTACATGTGTCGGTTGGAGGTTGAGGAAGGCATCGCTGTCTGTGTGTGGCGGTTTTCCAGCCTACTTCCAACTACCGTTTCCCATTTCCCAGACTGTCTTTACGCGTTCTTCTTCTCTCTGCTTTCAAATTTCTACAATTTCTCAACATTTTTTTATTTATCAACATTTTTTTACTCCTTCAATTTTTCTCCATTAATAACATTACTTGTTTTTTTAATAGATGTGGGAATTTTGATCATTCAATTTCTGGAAACTTGTTGGATAAATCAAGATATTTTACTCTCTGAAAGTAAAAGTGTCTAAAAGTAAAAGATATTATGATTTAGAGTTTAAGATTTAGGATTTAGAGTTTATTAGTATTATAAAATTGAGTTAAATCTGAAATTTATTTTATAAGATGTGTATCGGTCGGCACCGGACGACTGAGGGATACACGTTAAATGACTTAATTAAATAAAAAAAACGTAGTTGGAACAAACAGTTGTAACTTTCGTTGAATGGGTCAGGCACGTTCTTTATAACACTCCATTGATTACAGGAAACTACCAGGCACGACTCAAAGACCACTAGACATGTCTCTAGTTATCAGTTGTTTGGCTAACATGGCCAAAACACAAGTCAATCTACTAAAAGGATTTCTTGAACTATGTACGTTTTTCATATGATCAGAGAATTCCCATTGAGCACCATCGCTGACTTGAGCGTCGGAGTGCAATCGTAGGTACCCCACCGGCCGACCGAGGCACGCATAGAAAAAATGAGACTTGAAGAATAGGACAACCAAGAGTGAAGTAAGCATCGTTTTTCGACGTGGATTAACATTACTCAACCCCCAATATCCATCCAGGTACAAGATGATATTAGAATTTATCAAAAGTTTAAAGTTATATGCTATCGGACAACTCATAAATACATATTATCACCTTCATTTCTTAATAATTTTTCTTTTTTGTAAAAGCTCTCATATTTGTTGTTATCCTGATACCTCAAGTAACAACAATCATTTGTCACTATATGAAAAAAGTATTATTAAAAAAAAATGAAATACAATAAAATATGAAGAACTAAACCAAAATTCATATATTAACAAAAATGGTACCAAAATAATTTATACCTATTAATAAAGAATTCTGAGAAAAAAATTAGATGGAAGCATATTATACAAATAAAAATACTCTTTATGTGATTAAATTTTTAATAAAGTTATTTAATATCTGTAGTTTTTGGAAACTAAAATAATAGTTTTATAAAGATTAGAAGTACTCATTGTTGTCATTTAAGCAAAGAGGACTATATGATGAAGAAATAAAAGATACAATAAACTAAGAACAGTTAAAAAAAACTATAGAGAATAAAATAAAATGAATAGTATTTCATAGACACAAAAGGTATATTCATTTTCTTTTAATTGCATTGACCGTGATGTGTAGACAATAGGAGGATCGAGTTGCGAAAGGGCAATATAATCATTATATTATTTTGGATTAGATTGCTGAAGTAAAAAATAAATATAAATATATTCCATTAATTAAATATAATCATTGTTCTTTTGGCTTGGATTTGAGTTTGTAAAAGAGCTGTCAAAAGCTGGCAAATATTTTTCATAATCTTATTTGTTTAAGCTTCGTTGTACTTCTTGTGTTTGTAATATATATATAACCCTTGTATATTTTTTTTTATAAACTGACTTTTTATAATTAAAACAACTCAAGACTAAGCATTTTCTCAAATTAAATAAAATAAGTATTTAGTTTCTAAAGTTCATTTGTAATGATATTAGTTTCATATTCCTTCCTTCAACTACAAACTTTCTGTTAAACAACTAAAATAAATAAACAAATTTATGAATATAGATGTTAAGTTAAGTTTTGTTCTATAAAAAAAATTAAAATTATTGTCCTTGATATGTTTATTTATATAATCGACTAAGGCACTGATTTTTTTTATTCTTAAGAAAATTAATAAAAAATATTCAACTAATACACCTTAACAAAAATGTATCAATTAATCAATATTAAAAAACTCCTGTTTTTTTATATATTTAATAATTGATCCAGAGTCAGACTCATAACTGTATAGCATTCAACAAGTTTTTTCATCAATTATTTAGTAAATGATCTATATTTAAGGTTCAATTATAATTAATGATCTTTTCAATAGTAGTTATTATACAATCAAAAGGAATTTAAAAGAAGATATAATTCATTAGTAAAAAAAAGTTATATTTTTAAAATAAAAGCAACTTTTTACAATAGATCCCTTGGATCTAACATAGAACTCAAAATGTATTTTAAAAAAATATTTATATTTCAGAAGATGTCAAATAGTTCTAATGAGAATTTTCAAAGGCAAAAGTATAAAACAGGTGAAAAAAATGTACTTATCATAAAATTGTTGTTGGGAAAAAAATTACAAGAGTAAGTAATTTTTTTTTTTTTTATTACATAAAAGAATACATTATTATATTAAATATTTAATCGTATTTTTGTTTTAAGTGGTAGACACGACTTTATAGCACTCCATAAATGTGATAGAGAAAAGTATAAAAATAGTTTAATTTTTAATTGATGCCACAAAATAGTGTCTGTATTCAAATGGATGACACCCAACACAAAATAAACAAATAATTTCATAATAAATTTGATAAAATAATCATTGAAAGTAATAGTTAAAAATGTGTTAATATAGATTTTTTTTTTAAACAGACACTTACTAACACATCCTTTAACAGTGGTTTTAACATCTTTTTTATTGAGAGTTAAAATCTAAATTTGTTTTTTATTCCAATAAAAATTATGTTAAGTATAATTTTAAAAGAATTATTGTAAAAGTCAACAAATATATTGTTTGCATTCCCATTCCCAAACTTTTACTATATATTGTAATTGGAAATTTATGACTTCATTTTCATGTATTGCAATTTAAACATGTACCCGTTTATGTTGAAGATTAAAATGTAAATGGAAATGTTTGACTGAAAAAGATATAGCAAAATGATTTAATATAAAAAATACATATATTTTTTTAATATAATTTTTTTAAAATAAATTTCAATTATATAAATATTAAATAATTAAAAAAATAAAAAATAATTACATAATTAAAATTTCATAACAACGACCACATTTATTATCTTTATAAATAAGTTTAGAGAAAGGTAATTTGAGAATTTGAGTGAATTTAATTAATATTAAACTAATTAAATAATTGAAAAACAATGAAAAAATGTTTACTGAAGAAAAAATAATTTTAATAATACAAAATTAATCATCAGAGAGAATTTTTTTTCTCAAGCGATTGAACACTAAAATGATAGTCAAACATTTTCCTTGATAAATATTTTTTTTTATAAAGAATTAGAAATGATTGCATTTGTACTTTACAAAAGATTCAATTTATGAGATTGAAAACTTTATTTTTTGAAATACAATATATTTTTTATACAGAGCACAAAGTAAAATAATATGTATAGTTAGAAGTTTGATGAAATGAAAAATAGTTTATACATATAAGTGAATTTAGTAAATATTGATTAAGTAAAACGATTGAAACAACAAATAAGGAATAAAACGATGTAACTCTTCAAATAAAATAAAGTAAAAAAACAGATATAATAATGAAAATAAAATTTATAGATAATCTAATAAATTAAAAATATTTTAGTAATTTAAAAAATAAAAATATATAGATAAATAGATATGTAAATGCATCTCATTAAAAAAAATGATGAATTTGAATAATAGGTACCACCAAGACAGATTTATTTGTCTGATATATATTTAAGTTGATTCAATTTTATATCATTATATATCTCAAATAAAATTGAAAAATAATATTATTAATGAAAAATATTATCAACTCAAATTAGTGAAATAAACTGTGTGAATTAATTTTATTAATTTTTAGATAAATAAAATATAAACATGACAATTTTATCATGCAAATACAATAAAACACAACCCAACTTGTGAAATTTTAGAATGACTACCTCATTTCTTATCAGTGTGCCATTCCCAACTAGATTAGTTTTTTTTTTTTTTAAATTAAACATTTGATTAAGTCACACGTTTAATACGAACACCTATATGACACGAATATCAATATATACATTATAATTTATAAATTATATTTAAATTGACAATAAATATTCATATGTATAAGTATATTTCAATTTTTTTACTAGAAAGATATTTTTTATGACTAATTAAAAAGTATTTATTTTTTATTTTTATAATTATAATAAAATTTTATATAATAAATTTGAAATTTTAAGAAACTAATGTATTTTTTATTTTTAAAATTATGTTACAACAGTAGAATGATAACAACTTGAACAAATATTTTTTCAAAATTTTTTTGAATTGGACATGTATAAGTTGATACGTGTCTTAGAAGTATTGGTCTTCGATACCTTACATATATTAATTTTAAATTTTTTATTACAACGTTTTGAATTAATAAAAAATAAGGAAAAAGAAAAAGTGAGCAGAAGATGTAAAATTACCTTGAACACCCTGAAAGTTTGATGAAAATTCCTCTTGTGTCCTTGACCATCGAAAGGTTGAAGTTGGTGGAGGAAAAGCGCCCTCCATGGTCAGCGCGCTAAAAAAAGCGATCGCATTCAACCAAATTACCACCCGTTCGTTCCCACGTCTCCAAAATTCTGTTTCACAACCCTAACTCCGAACCTAATCCCAAAATCCAAACCAACCAACCCCACAATGGAACACCCAAAGCCCGAAGCGGAGTCCCAATCCCATGTCTCCAACGGCCACTCCACCACCACTCCTAACGGATCGGGATCGGAACCGGAACCGAAGGGTCCGAAGGAAAAACGCACCGCGTCATCCACCGGTAGCACCAAAAAATCCGTGCACTGGAGCCCCGACTTGGTCACAGAATCCACGTTCGCCTCTTCCCCTAACGAATCGCGATTCAATCAATATTTTTCCTCCTCTTACTCTCAACCTGCTCCCAATTTCATGGGTTAGTTTTTATTTTCATTTTTCTATTTTTCTTATTTTCAATTTTCAAATTTCTTTTTCCAATTTCATGCGCGAGGATGCGTATTTTCGTTTTGCATGTGACCAGAGACGGTGGTGACCGTTCGCAATGTGCTGGGGAGATGGGGTAGGAAGGTGGGAGAGGCTACAAAGAAGGCTGAGAGTTTCGCTGGAAACACGTGGCAGCACTGTAAGATTTCCGTTTTGTTTTTATTTTATTTTGTTTTGTTGTCGTGTTTCTAAAATGGGTGCACATGGAATGGTGCTGGTGGTGACTTTTGATTTACCAGATATGGGAGTTTAATAGGAATTTTGTTTTTAAGGAAACTGGTGATAGAATTGAATAAATTTAAGTGGGGATTCGATTGTTATGTATTTGTCAGACATGGGAATGGATTCAGTTACTTTGGAGCATTATAAGCCATTAATAACGTTTGAAATGGTGCCATCACACATTTACTTTGGATAAAATAGTATAATGTGGTCCAGTCTGTATGAAGAGATTCATTAAATGAGAAATGTAACCCACCAAAAATTTATTGTTTCTGATAAATTTCAACCAATAATAGAAAGTGTGTTATAATGTGTGTCGTTTCTCTTTGCTTAAATGTCCCGTAAAGGCTTTGTTATCTATTTGAGTTGGTTTTGCAACAGGATGTACCGAACTAACTCTTGAGGTGTGTGGCATGTACCTTGGATGCTTTTTTTTTCTGCTGTGGGTATAATTTCTTAAGCATTTCCTGTGTGTCAACGTGATCATGTCAACTGGTTGTTGTATTGACTATTAAACATCATGAATTTGTTCGTTGTGTTCTAATGATTAGTGTACTTGATGATTTGATGGATCTTCTGTGTCTTGTAGTTTTCTCACCCCTGATCATCCTAATGACAGTGAATCTTCTACATTAAATTATAAAAATTTACTTTTATTGTTACATTGTGCTTGAAGTGAAAACAAGCCCTAGCTTTGCTGAAGCTGCTATGGGGAGAATTGCCCAGGGAACAAAGGTTCTGGCAGAAGGTGGATATGAGAAGATTTTCCTGAACACGTTTGAGACAGGTCCAGAGGAACGGCTTCAAAATTCTTATGCATGTTATTTGTCCACATCAGCTGGTCCAGTGATGGGTGTTTTGTATGTATCCACTGCAAAGATTGCATATTCTAGTGACAATCCTATTTCCTATAAAAATAACAACCAAACAGAATGGAGCTATTATAAGGTACTTACTCTAATTAGAAATTGTTTACTGAATTGCTAGTGGAAAATAGCCTCATCATCATTATATACACAATGCAGTCGCTGAGAAATTGACAGCTTCTAAATAGGTTATATTCTCCCAAAATAGGAAGTACTTTCCAACACTCCCCCTGAAGTTGGAGCATACAAATTATATTCACCAAGCTTGTTACTATGGACCTGAAATTCGATGACCCATAAGAGACCTTGTTAGGGTATCTCAAGCTGATAATTAGAATTAACAAACTCAATGGTAGTTTCCTTGGATTGGAGAGGATTTTTTCTCTAATAAAGTGATAAACGATTCTCTTTGCTTGGTTTTCTCATGAAATATTGTGTTTGATGCAATGTAAAGAGCAACTTGATTATCACTACATTTTCAACTTATCAACACTTCCAAACTTGAATTCCCAAAATACTTGTTTTGCCCATACAAGTTTACAAGTAACCACTCCCTTAGCCTGATAGTTATCATCTGCATTGGACTGTGCAACCACAATTTTTCTTCCAGGATACAAGATTACCTTCAATAAACCTTGTTGTATCCCTAAGTAGATTGCCTATCCATACGTGAACCATACAAGTCTTTGATTTGGCAATGAATAAACAAATGTTTCTTCAATGAGATCCTTACTTAATTATATCATCCAAATAAACTACAAGATAAAGTGATTAAGACATCTGGTATGCTGGTGCTTGTAGAAAACTAAATGATGAGATTCCCTTTGAGTTATAACAAATTCTTGCTCAACAATACTAGATTTTCTTAATCTTGCTCAAGGACATTTTAAACCATAAAGAGAAGTTTCAATTCAACTTATAAACTAAACTTCACTCCACCTTGTTAGGAATCCAAATGAGTTTGAGTCTTACATTGAATAGAAATGAGAAAATTGAGCAACATATAAGGGAGAAGACTTATAACTTCATTGTCTTAAGGTTTTGGGTTGAAGATCCTTGTGCCCCTTGGCCTTCACAAACATCTTGATCACATGTTTTGGGTTTAGTTCCATGCTACTAGGCATTGGGCACAACTTGTAAAATATGAGTTGTGTCAGCATGTCGCGCTTGTGACCATGGTAGTTGAATTACGATGCAAATTATGTATTAGAGTGCTTATGTTTTGAATCGTGAATCGTTTCATCTCGTGAATCTTAGGATTCAGAAACATTGCAAAGATGCAATTAATAACAACCACAATAAAAATAAAAAAAGAGTGGTTGTATCTATGTGTATTTACTATACTGCAGTAACATGTGTTGTTGAGGAGTAGAAGGAAACATTAAGGGATCACCAACATGGGTGGCGAATGTAGGTGGAGAAGAGAGATTGTGGTTGATCCTAGAAGTGAGGAAAAGGAAAAATAAACTTAGTAGAGGTAGACTTTGCTGCTAAAGGAAATCATTCATGGCAATCGAAATAAGGAATAACATGATTTGGTTGGAGGGAAAAACACAAATTGGTACACATCTCTTCCTGCTCAATTTACCCAATAAAAGAAAGCAAATTAGGGTTTTTTCAATCTAGGTAATGCGACTTGACCCGTTTCAGAGCAAGACCTGAATTTGGTTTCACTCACGATTTAGGCTATTATTCTTGTTAGAATCGTGATTCATGCGGATTTCGAGAGCAATAAGATTCAACACCGATTTGGGAGCACAAGCAAGTTTTCCAATGATTCATATTGTGCGATATGAATCGTGTATTGTGCTATACTTACTACATGCTTGAAACCCAGGTTGGGCTTGCTCGTGCTCTCCTAAATACTACCAGAGTCTTTCTAGTGGGTCATATGGGAACACCTCTGACATCTTGCTTGTACCCTCCCATGTCAAATTGGCATGGATATCTAATGAGGGGACCGAATCCATCTCTCCATTAAGGTAAGCCCCAAACCAATTGGGATGCTCCACTTCTGCCCTAAAGGTGAGGCAGCCTATGTATGACCTTATGTACACCCCGAGGATGTGGGTTCTCAATACTTCCTTGAACCCTGAAATGATTATGGGTCCGTGACATTCTCGTTGCCAATCTATGTTATCGTGTCCATAATCGCAGTGGTTGGGGACATGTCCGAAGTAGGACAAATCTTGAAGACCTCGACAACGTTTAGTGAGCTCACTGTGTCCAGCCCCTAGGGTTGGGCAGAAAACTAACCATGTCCAAGACCCTTGGCACTTCCATCTCCTCTGCCTCGACCAACTCTAAAAACTCCTTGGTGCATAGTGGCTCGGCCAATCTGGCCAAGGTGGCCGTGTATGGTCTCTGATACCCCTTGCACACTAGAACACCATCCTCATGCGCCAGTGCCTACTCGACTTGATGATATGGCCTATGTTTACCTTTTGCTTGGTCGTGCTTACCCATGCTTGCATGCAAACCCCATGGTTAATGTCGCAAACATGACCAATTGATGTATCCTCTTCATGTTGCACTTCCCTAGCATGTACCTCAGACATTATCTCCAACATAATCACCTCAATCCTCCACCTTCTCATGGACAAGGAGAGTTGTGCAATGAGGATCTTGGTCATCTTCTTGCCATTGAACCCCTTTAAAGTTTGAGTGAAGATATAAGTTGGGTGAAAGATTAACTTGATATAATAGCTTGCATGCATTGAAATTGAGAAGGTGATTTTATCTATTTAATTTTATAGTGTGATGAAGGATCATTATGAGCCAAATATTTGATATTTAGTTTTAAAAATGAAATAAATGAATTTTTAATAAATTTTATTCAACTCTTATTGAATATTACAAATTTTCAAGGTCGAGGTTAACAGAGCTTAGTTCTAACTATATTTCCTGAATATTTATTATTTTAAATTACACACACAAGTTGGTCTAGATCGCAAGCCTTGAAGTTGAGTTTATAATAACATTGGGAGAACCACAAACAAAAACTAACATTTGTAGTTGGAGAGCTCAAAGCTTTATAAATTCCACCTTAGAATGACATTGGCATACATCCAATGTGGAACGAGTCCCACTCCTTGGAATTTGATCCTAACGTCCCATCACGTCCCAATCCTCAGCCGTGTGGCTGTGCACTAGCCCTTTGACCAGTTATGAGCAAACATTACGATGTTGACAGACCACCCATGCTGCTTGTTTGCAACTGAGACATGGTGGAAAGGCTATACTACCAATTGAAAAAACCTTTGGAGAGCAACACCACAAAAACTAGCTATTGTAGTTGGAGAGTCCAAAGCCTTATAAAATCCCACACTACAATCCCATAACTAATTTGGTACTCAAGTTCCATACTTTGCAACTAGATCCTAACGCCGAGTATTACTATATTTGCTTACAACACTGGGGTAGGTTGTTCGGTGCATTGTTAAGGGATTGCATCCCCTTTCATGTAAATAGGGAGTGGATATGCTCCAGAAAGGGATTGTTTATTTTGACTAAAATTTAGGATGGTTCATCTCTAACTGATGTATATGCCTACAAGCTGCTAGTAGGGGTACTAATATTTTATGTCATCATCGTTATATGATCATTAGTCCGCATAAAATATTAGATCTAGGATCGAGGTTGAATACCGGTACTGTCAGATTATTTCCGAGATTTTTTATTAGTGGTAAAGTAAAAGTAACCCATGAACCCTAAATTCTTGAAAATACTAACTTCTTCCAAAGTGAGTCGCTCTCCTGATTAAGCACGGAGTCGTCTATTGGCCCATTCTACTGTTCTCATCCTCCTCCTTACCTGAATTACTATCAATCACCTGAATTGTATCAGCTACATCTGTGTGTGTCAACTACTTTTATTTTTGTTAGATCTTTAATTAAGAGGACAGCAATGTTTTACAGGAAGCATGTGGCCAGCTCAAGTGTGGGACTTGAATTAAACTAAATAATTATGTTTTGCTTAAATTACGAAAGGTAAATAACATTGCCATGTCAGCTTTAGTTTTGGTTTTATGGAATTCAATATTCCAATTTGCTTAAACTATTCTCTTTTCTGCAATTTCTTGTCTGCCAAATAGTTGCTTTAACGCCATTCTTTTCTTTGTGAATCTTTCAAATCGTACTTTCCGTTTCCACTTCCAAGGTTTTTTTTCCTTCTCCTTGCGATGTTCTCTTCCCTTATCTAATTAAGTTGTCTGATTTTCAATAATATTGTATCCAAGTGTTATTTTTGTCCTTGATATGGCAAATTATGCTGCGTGTAGGTGGTGATCCCATTACAGGAGCTAAAAGCAGTGCATTCTTCATCAAACACAGCCAATTCTGCTGAAAAGTACATCCAGGTCATTTCGGTTGACAACCATGAATTTTGGTTTATGGGCTTCTTGAACTATGACGGTGCTCTGGAGTGCCTCTACGAAGCTCTTGACACTGGCAGACATATGCAGTCACAAGCATAGTCTGTCCAATGGATCTAAAGAAAAAGAAGCATAGTCTGTTCATACGTTAGTTTCAAACCCCCAATTATATTTTTTTCCCTTCCACAAAAGCTTTGTCTGTAGATGTGATCATCATGGTCTTGGAACTGTTGATAAATATTCAGCCAACTTTTGGCTATCTTGTGGATATGAATTTACCCTAGGGGCTCCATTAGAATAGTTTAGAAAGTTATATGGTGACTTTCTGTTTCTCGTTACCATCCATTCATCAGGGAAACTAGTTTGCAACTCTGCTGCACAAATACTTTCAAATCAGGCAGTACTCTCCATATTATCTTGAATACTTCAACTTTTACTTACTGCATCCATGGTTTTTTTTATTATGGAAATCTCATTATCAAGAATGATTTTACTGTAATACCAATTGTTCCTCTGAAAATATTGAGTTTTTTGTGAAATTTCCAGAACGTGGCATTTGACATTCTTATATTTGACTATGTGGAAATACTCTGGGATCCTGAACGTTTTCCCAAAACTATTCTTGGTCTTTGAAAGTACAAATGTATCAACATTTATCAACAGTTTTACACATGTACATCATCCCCCTTTTACGTAGTTTACAATTTAGTGGTTCAAAATATCCTGTTTTAGAACTAAAACAATTTGATTGATCATCAAGCAAAACATTTGTAAAAGATTAATAATGGATTTTTAATGTTTTTATATCGAGGAGTGAAGATGCAGAGATAAAATAAGAAAAAAAATGTGTTCTTGATTTGTATACTTTCGGTTAATGCGACTAAATTTTCGTATTTTTTATGGATGAATTTGTTTATCAAACTTTATTAGACACGGAGAGCAAAAATACTAAATTCACATGTTTTTGCAAAATTTCGATGATCAAATTTATTAAAATAAAAGTAAAGGAATATTCATGACTGAGGTATAGGAATTTAAAAACTCATTTTCCCCAATATATAACTAACAATAATCAATGAATAGTGTTCAGCTATCTTCTTTAGGTCACTAATGGAGTGTGTATTATTCTTATGGCAAGTTTTTTTTCATGAAAGTCCACTTTCACTGAAAATATCGTAAAATTGATTTAGATAAATTTGTTTTCAATCCGTTAAATATGATTGAGATGTTTTTAAATTAATTTCAGATTACAACACTACAACCCCTCCAATATTATATATATATATATATATATATATATATATATATATATATATATATTCCAAACCATCTATAAAAAAATACTTAAATATAATAATAAGTATATATGTTTTTCTAAGGAAAAAAAATAATTTAATTCATCTACTTTAAGTTAAAAAAAAATATATTTAAGACATTCCACTTTATTCTTCATCATCTTCATTAAAAAAATACTCTATGTGAGATTTCTAAAAAGAGTAACAATTTGAACAATTTCATAACATATAAAGATAAGAAAAAAAAAGAATAAATAAAAATATTTGTAAGTATCTTAAGTGTTTAGCACTAATCATTATTATTGACTATGTAATGTCCTAATCAAGGAATGACCCACTTAGATCTTTCATTTGCACGCTTCAAATCACACTTAGATCACTTTTCTTCCTTTATAAATGAATTAAACTCCTAACCCCAAAGCATGCAAACAATTATTTTAGGAAGCATCAAAATATGGCATTCAATTACCAAACTTTTTTAGCTTATGCTACTCTATCCCTAAACCATCATTGCAAAAATGGATAATCTTATCATTACTTCTTAATCTTCACTTCAAATATTTTAAAATAACATTTGTTACATCAGAAGCATCATTTCATTTCTATATTTTAACTTTTAATTAGGTTTCTAATTCCTTCTATTTATTTAACTGTTTTTACAAAAAGTTACTCTTCTTTCACATGTATATGTTCAAATTTCATCCACCATAATTTTGTTGTAAATAAAAGATAACTTTATCGGTTCAACAATTCATTTCTTTTCTTCGATGGGTTAGTATACACTTTTTCTTTCATTATTTAAACTTGATCAATAAAAAAAAATTCGTCAATTTTTTTTCTAACCTTCAATCAAACGATTTTTCTTTTGTTTGCTACTCTTGGTCAAGATGACACTTACAAAAGGTATTCTGACACTCAAGTAAATGTTCAATATTTGGTGCAATAAATATGTAATAATGACATATTTTTTCTTAAAAGTTATGCTTATTTATATATTTGTATTATGTCTTGTTATTGTTGAACTAAAATTAACATATGAATCGTGCTTAATGATGTATTGCCTAATTCTCCGTACAACGTAACCTTATTAATCATCTTCTTATCTTAATACATTTTAAACATATTAATTCACTAGAACCAAATACCAAAACTGATAGATTCGTCCGTTTTCGACCAGTAATTTAATTGATTTGGATAGTGAAAATGAAAAAAAAAAAAACTTAGTTAAACAAGCAAATACAAATTCAAAGATTCAACTCAAAATAATAATTAAAAAGTAGCAATGATAGAGTTAGCAAATAGTAGTATCCATTGATACAGAGATGGGATGGTAAATGATTACATTGTAATTATATTCTTGTAGAGTAGGTAGGAGCTGTCTTACGTTAATAAAGTATCAAATTAGCCTCACAATTTGTCAAAGTTTGAAAGTTATTTAGCATATCGATGGAATTCAATTCATAATATCTGTTTTAATGATCTTGATGCAGAAGTTGAAGATAGCTTCTTTTATCGTACTAAAACAGTGCTCACAACCACTAAACCAATTCATAATCTTTACAATTGTCAAACACTAAACCTAAAAAAGTATGCAATTCCACTGTTTGATAAATAATATTTCATTAAAGTTCTCTCATTCAATGATTATATGCTTTATTTTTCTTTTCATTATGAGTAAATATCAGCTAATTTAGACTGTACTTCTTAATATAATATCAAAATTATTTAGAGTTTATCATAACAAAAATTTATTGACGGATAAATCACTCATTACGACTATTATCACACTATTCATAAATATATAATTTTCAACACAAGTTAACATAACATAAACAAGAGTATGATCCACTAAAAATACGGACATTTCATATGAAATGCAAAGTTTATATTATGAATCAATTTTATAAAATTAAATTAAATTTATAATCAATTCTTTAATAATATAACTATATATTTATATAAACAACATGAGTTTAAGATATTTTTCAAAATATGATTAACATGGTAACACGTATGATGTTTAATATGTGTTACTTGATACAGACATTTTTGTGTGTGTAAATAATAATGTTTCAAGCTCACGTAAATTGTAATTACTTTACTAAATCATTGAAATAACAAGATGTACCAAAAAGTCATAAACAAAAAAAAAAATATCTAGACTCTATCCAGAAGTCAGAATACGTTAAAACAATCCGTGTAAATTAAGAAAAACGAAAGTATATAGATTTTTAACCTATTATATTATATACTTCATCTAGATACAAAATGTAAATTTGCAGAAACAATAAGCAGATGAAAGAAAAACATAACAAATTAGAATACTGACATCGAGAATTTTTAATGTGGGAATTTTAATGTGAGAAAGCATTTTCAACTTAAAAAATAAAAAATCTATGGGACCTAATTCAGAAAATATATTCATTGTGAAAGTATGATTACAATATTTGTTTCTTTTATTATACGAAGATAACACTTCATCTGACACAACAAGGATGAAATACAATATCTCTCTAATCTCTTACTAGAATTTCTAATCTCACAGTAGATATCTATTTTCTCATCTACTATCTATGTTGTTCTTCTGACTTGTTTGTTTTTCTCTTCCTCATAAGTTTCTCTTATATAGAAAATGAGAGGAAAATTATCACATAAAGAGATACGGGATAATTAAAGCATATTACATTTTCAAAATAAATATAATTCTAAAACTTTTGGAATGATTGAATATATTCAATTTATTGATTATCAGATTCATTGGTCATGGTTCTATTAAAAAATAAGGAGAAATTTCCAACAAATTGGACTGGATTTAGCATTTCTTATAATTAACTTTATATTAAGTATAATATTTTATTAATATTGTTTGATATATTATATTATTATATTTAAATAGTTAAATAATAATATTTTATTAAAACGTGTTCTATTGTGGTGAGATATTATTGATCAGTATTTGTTGGAAAAAAATGTGTTGGAGAATCAACATTTTTAAATACATTTGGGTGCTTATTAGTCTTTACGTGATAAAACATGTGAAGTGGATTAATAAATAGGAGAATAATATAAAAAAAAAACTGGGTTTAAAAGTGATGGCTTAGATTATATACTAATCAGTTTAATTTCTGTAGACAAAAATAATTACTTATATTTTTCAAGATCAAATTCAAATTTTTAGCAAAAGAAAATTATAAAAAAATCAATTTAAAAAAAAATAATTAATTTTTATAGTGACTAAATTATAGATATTTTAAAAACTTAAAAAAAATATTTTTAAAGTTAATTTTAATTTTATTATTTTCTTATAGTGTTTTGTTAAATCTTAAACATAATTGTCCCATTTATATACACTCTTTCTTGAGTATATAGAACATCTTCGTTAGTATATACACATAATTAATTCATAAGATTTTGAAAATATTTAAAAATTAATAATTTTTTATAAGAAGATTAATTATCTCAAATTATGTTTTATAATTAATTATCTTAGACTTATTAAAAATTATAAATACACATTTAATCGATTATGAGAAGTAAATAATTAATTAAACTAAACATGTATCTTGAATTTGTTAAAAATATTTGGCGCACATTTTAATCTATTATAAGTGATTATTCTATTATTTATGTATGTAGGGTTCTCTTATTCATATTTAACCCATTAATGCAAATGAATAATCGAGTATATATAATTTCTGGTTTAATTCAAAATGTCTTAATTGATCATATAACTGATTATTATGATAGTTTAAATAGAAGTTTTATTTTTGTACATTGTATTTCACTTTCAGGTGAAAAATTTCCACATTAAGCTAAAACTAACCAATGGAATAATGAAATTAAATCATTTTTAAAACTTAAATGACCAAATAAAAATTTCTAAAACATGAAAACAAAAGTAATTATTACTAAAAATATAAGGATTGGAAGCTTTAATATTTATTTCCTTACGATGTATTTTGTTTTGTATTGTTTTCTATTTCCTTTTTTCTCTAATTAATGTGTACTATTAGTCCTTTTTTAAAAATGTTTGAATTTTAAATAAAAATAAGTTTAATTTCAATATATTAATTGTCCATGTATCAATTAAATAAAAATAATCATTTTCATAATTTTATAATAATTATTAAATAAATTTGGTGTGTTATATAAATTTATCAACCTTTATTCAATGCTTTCTTATAAAGTGTGAACATTATCATTTAATTTATATTACACAAAGGAAGGAGTAATAATTTTAACAATTTAAATAATCAACACATTATACATTCTCATTATAGAAATTAGCACAATTTTTTTTTATTTCAATAATATCTTAATTATTTAAAGTAATTTATCACGTCTTTTTTAAGACTTATATTAAGCATGTGCTATCATATACTAACAACTGATAAATTAGAAATATATTCTTCATTATTTTTCTCTGCCAATATATTTCTTTTACCTACTTTAAATCAATCTGATCCATAAATCTTTTTCAACTATCATAATGTCATAATGTCTTAATCTTTGTGATATAAATTGTTAATGAAGTTAGTTTATCTCTTTTTCATATACCTAATATTATGACCTTTAGGATCATAATATTTTCTTAAATGTCCCTAATCATATATCAATAAAAGAATCACAATATCACACTAAATCAGAATGATTACTCATTATTTAAGTGATAACCCATTACTTAGTCATTTACATCTAGATTAAAAAATATACAGAAAATATCTTTTTGCTAATATATATGTTTTTCCTTGTAAAAAACACTAATTTTACATTGAATAGATATAAAATACTTAAACTCAAAAAATAGTTATCCTAAACTCCAAACTTAACTTAGGTTAATTCAATAAATATAATTTTTCCCAAATAAGTACCATGGACAAGCAAGTCTATCTCAATCCAAACCAATAAGAGAAAAAAAAAAACTTATTTACATCTTTCTCTTTAATGGACCGACATGTCTAAAAATAATTAAATATTAAAATACATTATTAACCATAACTATTGTATTCTATATTGAGGTAGGAGCAGAAATATAAAAATAAAAATAAAAATTGTAATTAATTAAAAAATACAAAAGTTTTGATATGAAGAGACTACAGAGCGCACATATTCTCTCTCTTGTGGTACCTGCCACAATGAAACAAAACCCCCACCTCTGTCCCATCACCCACGCGCATCTCCACGCGCCGCCACTCATTCCCCTCTGCGGGTGGTGGTCCCACTCACCTTACGTCAGTCCGTTTCAGGGTACGGGAATGCGTGCACCCCTCAAATCGCAGAGTTTCAGTGTTTGCCATTGGCGTTTTCCCTCACGCGCGCTCATGCGCAAATTCCCTTTTCAAATTCAATTTCTCACATCACGAGTCTTTCCCTTTTTCTCGTTTCTCCTCGCCTCATGCTCCCTCCTGTAACTACTGCACAATGCCACTGTACCAACAACACTATATTCTCTCTCAACAAAAAAATAAAATGATAAATTAGCATAATATAAAATATATAAAAATTAATATATTTTGTATTTATTATTTTTAATAGGTGTACTTTTAAGTCTAATTTATAAAATTTGGTTTACCTACTTGTAAAGAATGAAATTTCTTAATCTCTAGTCGATGTTGAAGAAATTACTAACTCATGTGTGGTATCGAATGGTACGATAAGTTCAATAAACGATTGTTATGATAATTTTTTTCTAAATGACTCTGATATTATGTTAAGAGATAAACTTTAAGCCTACTACAATCTCATAAAACCGACTTATGGAATACACTCAGTTGTAAATAATTAAATATCTTAATATTTAATCAATGAGAATCTCCAACAATACATAAATATTATATATATATATATATAAACTATCTTTTATACAGATATAAATATATACAGGAAAAAAAAATCATTACTATATTGTTTTAATGAACCAAACTTCTGGACAATGTATGGTTCAGTATTGTTGTCTATTTCCTTGTCAAAGCATGGTTACCATATTCATATAACAATTACAAATAAAGAGGATAAGCAAACATATGTAAGAATTAAGTAAATCCGACAAAGAAATAGTATAGGAAAACACATTTAATTTAATAAAAATGCACTCCATCAAATTCCCATAACCTTTCACTCATAAATAGGTGATAGGAATCTCTAAAAAAATTTCACCTTATGATATTTTGATGTATATGATTTGGGTTATTAGGAAAGTTTGATTATTTTATTTATATATTTTATAACTCAATACTCTTATCAAGTTGAATTATCTTTTTAATAACCACTCTACACGAAATTAGAAGAATGATTTCATCATATTTGTATACCAAACATATAGTTAATTATATTACATTGCCAAATATAGTCAATTTATGTGAAATAAATTATTAGAATATAATTATACAAAATTTAAAACCTTAAACACTAACTAAAAAAAAATCATCTTTATTAAGAATAGAAGAATATCAATTGAGCAAATTATTCTTGTTTGAGCGACATGCTACAGTTAAAATATCAATTTATCTCTATTGGGATATCACTTAAAGCAAGAAAATATTGTTTGAACAAAGTCCTTTAATGACTTGAGCTAGAATGTTTAGGATTTAAACAAAGTTTGAATATGGATTTAATAAAAATTAGCTCATTCTTCTCTTGTCATTCCTCACTTAAGTGAATGTAGTTCACTAAAGTAAGAAATGAAGATATCAACACAACAAAACTTTAAAATCTCAACATATTATTAATTCATGAATGTCAAATTTAACCAAATTACCTAAAATAAAACTAAAGTATAATGAGACATCAATTATTCTCGACAATTTCGACCGACAATGGAGTTTTCAATGTCAAATAACTTCATAATTTATACCAATTTAATCTAAATCATCGAATGCAAATATTTCACACAAACATAAACACATTTTATTACCATCATAACTTAAATTGAAATTTAAAAGAGAATACACTAAGAAACATAAAAACTCTTAACAATTAAATATTTTTACCTCAGTCATCAATAATGCTAATTAAAAGTAAACTTAAACCTAAAAACCATCCTTTTACATCGAACAACCCTACACAATGATTTTTTTTTTTTTTAAATAAAAACTTACTAAACTAAAATCTCAAGGTTTATATTCTACATTATCCATTTGCTATCATATAGGTTGAAATTTCTTAAAGGAAGCAGAAGAGAATTTGATTTTGAGATTTAGAGGGAAGAAGGAGGAAGAAGGGTTGAAGATGGATAAAAAATCAAATAAGGTTTTAAATTAAAATAAAAAAGGAATTTGGATCTTCTATTGGCACATCATGCATAATTAAGTTCACCCCTTTTGTTATATATATATAACACCTAAATGACTAAAAGCTATACCCAAATTACCATTTTCACTTCTCTTCAAGTGAATATAACTATTACACTAAACTCAAATCTAAAATAAACTCACCTATATCAAACACGTAACTTAAAACATATTATTAAGTAAATTAAAGTCTAAACATATATAATAACTTTACATATAATTTTTTAATTACTTTCACACACTTATATTATAACAAAGAAGAAAGTCATTATAATTTGTCTTGGTTAGTTTATATTAGTTGAGTAAGTTCTTCATCAATCCTCACAGTTTTTGAAGTATTTTGACTTTTAAAAATAAATTTTAATGTCTTTTTTAACATGTAAACTAATCAATTTTATGTAAAAAATAAATCTTCTTCATCACCTTTTTTTTTCAAAAAAATTGTCATAATCACTCCTGTTTGACTTACCACGAGAAACCACCTTCTTAAACTAATATATGCATGTGTACTTTCATGTCAATGTGGTTTCATTTTAATTTTATATAATCAAATTCCTATAAAAACATTAATATATGAAATTCTTTTAAAACACTATATTTAAACAACATATTACTTTTTTTTTTCTCATCATTGTCTAGCTCTACCACCCACACCTCACATATGTATCTACAAATATTAATTAAATATTTTTATAAAAAATAAAAATAATAGCAAAGCAAACATGATATTTTCAATTACTCAATTTTCAAAGAATACATATTTATTTTTCTCCAATATCAAATATTAAGAAATAAATTATAATTATATCAATATAAAATAAAAATATCAAATAATAATTAGATAAAAACCAATTAATTATAAAAAAAGTAAAAATATCCAATGCATTTTCTAAAAGTAAATTACAAAAAAATAAGTTAATATGAGTTTTTTTTATGTTATCTAATAAATTAAAGGTATTTTAATATTTAAAATTGGAACGCACATGAAAGAAGAGTTTTGGGATATGGAAAGAGTGAATATGCATATACAAATTATCAATTTCATACTAAATTTAAAATTTTCGATATTATCTATATTCATGCCCATATAAAAAATAATGCGATAATTCTTCATCAAAATTAAAATAAATTTAAATAATATCTGTACAAATATATTGATTTATCATATAAATAAAAGAATGATTAAGAATAAAATTAAGGATAAAGAAGTTTAGTTTCCAAAAATGATATATGATGTGAATATAAATATTGAAATAGATAGTAAATTGGTATAAATGATTAAATGCAGACATTCATATAATCCCCAAATAATCCGTATGATGGCGTCTGTATATAATAAATGGTGATGAACTGTTAAAATCAGTGCTCACCTTAAACCACATCTTTAACTACTCCCCTCAAAATTCCCTTATTTATTATTCAATATATTAATCATACCTAGTAATAAAGATTACATTTATTGCAGGAATAAATTAAATATCTTGTTTGACTTTTTTAAACTAAAATAAACTGTTTACATAAATACATGTTTTGAAAGATAGGATAAAGTTGAAGTGTAATTAAGGTTTATATTAAACAAACTAGTTTAATTTATTTGACTGAAAAATGAAATCTCAATATTAGGTTAATGATAATTTAAATAATATTTTGTTTATATTGAGATATTTTTAAAAGATAAAATTGTGACAGAACCTATGTAGCACAAACACTAACACGGATACAAAGATACGTAAAATCTCTAAAATGTAGGATACGAGGACACGAATCTATATATTATATAATTATGAATTATATAAATTGATAATAAAGATTTATGTGTGCAAATATGTTATTTTTTGAAGCGGAAAGATGTTTTTCATGACTGGTTCACAATAATTTGTTTCTTAGTTTTATAATCATAATAACAATTTATACAATAAAGTTTGAATTTTGAGAAAATTAATGTATTTTTTCTTTCTAAAATTGTGTTAGAACCGTACCAGAATTGTCAGAAATATAACAAATACTTTTTGAATTAGACACTTCACGAATACGTGTCTTATAGGTGTCATACGAGTGTCGGTGTCCGACACGAGTATCAGACACCGACACACCATTTAAGAAAAGTGTCCGAGCTTCATAGGACAGAACACAGATCAAAGCAGAAAGCAGACGAAAACACCTTTTAAAGACAAAATTGTGACGAAACACCGATGAATTAATTCTAAAAATGTTATCTATTAGACTTTGAGTTCGGAATATTTACACTGTCTCACGAAGAATCCTATATTTTTTTCCCTTAACTCACAATTTGAAAATTTCAGTAGAGTCAATATATATTCTGATGTGGCTTAAGAAGAATAAAGAGTGAAAGGAGAAATTATAATCCAAATCCAAAGTGTGAAATAGTGTGTGAGATTAAGGTTCTGTAGCAATAAGCAATTTATGTGTGGTATAATGAAGATGAACAGTGGTCTGAAAAAAGAAATAAAAAAAAGTTGAGGTAAGTGGAAGAGAAGGATGGAGAAAAGAGAGAAAAAAGTGCATGAAAGTGGCATTAATGAGTAATTTGTTTGTTTCCTCTGCAACACTTGCTTATTAAGCTCCATCACTCTTCATCTCTGCCATCTCACCCTTCAACACCACTAAATGGATTTCGAGGACCAGCCCTTCAACCCCCTTCCGCCGCCGCCCACTCCACCACCCACCACCAACCCAAACACCGCCAAGGGAAACTACAAAGAGTGCCTCAAGAACCACGCCGTCGGAATCGGCGGCCACGCGCTCGACGGCTGCGGCGAGTTCATGGCGGCGGGCGCCGAGGGCACCCTCGACGCCCTCAAATGCGCCGCCTGCAACTGCCACCGCAACTTCCACCGGAAGGACCCCGCCGAGAGCTCCTTTCAGCTGCGCCGCCACCGGGCGCCGCAGTTCGCGGCGGCCTTCTACCGGGCCCCGGCGGGGTACCTGCAGGTGGCGGGGCCGCAGCGTGGAGGCCTCGCCACGCTGGCACTCCCGTCCACGTCAGGTGCGGGCGGTGGGGCCCAGAGCCCGGGGGAGGAGCAGGAAGATGTGTCGGAGCCAAGTGGTGGTGGTGGTGGTTGCGGGTCCCACAAAAAGAGGTTCAGAACTAAGTTCTCTCTTGAACAGAAAGACAAAATGCTCGCTTTCGCCGAAAAACTGGGTTGGAGGATTCAGAAGCACGACGAGAGTCTCGTGCAGGAGTTCTGCTCCCAAACAGGCCTTCAGCGTCACGTCCTCAAGGTTTGGATGCATAACAACAAACACACACTTGGTAAGAAGCCCTAGAAAATATTAATCAACACCCCTCTATATATATATAGTTAACATCACAACCACCATTCGAAGTTGCTGGAAGTTATAGGTATGTCTTTCGGTATCGTCAATATAGTCCGACATAGTCGAGATCAGTGACAGTTTATATACTTTCTCCTCCTTCAGTTCATCAAGTCGTCTTTTAAAAATTAAACTATCATAAAACACCGATCTTCAAAACAGACAATATCTCATATGATGCGATGATTGACTCTAATGATGCTATCTCTCGGACTTTAGATGAAACACCGAAAGATATAGCATTGCTGAATGTGTGACAAGTCCCGTAGCAGTAGGTGATGAGGATCATAGTTGTTAGGGTTTATGTTTTGGTTGTTTAATTTTGTGATGAGATTGGAGAAGGATGGGGTGTTATCCTTATTCCCTTTGCAAAGTATATTAATTAGTATTAATGTTTTGGGTTAGATTGTAATTGGAGGAGCATTGTTGGTGGTGGTTAAATGTTATTATGAGCAGTGGTTTTGTGTGTGCATGTGTGTGTTAGTTTGAATAATGTGTGCGTTGGTGAGAGATGGAGTGCATGAATGACTAAGGTCAATAGAATGCTTTTCTCTTCGCTCTCTTCTGCTAACTGCAAAGTGTGCTAAACTTTTCAGCTCCACTTTCATGCATTTTCTCTCGTTTTTACAGAACCTTGTTTTCGTTATTTCCGTTGTTTTCGCCAGCTTTTTCTTGTTTTCCTCCCATCCTTTATGCATAAAGGAATTAAGCTAATTAATATTATTAAATGTGTTGTGCTTCTATGTATGAGTGTACGAGATTCGAACTCTCTTAAATGGTGTGTCCGTGTCGAACATATATACTGGACATCGACATGTAAAACACATATTGGTGAAATGTTAAATTTAAAAAATATTTGTTAAATTTTTGACAATTTTATTATGATTCTAACACAATTTAAAAAATGAAAAATACATTATTTTTTAAAAAACAATAAATTACAAAAATAAATAAATCATTTTGAATCATAAGAAACATCTTTCTGTAAAAAATTGAAACAACACACAAATATTTATTGTCAATTTATATAACTAACAATTCTATAATATATAGATTTGTGCTTACATGTCCTACATTTAAAAATTATATGTATTCATGTGTCCGTATCGTATTATGTCAGTGTCTCTCTGTTACTGTTACTTAAGTTTCTGTCTCCTATACTTTACTCTATTGTTTTGAGTTTCTCAATTCACTATTTATCAAGTGAAAAAACATTCACCTCTCCACCAATTCAGAAGCACCCAATGAACGAACACAAGTTTTCTGCAACTCCTGAATCCAACAACATTAACATTGAGGGATTGAAGGTGGTTTTGGTTTAAGCATGAGTTAAAGGTGTGTGGTAAAGTGATGAAAAGGTTGGTGATAGTTTAGGGTTATGAGAGAGTGAGAAAAGAGTTTATATATGCAGACATGTTAATGAGTTTTGTCTATATGCTCCCTTGCCAGATTCTATTACTGCACAACCACATGATTTCTCGATTCTCTCTCAAAATCACAACACCACCATGCTTGCATTTCACCTCACCTCTCACTGTCACACCTATCATTCTTTTTTATACTCTTTACTCACAACTAAAACAAATCGATCAATTTTATTCTTCAGAACTTAATTCAAGAAAAATATAAATGGACAATTGTTTCATTGTTTCACTGTACAATCCTTTTTCTTTCTCTAAAATTTCAAATTTTTTTTATGAAATAACGAAAATACTTTTTTATATTATTAATTAGAAATTATATAAGGAAGCTCATCAAAATATATCATTCTTCTTAATTCAAACATGTTACTTTCCATTGGGTATGAAGTCAACTAAGGTTAATTATGTGACATCAATTTGAGGGTTCAATAACCTATCTAACACCATTTATACTTTTATTTTCTTATTTAACACCCTTTTGTTTATATTTTTCTATCTAACACCATTTCAAAAATTCCAAGTGAAAGTCATAATTTGAGATTTTTCACTAAAGTAGTGTTTTTTTTTAAATTATAATTTTGGGTAATTATTTTTACAAAAATGGATAAGTTGTACTATTAAGTGAAAGTGGTACAAAGGGATACAATTTCAGTTAAAATACTATACACTGGAGTCGTCAAATTATGACTTTAGGTAAAGTATTTTCACTTTGGTATCTTATTGAACAAAAATGGTGATATTGTTCCTTCATTGATCAAGAATATCGATTTTTGGGAAGTATCTTGGTCATCCAATAATAAGGGTTTCCTTTTTTTCAAATGAAAGATTTGAAGACCTATTGATTCTAATAACTGATTACAGAGTGGATCATTCGGACCTTTCAA
>Ga0123342_1003080_pt1 | contig 27132 bp, 13 predicted proteins | sample Turbeawhitnodule_FD_89960 | JGI IMG/M metagenome (GOLD analysis project Ga0123342, IMG submission 89960) | Root nodule microbial communities of legume samples collected from Mexico - Turtle bean Mexico white nodule | ecosystem: Host-associated > Plants > Roots > Nodule | place: Mexico: Nepantla...
ACCTTGTTCGAGATGAAATCATTCACAAGCGCCTTCTTCCATCCTATGTGCCCACACATACACAACTAGCTAACCTTTTCACCAAAGCTCTCGGTGCTAAAAAGTTTGGAGCCATCTTGGTCAGCATTCAAGACTTACATGCTCCAACTTGAGGGATATTACCGGACAAAATCATTATTAGATTTAATTACTGGAATATAATCACTATTAATGAGTCTATAATTAGACTTAATTATAGGAATATAATTACTATTAATGGGTCTATAATTAATTTTAATTACAGATGTTATGTTAGAAAAAGAATCTGTACGGTTCTAATGTTATGGTTATATATATATATATATATGAAGGACAGATTAAATAAAACAGAAAATATTCTTTCAAATCATCACCCAAAATTCTAGGTAGTTTAGTTTAGTAGCTATTCCTAATATTTGATTATTGTTTGAGTAGACTTACAAGAAGGCTGGAGAATGATCCAATAGAAATGACGAGGAATCGACCCAAGTAAGAATCGGAGAGAAAGGCGCCGCAGATGGACAAGACGTCGGAGGTGGCAGACCAAGCGTAAATTATGCTTGTGCCCTTGGCAATAGGAATGCCGTAATCGTTCAGCAGGTACAGTATCATGTTGGGCATGATCCCGTAGCTCGCCACTCGCTCCAAACACTCGTTCACTGATCCATTCCGCAATCAACGTGAGCAAAACGACATCGTTGATCAATAAAGAGTGAGTGAGTGAGAAATACCTATGATGAAGGGCATGGTTCTCAAACCACCTTTTCTTATCGGCGGAGAGGAAGAGGAAGAAGATTGAGATGAAGTGCCATTTTCCAAGAGCTTCTGCTCTGCAGCAACAGAGGACTCCATTTGTTTGGTTTTGGTTTTGGATGAGGTACACAGTGAAAGAGATGAGGGGAAGTTGAAGTTAATACCACATAAAGATAGTGTCACGCTATCCTCGCCGATCTCGAGTTTAACTTTTTAACTATTTTTTAGTAGTTTTTCAATCATAAATAGACACGTGCCTCCTCTATGTTGCTTCAAATTTTTTTCTTAAATTACAATATTCACAATGACGTATGTGGGGAAAGTTAGATAAATGGTACAATTTTTCGTTTTTTTTTTCGAATTTAAAATATTTTTTAAAAACTACATTAATAAATAAGTGTGCATGAAAAATATCACTTTAAAATAAAGAAATAGAGTTTAGGTCCCTGTTGTGATTAATTTCTTTTAAAATTAGAAATCATGCTTTTATAAGCAATTTTCAATTTTTTCTTGCAGTACTTTTTTTTTAAAGTGTTATTTTTTTAATTTGTTTATTGAAGTCGTATTCTACAAAATAATTTTTTTAAAAATTTTCATTGAAGTCGTGTTTGCAGTCATGATTTTCATCCTATTTTTTTTTTTGTTTTTCATTTTTTTAATTCTGTTATGTTTTTATGACTTAAAAAATATAATTAGTTATGATCATTATTGACATTTTCATTTTATTCGCATGATTACTAATATTGACTTTCCTTTGAAAAAGGTTACCTTTTATATGATGTCATTAACAATCTTTTTATACGCAAGAGTTGTATTATTTTATTGTTAATTAATTAATTATTCTTTAATGTAGGTGGTCTCGTCCACCAAAATATCATATTATTACTTTCTACATTTATTATTAAAATATCAGATTTCTTCTCAAAAGTTGTACTGGTTTTTTTAATTAATACAACATTTTTTATAAAGTTTTTAATTATAACATTAACAATTTATATCAGATAAAAAAAAAACCCTACAAATTACAAATTTCTATTTTCACTTGTTAAAATATTCATTTTAAAAAAATAAATTATTTTCTTATAAACAATTAAATCTTATAACAAAAATTAGTAAAACATTCTTTTTAATGTTTTTAATGATAACATTATTTCAAATTAAAAAAAATATTAACTAAACATTATCAAATTTTATTTCCATTCTGTAAAAATATTATTTACAAATAAAAAACTATTTCTTATAAACAATTTAATTTTTAAAAACTAATAACTATCTACATTTATTATTAAAAATTTAAATTTATTTTCTAAACTTTTTCTGCCTTTTTAAATTACTATAACATTTAATTCTAACATCAATAATTTATGTAAAATAAAAAATAACCTACAGAATACAAATATTCATTTTAAATAAATAAATCTATTCTCTTATAAATAATTAAATGTTAAAAAAAATAACTATGTACATTTATTATTAAAAATATAAAACAATATTTATGTAAACTTTTTCAGTTTTCTTTAATTACTACAACATTTTTTTAATTATTTTAATTATAACATTAATAATTTATGTTAAATATAAAAAAAAACCTAAACTTTACAAATTTCTATTTCCATTCTGTAAATCATTAATTTTATATAAATAAATATTTTTCTTAAATGTTAAAAAAATAATAACTATCTACAAAAATTAAAAAAATAAATCAAATAAAGAAATTAGAAACAACATTAATTTACTAACTCATTAACATAATTAACTAAACTAAACCCTAAACAAATTATATTGCAAAACAATAATCATCCAAGCAGAAATTAAAAAAAAAAAGTTAACATAAAAAAATAAAAAACCTGAAGAATAGCAGTGAAGAACAGCACAATAGGGAGCACAATGGGGATGAAGAACACACCAGGAGAGTGCCTGAAAATTAAGCAAATTAAGCAACCCAAAAAATTTCACAAAGCTCACAAAAAATTAGAATATAATCGATTATCCCATCAGTTACAAACAAAGGATAATCGATTATCCAAAAAAATCAAGCATAATCGATTATTGAACAAGGCAAAAAACAAGCTTAATCAATTATCACCATTTATGAACGCTTAAGATAATCGATTATGTCTTGAATTTTTAACACATAATCGATTACTGGCTTTGCATAATCGATTATCAACTCCATAATCGATTATGTGGCCAGTGTTTTTTCAGCCATAATCGATTAAGCACCATTGAAGCAAAGTCATATGCTCACCTGAGATCAACCAAGCACCTGAGATGAACCAAGCACAACGTTAGTGAACCCCTACCACACACTCTGATGCCTTACTAATCTCTCCAACCCCAGTACAACTCAACACATATGAGGACAAGCTTCGGTTTCAGTTTCTTTGGTTTCTTTGATAAGTGAAACAGCCATGCATGGTTTTATATACTCAACAACCAACTTAATGCACACCTACTCCTCACCCACTGCATTCACAGTCTTCAATGGTCAAACGATTCCTGAGCCAAGTCAAGAATCTCATGCTTTGATGTGGCATGCATGCAGGGGGCAGTGGTTTGTCCTGGAGAGGAGAAAAGCAAGGGCACAAGGGTAACTTCCTAGCTGTGATGTGGCACTCCCTCTGATGATCCCTACTTTCTCTTCATCTTGGAGAAGAGCCCAAATTCACTTCACTTTCTCCGCACTTCCTCCCTCACCCGCATTGAACGCTGGAAGCAAACGGGGTGGTACTGAGACTTCCGTCGTCGACAACAGTACCACCCCTAGAACCAAACATAGCCTTAAGAAGTACATTTGACATTGTAGCAAAAGGAGGTAATTTCTAAAACACATGCATAACTGAATTACATTATTTTTTATATACATATTTTACCATAATCATTCTAACAACCTTTTTGTAATTTTCTTTTATTTTTTGTGGACTCTTATCCTACATAGAATATTAGGTATATGAGTTTTTGTGTTCCTTTTTTTTTTGTAGTAGAGGACATAACAGGAATTGATAAACATGGGTTAATTGCATAAAGACGACATGAGAGGAAGAACATATAGATATTGGCCACAATATCATGAAAAGTGGATTGTCATGTAGAATAATCGATATAACCACCTAATTCAAGGACAATCGTTCAACGAAAATGGTCATTTGCGTGACATTGCACTATATATGCAATGATTCATCCAACATATTATCTCCTACATTACACCTCAACAAACATTTATGGCAGAGGATTATTTTTGTTAAGACACTAGACGATCTAGTTAGCATTAGATGATTCTTTAACTCACTAAAGGGTCTCATGGTAAGAGATTCTAAGTATGTTTTGATAATAACAGAAAACTATAAAGATGTGGTATCATTTCCAACATCACTATTAAAAATGCAAAAGTAACTTATCAGACGACAAGTTTCAATATATACATGTCATATCCAAGAAAGAGAAAGAGGATGTTATCCAAGTATTTAACATTGTCAAATACAATATATTCATGACAAACGGTCAAAGCTCTCTACTGAACAATTGCTAAAGTCTAAGTCTGAAAGCATCTAAAGAAGAAGAGCAGGACTCACTAGACGTTGAGTGAACAAGAACAAGTTATAGAACGTGTTATAAGAAGTCTTAGTTGAAAGCGTCAGACGATGTCTCGAAGAAACTTGCTAGACGATGTTCAAACTTGAAAGAGCTATACGAAGATCTCACAAAGCATGATAAATGATATGTATAGAAGAACTCAATGGACTAAGCTCATTACACAATGCTAAAGAAAGCTAACACAATTGATAGACAATGAAAGTTTTACAACACGTCAGGCGTTGATCAAACCAACATGACAAACGATGATGCGAGTTGGACGATCTTCAAAGGGAAGTTCCCAAACTTAGTACTTACATTCTATAATTGTTCTCAAATTCTTTCTATACTCGTTTTGATATTGAATAATAAATTAAATAAAAAATAATAGTTCAAACCAAAAATATAATGTGTTTATAAATTGATATAGAACACAAACATAATATGAATATATTCTCTGCTTTAAAGGCTAAATGAAAGAAAACATTTTTTCGAATACAACTGCGACTCGTCGATTAAATTCAAATTTGTATTAGAAATATTACAAAAATTACAGCACACATGTATCACACATTAAAAAGGTTTTTTGAAATATGTTTAGTGGAAAATATTCAAGATAAATTATGTTTCTACTGAAAATAATTAATATAAGTATAAACCTGGAATATCTTGATAATATTTTTAAATTAATATCTAAGAATAGAAAGACTTGATAATTCAAATATATTAGAAGATATTGTTTCATTGATACCTATGAATTATTATAATGATTATTAAGTTCATTCATACTCATAATATTTCCATAAATTGTCAAAGGAACACAAAGATGTGTACTAAGTCAATATCCAGAGTTTCCATACTCAACATCTCATTAAGAAAACCATGAAGTTGATGAATGAGATTCATGCAAAGCATCATTCAGACATTTCTTAGAGGAAATACAAGCAATGAATTCATTCTGAAAGCAATCGTGTGGCAAAATGTCTTCATAGCTCATATCAAAACATTCCTATTTCAACATCTAATACGAGAATGGAATATATGCAATGAAATGTGTAAGAAGATTCAAATAAATAAAGCATAACGTTCTTGTTCATTTAGTTAAGGAACGAATGCGTATGTGATAAAGAAATGGAGAATGTGATTCAAGATTTTCCATATATATCTTCAACGTTCAAACAAACACAAGTAAAGAAGGAATTCAATGTTCATTGATGCAAACATCAAATGATAATGACACGCAAATATTGACAAAGCTAAAGTTTCCTTATCAAGCGTCAACTGCATTCAAGAAGAAACAACGTGACATGATTAAATAAAGATTTAGTCACAAAGAGTTGAAGGGTTAACGTTAACATCAGAAGATTAAAAGGAAACAATTCAAATTGTTTCGCATGCTTAAAGACACGTAATATATAATCATAGCAAAAATTGTCATATATAGCGTCTGATAAGAAGATGATGATGAACAACAGATCACAACGAAGGATATTGTTGAAAATACTCAATATTACAACATTGAAGTATCAACATTCACATTTGGACAAAGAAAGAAACAATTCAAAATATATTTAAATTCCAAGGCGCATAAGAATCAATCAGATTAAAGAGTTTCCATATCCAAAGTTTAACAACTATGTGAACAAGAGAATAAATCAAAGCTTCAGCAGTCATAATCTGAAAGTTATATAAAGACTTTGAAGATAGAGAAGACAACACATAGAACACATGATACCAAGCATTCATAACACGATCATATTCTCAGCGTGAATAGTCTTTCTATATTACATTTCATATTTGTTGATTAGAGCACTTATTGTTTGGGGAGTGAGTCATGAATTGTAAATCCTTCACTGTGTGAAGATAACCCTGCGCGTTTTCATTGTTGCTCTCGATTTGAGAGTTTTTCTCACTTGTTGAGAGGTTTCGATCTCAGTGGGAGATTAAGACTGGTTACTTGGAGAGGTGTAGAATACTTGTACCTAAAGAGGTGTAGAATACTTGTACTTGAAGAAGTGTAGAATACTTGTACCTGGAGAGATGTTGAATACTTGTGTTAGTAAAGGCTCTTAAGCGAGTTGCTTGAGAGGACTAGACATAGCCTAAGTCTTGGGTGAACCAATATAAATTTTGTGTGAACTTCTCTCTCCCTGTCTTTTATCTTTTAGATATTGTATTTGTTTTAATAATTTTCAGGTACTCAAATTGAGTTCGAACTCTATTTAACGCCCCCATTCTCAAGCCAACTATATCTTCATACTTTTCCAACAGTATAACACGTCTCCCATGCCTAATCAATCACAACATCAACCACAATATCAACATATTGGATATTCTTCTAATGCTAAATAATTTCAACCTCGATATATGTTAATCATTTTAATTTTAATTTTCAACCACCTTCAATGTTTAGATACATGAATAACCTTCACACTATGTTTGGTCCTGATCTTAACAACAAGTTCCTTCTTCATTTACCATGTTTCCATCTCAAAATTCATCTATGGATTGTTATCAATCAACCATTATTTCACAAACGTTCGATAATGCCAGTAAGGACCACGAAAAGGAATAAAATGACTATGAAGATGAAGAATAAATTGTATTGTCACCTCAGCCATGAACTAAACATGAAGCATATAGAAGACTTATGACACAATAATGAAGACCACCTTGTGGCCTTCATTCTCATAGATAAATTTGTGTACAAGCTCAATAAGCATTTCGCCTGTCTCAACCATATGTGCGTGTTTGAGGATTATAGGAATGGCTATGCTCCTAATTTTTTATGCTTTAGTCAAGAAAAATGAAGAATCTGCCAAACCCCACCATCACGGTTCATTGGAAATTGAGTGGATTCATTATGAGAATAATTTTATTCACACACTTGGTAACTTCAAATCATAAATTCTTGAACTCTAATAATAGATAAATTAATTGTTTTAATTAATATTTTTTTAATTTGACTTATTTGGGTCTTAATTGTTATTTTTTTAGTTCTGTGTTTTTAACCCAAGTTGTTTCTTTTGAATCAAAATAGGAAATGCAATTTGAGATAAAGAATTAGAGAATTAAATATGCAAATTATCTCAGAAAAAGAATTGAAAGCAAATCTTTTGCGAGGATATTCTTTCAAAATTCTACAATTAAAACTCATATGCAAAACCCTTAAAATAGAACAAATGTACTTTGAAGATATCATTCAAGAAAATCTTTTGCAATATATCTCACCGTAGTGGTGGAATCAATTACAATCAATGCAAAAATCTAAAGAAAAATTGGAAAAAATATATCTGGAACAGAAGCAAGAATAAAATCTGAGATTTTTTGAGAATGGAGATATTTGTTTAATAATATGAAACAGAAAAGGAAATTTCTAATAATTGTAAAACAATATCATGAGGAAGCCTAAACCATTTTGGTTGATTTCTTTGTAATTCTCCATTGAGTTATGAGAATCTTCAATAAAAGTTTCATTTTTCAATTCTTCGTAGCAGTTATTTTAATCTTTTGATCCCTTGAAAAACTGGTGTTTGCAAGAGGTTGTACTTGAACGCGTGATTGAAAGTCTCCTTGTCTTAAATTTTAGTTTCTTAGTCAGTTTGCATTGTTCTAATTAATTTCTTAGGCGCATAATTCAAGAGAGATGAGAGAAACATTCCATGAGTACACGCATGGATACAAGTGGGGTATTGAATACATCAGTATACGCATGTTTTGCTGACAAGATTCAATTGAATTGGATTAACGCATGTTTGATTTAGTTTAATCCTATGTGAGAATTGAAGGGTGATCATTTTTAGGTAACCTGTGCGGAACTCCTTAGTGGAGAAACTTGGGAGTCAACGTGCATTCTCTACTATTTTAAATTCATCTTTTATATTTCTATGCTAACAATGACCACCCTTTTTTCCTTACTATTATTACTAATTTTCATTGCTTGTAGATAGGTTTTGAATTATGTTCATTAAACTCGCTATAGGATTCTATGGAAGACGACTTGGGGTGTCATCTGACCACTTTTATACTATAATTTATCTAGTGTTAGGTAGTCTATCATTGCGTCAGACGAACTACGTTGTAATCTTTTTAATTTGACTTCTAAACGACAACTATCAACCCACCTCCGAAGAAAAAGCAAGGTATATGTACTATCACATACATCAAACTTGATAACATGGGCCACTAATTGTTATATATTGCACATGCCAAAATCGGAAGCAGCAAATGCTACGTAAGTTTAGAAAGATTTCAAATATACAACATTTAGTTAAATGCTTTTGAAAAATAGAAAGATAAATTCTATTTGATTTCGAAATTTGGTTTGGATTATTTCAATTTCATTTAAAGTTTGATTCACTTCAACATTTATCATATATGCAGGTTTAGAAAGTTTTTGAATTTAAGTTACGAGTAAGGTTCTAGTTTAAAAGGTGTTTTGAATTGAGATTATGAGATTAAGTGTACATGATATTACCTATTTGGTTTAATGATGATTGTTATTGATTAATACTTTTAAATTGTTTCCAAAAAAATATTTACAACACTAAAGATGTGTAGTAACATCAATTCCAAATTTTTTTTATAAAGCGTTTAAGGTAAAACAAAGGTGTTACACTACAAGATTCAAGTAGAATTCAAGATTAGAATAACCAAGCTTATAAAGCGTTTAAGGTAAAACAAAGGTGTTACACTACAAGATTCAAGTAGACTTCAAGATTAGAATAACCAAGCTTCAACGTTTAAGATATACAAATATAGAAGGATCTTGAACTTCAACATCAATAGATAAACATTTAAGAAGTGTAGAAATCTTTCGATTAGAAGTTTCCTCTTAGAACGTTTTAAGTCAGAAAAATGAAGTACAATATGCAAGATTCAAGAAAACCTAAAGAATAGAATATTCAAGCTTCAACGTTCGAATATATACAAGTAAATAAATAACGGTATCATATTAATCACAAAGGCACTCAAGATTGTTGAAATAAGGGGAAACTAAGTTCAAGAGGGGTGAATTGATGTGAGTTGATTTTTAGATGTTTTCATTTATGGTGACACTTTTACTTAAGGTTGAGATTTTAACAATTAATGGTGAGGACCTAAGAAAGATTCCCACTAGACACGAACTTAACCAAGTGGTTAAGTAAGTGTGAATGTGCACTTCACAGAGAGAAAGATGAAAAAACAAGATATGGTGACAATGAGATGCAATTGTGGAATTGAAAAATGGGCACAAGGTAACATCAATGGTGGTCATGGCCTCCCAAATAATGCACCATACTCATGATTATGAGTAAAACCCAAGAGCAACAAAGAAGAGAAACTAAAAGACAAACACATAAAAAGGAATGGAAAAATGGAAGGAAAATGGAATGAGAAAAATTATGATGGTGGGTGAGAAATGTCACGCCACTTGGAGGGTGATGTGCTCCAAGATGAGTGTATTGACCGCCACTTGAGAGTTTCCCAATCACTCAAGATAAGACCTCAAACCTAAGAGCACATAAGTCTCACTAAGAGCTCACACAATTTGTGCAGAGTTTCTTTACTTTATTCAAATTCAACTTGTAAAATACAATGGGTAGGTCTCCTATCTATTGGTGAAGGAGCCTTGGAAAACAAACAAGAGGGGTAGGATGGGAAAAGGAAAAAAAGGGGCAGCCTTAGGGTTTGACTAAGTCAAACCCGCACTCTAGGCTTGTACTTCTAGAAACTAGGTCAAAACTGCTCCTAAAGGGCTAAGAACAAGCTAAAATGCTAACTACACCAAAAGGAAGACCAACATATTATTTAAAACATATTATATCTCCTAAGAAGACCAAAAGAAAGAACAGTTGATGCTCTGGTTTATGACTATATCCTATGGTCGGGTCCATGAGATCCTTGGTGGGGTCTTGAATTTTTTGCTGAGATGACTGCTCGCCATGTGCTTTGTCTTTTTCTTCCTTGGTCATCTTCATAGCTACTTGGTTTGTATCATGCCCTCAAGTTCGAGAGAATTCGACCTCGAATTTAGAACTCCTGTAGATAACATAGTTAGTTTGTTCACATATAACATAGTGCAAGAATTGGGATGTGAACTCAACTTATGTTCCTTAATTGTGGGAGCGCAGAAGATGGGTTTCTATATACATACGAAGTTTGAAAAGAATGTTTGTGAATGAAAAATCTTTGTGATGAAAGTCCTCTTAAAAGGTGGAAACCTTTAGGAGGTGTTTGAAAATCATCCCTAAAATTCTGTAAGAAATATGGTAAGTAGGTAGAAACCTTTGGTAATGAAAAAGAGAAGGAAGAAGTATACAGTGAAGGTACAATTATTTTTGTAAGGTCTAACAATATGAGACCCTTTTTACTTTCCTCGACTTTAATTTAATTTTCTTTTTTTGTTTTTATTTGAATTTGGTCTTGATTTACCTCTTGTAACATTATGGTTCTTTTACGTGGACAATTGGCAGCTATGTGCCCAAAACCTAAACATTTAAAATATTTTGTGCTTGAAGTTTTTGTGGGTGACTTAGGGGTAGACGTAGAAGGATTGTGTTGAGAAACATTTTGGTGAGAAGTGATGTCTTTTGAAAAATGGGAAGGAGAAGTTTTTGGAGAAATGTTGTTTGCACCCTTCCTGGAAGATTTGTAGAAACCATCATTAGGAGTATTTTTGAAAATTGTTTTCTTTGAAATTTGTGATTCCACCTTGATGGCTAGGTGAACCAACTTCTTTAATGAAGAATACTCATATAATTCTACAACATCTCAAATTTCTCTCTTCAAACCACTCATAAACCAAGTTATCTTTGACTCCTCACTATAAGGCATATTAAATTTAGTCAAAGTTGTTTCTAACTCTTCAAAATATTCCTTTACCGTCCTAGGTCCTTGGCGTTGGAGCTTCAACAAGTGTTCCTTCCTATGAGGAGGAACAAACTACACGCACATACATTCTTTCAAATGATACCAAGAGACCACGACTGACCTCTTGTTTAGCCCAATGTCCAATATAGTTTATTGCCACCATTGTGTGGCACAATCTAAAAAAACTAGGGAAGCTAACCTAACCTTTTGGTCCTCGGTGACCTTATACACTTTAAAGAGTTTTTCAATTTTAGCTTCCCATTATAAATACAAAGTAGGGTCATTGTAACGACTAAAACTAGGTAACTTTACAAAATTGAAAGAATGTTGTGGTTGTTGTTGGTGTTGAAGATGCCGGTTTGCAAAATTGTGTACTTGCCAATCATGTTCTTGACTCCTATAGTGCATGGAATGTCTAGTTGCTCTTGGTGGCTCTCAATCTCCTTTCTTGAGTTTGCCTTGCTTGAGCTTCTTCTAGTCTTTGCAATCTTTTCGCTAGTTGGCTTATTTCCTCATCTTTGTGGACCATTCACTTCTTGACCTCCACAAGTTCTCCCAAAAGATGGGCTTTCTGATGTGATTGCGGTTTTGAAGATTCACCTAAAGACAAATGACCCATAATGTTTGCACAAAAGAATCAAACAATTAGTGAAAAAGAAGTTAGAATACACTCCCTCAAGTTTGCGTCACTTTTGGTGAAAAGAAATCAAGAGGAGAACACTCAAAGCACTCAAAAGAATTTTATCCTCTTAAAAAAGATCTTTCTTGGTGTTGAAAATTTTTCTCAAGTGAAAGAGGACAAAGCCAAACACACTTGATCTCAAAAAACCACAACAAAACATAAGTAAAATTGAAGAGACAAACAAGAAAAGCTCAAAACAAGAAAGCTAAACCAAATTTTGGGAAAAGAGATTATGACAAAACTTGAAAAGGAAGACAAGCAAGAAAAAGGCACACAAAAAGACTCTAAGATACCTACTAAACTTTTAACAATGAAACTTTCTTTAGAAATTTGTCAAAGCAAAAGGATAAAAATTCTACAAGGTTGAAATCAATTTGCCAGTCAAGATGAACCCAAATTTTTTGAAAATGTTGCTCTTTGAAATATTGGAACACAAAATAGCTTGCGCAAATTCTCTTTTCTCTTCTATTTTTTTTATACTTGTTCTTGGATTATGGGAATGAGATGTCCATAGTTTTGTCCATGCATATTTTCATATAACTCCAATTTTCACAAAAAAGTTTGGGATTGAAAATAATTGATCACTTGAAATCTTTTATTTGGAACTTAAATCTACTTTTACTAAAACAAGTTTCGAAGTACTTATAAACTTTCACAATTAAAAGAAAGTAAGTAGAGGAAAAAATATTAGGACTCCTAGAACACTAAAGAATATATGACTCAAGGAAAAGAAGCAAGAAAAATAAAAGACATAAAGGAACACTGAAAAAGCGAAACAATGCTATTGAATAAGGTAAATGCCAAATTTAAAAGCAAGAAAGTAAATGACTGAAATTAAAAGTGCTTGAAAGTAAAGACAAGAATTTAAAGGTGCTTGAATGTAAAGACAAGGAATTAAAGATGCAAGAAAGTAAAGTGCCAATCAACTCTAAACAAGATAAGCTCAAAAACCAAAGCTCTGAATACCACATGATGTGAGTTGATTTTTAGATGTTTTCATTTATCGTGACACTTTTACTTAAGGTTTGGATTTTAACAATTAATGGTGAGGACCTAAGGAAGATTCCCACTGGACACGAACTTAACCAAGTGGTTAAGTAAGTGTGAATGTGCACTTCATAGAGACAAGGATGAAAAAACAAGATATGGTGAGAATGAGATGCAATTGCGGAATTGAAAAATGGGCACAAGGTAACATCAATGGTCGTCATGGCCTCCCAAATGATGCACCGTACTCATGCTTATGAGTGAAACCCAAGAGCAACAAAGAATACAAACTAAGAGACAAACACATAAAATGGAATGGAGAAATGGAAGGAAAATGGAATGAGAAAACTTATGATGGTGGGTGAGAAATGTCACGCCACTTGGAGGTTGATGTGCTCCAAGATGAGTGTATTGGCCGCCACTTGAGAGCTTCCCAATCACTCAAGATAAGACCTCAAACCTAAGAGGACATAAGTCTCACTAAGAGCTCACACAATTTGTGCAGAGTTTTTTTTACTTTATTCAAATTCAACCTGTAAAATACAATGGGTAGGCCTCCTATTTATATGTGAAGGAGCCTTGGAAAACAACCAAGAGGGATAGGATGGGAAAAGGGAAAAATGAGCAGCCTTAAGGTTTAACTAAGTCAAAACTACACCCTAGGCTTGTGCCTCTAGAAACTAGGTCAAAACTCCTTCTTAAAGGGCTAGGAACAAGCTAAAACGATTACTACACCCCCTATTATGCTAAAGGCACATTATTCTAGCCTATCTTAGCTATTTGAACCCCTAAAGTGAGCCTAAAATTATTTACAACATATTCTATCTCTTAAGAAGACCAAAAGGAAGAACAGTTGGTGCTCTGGTTTATGACCATCTTCTCTGGTCGGGTCCATGAGATCCTTGGTGGGGTCTTGAATTTTTTGTTGAGATGACTGTTCGCCATGTGCTTTGTCTTTTGCTCCCTTGGTCATCCTCATAGCTACTTGGTTTGTATCACCTAAAGAATAGAATATTCAAGCTTCAACGTTCGAATATATACAAGTAAATAAACAATGGTATCATATTAATATCCAAGGCACTTAGGATTGTTGAAATAAGGGGAAGCTAAGTTCAAGAGGGCGAATTGTACTTAGAAGATTTTCGCAAATATTTGGTTTGTAATAAATCAGAGAGAATTTTAACAAATTGTTTTGAAAAACAACAGATTAATTTTGTAGTCGAAATACACTAACACAAGAAATAAATATATTTATTTAGAAACAATTAATTAATCTTTTCAATACACAAATCTTAAAACAAATTCTTATAAACTAGAAGTACAATTAAAATGATTTAAATCTATTTTAAAAGAAACAAATGTCAAGATTAATTTCAACATGTTATTTTTGGAATTAACAGATTATTTTTATGATTAAGACATATTGAAAAGAAATTTATACTGATTATATGGTAGGTACATATTTTAAAAGAATCAATCAACGCTTTAAGAAAATAATTGATTATATCAGAATCAGTGAAATCTTATTAAACTGTTTTTTATTTCAATTTAATATTTTTAATTTAGTGACTAATACAAATTGCAACAAAATATATCAATATTCAATGTAACAACCAATATCAATTATCACAATAGTTTCAATTATTACAGAGAATCAATACAAGTATGCAAAGACAAAAAAAAAGGTTATTTTTGTAAAACAACAGATTGATTATATTAGTACAGATTATTATGTAGACATTTTATAAAGCAGAAATAAAGAACATAGAAAAGGCACTAAGAATTTTATACTGGTTCACTCATAAAAGAGCTACATCCAGTCCCACTTCACACCAAGGTGGATTTCATTAAAACAACACAATTTCACTAAAACAACATTGTTCTTGAACACTATAAGAGCATAAACCTTCACTGCAACACCTTGTCACAGTTGATAAACATACCAAGAAACCTTATCTTGACCACAATCTAATACATAAATACAACACAATATAGAAAGGAACAAATTAACCTGAAAAGTGAATCAAGAAACACAAATGGATTACTCAAATTCACAACAACAGTGAAATATCTTTGACCTCAATCTAGATGGTGAAAGTTTTACTCCAAGAAACCTCAATAATCTTTCAAAAACTATTTCTCACAAAGACTTGAATCACAAAGGTTGTCTCAGATGTAAAAGTTGTAAAATGTATGAGTAACCTTTTTTCTGAAACAATGCAGACCTTTTTTTATAAAGATTTAACAAAAGCAGATTTATTAGAAAAAGGTGTGTTTAAGTAAAATCAATTTATTGAAAACTCAAATAAATTTATTGATTTCACTAAAAGAAATATAATATGCATGCAAACATATTTTTCTCAAATGGAAAGAACTCAAACTGAAAATATTTTGTATGTTACATATTAAAGCATGGTTTTTAGTATATAAAACATATTTTAGAAGAAGCTAAAACTTTTAAGTATTTTCCATCGATTTAAAAGATAACATATAGAAAAACTATAACTTTCCATAAATCAATTTAAAAATTAGTTGAAAAACTTTTTAACTAGTTAAAAATATTTGTTTTTGGATTCATCATCATTACTTAAGGCAAAAAATAAATCAAGAAACAAAAAACAAAAACTAAACTACCTAGACACTTAAGACAACAAGTCATGAATATGGCTTCATCAAATACCAAAGTTGGGTTCTTGAGATGTCCAACAATTTCTCCATGTTTCATGAAGACAAATAGTCTAACAATAAGTCTTGAGTCTTGAAAAAAAACTTTATCTTTTGTAGGCAGTAGTTAGTGGTGAAAAGAAGACAATAACAGTTCTTTATCTTGCTCCCCTTGACTTGCACAGTTACACAACACACATATTTATCCCTCTTTGTGTTCATCAAATAGAAAACATGCAGAGAAACTATTTGAATGGATATACTAGTCCATTGAATAACAATAAGCATCGCAAAATAAGACAGTTAAACTAGTAATGGGGAAAATATAAAATATTCAAGGTGCATAAACAAGTACCATACAACCCAAAAGAAAGCAGAAAATTAAAAGAGTTCAACAAATATGAAAATTAAACTGATTACAAGCAGAAGACAATAGATTAAAATTATAGTGGTAGATCTTAGCCAACTACTCTTGTACAACTTCAATTTGATCATCAAGATGTTGAAACCTTGATGTAACCATCTCAAAATACTCATTTTGTTATGTAGAAATGGTGTCCAACATGTGAATCATGACCCTCTAAAATTTGGAAAATGGTTCACCTTTATCCACTAGTGGGACATAGGCCACCAGTGCATTGATATCAGTTCCTTGAGCATCTTCATTGGCATTGCTTGATCCAGGAATATCATTAGCATCTCCATTTTTACTAACCCATTCATCATTGATCTTCTAAAAACTCATTTTATATTGGTTTGCTCTTAACAGAGTTACATCCAGTCTCACCTCACACTAAGGTGGATTTCATTAAAACACACAACTTTTGTACAAGAAATCACAAAATTGTTCATGAACACTACAAGAACATAAACCTCACTGCAACACCCTATCACAGTTGAGAAACATACCCAGGAACCCTATCTTGGCGACATTCTAATACAAAAATACAATACAGTATAGAAAGGCACGAATTAACCTGAAAAGTGAATCAAGAAACACAAATGGATTCCTTAAATTCATAGTAGTGTAATATCTTTGACCTCAATCTAGATGAAGAAAGTTTTTCTCCAAAAAAACCTCAAAAATCTTTCAAAAAAATATTTCTCACAAAAACTTGAATCACAAAGGCTCTCTCAGATGTAAAACTTGTAAAGTGTATGAGTAACCTTTTTCTAAAACAATGCAAACCCTTTTCTTAGAGAAATTTAACAAAAATGGATTTACTAGAAAAAGGTGTAGTTAAGTAAAATCAACATGTTGAAAAATTGAAGCAATATATTGATTTCACTTAAACAAATATAATATACATGAAAATTGTTTTTTCTCAAATGGAAAAAACTCAAACTGAAAGCATTTCTTATTTTACATATTAAAGCATGGTTTTCAGTATATAAAACATATTTCAGAAAAAGCTAAGACTTTTAAGTATTTTTAATCAATTGATTTAAAAGATAACAAATTGAAAAACTATAACTTTCAAGAAATCAATTTAAAAACTAGTTGAATATATTTGTTCTTGGATTCATCATCATTTTTTAAGGCAAAAGATAAATCAAGACACAAAAAATCAAAACTAAACTACCTAGACACTTAAGGAAACAAGTCTTGAATATGACTTCATCAAACACCAAAGTTGGATTCTTGATATTTCCAACAAGGATATCTTCAAAGAAAAAGTTTCCTTTTGGAGCATTTAATACCAAATTGATGATGTGTATACTCAAGCTTCAATGATCATCATTTCTAAGTTATATAAATAGCTAAAAGTCGAAGAACAAGACACAAAAAATACACGAGAAACACGAAAGAAATACAAGATACAAGAAGAAAATCATTTTAAAAAACATAGGATTCACATATGTTATATATAGAGCTTTTAGTCATTCAGGTTATGAGCTATCCATTGTAAATTCTTGACTTTGTGAAGTATATCCAATGAGCTTTCATTGTTCTCTCTTTGGGATTGTTTTTCTCATATTCTTGAGAGGTCTTAATCTTAAAAGGAGATTAAGATTGATGTACCTGGAGTAGTGAAAATACTTGTTGTACTTGAAGAGATGAGAATACTTGGTGTACTTGGATATGTTAGAATATTTGTTCTTAGAGAGGTGTTGAAACTCGGTGCAACTGGAAAGGTGAAAATATTTTTTCCTAGAGAGGTGCCGAAACTCGTTGTAGTCAAAGTGTTGTTGGTTAGTGAAAACTCTTGAGTGGTGCTTAAAGGAACTTGGCGTAGCACAATCAAGTTCTAGTGTGAACCAATATAAATTTGTATTTACTTCTCTATTTTCTTATTAGATGTTATTTTATATTATCTTTGAGTTCAGGCTCCATTCAACCCCCTCCCCTCCCCCTTGAAGCCAGTTGTTCCTACAAATGATGATGTTATCGAACCAATATGTGATGATGATGATTATAATGATGACACCAGTGAATTAAGCAAATTTTATCAAGAGCATGATGGAACCTACATCGACAATTGGGACTTTGACAACAATGACGACTAAAGTATAATATATTTCTATATTATTTGACAACTCATATTAGAATGTGCCAAACTTAAATGATCATGTAACTTTGTTATTTGCTAGAAAAATGTTTAGGAGTAGAGATAGGGATGATTCTATCATCATACATATCCATTGTTAGGCGTAGAGTTCCCAACCAATACATGGTCATCTTGCAATAGAACTTGACTCCTCCCTTATTCTAGTCTGCCACCCTAACCTCGCTTTTCTCAATTTTTCATCCTCTTCCTCCACCCTATTATGCAACGTCAAAAACTTTAGTGGTTCACCATCTCCATTATCATAACATTATACGTTTATCTCATCTTCTTGTACCCCCTGCTATACCAGTAGAATCTACTATTTCTCCACCAATACAATCCTTTTTTGCTCAATAGTCCATCCCACTTGGACTCCCTCATTACAATCTACATTGGGTCCCTCAGTCCAGTTTCTCGTTGCTCCATTAGTCCACATGACTCTTATTCTACCAGTACAACCCTCCCATGCTATGCCAGTCCAACCACCCCACCTACGCACCATGATGTATTTGAGGAGGAGGTGCAACATGATAGTAGTGGAAGGGTCATCATACGACTAGTGGGTAAATGGTAAGTTTACTATCACATTCAAATTTATTGTTCTTGTTTTCTATACTTAATGCTTAACATTTTGATTTGCATGATTCGTATGTGAACACCTATTCATTATGTAATTAAGGCAATTGGCCATAGAATCATGTCACAATTTAAGGGTCCCTACCATCACTACAACTAAACAACCGAGGAAGTTCAACTTAAATGGTGCACTGAATTTAAGGTCACCTTAACTATTCATTTTCACTCCTTCCCATTTAAGCGAAAATCATAGAAATTTACTTAATTGTGATGTTGTTTTTACATAATAGAGTGACTTTGGCTCCTCATGATGAATGAAAAATTAGAAAAGTGTACGAGTCAGAGGTTAGAAAACACCTTTGTGATATGCTTAGTAAAGCAAGGGTAAAAAAGACCATACCTAGTTGGATTGGTGAACAAGCATGGATTGGCCTTTTGAACTATTAAGATTCCAAAAAGTTCAAAGAGAAATCAATCCAAAGTAAATTGAACCGATCATTGTCTCGAGTTGGGGCATTGCACTCTATTACCCTTAAATCACACCTAGACATTGCATTGGGTCTAGTAAATACATGACTTGTATATTTCATTACATCTTATTCAATTTAGTAAGTATGTTTAATATTGCTAATTGTTTCCTTTTATTTAAGGAACATAAATATGATCTACCTGTTGACTCAGATGAGTTATTTATGGCTGCACACACCAAAAAGATTGGTGTTTGGGTAGATAGTCGTGCACAACACACTTATGTAAGTTATTGGTTTACTTTTGCTTACATAATTTATATTTCTAACTTATTACTGTAACATTTACAACTCCGACAGATCAACTAGGATACCATGAGCAGCTGAAAGTCTTCCAATCAGACAGCTCTGAAGGATCAACTTCCAACCTCCAACAAATAAATGCATGAACAAAGATCCAATGCTGGAAGGATGTTGTTGGAGGCAAAAGAAAAGGTCGATGTTTTGTCACTCTAGACTTAGTTGCCAATATTCGTAATGGAGTGTCATCCCTCACTCACCTTCATTATTATCTCTTTCCACTAATCACTTATTTGAGAATAAACAGTTTCATCAACAAGTTCTGGAAGCAAATTAAAACACTCAAGAAGCAAATGAAAGAAAATCAAAAGTTTGCAATGTTGAAGGATAAAATTAAGTTGATGGAGCAAAAATTAACCATGATGAAGAAATGAAAACATGGTTGCACCTCAACAAGCATGAGTCAGGTCCACCCTTACAATGCTGAAGACTTTCATGATCAACCCTTGCCTTCAGTTCATTATCAATGTAAGTAAAATTAATTCTAGTATCATTTCATGTACTGTGTTAGAAGTATCATATCTTGGATTATGTTAGAATAAATACACATGTATTCAATTTCATTCACTAATTAAAACTTGTGTGTTTAAAGTTCACTATGTTTTGGTTTATGTATTACTTCATTCGTTATTGTCATACAAATACTTAATTTATTTTATTTGTTCTCATTATTTTCAATGGTTCTTCCAATTGAGATTCCAATATGATGTTTCTGGCAACCTTGTCTATCTTCCAAAATTTCTTTTTTTCATTCTATAGGTCATTTTATCTTTATGTCCATTTTCATACATTATTTACGTTGACTAAAGTGAATGGATTTGATGTGCTCAAAGCTCAACCATGAAGGCTACAAAGTTGTGCATGTGTGTGTGTTTAGGTGGATTTTGTTGTATCTTCACCATTATGCCTTATGGTTCAAGACATCTCCAAGAAAACAATTTTAAAATCTGTTATGTTTTTAAATCACTTGATTCAGGTTTTTAATCGATTAAAATCACTTACACTGAAGCCTTATGACTTTAGTAAAGTATTTTAACAGGTTGATTTATCATATCAACTGAATGAAAATACAAAAGTCTTTTAAATGATTTAAAAGTCAAATGTTTTTATTGTTGACCTTAAGACTTTAATATTATTTTTTTCTTTCTTTCCAAATTAATGAAATCAACTAGTTATTTTGATAAATAAATCAAGTGTTTTAAAGTTGATTTCTTCTTCTAAATGAAAACAGTCAGTTATTTAAAAGAATTAATTAAATGTTTTAACAAATTTTTGTTATGATTTCTAATCTTATTTTAATTCAAACAACTGTTTTCATTAAATGGAAAAATGTTTTTGGCAATCATTGTAACATATAAAAAGGTGTTTTATGAACATTTTAAAGTAATGAATTTCTTGAGAAAACAGATTGCAAAAAGAGTCTTTGAGTTCTTGGAGATTTCTTTTATCTTGGATCATTCTGTATTGTGAAGAAGTTAATCCTGAGTTTCTAATACGCTGCTTTCATATTGTGTAAAAGACTCAGGTGCTTTTGTTTCATATCCTCCTTGTATTATGTGCTTAGGTAGATCCATATAGGGTTTCTGGTTCTTGAAGAGTTCAAGAAACAAAGCTTTTGTGTGTAGTTCTTGTGTAATCTTTGATTCTGTGTTTAGTGAAATCTCAGTGTGTTCACTGGGGACTGGTATCTCTTGTGTGATTATCTCTATCTTTATCCTTTTACTAAAGTGTTGTTTTTTGGTTTCTGGATAGTAATCCAATCAGTTAAATAAACATAACAATTGATTTATATTTGTTTTGTACGCTTGTTTCTCCTTTAACAATTGATTGAACAATGATTTTAGTTGGTTGATTTTTTTGAAATTTTCAATCTAACTTAAACAATTGCGAAAATCTCTTGAAAACAATTCACCCCTTATTTTTAAGTCACATATTCTAACACTTTATTATTAAGCAGGTGCTATTGAAGTTTCAAACATGATTTATTGTTAAAATTTAAATGACATTTTTCTTTAGAATTATGATAATTGAAATTAAATTCTCATTTCACTTTGGTCTGGAATACAATTTTAGAAACTAAATGTTATAATTGAAATTCATTTTTCATTTGGAATTGAAATTAATTTGAAAATATAATATATGTATTTCATTGAAATTGAAATTCGCCTTAAAAGTTTTACCAGATCTTACTTATCAAATTTTTAAATTCATTTCAATTTTTAAATTCATTTCAATTTTGAAATTTGGATTGGAAGTTAAAAGCAGTTACATTTGTTATAAGTGTAAATTACTATCTTATAATTCAATTTGCTTATTCATTTGTAATCGGAATTTTGATAATTGTAGGTGTTATAACTTTAAATGGGTGTCTTATACTTCAAATTGCATATTCATTTCCAAAAATTGGAATTTGGATTGGAATTGCAAACAACTGGAGGAGTTACAAGTCTAAATTGGTGGTGTTATTAATTTATTTGTTATTCATAATTAATTTCAAAGTCTTCTATTCATTTAAATTGTATTTGGATTTAAATTTGATTTTGAAATTAATCCACATAAACAAGTTTAAATTCGCTATGAAAATAGGTTGTTAATATTTAATATTTGATTTGCTTTTCCAATACGAACATAAAAAGAGTCAAACAAAATAATATTATATCAATACTAACGTCGACTTCATCCATATTACTTTTAATATTTTTATATTTAATATAATTTCTGCATCAACTAAACCAAGTTTTAATTTATTTTTGTATTTTGTTTGTCCATTGTCGGCTACACATCCGCAATAAATAATATTATTTATATTAAATCTAATCTTGTGTCCGTTAAACTAACTCTTAGTTTAAATTTATTTTAATAGTTTGTTAACCGATATTACATTTAAATTAACATATAAATTCACTTATTTTGTGTAGACTTAGTCGACGACACTAAGTTTCAACATTGCATAGGCTTAGTTTTAGCCGACACTTTGCGTCGGTTGGAGAGGTACGTTCTATACCACATAGTTTCGTTTCTATACCACAGTTTCGTTTCATTATTAGTGTACACTCTTTATGATACGCTAAAATCTCTGTTATTTTATCGTTAGACTTTTTTTCCTTTTTTATTGATGATTTTGTTAGTGAAATATTCGGTATTTAATTAGAATTGGTTGTATTTAAAGGTACTTTATTTTAGTTAACAATAATGTGTTTCAAATAATACTTGTCTTTAGTCATGAGTTGATTTAATTCAAAAAATATTTATATTTAAGTAAGAGTAGTTAAGTTCAAATAATATTAAATTCTGTAATTTGCAGCATTAGTTTGTCTTACTAGAACTTAGATTATGTTGATAGAAGTTGAAACTAGTTTGAGTTATAAAAAAATCAATATACAAATATTTTATACAAATTTTTTTACCTTTTATATATTTATATTACATGTTATTAATTTTTTCTTAAGAAGTTTTGCAAAAATTTAATGCAAAAATTTAAAAAGTATTTTTGATAACGCATCTATCAAACTTGAAATGGCATGCAATGTTCTTCATCATCAGACATGGTCTCTCAAAAAACTACTTGACAACATATTTGTCAAGTATATACTCTATCTATTCGTGTTCATGAGGGAAAGATTTAAACAAAATTAATACACAATTTAACTCTTTTTTTTCTATTTCTACATGCATGTTATTGAATCCATGCTAACAAGAAGGAAAGTTTTTACAAGCTATGTTTACAAAAAGTTCTAATAGATCCAAATGCATGAAATGTGCAGTAATTTGAATGCAGCGCCAATAGCCACCACAACCATAATGGAATAATCTTCACCACCACCGCTTGGCTAATTTGTAACTTCAATTAAAATCCACGTGTCTGCTTGCAACTCACGTATTCAATGCATCAAATCTCCAATTCTGAATGAATCGGTTGTTCGAATTCAAGCCACCGAACATTAATTCACTGTCAAATTCGATTACTGCCTCAATTATTTCAAATTACGAGAAACCTGCTATTTGTAGAAACTCAATTACAGTAACCGCACCGAGACCTTGATTCCATTAGAAAGATTAACAGTAATGTGATTAATTTATTTATAAGACATAAAATTGGAAAGAGAAGAAGAAGTAACATGATCACTAGCACCCCAATCAAGAATTCAAGTTGTTGAATTTGTTCATTTTAAGATAATTAATTGTGATGGAATCCATTTTATATTAACATATAATATTGCATCAATACTATCTTGTTGTTTGGTGAATCAATGTCATTAAAGCCTGATAATGTTGTTGTGTTAGATGCATCTCTTGATAAGAAACAGAATGTTGGACGTTATTAGATTTTCATCTTGCCTCATATCCAAGATTTTGATAGAATTTTTGTGTAAAAAAGGAAAATAACACAATAAAATAGGGTTAAATTGTGTTTCGAACATTTTGTAACTTTTCACTGATATTTTTTTATTCAAAAGTTGTTGGGCGATATATAAAGAAAAGATTTGAGAAATCTTTGTAAGATTAGTTTTAATTTTCTTTCTTTCTTTAGTTAGTTAAATATTAGAATAACATTTAATGTAAAAAATTAAGGAAAAAAAAGATACTTAGTATTTTTATATTGGTTTGTCTGATCTTACGTTTAGTTCTTTACCAACCAATTAAGTTTTACTAAGCAATCTACCACTATGAAGTACAATTGAGTACTCTTTGATCAAGACACTTCTGGCTAATAATCTTTAGCTCATATCCAAAGGTATTTTTGAACGTTGTGGCTTGGTGCGTATTATCTTAGGATAAATGTAGAAGACATTCTCTATTTAAGCTTTGGAATATTATTCATTCAGGTCAACTTGAAGTCTTAGTCTGTACTTATCGTCTGAATGATCTTCAATTAACTTATAAAATGAATTAGAACTTCGCTCTGTTATTTGTTAGACGAAGCATATGCATTTGTGATCTGATCCACACTTGTCAGATGTAGTTGTTTCATGTGTTCTAAGCACTAGGCTTGTTTTGTTTTGGCACAATAAAAATATTTAGGGTGTTGTATTCCCGTTTTTTATGGTTCTTAAAACAATACATGTGACCATGAACAAATTATAAGATCAGATAAGCAAGAAAGGTTGGTCTTTATATTCTATTGATGAATATCTACAATTATTTTAACACTTGAGCAACAATCGACGGTTGTGGGTTGTTGATGTGAGTTAATTTTAAGATTGCACATTTTATGAGTTTCACTTTGTTTATGATGTTTGGGTAAGCAAAATATGGTGAGAGACCCATAGAAGATTGTCACTGAACACAAACTTAACCAAGTGGTTAAGTAAGTGTGAAGTTTCTCTTCTAGAGGGCAAAGAGAAAACACGATTATATGGTTATGATGATGATGTGTAGAAATAAAGAGCATATAAGATGAAAGGAAACAAGATAAAAATCGACCTAAAGAGTAGAATAAGAACTTAAAAAGGAATGGTAAGTGGCGCAAATAAGAAAGGAAAAAGATGAAGAGATGAAGAAAGCTTATGGAAAGGGAGCAAGGAATCACGCCACTCGGAATGGTGGATGGTTCTAAGATGATGTGAGTTGATTTTAATATTTCACATTTTAAGGAGTTTTACTTGTTTATGAGTTTTTTATTTTAAGCGGAATATGGTGAGAAACGCAAAGGAAGATTCCCATTGGACACAAACTTAACCAAGTGGTTAAGTAAGTGTGAAGATTCACTTCTAAAGGGGAAAGAGAAAACATAATTGTATGGTGTTGATGATGAAGAGGTACGAAATTAAAGAACATATAATGGATAGAAACAAGATGGAAACTGAATAAGAAAGGAAGAGCACAAGAACATAAAAAGGAATGGAAATGGCACAAATAAGAAAGGAAAAAGATGAAGAGATGAAAAAATCTTATGGAAAATGGAGCAAGGAATCACACCACTTGGAGGGTGAGGGAATTCCAAGATGAGTGGTGAGGAGCCGCCACTTGAGGTGCACTACTCTTAAGATAAGACCCAAGAACAATTTAGGAGACAAAAGCTCACTAATCACTCAAGCAAAGTTTCTCTTCTTAATTCAAATTCAAGTGTGTGTAATACATGAGGCAAGACACTGTATTTATAGCAGAGAGTGTCTTGGAGAACAAGATAGAAGGGTAGGGGTGTCATTTGTGAGAAACCTTCTAGAAGGTAGGTAAGAGAAACCCTAAACCTATAAGCACTTGTCATGAAAGGTGGGCTTGACACAAGCCTAATTTATGCGAAGTACACCCCCAATTTATGCTAAGTGAACCCTACTTACCTTATTCTTCTATTTGGACCCCCAAAGTGAGCCCAATTTATTTACATAAACTTGTCTTTTAAAAAGACCAAAAGAAATAACATCTGATGCGCTGGCCTGAGGTCCTTCTGAAGTTTAGTGGGGCCTTGTCTTGGATGCTAAGATGACTGACTTAATTGTGAAGTGTTTGTTGTGTCCTTGGTTATCTCCTTGTCTAATTGGGTTGTATCAAAAGATGAGTGGTGAAGAGCCACCACTTGAGGTGCACTACTCTCTAGATAAGACCAAGAACAAATTAGGAGACAAAGCTCACTAATCACTCAAGCAGAGTTTCTCTTCTTAATTCAAAATCAAGGTGAAATTACACGAGGACATACACCCTATTTATAGGGGAGGGGTGCCTTGGTGGGCAAGATGAAAGGAGAGAGGATAGGGGAAAGGGGAGAGGTGGCCCTAGGCTGACTCTAGTCAATGCCACCCCCTAGTCCTAGTTTGTAGAAGCTAGGGTTACAAAGACCTAAACCTAGGTGCTCATGAATAGAAAATGGGCTTGGCATAAGCCCAAATTGCTAAGCACACTTCAATTTATACTATGTAAAACCTAATCTACTGAAATTAAAAACAAAGAGACTAGTAGCTCAACTCCCATCATGTGGGTTTTGCTCATGGTGATTCTCTGAGAAAGGATAGGTTATGAGGCACTGGCTAGGGAATGATCCTGACCTAGCCCTGGTCCTATGTCATGCTTTGGTCATCCTTCTGGAAGGTTGGGCTAGCTCAGGAAAAGCTCTACTTCTGGAAGGTTGGGCTAGCTCAGGGGAAGCTCTACCTTTCAGGGCTTCATCAGTTGTGCCCCTTAGCTTGTGTCTCATGAGAATTTTCAAAGACTCTTGATGTTGGTCTTTTTCTTTTCTCTTCTTGGAGGCTTCTCTTGGATACTTTCCTTTCTACTTTTTAGAGGTTCCCCCTCAGAATGACATTCATCTCATTATGCCTTTATCTTCTTTTAAGCACGCGTTCAACTTGCTCCATCTTCATTTATCTTCTCTTCTTGCGAGTAAAACACCATACAACATGTCAATAACCAAACACTAATAATTTTTGTTATGAGTAAAGGATAACAATATTCAGTTTGTATAGTACATATATGAGCACTGGATGGAAAGAATGTAATGTCAACAAAAGGTATGGACGGAAGGGTGTTGACATATTAAAAAGGTTTCTCTTCTACTTTAAAACCACTTGTGATGTGATTCCAATAGCAAAGAAGAATGATTCTTGACATTCTTAGGAATCATCTTGAGTTGGTTAAGAGATAGGCACTTTATCATAGAAATGGATCAAGGTTCTATGAACAAGAACTCACCAAAACTAGTGCCAAAACACAAACT
>Ga0123342_1003081_pt1 | contig 27124 bp, 11 predicted proteins | sample Turbeawhitnodule_FD_89960 | JGI IMG/M metagenome (GOLD analysis project Ga0123342, IMG submission 89960) | Root nodule microbial communities of legume samples collected from Mexico - Turtle bean Mexico white nodule | ecosystem: Host-associated > Plants > Roots > Nodule | place: Mexico: Nepantla...
ATTTTTCAAAACGAAAACAGAGAAAGCTTAACTATTTAAAACACAGTCGTTTTGAAAGGTAGAAGACTTAGTCAAAATACTTGATGCACAAAATCTAATTTTCACAAGACTTAGCCAAGGCATTAGTTTAAAAATGAATATGTTTATTTAGAAAACAACAGATTTATTTTTATGCAGTAAACGTGTTTTTTGTAAAACATGTGAAAAATAGTTTAAGAAACCTTATGCTTGTTCTTATCACATGGCCAATGGTTAGGAGGTGAGTTACCCAGCAAAAAGCCTACTCTTAAACAACCTCTAAACACTACCTAAGACACACTTAAAGCAAAGGGAAATATACATGAATTGTACATAGAAGTCTTCATCAAACACATGTCTTGAAGGGGCAGCAACCATCTTCAACAGTAACACAATTCAACAATGGTATTGTTATCTCTCAAAGGAAACTGGATTAATGAATTCAAAATATGCTGACACATTTATGGATCCTAATGTCAAACTCCTACCAAGTCAAAGGGAGTCTCTCTCAAATCCTGAGAAGTACAGAAGATTAATTGGAAAATTAAACTATCTTATTATTACTCATCCTGATATTTCATCTGTAGTTAGTTTGGTGAGTCAATTCCTTAATTCCTCATATATTGATCATTGGAATGCAGTCATTCGTACATTGAAGCATGTTAAAGGTTCTCCTGGAAAATGCTTGTTATATGGTGATGTGAGTTGATTTAGCAGAGGCACACATTGAGTTTTTTGTTTTTCTTGTATTAGAATTTTGATTACATAATTGATTAAGTAAATGTGAATGTTCTCTTTAAAGAGCAAAAAGAAAAGACACACACAAAGAATAATTGGACACATAATTATACATTCAAAATGATAGAGAGATGATGAAAATTGAAAGATATAAGAGAATGAAAAGTTTTATGCGGTTGTAGCATTCATGGAGATGGAGTGATGGAAGGATTCATACCACTTGGGGGTGGAGAGCTCTAAGATGAGTGAGGAAGGGAGTCGCCACTTGAAGCATTCTCTTTCAAGATAAGACTTGGAGGAAATGGCTACTTAGATATTTACTCCAACAAAGTTTCTTTTCTTCAAATCTAGTGTGAATTACAAGAGGTAAGACCACTTATTTATAGCATGAGGTGCCATATGCTTAGTGTGTGTACGAAAATTCAAAATTCAAATTAAACATGTTTACGCCTAATTTCATGCCACTAAAAATGGATCTAGGAGGGTCATGCTTTTCACATTTAAGCATGTGCTTAATGTGGGAAGTGTGGTCACATGTGCTCCTCTAGCTAGGGTTTCTAGAAGCCTAAGCTAGGTTATTTTTCTTGGGCCAATGTGAGCCCAATTTATTACATTTAATCATGCCTTATAAAAAAACACTAAAAGAAAGAACAATTGATATTTTGGTCCATGCTCAAGTGTTCTTCTCCTGATGATCCTCTAAGGAATAACGAGATGTGCTTGGCCAAGCCATGTTCCTGGTCATCATCCTAGAAGGTTGGGTTGCCTTAGTAGGTTCTTTGTCATTCAGGGTTTCATAATATGGTCATAATAGTCATACTAGAGTTGTATGGTATTCAAGTGTGCTAGAATTAATAGTCAATGTTCAACAAAGTGTTGATCGGGTAGGATCTTTGTATGATAGAAGATCCACTTTCAGATATTGTGTTTCTATTCGTGATAATTTGATTTCTTGGAAGAGTAAGAAACAAAATGTTGTAGCAAAATCTACTGTTGAAGCAAAATATAGAGTTATGACCTTAGTTAGTTGAGTTTATTTAGCTTAAGCAATTACTTAGAATTGCAATTTAGGGAAGTCACTTAAATAACACTCAAAAGTGTTTGTTAATTCGTATGATCAGCTAACAAATATTTTAACTAAATCTTTACAAGAGTCTAAAATTAAATATATCTATAAGTTTAAAATTGAATATATCTATAACAAACTTAGTATTACAATTCATATAAACAAATTTGAGGACACTTGATTGTAGTAGTTTAGCTTATGTATAATTTTTGTTATTATGTTATGTTATTATTCTCATTTATAAATAAACAAACCCTATATGCATATTTTACACAAGAAAAAAAATCACCGATTTATTTTCTTTATTCTTAATAAATATAATAAATTTTTAATAAAGGTTTAATTAAAAATACTTAAATTCATATCAAGTTAATATTAAGTCTCTTCTATATTATGTGTATGCCACTTGTATTGCAATTAACCATGTCTTGTCCATATCACCGCTTCCAATGTTGTGACCTCTCTCATGACATTTGATTAATAATCACTTGTCCAAATTGGGGAGGAACAATTTTGGAGATTCCCTGAATTTGGAGTTATAGAATGCGATGAAAGTGTAGCAGAAAGCACACCCCTTCTACACAGGAATTAACTTGTATTCATGCTTTCTCAAACACCAGAATTAAGGTTGCCATGTTTGAGTCAAGTCTAAGAATATCCAACTTAAATATAGATAAATATAGAAGCTTTTGTTTGAAACGTGAGTGTGATATTATCATTGTCACTGTAGTTTATGAGGGTTAGACTGGGAAAAGATGATAGAAAACGCAGCCAAAAAAATTTAAATAGTAACAGTTAAAACAATAACCGATTTAGTAATGAAATAAAATTCAATTTCTTTGAATACAAGAGTTAATAACCATCAGATCATAGATTATGATGGTGATCAAATTATGTTTATGATGTTATTATTATTATTTTTATTATGTTATAATTATTATTATTTATAATATTATTATTAATAATAATAACAATAATATTAATAATAGTAACATTTATAATGTTATTATTATAATTAAAACCAATATTATTTTAATTAATATTAATATTATTTTAATTAATATTAATATTATTTTAATTAATATTAATATTATTTTAATTAATATTAATATTATTTTAATTAATATTAATATTAATAATATTATTTACATTATTTTTTGACCGAAGTTTTAATATTTTTATAAATTCATTCCTCTTATAATTGCTTTTTTATTGGGACTAAAAAACTGATAAAAATTCATTAAGTCCATTTATATGTTATATAATCTAAACAAAACTTTAGGTATTTATTTTTTACTATGTGTAAGAATTAAGAAAAATAGTCTTAGAGTAAAAGTGGTACAATTAAAATGACAAATAAATATTTTATTATTAAATTAAAAGAGCATATAAATAAAAATTCAATTATTCATGATTCATTTTAAAAAGAATCACTATCTCTCAAGAAATTTCATTTTTCTTTCCTCTCCCTTCTCTCTAAGATTCTGACTTTCTCGCTCATCAGTTCGACGATCGGAGTCTGCCATCAGACTCCTAGCAAGGAATACTATAAGATTGCCCGATCAGAATCTTTAATAGAGTAAGTTCATTTTTGCTCTTTTCTTTGAGTCAAATTTTGAACTTATTAGGTTGTTTGTATCTTTGTTTTGCATGTGACCCTTTTAGCTTCAGGTTTAATCTCTGTTAGCTCAGGGTCCTAGTGATATAATTAGATTTTTTATTAGGACTTTGTGGTGCATGTTAAGTTACTTTAAGTTCTTGGTGGATTTGGAGCTCTTAGTGAATATATGCTAAATTTAAGGTAAGGGAAGTTAGTTTAAATTTCCAATAGAACACTAGGTTAGAAGATCTAGATGTGCGGGTGACTTAATTAAATACATTCATTTACTTATTCAAATAAATATATAAAGAATATAATTTTATATATGTGGTAGATGTTATAAAATTATTATTTTTTTATTTATTTGAATAAGTAAATGAATGGATTTAAATAGTTTGATGAATCACTTAAATGATAATGTTGTTGGATATTGGTTGTTTGATGTTGATTTAAAGTAATTATTCAACTATAGCAGGGACTTTGTTATTTGGGTGCACTATGATGTATTTTAGCTCAAAATAAAACTTTTTGTTCAAGCCAAAAGTGTTGGGTGCACTCTGGCGTATTTTAGCTCACACTAAAAATTGTTTGTTCAGGCCAATTTTTTTTTTAAAAAGAAAATTTACTATTATTATTTTAGCATAATTTATTTTGGATTATTATTGTTAAATGAATTGTTGTGTGCTTTGGAAATTCTAAAATTTGATTTATTTGTTTGATGTAGGATATTTGATGTTCAAAATATGAATTTTTGTCAAGACATAGTATTTTCAGGAAAGAAAATACCATGTTAAGATTGTTTAGAATGTGCATTGACTAGGGATTCGTCTAGAAGGAGATATCCTGACTATCTTGAGATAATAGAATAATATAGATGAAGTTATTCAAGTAGTGAGAGTCGAAGGAGGTTCATATGAATAAGTAAGTTGTTTGAAAGATAACTAACTTGACTTGCTATATGAATTAACCATGTCATACTAGGAGAGATGATATTGAGATGATTTTATGCGCATAACTGTGTGGATTTCATTGTGATGTAACATGACAGGTGTAGATCTCTAAGTCTAAGTCAACGCACAAGTCTTTTGGAAATAGAGTCAAATGTCTATGTGTTGTGAGCCAGTAGAATTTTGATAGACACTTGATGGTTATGTGAAATGCATGAGAATTGATGGTTTTATGCAGATGTTTAAAGTCATCTTATATTATAAGTTTTAAAAATACCTAGTCTACCCTTTCTTTGTTTTGTGGTTGTTTTCTTTATTGTGTGATGATTGTGTATTTACATGGGAGCATACTGTGTTACAGGTGATAAAATTACTCAGTAAGAAGTTGAATGATGAAAATATTTTATTTCTTTTTTATATTTGTTTTAATTTTATGTAAATATTTGAAGTTTCATGAAGAAAAATATGTTTTTGAAACATTTTAAGAAAGAGTTGTAGATATATTTGTATTATGTTTATATATTTACTTTAATATTTTATTCAAATTATAGTTATTAGATGTGGGAGTGTTGTGACTAAATGGTTTCCTCGAAAGATGTGAGAGTTTTTGAGAGCTCATGTGTTGGTGTTTTTTTGTTTCTCTTTTGGAGCGTACTTAGAAGGAACATTACATAGAAGATGCTAAACAAATTATGCTGCATTTGATTAAAAAAATAGATGGAGGCTTCTTGCTTCCATGCTTAAGACTGTTGAGTTAGACACGAGCCTCTGAACACATGATAACACACTAATTTGGCAAGCCAATTAGGGTAACAGAGATAATAGGTGGTGTCAGGTGCAACAGAAGGAAACAAAAAGGGAAAAATGGTGGGCGGAACGCCGCGTCTGACAAACAATTCACGCGGTTTAAACAAAACACGTGAACGAAGGCAAGAGTTGTGACGAATGGAATAACAGAGCAACAGAAGCCATTGTTGGCAATGAATTGAGAAAGAAAACTTTGGGGAATGGCCAAACTCAAACCACTTGAGAACATGTATGTTGTAAGAAAGTAGAAATGGTGGATGCATGAATGTCCTAAGAACACAGTTTCTTGTTTTAGCTCACTCACTCTCACTCCAACCAAACATTTGGTTTCTTAGCTTCACGAGGTATGGCATCTTGCTGGGGATGTCTGCAAATGATGTTCTGTTTTTCTTCAATAATGATGATCATGTAAGGTCCACCCTCCAAACCAATTCTTCTTAGGTTCAAAAAAGTAACATTAGGACCAAATTGCCTTAATTTAAATCAATAATATACCTTTTTTTAAAAAAAATTAATAATTATTTCCTAAAAGTTTGGTAAAAAAAAATATAGATTAAAGATAACTATTGAAAATATATCTTTTAAATGTACTATTTTATTTCCTGAAACTTTTACGAAACATTAAATATTTTTTTTTAAAATTATCGCTGTTATTAGTGGAACACTTAGTAACGTATAAAATTAATGTATTTTGCAAACTATCAATTGAACTGAGAAATTTAAAGATATATTTTGTTAATAATAATAATGTAGGATATTTTAGATTAATTATTATTAAAAGGACTATGGAAGCAAATTACATAAATAAAATTTCAATTATTTTTACTAAAATGGGTACTTTTTTTAAAAAAATTATACAATTGAACAAGTCATACTCGTAAAAACAGTTTTAAAATGAAAAAGTTGTGCTTATAAACATGACTTCTGTTCTAATCATTAATTTTTTTTTCATATAGGTAGTCGTGCATAAATGCACGATTTGAATTATTTTTCATTTGTGTTGAAGTCGTGATAAGTATGTTTTGTTTTTTCAATTACGTAATTTTTCATATTGAAGGTGCGTTTCAAAACATGTTTTTTTTTTAAATGGATGAAGTCGTGTTTTCTAGCACGAGTTATATTTTTTTATGTTTTTAAATTCTATAAATTTAAATATTATAATTAATTATTTATTTATGTTAATTGAATGTATTTTAGTTAATTTATCATTGTCATGCAGTTAAATATTTAGTTAGTTTGATTAATTAATGAAATTATTTATGTCAAGTGAATGCATTTTAGAAATTTTTAACCAATGCAACTAAATTATGTTACCATTAAAGAGGTAATAATATGGATATCATTTTCTATTTGAACAATTTATCTAAATGTAACATTCATTATGATAATAAGAACATTTTTTTGGATTATTTTAACCTAAATGACTCATTTCGTTATGAATTCAAGAAGTTGTTGGTCTTCTTGACTATTTAGATGCATCTGAAGGTCAGGAATGGAGTTTAGACTCGTATATGTTGACCAATAATTTGCATTTCGAACTGCATGAAATTGAACTTCATAAACCTTATAGACGTTGTGTATATTATAAACTGGGTCAACATATGTTTGCAATTGCAAGTGACATGTAGAACAAACAACAATTACATGAGGGCAAGAGAGTCAAAGAGCTTGAAATGCCCCACAATCACACCAACAATCATTTAATTTGACTGTGTATGACATAGATCGTCGACCAAGTTGGGGAGTCGCTATTTCCTGCACATCAAACTTTGAATTCTGTCAATTATAGCATTGGATGAGTAAGTTGATATCCTCAATGTATTGATGTTTGCCTTGCAGTGTGCACTTTGTCTTCAATCCTCTTTCAACAAATCAGGACTCTTTTCTTCTTTTTTTTTTCTTTCAAGTGTTGTTTTAAAAAGAGAAAGAATTGGTAATGACCGTGCTCCCTTTAAAATAAATTTTATGCATTCAGCTAAGTTGGTTGTTATGTGTTTTACCTCTTGCTTCCATCAAATATTTGAGTCCATTTTTCTAATGGTATTTGATTTATCCACGAAACTGCCTGATAGAACTTTGACATCATTACTGATAACTTAGCTTGAACAATGGGTTGTTTCCTTTTATAACCTAAAAAATATAGTCAAGTTAATTACATAAAATCTTGTCAGAGACTAATAGGTAATGTTAGTTAAGAAAGTGTAATGCCATGTTAATCACTTGTCTCTTCAACTCTAGATTTCTTTTTAATGTTTTTATGTTTATAGATAATGTAATTAATTGTTTCATTATATGGTAATTGAATGTATTTTGGATAATTTAAAATATTATTGTGGTCAAAGAGATTTAAAATAAGTTTTTTAAATTTAGTTAAGTTAATTAATTAATGAAATTACTTATAATTAAATGCAATTTCAAAAAATTTAAAGCAATGTCATTAAATTATATATTACAATTGAAATAGGACTAATTGAATGAAAGAGAAAATATCGTTAATAAAAAGTACAAACATTTATACGTGAAAATCAATGCCACAAGGTGGTCTTCTACATTGTCTTTTGTGTTCAATGTACGTTCAATGGCTAAGGTGGCGGTGCAACTGGTGCTTCATCTTCATTATCATCATGTTCCACTTCGTCGTCCCCATTTGCATTATTGGACATTTGTCAATAACATGGTTGGTCAATAACAATCCATTGATGGTATTGGATTGTATGTGGATAATGGGGTGGTCGAAGAAGTGACAAATATATTATGTGATGGAGTTCACCAAAATTTTGATTGAGATGGAAACATGTTAAACGCGAAAGGAACTTATTGTTGAGATGATGATTGATCAAGCATGGTTGGAATGTTACCCATGTATCCGAACATTGGAGATGGTTGGAAATTAAAATCATCAACATATTGTTGTTAAAGTTGTTAAGCAGTACTAAAAGATCCAATATGTTGATATTGTTGTTGAGTTTGTGCTTGTTTAGGGTTATGGGACATGACACCCTCTTCGAAAAGTAATGACTAGATAAGTGTGATTAAAAATTACATTTTGTAGAAAAATAGAAAATAAACATATACTGTCTTATGGTATAAATGTTTGTTACAATCTATATGGCGATCCACTTTTCATGATTCTGCTATCAATACCTATCCGTTCTTCCTCTCAATATCTAAATTTATAAAAATTAAAATCATAAAATAACAAATAAAAATAAATGAAAAACAAAAAATTTGTTGAGAAACACTACTTAAATTAAAAAATAAAAAATTATGCTAGCAAGCATAATTTCATCTAAAAAATTAATTTATTTTTATTTTAAACACAACTTCAACATAAATATGAAAAATGTATGTAATTAAAAAAAAAACATGTTAGGTAGCACGACTTCAACACAAATGAAAAAAATTACAAGACATTCATCAATATACAATTTTGTATGTGAAAAAAATTAACAATCAAAACTGAAGTGATGCTTGCAAAAATGACTTCTTCATTTCAAAAATCCTTTTTTCAAAAAAATTTATTCAATTATATAATGTTAAAAGTTATCAACGAAATATAAACGAAGTATTTAAGTAATTGGATGAGATTGAATAATTATTTTTTACATAATAAAGTTATATTTTTAAATATAGAGAAATATTTAATAAAAGATTAGGTTGATTTGTCTATCAAACATAAATCAACATTTTAGTATATATAAGTTATTCAAATTTGTGAATGGATTGAATCTATAATATATAGTCAATATTATATTTTTGGCATGTTTGTTCTTACTTTTTTTATTTATTGTTATATTTTTTTCTTTTCATTTTTTTTCACTTTTGATATACAAATTAGTATATTATTTTAATATTTATCTTCTTTTAAATTATCTGTACAATAAAAGAAAAAAAAATATTTTCACGGTTTCATACAAATATTTAAATTTATAAGTTAAAAAGATGGAAAATAAAAGTAAACAGACCCTCACTTTCTACTTTTTTTTTTCTTTCTATTTTCGTAGTAATTTAATATTCCTAAAATAAAAACGAACCTTTCTGGAAAAAAAAAAGAACAGAGGTTAATGAAGTAGAACCAAAAGAACACAGATTTCCACATGTACCTGACAAACAGATCCTTTATTAATCACGTTTTCATTTCTTCATTCTGGAAAACGCGTAACATGCAGAACCTACTTTATGCCAATTCCTATGTATAAATTTGCCTTCAATCTTATCGTACATTCCATACACATTTTAAGTTCAATCAATTCATCACAGACACTTCCATACACGTTTGACACGCGTTTCCATTTTTTTTTTTAACCAAATAGTAAGTTATTAAAAACTGAAAATATATTTTTTTCCACTCCTCTCATCTCAACATATACTTAATTTGAATAAAAGTGTTATAAAACCTATTTTTGTCCTCTGAATTTTGTTTTGCCTAAAGTTTCATTTTTAATCAGTTATTTATTTCAAATATTATTTTTAAATGTAATTCCAGTTTTATTTCAATTTAAATATCAATATTTATACAATTTTTTATTATAATCGTTTTTTTTTACATCAATTTTTTTCTAATTCTATTCTTATTTAATATATCTTATATTATTAGTATAATGAAGTATTTTTAATTTAATATTAATGTACAATTTTATAGACAAACTTACTCTTTCACTTTTCCACTATTTCCTTAGTTCTTTATTTTAAGAGGCAACAACAAAAGAAAGAGAGAACATACCCTCAAAATTACCAAAAAAAATATTCAAACTGGATAAGAAAAAAAAATATTATTTAATTAATTCATATTTTTTTACATATTATTTTTCTTTTTTATTTTCGACTCATCCAAAATTATTTGTATATGTTAAATTTTTATTATTGTAAAAATTAAATAAAAAGAGAAAAATGCATATCATTCAATATTTGGAGATGAGGATAGTTAATTTTATTAAATATATATATTAATATGTTTAATCAACTTATCTAATGAATGAAATTGAATTTTTAATATATTGTTTCTGATTAACATGTCTTGTATTAGTCAGACATAAATCGTTAAACGATACTTTGATTTCGTTAGTATAGATAGAATTATGTCTAGATATGGATGTCTGGTATGTAATATACTTTGTGTACATATTTAATACAACACCATTTTTTAATAATGATGAAAATATTTACTATTATCTTTAATGGTTTTCTTTTATACAATTAAATTTAGAAACAAATGTAATTGGCAAAACAACTGCCATATTTAAGCAATACTAACAAGTATGAGGATTAATTAAAAATGTGTATGATTAATTAAGATTGATGATTAATTAATAAAAATAATTAAGAGAAGGTGTATTGTGTATGTAAGAAAGTAGAAACGGTTGTGGCACAGAGAGGTCATTGTCCCACACGCAAAAATTGAAGCGGATCCAAAGTTGAGCTATAACTATAAGAAATATCACTTATGGGTTTGCATGTGTCTTCAAATTTTGACCAAAATATTTCTCACTCACTCCTCACACCAATACCAATAGCAGCAACAAACCCTCTCTTTTCGTTCCGCAATCAAGTAATGTTAACTGCTTCCAATTTCTCTTTCATTTTCCTGCTTTTCAATTCAATTTTATGCGTTTTACTTTTATCATCGCTGCTTTCGTTTCTACTCGCTGCTCTTAATTTGAACGAATGCCTTTGTTTTTGTTCGCGGTTCAGATTTAGCTGAATCTGAATATTTATTTACACAATACAATGCATAAATCATAGTACCCCTAAATTTTTTAAGATAGGGTCTGTTTGGTTCACAAACAAGAGCTTTTTCAGAGTGTTTTGTACTGTGGAAACTAGTGTTGGGAAATTGATGGCAAGTGCGTCGATTCAATATTCCACAATCTGTGTTCTGTTTGGGAAAATCTGTCAGGCAAACGAGTGTTGAAGGAGAAAATGAATTGTTGGGACAACTTGTCATGAACAGCGAATAAAACCAGTAACCACAACCATCCAATGTTAGAAGAATATTCAAAGATTCATTTCTCTTCGAATTAGAATAATGCGTTTGTTATCGACGGTGCTGTGTTTATCCCCTTATTTTTTGTATTATATTTTAAGAAGATAATGCTGCAAAATGTGTGTATTTTATCGTGTTCAAAGCTTGAAAAGCATTCAGCAAATTATAGCTAAAGAATGGGATTATGCCGCACACACTGGGAAAAGGGATTAGTTTCGGCCACATATAAGTTTTAGGAATATGTCGATTCTGTAGTCTACTTGAAAATCAACTTGCTTTTTAAGTCGCTTGTTTTTCCTGTTTTATTGACCAAAATGTATTCAAAATCCACCAGAAACTGGCAAAATTTATTGATTCTTTCTCTTCATTAATTGAGTTTCAACAGTAACCTTTACTTTTGTGTTCTGATTTCAGTTAATCGCTTTCAGAAGCACTTTTGAGTTAAAAGATATTTAAAAACTAAAAGCTTTATCAAATGACACTTTTTCAACTATTATTTGAACCAGTACCCGATTCGAATGTTTTCAGTATGCTTTTACATAAGTAAATATCTGTTGTTTTAGTTATTTTTGAAAATTTCACGATAATTCATTTTCTCACTTTTTAATTAAATATTATTCTTTAATATATCCCCAAATCAACTATTTCCTCATTTCAAGTCAAAGTAATGTATTTATAAAAAAAGTAATTTTGTTTTCATAAAATTATTTTGAAATAAGATATTTATTGTTGTTTTACAATACGCTGTAATAACCTTGAAACGGTGATAGCTATTTTAGTAATATTTTCAGGATTTACATAAAAAATTATTTGACTTATAAAACTGTTTTATATTACCAAATACATAACCATCAAATGGTGTAAGTTTTTAAATTAAACAAACCCAGCAAATAGAATCAAATCCATTGTTGCAATTCACGTTTTTTAATTCGAAAAGAGTGAACGACAACTGTACATTTACCTATATTTTGTTGGATATAACTATTATATCTTCTGATAACATGCACCTTTCAATGAATGGTGGGGAGTAATTGAATTTTCTAAAAATTATTTAAAACCTTATAAATACTCTCCATTTTGAAGGCAAACACACTACGAATCTATCACTGATTTGATTTGTGTCGATTTGGATCGCTACTAAGTGGTGGTGGTGCACACAATAGTGTTTGTACCTTCCTCTTTCTTTGGGCACGCGTGTTGTTTTTGATTGTAAACCCAACTTCATGATTGTTGGCATGAACAAAACAATACCACTATATCTTCAATTCTATCAGTAACACCCTCACAGTTTTGTTATATCCTATATTTTATTTTCTCTCTGGGTCCATAACACATGGTTGAATACTCTTCCAGAACCAACCCCAGCCACCATCATCAAGGTCTTGGCATGGAAGCTCACTCCATAGATGGTGTTTCTTCACAAACTGACTCCAAATTTTACGATGATGATGGCCATGTTAAACGAACAGGTACCCTTTTGATTTAATTTATTTAGACTTTGTTGATTGTGGTGATAATTTGTATATGAGATAATATTTTGATAGGTTGGTTATTATGATTATGTGATAGGCAACCTTTGGACTACAAGCTCCCACATAATAACAGCGGTGGTGGGTTCAGGAGTGCTCTCTTTGGCATGGGCCATGGCTCAAATGGGTTGGGTTGTGGGGCCTGCAGTTATGATCTTCTTTAGTGTTGTTACTCTGTATACCACCGCTCTTCTAGCTGATTGTTATCGCAGTGGTGATCCTATTTCTGGGAAGAGAAATTACACGTTCATGGATGCAGTTCAAACTATTCTTGGTAACAACACAGTACATATTTATTATGAATAGTTGTATGGTTGTTATCATGCCTTTTTTTTTACAAAATGTGTATATAAAAAAAAGACAAATCATGTTGTACTTGCTACTCCCCTCTTTATTAAGCATTTGCGAACATATTCTTATAAAGATTTTTATTTTTCAATTTTTTAAAAAGTATAGAGAAAAATTTGTATGAATCACATGATTTTTTTACTTTACTGAGTAATGATATTTGAACACTATATATTATTGTTAGCACTTGTACTCATTTTTATTTATTTTTCTGCCATAATATTACTTTTATTTTACTCATATTTTCTCATTAAGTTTTGACTGAAAATTGGTTTCACCTATATTTGTTTTTTGCTAATTAGAACTCGTCCTTTCTGACTATACCAGCATGCATGATTGATTGCATTGTTGACTTGCTGTTTCAAAGACACACGTCTGTTCGTTGAATTTGTTGAAATGTTTTAGTGGAAGGAAGATTTTTCTATGTCAATTTCGTGATTGTCTCATCATATATTATACTACCTTTTTTTATTATTATATATATACAGACACAAGCATGAAACTAGAACAAACGCTTTCAAATCAAAAGACAACTTTGTGCTGCCATTATTGACTTGTAGTAGTTCAAATAATATTTGACTTTTGAAATTTGATTTATGAAAGATGACAAAAATAAGGTGACTTGTTATTGTGGACTTTGCAGGCAGGCATTATGATACCTTTTGTGGGGTAATTCAGTACTCAAATCTTTACGGCACCGCAGTAGGATACACAATTGCAGCTTCTATTAGCATGATGTGAGTCAGCACTTACATTATCTTCAAATCACAAATCGTAGAGAATTTAACAATGAACTTTATTTTCAAATCGTCTTGAAATTCAACTTTCAACAGATTTGACAAAATAAAAGGTAAATTTATAGACACTTTCAAGAAAAATTATATACAAATTGACCATTTTCTTCATGCTAACTAAAGCTATTCAGAGAATCTAGTGATTTTCATGTTGTCATCAATGTATTTGAAATATGAACGTTGAATTACAAATCACTTTAAATAAGAATTTTACAAATGTTTTCAATTAATTCTACTTTGGTTGAATATTTTAAATTAATTCTAGAAATGCTAAGTAACAGTTTATTGCGTTCCTAAACAATTTATTATATGTATTTAAAAAATTATAATTTATTAATAATCATACGTGTGTTTATTAATAAAGTATGGTTTTTATAAATAACTTAAAATTGAATAGAGTCAAATGCAAATGTCCATGAGTGTTTGTCTTTATTACAAAAGAGACTATTTCTGTAGATCACTTTCAATGGAATAGAGTCAAATGCATATATCTATATGAGTGTTTGCCTTTATTACAAAAAGACTATTTGTATAAATCACTTAAATTTTGATAGAGTGAAATGATATGCTTGTGTAAGACTTTATTACAAAAATACTATTTTCATAAATCATTTCAAGATTTACTAGTGTCAAATAATGTCTTTTATATCTCTTAATACACTTTAGTTATTTTTATGAAAAGTAATATTGTTTCATTTTATAAATAAAGACATGAAACAGTGACATTTAATAAGATAATTAGGATTTCATAACCTTATTTTCTTATTGTCTCTTTTGATGTATGTTTATTAATACTACAAAATCAAATAATCTGGACAACATAAGCTTAATTGAAAAATATTAAATTTTTAAATATTTAATAAAACAATTTTTTAACAAAAATATTCAAACTTGTGAGAGATTTAAATTAAGTCATTATTTATTTTTTTATGTAAAAACATGTAAATAATAAAAATACAAAGTAATAAACATCTCACCACAATTAACGGCTAAATTTAACAATAATAATTTAATTAAAAAATATTTTTTTTAAAATATTTAATAAAAAATTTATTTAATAAAGGCTCAATTAAAACTTATTTAAGTTTTGCAATAAAGAGAGAATATCAAATAATGTTGCTAAGAGAAAATATATTTGAGTTATATAAAATTTATTATTGGAATGAAATTATTTGGATTGTGTAAAATTGTTTGTATAACAATTCTGAAGATACTTTAATATATATATATATATATATATATATATATATATATATATGTACTAACTATTGTCATTAGTTTTTTTTAATAAATAATAGAACTTCTGTATTCTTTTTCTTTTTTCCTTTCTTTGAGACTGAGTAGTATTGGGATGAGTAACTCCTAACTATCAGGTTAACTTTTAAAAATAATGTAAATCCAAATATTTTAAATAAAACTGTTACTTTTTTCCATGCACAAATGTTAAGTATCTTTATACCGATATTTAGCATTTAAGTGTTATGTGTTTAACAGGGCGATAAAAAAATCCAACTGTTTCCATTCCTCGGGTAGAGACGGTCCATGCCAAATTTCGAGCAACCCATTCATGATCGGTTTTGGCATAATCCAAATTGTATTATCTCAAATTCCAGATTTTCATAAAACATGGTGGCTCTCCATAGTTGCAGCAGTCATGTCCTTTGCCTATTCCATAATTGGCCTCTCTCTTGGAATTGCCAAAGTTGCAGGTTATATTACTACTATTTGTTTAATAGAAGCAGTGTTAAAAATAATGAAAAAGGTGAATTTATTCTTTTATTAATTTTATAAAGATAAATGTTAAATTTAAATATAAGATAACTAATGTAACATTATATTAATTTAGTTTTCTAACTGTATAAAGAAGGTAAAAAAATACATGTTTTAAAATTTTTGAAGGCTGGATTTTTCAGTTTAAAAGTACAAGAATCAAAGGTAAGTTTGGAAAAGAAAGGTAAGATCAAAAGCCTACTTTTCCAGAAAAAAAAAATGCTGATATTCTTGTTTAATTGGTTCTTGAACAGAAACGGGTTTCAAGGGCAGTCTCACAGGAATAAAGATTGGAGCTGTGACAGAGACCCAAAAAGTATGGGGAGTTTTCCAAGGTCTTGGTGACATAGCCTTTGCCTACTCATATTCTCAAATCCTCATTGAAATTCAGGTTCATCTTTTTTTCATCTTCCCCTGATTGAACAGTAAGGAGAAACAAAATAAATTTTATACGAAACTAATTAAATGTAATATTATTCTTGATTACACAGGACACTATAAAATCTCCACCATCTGAAGCAAAGACAATGAAAAAAGCCGCTAAGCTAAGTATTGGAGTAACCACAACATTTTATATGCTTTGTGGGTTCATGGGTTACGCTGCTTTTGGGGACACAGCACCTGGGAACCTGCTCACTGGATTTGGCTTTTACGACCCATACTGGCTTGTGGATATTGCTAATGCTGCTATCGTAATTCACCTTGTGGGAGCATACCAAGTGTATGCTCAGCCCCTATTTGCCTTTGTCGAGAAATGGGTTTCAAAAAGATGGCCCAACGTTGACAAAGAATACAAAGTTCCAATTCCTGGCTTTGCCCCTTACAATCTAAGCCCATTTAGATTAGTTTGGAGAACGGGGTTTGTTATCATAACCACTATTGTAGCAATGTTGATTCCATTCTTCAATGACATTTTGGGACTTCTTGGAGCACTGGGGTTTTGGCCTTTAAGTGTTTATTTCCCAGTGGAGATGAGTATCAAACAAAAGAAGATCCCAAAGTGGAGTCAGAGATGGATAGGTATGCAAATATTAAGCTTTGTCTGCCTCGTAGTATCAGTTGCAGCTGCTATTGGCTCAATTGCCAGCATCGTGGTTGATCTACAGAAATACAAACCTTTCCATGTAGATTATTAAACCCCATCCACCCCCTCTTTTCTAGTGCTACAAACTGTTGTAACCAGTGGTGCCTGTTTGTATATCTTCTATCTTATAACGAATGCTATTTTAATCTCATTCTTGCTTCACGTCTATAAAGCTAAAGTTCCAGACATTTTCAAATTCACTAAAGTTCCTCACATCTAAACATGATTAGACCTAACTCATACAAAAATTGTACGAAACTCTCCTACTACAACTGACTATAAACATAAACCTCAAGCTTGAACCTTAGAAAGTCCTTGAAATCAAAACCATCACAAAATAAACAAGCTTGTGCTAGAAGGAGTGCATGGAACTTTCCCACATTTTGATGTCAGTCCACAACTGGAATTATATTATATTCAGGAAACTATATACTATATCACAAGTAATAAAATTCAAAAAATAACTGAACAGACTGCTCGTGAGATCTCCTCACTCGACCGAAATAATGAATTGAATTGACAAATGCCCACAAAAAGATTTTACAACAAAACATACAGCATAAGCATCGGTATAATGAACCCGACAACCCCCTGGAAATTACATCGATTACAAATTTACCTCCCCGTGTATCCTTTGGACCTCCTGATGCCAGACAGTAAATTGTTTTTTTTTTATCATCGATGCAAATAAGCAGTGGGAGAGGCAGCTGAAACGGGGGTGTGGTTACCTCTCAACAGAATGGCCAGAACAAAACTGCCTTGAAGTAGTTCAGGTCGTCGAGATTAGAAAAGCTCCTCTGAATTGAACTTATTCCATGCTTCCTAATAAATTGTCAAACTTTTCAGAAAAAAAATAAAGGCATAGTAGTAGTAGTATTTATTTTTATTTAGAACACACGCAATTATAAACCGAAAAAACAAGTACCCCTAACATGAGTCCAATTATTAATTATTAATAAGTGTACATCAGAAGCATCATGAGACTAAACATTACTACAAAGTTATCTATGTAGATGAAAATTCTACTATGTGCAAGCAATATTACCACCCATTGGCTGGACTAACAGGAACATCCAGCAATGCAATGGTAGACGCCTGTTGGTAAAGTGCACAAATGTAACGGAGCAATGGATTACTTTTTTTTTCCAAAACATTGATGCTTTATAGCAATCATTAAAACATTCCCTCTATTAATGGGTGAATTTCTTGAATATCCTCCCAATATTGAAGAGTGTGTTAAAAAATGCGTAACATTTTTCTTTCCAAAAATTCTATTCAACTTCGAGTTGTCAATAATGATGTCATTAACAAGTATCATTGAAACAAAGTTCCCAGATAACTGTTGTAAAACAAAATAAAAATTCCGTTATATCATATTTTTCTACTTGCTTAATTATATTTTTAGTGACTGAAATTTAAAATAAATATTGAAAACATCATTTTATATTCTACAAACAACCTCGTGAAATCTGCTTAGTCTCAGGAGAAAGACAGATTTAACATCGATGGTGATGTGAATCAACATCTGTCACGTGTACACTTCTGATTGCCACATCATTTCTATTAACATTTTGTGAAATTGTAAGGACTAAAATTAAAAAAACAGATTTACCTCAAATGTCTCGGACAAAAACATAATTAATGCTTTTATATTTTATAGGATTTGGCATTTCTAAGCAGACATGACAGAAAATGCCCTAAGATGCCTATATATAAAATAAATTAATTAATTCAATCATTATTTCAGAATACACGCCATCATATAGGACAAGATACAATGCTAATCTTTATTAACAGTAGCCTATATAAATGCATTTCATTTGACCAAAAAATGTTAAATGGAAACCCACATTTGGAAGTCACTTGAAATAAGAGTAGCCTAATCTTTATTTGCCATTGACAACCACTTCTCTCTTTATTAAGCATAGATGATTGTATGTATGAATAACATAAAAAGGCCTGAAATACCTTGAGTATATCAAAAACCTTCTCAGCAATACATTTCTGTTGTATAGTGGCACCCTTCTGTTGCACTTTATCAGGATGAATGCACAATGTAGCTTTCCTATAAACCTTTCTGACAGCTGCTGCTGTAATCAAATCAGTCAAAGAAACTGGCTGCCAACCGCATTCAGGCCACAGAACCTGATCATCATTCATAAAGAAAACAAGTTACCACAGCAAAACACAACTATAGAATAAAAATATTGATGCCTTAAAAAAATACAAATTAAAGGGACATTAGTCTGCTTAGATTTAGAAGTAGGAACTTTTCGGTGTTAAATTTGGAAACATTGCTTTTCATGTATTAGAACATCATTAGACTGGTGCAAAATCAACCACTTTCGTTAAAATATGTCTAATATTAGTAAAGATCTGATTGGAAATGCTAATATGGATAGTATTAAACAAGGAAATTGAAATACTGGGTTATCCTGTAATGAGCAGTACTTAAGAAACCAATAAAATCAGTTTCGAAATATAGAATTGGTGCATGCTTGGTTCAACTTATCTTGAAGAACCAATTGCTTATTATTGCCAACTTATAAAGAAATTTTCTTAAAAATATTTTCTGAGAATAATCTGTTACCAAAAACCCACCACACTTCAAACCCTAAGAGGTATATTGAATCAGATGAGACCCAGCATGCCATATCTTAAAAGTTGTGCTCATGCCTTAATATAATAAATAAAGAAGTGATAGCATAAACTACCAAACTTCTAGATGTTCATACAGATAAGAAACACAGAAATTCAGAGATTTTTCCAAGGTGCGTGTAGAAAGTATATACATATTGTAAGGTGGAAAGCAAAGCACGCAAGTTCCCCTCTTTTCCCGCAGCCCAGCGCTTAATTTCAAAATCCAATGTTTCAGCAACCCTCTGAAATCAATGTAGAGATAAGATTAGATAATAAATATAAAAACACATCACTATAAAAACTCTGCAAAATTAACAAAGATGTCAAATCCAACTAACCACTGTCACCTACATAAAAAGATCTGTTTCACTGTGTGTTAAATTATATAAAGAAGAGAAAAAGTGAAGATATCCCATCTCAATTCTCCAATTGATAAAACAAGTTTTGGATGGAAAAGAAGAGGCATCGGTTTATGGTAATTTTTAAAGGGAAAAAAGACCAAACAAGCTTTAACGTAAACTAGAAACAGACAAACAAGGTAACACTTTAATAAGAAATCAAAAAGTTGGATAATCAATTGACCCTTGTATTGTGCATCACTGATATAAAGAGGTCAACAAGGATGAAGGGATATATATTGTGCATGAGCTGTGAGTGCAATGCAAGTGCTTCTCAAAGGAAAACACAAAAGAAACTGTTTACATCTTTCTCAGCTTGTTCTCTTTGAGTCTGTATGTCCCGTTGATTCTTCTCAGCCAATGCTTTAGTCTGGCGTAAAATGGTAATGATCAGTGCAACAAGACAATTAAAAATATTTCTCAGGAACGTACATGCTTCCCTATAAATTCAATGTCAAGTTGATTTGAAAATAGTACATTGTTCACCTATTCTTTCACATAAATTAAAAAGAAATCAATGAAAATACTGTAAGACATACCGCACGCTCCTGAGCCCTCTGCTGGCGTTCCAACCTGGCTTTTCGTCTTTCTTCACTTTCCCCTTCAACTTCCTGAAACGCTCCAGATGATGATGGAGCAGCTTCAAACCATAGAAAAAAGGGACAAAAAGAGCTTCTGTAAGTAGAGACCCAAAAATTCCAATGAATTTTGAATATATATTCACACATAAACCAACCTCCAAAAATTGAGGAAAGATCATCAACAATATTAGTGGATGACGAGGCTTTCTTCATGCTTGAAGACACACCTGGAGATTTCCAGGTTGCATCTGACTGAAATTGGGCATCAAATACAGGGTCCTGAAAGCAAAGATTAGTTAGAAAAATAAAATAGTACTATGCTAGGATTAACATGATGCATGTCAGTCCACTGTGTTTTTTTAAATTTACAAGGTGAAATTTTTTTAATCATTTTTTTATAGTTCTTTATTTAAAATGGAAAGGAAAAGAACAAAAAATAACAAACCAATCAGCAAAACATCCAACTTTGAGCTTAAATTTTCTATGATAGAAAAAGACAATATCAAAGCCAGGAGATGGCCACTACATATTAGTATAAAAGATGTTAACATAAATAGGTACTCACTGAAACGCTGGACCTAGGAGGCCTGGGAGCACTGTTAGCTCGTGCACCTGTGCTGAAGAATGATTCAAAATCATTGTCATTTTGTTGTTGGTTCATCCTCACAGCAGCAGCTCTTTCTCGAGCCTGTACAGCAGCTCTTTCTCGAGCCTCTGCAGCAGCCCTTTCGACAGCAGCACGTTCTTGTTTACCTCTTGCAGCTGCAGCTCTCTCCCGCACTTCCCTCTCTTTTGCCTCTGCAGCAGCCCTTTCCTTTGCTTCAGCAGCAGCCCTTTCCTTTGCCTCAGCAGCAGCCCTTTCACGTGCTTCAGCTTGCACCCTCTGAACTGCAGCCCTTCCAGCACGCTTTCTAGCTTCTGCATTAGCTTTCTCAACAGCAGCCCTCTCAGCCCTTTGGCGAGCTTCAATAGCTGCTCTTTCACGCGCTTCTCTAGTAGCTCTTTCTACAGCCTGTCTAGCCATTTCTCTTTCTCTCTCAAGTCTTTGTTGCTCTCTTTCTTTCTCTTCCTTTTCCTTCTCACGTCTTCTTTGCTCACTTTCCTCTCTCTCCTTTTGCTGCTGTTCATGATATAACCTTTCCTGTTTTCCTCCATCCTCCGACACAGCTCTGCCATCCTTTTCCAATTGCACAGATTCCTTGCTTTTAACGGCTTTTGTATTTTCCCTCTCCCTAACTTCCTTTGCGTGCCTAAATTTAGCTTCAGCTTTATCCATAGCCACTTTCATAGCTGCAGCAGCTGAGTTCATCTCTAATTCTTTATCAGCAAGACCATTTCCATGTTCATTGTCATTACCAAGATTCCTGCCCATGGCAAAATCTTCAAGTTCATCAAACTGAGATGCAGAAGATAATTTGGCTGCAGCAGGAGCAGATTTAGGACCCTGAGAAAATTGAGTGGAACTTGGAAAAGAAGAAAATTCACTATCCTTCTTTCTGACATTGGAAGAAGCAGAAGAACCTGCTCCCGACTTGGGAATATGTACTGGTCGAGGAGGAGGAGGTCTTGAAGGTGGTGGAGCAGAAGTTGGCTGAGTGAAAAGAGGAATCTCTGATACTGTCAGCCATATATCATCATTTGATTCAAACTTCTCTTCATATTTTGGAGACATATCTGCCTGGGTATTAGCCTGTTTAAAACCATCATTATCATGTGAAGGGGACGTAGACCTTTGGCCAAATGGTTTGTAAGAATTGGATGAATATGAAGGCATGTCAAATGCAGCTGGATGAAATTCCTGATCATGATCAACAGGAATCTTGTTTTGTGTTTGTCTCTCAGGACTCCTCCCAGATGATTCACCATTTGATTCTTTATTGGTGGTTGTATTTGGGAAGATGCTACCCTTCATGCTATTTCTCTCTGCTGAGAATGCAGGCACAGAATTTCCGAGTCCACCAAAGCTATCAATATCATCATATACTTCACCATTAGAATTTGACACGCTCTCATTTTTTGTGCTTCTAGAACTACTAAATTTACTAATTTCTTCCAATGGGTCTGTAAAGTATTTTGAGGATGAATCCACTGAGGCTGAAGTTGGTTCAAACACTTTGAAAGGGTCATCTGTTTCACCGGAAGCTGTTTTAGAAGAATTGATAGTAGGTTGTGATGACAAATCAATATTAGGAACGCTCCTGTGAATAAAACAATATGCAAAAACGATTACAATGCATCAAGAATATGCGAAGATACGGGATGGTATTGTCCCTTCTATTATTCTCATCCACTTCACTTCTATTTCTCCAAATGAGATGCTAAGCAAGCAACAACAAATTCATAAGATCTATCCTCACTCTTCATTAGACCTGATCCCATCATGAACCCAGATAAAATGAAGGATCAACTTCCAAGATAAAAATGCACAGCAAAGTACCAGATATCTAAATTTAGTACTGAAATGGTCATCCTTGAGAAATAAAAAGAAAACTGAGTCTTTTAGGATAGAGGGGATGTGGCAGTTACTTAGGACAGTTAGGATTGTCAGAATACCTCGTGTTTTAAGTTTAAATATTTGGCTTCAATATTATAAAATGATGGAGAACGTAATGAAGATGTCACAGATAAGAAACAGACCAAGATGGTTAAAATGGAAAAAGTTATTGAGGATTAACTATGATTGCAAAGAACCAACCAAGCTCAATAGTCTTGTTATACTGCCATATGTCTGGCTATCTATACTCTAATATTGAATAGCGGGATTAGCAAAATTGAAAATGTTAAAAAATGGATGTGAAGTCACACAATAAAAAGGACAGGAAGTGAAATAATTGTTTACGAGTAATTAGGAGACAATGGTTATACTGATTAGAAAGAATAACAAAATCATTTGAGGTGGTTTGGAGTATTTTTGTTCTCAGATTCTATTTAATCCTTTCAGTCAATAAAATCAGTCTCAGGTTTCCTTCTGATGTCCTAACAGAACTTAATCCTCCCAGAGTGTAAGGGTTCTAATAGAGATTTGTTATGGGGTGCCTAAGTCCCACCATCTAGTATGGATGCTCAGTGAAGTATTTAAGTATTTGGTTCTCCCACCTTAATACCTAACTTTTGAGGGTAGGTTCCCTCAGTGTTTGGATGCTTAGCAGGTTCTTAAACTTTTGCAGTAATTTGAGTAAACGATTTTATTGAAATCAGTCATGCTCTATTGTATGAAAATCTTCTGCACAACCCAAGGATACCTAACTATAATACCCAATTTGAAAATGTCACAAAAATAAACCACAGAATAAAATAAGTTTATTGGTGCATCTCCTACCTTTTCCAAACTAATTTTTTGAGCTTCATTCAAGTGTCTACATTAATGAATAAAATCAGCAAGTATAACTAACTACACCTTACCTTTCAACTATGTCATGCACACTTAAATGTCAACTTCATAGATTATCGCAAAATGTTGACACCGTTCAAACAATAACCTCAGTCTAATAGAAGAAAAATACACAATCAGCAAAAAACAACCCCTTCCCCTCCAAATCAGTCCTGTAATCTAGGCATACTTCAGAATATCTACTTCAAGCTCCAACAGTCAAGATCAATTTCAGGCAGTCAAAAATAATTGATAGCAGTATACGTTAAGTAGGCTTGTGAACTACGAATTTAAGTTCATTTGCAATAATGACTAGCAGGCAAAAAAAAAATTCTGACATATTCAGAATATCATGGGCAGTGAACGTTTATACTCAAGGGTGTGATCTGTAAGTTATGGAATAATTCTAAACGACGGACCAAAACACGTGCATAAACAATTCAAAATTCATACCCAATGGTTTGTCTTCACTACACAAGTTAATTTAAACAAAATCCTCAGACCATTAATATTGTTGTAAAATGACTTAATTCACTAATGGAGCTAGCTAAGAACCTATATTTTGCACACAAAAAACTTTTTAAACCCCTCTGCATGTTACATTCAACTACACAAGGTAGAAGAACTTGAATTGAATTAAAACTCCCTCCCGATAGTTTTCCTGGTATTATATTTCAGTGGTCCATAATTATATAGTTGACAAAAACTTTTTTCTCTCCTCAATTATATTACCGACACAATCTCAGTTCTTCACGCCCTTTCAGCACACAAATAGATTGTTCCAAAGATCAATAAATAAACCTCAATTCTTACTACACAACATTCTGGCTCACATTAAATAAATTCTGTAACAGCCACGTAACATACCAATCAGTGGAAGCCTTGCTGCTCCCGAATCCAGGGATCAAGTCATCAAAATCCGCGCCACCTCTCTCTCCCTTCTCCGAAGGCTTCGATTCACCTAACCCGACGAGAATATCATCGAACGCGGCCGAAGCGAAAACGTTGCCGGAGGAGAACTTGGAGGAGCTCTTGAGGCCTGGAACGCCGTCAAAAATGTCGTCGTCGTCATACATCGGTTTGTCGTACACCGGTTTGTCATGCGCCGGCAGGTTAACGGACTTGGAGCGGAAATCGGCGGAGGCGCGAAACACGGAGTCGAAGTCGTAAGACGCGTCCGGCTTGCCACCGCCTCCGAAGAGATCGTCGAAGGAAGCGGCGTTGACGGAGTCGCCGCCGGCCACGGAATTGGAAGTGCGAGCGGATCGGGAACCTAAATCGAAGTTGAGAGAGGATGAATTGTTGGAAGAAGCTTTAGATGCTGCCATTGGCGCCGATTTTCCTTGGGGTTTGAACCCGAAATCGGTGGTTAAGAGACCATCGAAATCGTTCATCTCGAGAGTGGGAGAGAGAGATAAAGAGATATATATCTGGTGTCCGATGGTATCCTCCGCGTAAAGGTGAATCCGCGGGAGAATACGGTGAAGAGAGAACGTCACAGAGGATACAAAGAATGATACAAACTAACCTGCGTTTTACTTTAACGCTCTTTTTTCAAAATTATTTTGTATTTATATATTTTCCTTTCTTCTTCTGCTTCTTGTTGGTTAGTACTGGTTTAGTTAGGTCTTCTTGTTGTTGATTTGTCTCTTCACTTCTTCTGCTTTTCCCACTTCGTGTTAAAGAATTTGCATCAGAGGATTCTCAAATTCTGTTTCCTGCTATTTTGGGATCGAATCATGCTATGTTGCGGGTTTTTGTTTCTCCTGTTTGTCACTGGGAAAATAAGCATGACACGTTCTTCGGATTTCAAATTTTATATTATTTCTGTCAATTTTTTTAAAATTGAACTCTTCTACATTGATTTTAGCATGACAAATTGGTGGTAGGGCTTGATAAAAAAAAATGGAAGGGAGAAAAATATGTCTTGTTATGTGTGTTTTTTATCTTTATCCTTTTAGCAGAAAAAAAAATGTACTAATTTTTATTATTTACTCTGTTTTCCGTTTCAAAATGTATTATTACAAACTGGTGTATAACATATTTGTTTCTTCTCGGCGTATTTTCCAAATAGGTGAAGTTTTACATAAATTTATTGAAATAGATAAATCCTAAACTTGTAAATGGGTGACCCATGTTGGAGGAGACAATTTCAAAATGAAAAAATTGTGCTCTCAAACACAATTTTAATTTTGATTTGTTTTTTAACATTGAAGTTGTGTTATGAGACATATTTTCTGTATAAAAAAAAATTAAGAAGTTATACTTAGATACACAATTTTATTTTATTTTAATTTTATTATGTTATTTTAATTTTATTATGTTGATGTTAGGTAGAATAACTATATGTATGTTAAATTTATAGGTATACCCTTTGTTTGTCTTTTATGTACATAACAATATTCTACTTATCTTTTTTTCAATTCTTTTATTTATTTCTTTTTCTTCATTTTTTTTCCTTATCTTACATGGTATTAAGTCCTACATGACATCATCGTCAATTACTATTAATTGAGAAAAAAAATTCACCACATTCATTTTTTTTTCCTTATCTTTTCTATATTGTAATGTCACTCAAATTCGACAATGACAATTTCTTAATCTAGAAACAAGTTCTTGTTACTTTATGTGGTATGAATCTTCTTTACTTTTTTTATGGTTCTTACATTCTTTCACGCCTCGTCTCTACCAAAGATGGATCATCATCTTCTCTCAATCCCAGTTTTCTTGTTTGGTTCCTGGCTTCAATGTCTCAAGTTATCCCCACCAAAATGGTTGATCTCAATTAATCTCATCAAGTTTATAGCAAATTGCAAATTCATTATGCAACACAATCACGTGTTGAGGTCAAGAAGCTCAAACAACTTCTACGTATTCCAAAGCATGATCAATCAATTTCCACTTTTCTTATTCATATGAGTTGATTTAACAAATGCGCACATTGAGTTTTTGGTTTTTCTTGTATTAGAATTTTGATTATAGAATATGGTGAAGACTCAGTGAGGATCGCCACTAGACATGAACTTAACCAAGTGGTTAAGTAAGTGTGAAGGTTTTCTTCAAATAGCAAAAAGAAAAGACACACACAAAGAATAATTGGACACGAAATTAGACATTCAAAATGAGAGAGATGATGAAAATTGAAAGAGAATTAAAAAAAAAAGATAAGAGAATGGAAAGCTTATACGGTTGTAGCATTCATGGAGATGGAGTGATGGAAGGATTCACGCCACTTGGGGGATGATGAGAATCAAATAAAGGAGGCTTTTATTAATGAAGGAAGAGGTCATTCACCTTCACATTTGAAGTTCTTCCTTCTAGTCTTCTCATAATTAAAAGAAGACATAAAATAAAGAGAGGATTAAGCCTAAAGCCAAAGAAGTCTACAAGCTTTCAAGAATAGACTTCATTTAAATATCTCTCTTTATAGTTTCTTTTATAAATTTGTAAA
>Ga0123342_1003082_pt1 | contig 27122 bp, 10 predicted proteins | sample Turbeawhitnodule_FD_89960 | JGI IMG/M metagenome (GOLD analysis project Ga0123342, IMG submission 89960) | Root nodule microbial communities of legume samples collected from Mexico - Turtle bean Mexico white nodule | ecosystem: Host-associated > Plants > Roots > Nodule | place: Mexico: Nepantla...
CAATTGAATCCACATCTTCCATGGCAAAGAAGTTGAAAAAAATAAAATAATAAACTAAATACAAATTACCAAACTTCCAACTTATGTAATATCTAATAGATCAAAGCACCAGTAGACATAAAATTTTACCCGCAAAGCTGGGCTTAGGATTCATACAAAAATATAAAAAAAAAATTAAGAAAGCAATAGAAACAAAAATGTTCAAATCCTATAACAATGAGATACATCTCTGTTTCGAACGCTTTGGGAAGTGCGAGAAGGAGGAAGCAATGGTGGTTGTTGTTGTACAGTGGTGATTGAAGAGGGACTAAGATGTGTGAGAGTAGGAGAAGAACATAGAGCATGAATGAAGAAGGTTCAAAATGTGTCAAAATTTATGAACATTTTTTTTTTCTTTGTATGCAACGGTGAAAACTACTACTCCTTATAAGGGAGTGGAAGAAAGTGGTAACTGCTCAATTACTCTTTATAAGGGTGGATGTAACTGATGAAAACTACTCTTTCATAAGAAAGTGGAGGTAAATGGTGACGGTGAAAACTACTGAAGAAAGTGGTAACGCTCAGTAATAATAAAATTGATTGTTCACGTTTGGCCACTACTCACATTTCCTAATATTTATTTCTCTATCATAAAACAGACACTCCCTCTCATTATGCAATTAATTTTCAAAATAAATTATCTTTTTCCATTCAAACGGTTGCTCCATTTATTTTAAATATTATATTAATTTTTTTTCTCTCTCATACAATAGACACTCACTTATTATGCAATTAATTTTCAAAATAAATTATCTCTTTCAATTCATAACCACTCCTCCGCCTCTCTTTCAATTCATAACCGTTCCTCCACATCTCTTTCAATTCATAATTGTTCCTCTACATCTTTTTCAATTCAAAACCGCTTTTACACCTTTCTTTCAATTCAAAACCGCTTTTACACCTCTCTTTCAATTCAAAACCGTCTATACTAAATATTGTAGAAAAAATAAGAAAGGGCACAATGATCATAATACAATAATAAAATTAAATATATTAATATAAGGATAAAATGGGAAAAAAATTAAAAACAGTTAAGAGGAAAATAAGAAATGACACAATGACCATAATACAATAATAAAATTAAATATTAATATAAGGATAAAATAGAAAAAAAAAATTAAGAGCAGTTAAGAGGGGAATCCCTTTATATATATAGGTATAGATGATGTATAAAAGTGTATCATTTGCATTAGTTTTTTTTAGGATTTTGCATTTAAGGTAGACACTTAAATATTATATGTGTGTCCCACTACTAATTAATACTAATTGACTTTGTTTTTTTTATAATTATGTCTTGTATTTTTTACTTGAAATTAGCATAATTACATCATCAATAATAATAAATAAATACTAATTTTTGTTTATAGATTTAACTTTTATGTTGTTGTAGGGTTTAATTTTTTATTTTCTTCATTCTTAAAAAAGAGTTAAACTAAACATTTTTAATTTATTACTTTATTTTATTTTATTTTTGTTTAAAATTATTTATTTATTCATTAATTATATTTATAACTATTTTAAACATTAAAAATATTTATTTTTTTAATGTATTCAAAATTAAAATTATCAATTTTTTTTTAATTTATTAAGTTTTTTTTATTTAAAAATAAAAATAAAAGAGTACTAAATAGAAAAATAAAAACAAAAAGGTGTTAGATAGAAAAATAAAAGTGTAAACAGTGTTATATAAGAAATTGAGTTATGCATTAATTAATTTTACAATGATTTTTCAAGAATTTTTTCATATACTTTCAGCCTCAAGATATAACTGCTGCTTAGTGCACTCCATCCTTCTAAGTCTCATTTAAATGCTGCAGTTATGGCCCAAAAGAAAGCAACTTAATTCCTATTGACAGCAAAACATAATAGCTAAAAATGCCCTTATCCTCATCAGTGACACTTTGAGCTCCAGTCATGAGTCATTGTTCCCTTGTGTTACATATAACAGCAACCTTACTGTTTACCCTGTTAACAGAATTAATGGAAACCTGTCAGTTTCTTTCATGTACATGACAGTGTCTGATGTATCACTAATTGAGTAAACTGTTTTAATAGTACAATATCATAGACAAAATAGACCATATTTGTGGTTTCTGTTGTTCATAGATACAATTTAAAATTTTCTACGGAAAGTTCAGGACAGAAAAACACTTTACAACAGCTTGTGAGTTTTCTTTGGATATGTAAAATGTAATAATTCCCAATTCATGTAGAGACGTACATTCATCGAATTAAAGTATTAATTCCACAACTTAATGTGTTTATATGAGTTAGTCGAGTAGGGTGCATGAATTACAGTAAACAACTTTATATGTATTCAAATTCTACGTATAAAAAATCTAACACTTTTTTAAGAATTGTGCTGATTTCCCTGTGGAGATGGAGTTTCTATAACACCCTTCCTTTTTATTTACTTGTATAAGTATAGATATAGATAGCAAAAGCAAATAAACAGCAATAATATCAGCACACGGAGAAAGTTGGCCATTAGATTCTCTCAGAGTATAAAAAAGAAAACTCGGTTTAAAAGGAGAGGAAGGATTAATGCACCTGTGAATAGAGGAAGGTACCAAGAATTGCAATGGCTGCACCAAGAGCATTGATAGGCTGAACAGGCGTGTGAAAGATAAGAATAGAAGAGACAATGACCGTAATCCTCTTCATTGTGTTTCCGATGCTGAATGTTAAGGGAGAAATCTGATCAAGAGACATGTAAGAGACTTGATTGTACAAGTGGTAGAAGACACTCTGAGCAGCTACCCACCTGCAAACATAAAAATTCATCAGTTTAAAACATTTTCTGAAGAGAAACATGAAATTAAAGGCAGAACAATAACAAACATTGTTGAACTAATTAAAAGGCTCAACAGTTAAAAACTACAAATACAACAACTTCAATCGAAGACTGTAGATGTGCTTACCATACAAAATTGGGACCAATCTGAGACACAGCTGACTGCCAGCCTGCAGCCCAAACCTTGGGGCCCTCCACAGCAATGGCAAAAGGTGTGAGGATCGACAGAGACATCATGGAAAGACAGGCATAGTAGTTCATTCCACTAACAGACATCCCCTTCATTCCTTTCTTTGAGAATATATTCCTGAAGACAAATGCCAAATTTGATATCATAGCCCCCATGAAGCCTGAAACAATCAAATTAGTTGTTTAGAGTGTTGAACTAAAAAAAATTCTACATCCCATTAAAACTGTCTACTGTATGAGAAAGTCAGAAACTTGTTTTTCAGTTAGTAATCGTACCAATCATATTGAAATTGAGCTCAGTCACAGCAGCTAGTGCACAACCACCAATAATTGGCACCAGTGACAGATAAACCGGCATTGGGAATGCTTCTCCAAGCAAGAACCTTGACACCAGGACACTGAAAGCAGGCTCTCCACTCTTGATGATGTGAGTGAAAGAGACAGCAACCTTGGACATGCTCACAGTTGCAGCAACATGCCCAATTGTATGTGCCACCGCAACCTGCAGAAAAATATTTAATTGAGTACTACTAAATCAACCATTCCTTTACTTGAAACTCACTCACATTGTCACACCATTTGACCACAAAGAATGAATTACTTTATTCAATTCTCTCAAGTAATTTTCCCATCTCTGTGTCAAGATTATTAACCTTTCCAAATTTATGTGTCATGATGATGCAGGTTTTCAAAAACTGTCCGCAAATGTAAAGAGAAATTATTATATAGTCCAGATCATTATATGTCTATGATCCTCACCAATTTTCATATGATATATAGTCAAGTTTTTCAACTTACAACAAAACTTTTCACAAATAGATTAGCCAATCACATCATGACCATTTCTGTGCCCACATGCAAATAGCTAGGAAAAGAAAACGACAAAAATGCAAAAATAGGAAGAAAAAAAAGAATTTCTTACAGGAAACAAGGCCTTCCAGAAGTCGAGGTTAACTGTTGGGGCTTCAGCAACTCTGGTGGCCCAGGAGATTAACATCAGGAGGGAGCCAGCAGCAAGGGACAGAGTGGAGGTGAGCCAGGGGTAAGGAAAAGCATTCAAAACCTTCTTGTTGTAGATGTTGAACACCACATTCAAAGCCCACCAGGTGGCAAAATACACCCCGATCTTCATCCTCTGAGCAGCATCTTCACCTGGCAGCTCAATGTTAATCTCCATGGGGCGTGACCTGTCAGCCTCGTAGGCCTGGCACTCCGTCACCCTCTTTCTCTTCACCAATGCCATGTTCTCTGTGGGTGAAAGGTAGAGCGGTTTCTGGGAGCACAACTGAGAGGAACTCGTGTTTTGTTCAACGTTGTTAATGGTTGGAAATGTGAGCAGTTGAGGCCTTGAAGGGGGAAGTTTTCGGGTTGAGAAAGCAGAACAAGTGAGCGATGATGCTGAGCATTTCGTTAAAGAGATCATGATGGCTGCTGCTTGAGTTTTCTGAACGCGGGAGAAAGAGAGAGGGTGGTATTATAAAATGATGTGTACTAGGTGGTCGATGTGTTGGGTTGAATCTCGGGATATCAGAGTTAACAATGGTGAAGTGGTTATGAATGTTTCAAGGAAGGGAGAAGGGTTGGTGAGAAGAAGATGGCAGAGTTGGAAACCGTTTTTTTGTATGTGAGGAAGAGGTGTTTGAGTTGGACATTTATATAGAATAGAGATTCCATAGTTTGTGACATGTAATCAACTAACGGTGTAGAATTTTACTAAAAAAAACAATCTTACAGACAATTTTCTAGTTATGCTGATACTGGCATGCGCGATACCCTCAACAATTCTAAGTCGTTGGTTTTTAGTTTTTATTTTTAATTTTCTTTAAAATTAGTTTTGTATTATTATTTTTACTTAAAACTACCCAAACTGTTTTTCTTATTTAAATATATGACGGTTCCTATGGTAGATTTGATATATGAGATGGTTTAAAAATTTAGAACTAAAAAAATATATAGTTTACATATAAGTGTAAGACTAGAGTTTGATGAGGGAAACTTTGGAGTTTTTTTTATATTTTTTGGACGAAGTTTAAAGTTTAGATTGATAAATTATGAGCTGAAGATAGTTTAATTAACTCGATTTGTGGAGATTCTGTGTAGAAGATGAGTGATTAAAGGTTATAGGAAGAATAATATCGATAAAAAAAGTAATTATTTTTAAATTTTAAAACAAAGACTTCATTCAGACTGATAAAAAAGAACTTGGAGAACAGAATTGAGTATGGTCGAAACTAGAGAAATTAAAAGTATAATTAAGATAAATTATTTAAATTTAATGCAACTCGGTTGTTGAGTTTTTATTATATTATTTTCTGATATTTTAAATCATCTAGACAGTAAAACTTGTTCTCGTGATATTTGTGATATTTTATATTTTTTTTATAGAATATAGTGAACCATTTTTCATTATTTATGTTAAACTTAAATAAAAATGCTTGTTTCTGAAATTTTGTAACTTAACCTTCTAAACATCTGATATACTTTTAATTATGTTATATGTGTTAATGTCAATCCAACTTATATAAATAGGTAAAGAATTATCTCATTGTTATAACATTAATTGTAGTGGAATATTAAATACTCACTTCAACATTATAGAAATTTTTTAACTACATTCTCAATCAAACACTAAAAAAAAAATCAATTATTCAATCTAAGAGAAGAAAAAAACACAGTTAAGATTGTTGGAGATCCGACTTCGACTAGAGATTATAGTTTTTTATTATATATAAGTGGATTCAAATCTTAACCCTATAAACCGATTTTATGGTATTGAGTTAGACTTAAAGTCCACTTCTTAAAAAAATTCTTAAAAAAAAAACTAACAAAATGTCTTTAAAAAAAATTGCAAGATGCATGACCCTACAAGTATGGTCTCTCCAGGCATGATTAGATGAAGTACAACAATAATTGTGGTGCAACTTTAGGTTCTGATGAATTTGAACCGCTAATTTCATTGCCTCGAAATCTCTGCCCAAACGACAAGCCTCACGAGTTCATGAATTGAGGGCTGAGAACAAAAATCTTAAAAATCTGAAGGAGAAAGACAGACACCCCTCCCTGGTGTTGCTTGTTTGGTCACATGAGATTGGTGATTACCAATGTTTTGCTCGCTGCTAATATTTCTCGTGTCATAATTTGTAGTTTGATTTTTCAATTCATTATTGACGGCTGACATGAATCCCAAATGGGTTTGGTGAGGTCCAACGAGATTGAGTGGAACAGGGTTAGTGTCTTTATTCTAATCACAGCTCTTGCATTTTGGAATTAAGCAGAAAGAGCAAGTTGAGTTTGTGTTTGCAAATTCAATTATGACCGTTCACAACCAGAGGCCTTCCTATTCTAGTTAGAGTGCAAATTTTTCCGCAAAACAACACGCTTTTTCAAATAACATACTAATCATAATATTTACTCAAATACCAAATAACACTCTTTACAATTCATTATCACATTAAGTTATAAAGAATCAAATTTTGATTTCCTTTTTCAATTTTTTTAAAATTGAATTTATATGAAGAATTTAATTTTTAAATTATTACTTTCGATAAATTTTGTATAAAGTATTAAATAATTAATATTAATTTATATGTCTTTCATTATTAATAAGTTTATAAATTTATTCATCCAGATATTATTTATTAGTTTTTTCTAATTTGAATTTCTGGATTTTCTTATCATTTTAATAAATGATATTTTTAATATTCATTTTAAATTATATTTAAAGTATTTAATACTGGAAACCAGATTTCTTATATATTTAAATAAATATATCTTTACAGTATTAATTTATAATGAGAGAGTCAAAATTAATCTACCACTATAAATTCCGTACCATCATCAAACAAACCCAGTACAAACTCACTACGACTAAGGACAAAAGAACAACAAACCTTAGACACAACCCAACTACCAACTCAACAACCCACAAAAAGCAACATCCATTAAAATAAAGATATCTATCACTCCACCCTAAAGTTAACCCTATCAGACCATTAAAGTATTAACTTAAATAATTAGTCTAAATTATAACTTCAATTTTAAATTTTGATTACATCGTCGTTGTTTTTGCTGTCTGCATATTTATACATGAAATCCTCATGAACAGGATCCCTTTCTCAAACAACCTTAAAAAATAACTTTCCTGCATTTCTCATCAAACTACTTTTGTTCCTCTGGTTTTTGTGCAAGCGAAAGTGAATAACCATGAAGGAAAAACATGGAAAGATGGAGTGCATGGGCATATTTGGAATGAATGAAATATGTAAAAGGTTTGAAGAGCAAGAGCGGAGGGCAAAGAAAATTGTCTTTGCAAATGAGACACAACCATAGCTTAATTAGTTATATAGCTAATAATGCACGACGGAAATTCTTGAACTTTTTACCTCTCTTCTTTTCTCTCTCTTTTTCTTTTTTTCTCTTTTTTTTTTCTTTTCCCTCCCTCCATTTCTGTTATTTCTTTGTTTTCTTAAAATACAACCAAGATAATAACTTGATAAGCACCACTCAATAATTGATGTGAGAGGCTTTTTTTTTTAATTTGTAATTTTTGAATTTAAAAAATTACAATAACTAAGTAATTTTATGTGTCAATATATTAATATTCAAAACAAAAATATATTGAATGTTATTTTGTTTTTTTTTTTTTAAATTTAGGTATTTTAAATTGAGTTTTTATTAAAAAAAATTATCCTAGTACTTAAAATTTTTATGTTTTTCAATTGAGATTATGTGGAGTAACGTGAATGTTATATTGTTTTTTATCATCTTTTTCATCTATCTTTATGTGATAAGAGATGTATAAAAGAATATTATAATTAATGTGAAATGTTAAGTAAATAGTTTTTATTGAAAACATGTTAGTTAAACAATAGATTATTCCCATTACCTACATCAATTTGGTGACTATGATAATTTTTTTATTAGTATGAATGATAACATGAAAGTTATGGATTAGCATGACAATTTCTTTATCCAAATACTTTCAATTAAAACGGTAAAAATAAAATCATTTTATATTAAATTTAAAATCTCATATTTTTTTAATACATAAAACAAGAAAATAAGATGATACAACAAGATAAAAGTCACTCAATTAATAAAAATGTTAAAAAATAGAAACTCAATTGCAAAAAATATGAAAATTTTGATAATCAATACATACAAAAATTAATTGAATTAAAAAATCCGATGGTGGGGTAAATATAATGGGTTTGGATGAGTTTGTGAAAGAGGATGTAGTGGCAGGTTGATGGTAGTAGGACTGTATGGAAAAACGGTTTTGTTTAGGTTTTGAATCTCTGAGTTGAGTTGGTCTTAAATAAGCTTAGCTAGACCAATGACGTGTGCTATAGAATATGGGTTCAATATGATTAGCTCTCTACGGATTTCAATATTCAAAACATAAATGAAGCAATTAATTATAATCTCGAGAGTGAGACCACAATACAATTGCATAAGTGTTTTGGTATTCCTTAATTGAAGTGGTTTGTTGGAGTTTGAACAATTCCACTTGATGATTGATATATGTTGATGGGTCAAAACGGAGCTCTAAGACCCTTGTGAATGAATGTCAATCAGTGAGTAGGTTGTTATTGTGCAGTCATTTAAATAAGGAGAAAACTTCTCCCTGCATATGAAATCCCACCATTGGTCCCTATTCATTTATTTATTTTATTGTTGATAAAAAAAGAGAAGAAATCCCACCATCTGAGGGTATTTGAAAGAGAAATATTGAATATAAGAAAATTATATAAGAAGATGGTAAAAAAAGAAGAAGATGTTTTTATTCTCTTGTATACATAACTCCACCATGTACAAGAAATATACAAGTATAAGTTTATGGAGACTTTCTCTCTACAAATTAGTGAGATTGAGGGCTGTTTTGGTGGTTCATGGGTGGGAGTTTATTCTCAGGGTGAGAAAGGGTTGTTACCTGATCCAAGAGGGATGTGAAGGTGGTCATTCTTTGCCTCTATGGTAGATTGTTTACTAGTGTTGTCCTCTAGTTTTCTTTGAATAATCATGAGTTGTGCTTGGATGCTTTTTCAGACCTCTTCCAGATTTTTGGATGATGATTTGGGAGGCATGGTAAGAGTAATGAAAGCACCAATTTGTTAGGCCTTTGCTACTGCTATACTAAATTAGGGCTACCAAAAACTTCTCTGTCTTCATTCACACTGCTTAGTCCCTTTTAAGAGCATAAGAGAGTCATTGGCCTTACAATTCTTAAAGAAACAAAACATTTTAAATTCTAAAGAACACATAATAATAATAATGACAAACATTACAAAGAGTTACATGTGCCTATCCTATTATAAAATCTTTCATCCAATTGAGTTGCTTTTTGGGCCTTCTCCTTGTGTATGGGCTCATTCTATCCAATTGTATGGATTATTCTGCTAAGGTTTCTAATAAATAAAATGAACCTTTGGAATCCAACCATGGTTATCTGTAATCTTAACCAATATGTTTGATTGTTGTACATCATCTAGCGTCCAACACATCCTTCAATATCTTAAACTTACACTTTCTTGGCAAGAATAACAACACTTGTCTGTCTGAAAACTTTCAGCGATTCTGATTGGATTTTTTCTGATGCTTCCCTATTGATTACTCTATATATTATCTACCTTGAGTATAGAGTTATATTAAAGTTTAATATAGAGTTTTTTTTTACTTCAACCACTTGAATCTGTATTTCTGTTTGAGTCTTTTTTATGTTGTATGAATACAATCATTGTTTGATTTTAACACATGCAACAAATAAGTCTCTCTTATTTCCATGCTCTCGCTTCTCTTTTTTCCTTTATTGCAGTTTGCTTTTCTTTTGCTTACACTGTGGCTGATATGAAAATTGATGTACAACGTATTTCTCAATTGAATCAACATTTTGAGAGGAACCCAACAATTCTATTAGTAAGAAAAACTCACGCTTTCAACGTGATAACCAAAATTAAGATGGAAGAAAATACAAAAGTCAAGTACAACCAACAAATATTAATGATCTCCTAATCATTTTGTTTCTGTTATTGCAATTTCTCAGTTTTTGTCACACTTATGCAGAGATTGCATTATTGAGAAAATGCCAGAATAAGTTGTAACAGCTAGCAAACTCATATGGTTGTTCTATTTTAGAGCAGTATTTGAGGACCACAACACACATCTTCAAATAGGTACCTAACATTTTTTATTGGAAGTAACTAAGTTCTCACACATTTAATTTAATCACACAGAACCTATACTCAAATTTTACATAATGAAGATGGATTCGTCACAATACAGAAGAGGATCAAGAAACAAACACTTAGCTACGCTTTGGTTTCATAAATAACAAAATCGTTTTATTCTACATATTCAATTATGATTATGTAAACTAAGAAAATTAACATCAAAGAATTCAGTTTCTTCCACTCACGCAAGGCTGAAGATTTTGCCGACCACAAACCTTGCTGGTCCCATTGCACTGCCATCTAATTGTGCTTCATCATCACACTTATCTTTAACATGATCTTATACCACTGTTTATTTATAAATGCATTAAAATTTTACCCACAACTAAGACCTCTAATAATTTCTAATTCATCCCCACAATTTAAGAAAACTAGTTGTTGTGACAGAAATTTGGAATGTGAATGATATTAATGAATTTATAGACATTTCACAACCCGAAAGAAAAGACAGTGAATTTCTGAAGTCAAAAAGTTCACTCCATCCATTAATACTCATTCCATGGAATAGCGTTAGGTGTACGAAGGTTGACGTTTTCAGCGATGCTCAAGAAATTTCGTTGTGTTGAGGGAAAAGAATAATCCCAGAAAAAAGAAAAGGACAAACACTTTTTCTTTTTTATAAAAAACTATTACAAAACTTATTAACACTATCTATTGCTCCACTATTGGCGATACTTAAATAATTAATATATTAAAAAGATTCTTAATATGCACATTAAGTATAATAAAATGAGTATAAATTAAAAATTAAGTTCTATATCTACTATATTGAAAGAATTAACTTGATATGAGAAATTGAAAGATTGTGTAGGAAAATAGGGATTAACGACGTGTAAATCAGTCGAACAAAATGAGTATATATTGAATGCGTTTTTTTTATTGTCATAAATCATATAGAAAACATTCCGATTTCTTATCACTTAAAAGCTATAGTTATAATAGGGCAAATTCATTTGTAATTTAGATTTATATAGGAATATTTTAATGATTATCTGTTAAAAGTTCTAAAATATCGTTGATGCTTTTATTTTTATAATTGCGTTATTAACAAAATATTCATTAGTTTTATTAATGATTAATATTTATTTGAGTAATCAAAGTTGTTTTTTCATTCTACTACTTTATAAAAAAAATATATAATATAATGCTTACAAAAGTGTGTTATCATTTGTATTTAAAATTTTCATGGGCTTAAAACTATTTCTATTCTTTAAAATAATAAATTTTCTTTCTTTATTTCATGTATTTTGAAATTTACAAAAATATATTAAAATTCACCAAAAAAATCTAAACTTTTATCTATGAATATGGAAAAGGACCGTGTACATAGTGTTAAACAGAAAACGTCAAAACACAAAAGGAAAAAGAACCCAAAAGCAACTTAATTAATAAAATTATCATCATTATTAATTATTAAAAATTAAAGACCAAAATCCATTAATAATTAAAAGTTAAAAACAAAAATCCATGAGATAAGTCATACGTTGATTTCATCAAAGCGTCTGAATCGGATTATCCCATCATTTTCTCCTTCCTTCCCTCCCTCCTTCTTTTCCTTCTGCAATTCTATTCCTTTCCTTTACACACTCTCTTTCTCATTTCTAGGGTTTTTTTCTACTTCTTAACCATAATCTCTTCTCCATCACACACCACTGTGCAGCTAACCATGGAAAACTTCATCTCTTCATCTTCTTCTCTGTCACCCATTCCATCCATTTCAGCTCCATCTTCTTCTGCACCTTTCGACGACTCTTTCGAAGACTCCTGCAGTATATGCCTGGAGCCCTTCACCTTTCACGAACCATCCACTGTATGTTTGTTATCCTTTGTTATCCTGTGTTCCGTTTTCTGCATTTGGGGTTGTGAAAAAGTTACTAACTTGAACTGATCGCACTCCATGAACTTGTTGTTGGTTCAGTGCTGTTGTTTCAGTCAAAATTATAGAAATTTGTGTGCTTTTTTGAAATTTGATATGTTTTCACTGCGGTTGTGATTGAAAGCTTCGAACTTTACAGTGTTTTATTTTGCTTTAATTAAGATGCATGTGTGGATCTACTGCTGTCAGCAACTGCCAGCACTGACGGAAATGTTTGCCGTGCTGTCATGTGCATATCCGAAGAAGGCTGTGCTGTTGTTTGTTCTTATTATTGCACCAGTTGATAATTTTGTGTGTGGATGAGGGTTAGTTTTTTAGCTTCTAGATCTCAAAGTGTGTTCGAGGTTTAAGTTTGTTGAATCCTAACTATTTTGATGTGTCTAATTATGCTTTGTGTGCGTATGAGTTTCGACCTGTAGATAATCAAAAGGAAAATTCGTAATCTACAATTTGCTGATATTAAATTTCTAACAGAGTATAAATATGTCTCGTTTTTAATTCCAGGTTACCAGTTGCAAGCATGAATATCATCTGCATTGCATTCTTGAATGGTAAGTTATCTAATTGCTTGATGAGTAGCTCGTGTTCCTTCTTATTTTCTTTTGCAAATATAATAGTTTGACTTGTAATGCCTGCATATCTTTCTTTCTTCTTTAGGTCACAAAGAAGCCAAGAATGCCCAATTTGTTGGCAATCTCTTGCTTTGAAAGACCCTGCCAGGTATATATATGCTCATCTGCAAAAGCCTTTTATGGGTATGGTTGGTAGTTTTTATTAACTGCTTTTCCTTCTGCAGCCAAGAGCTTCTAGCTGCAGTTGAAGATGAAAAACGCATGAGATCAAGAAACACGACTACATTTCGTGCTCCCCTTGAACAGCTTAATGATGCCTATGTAAGATATCCTAGTGTTGATCTTTAGGGATCAGTTTTGTTGTGTTAATATCTATTGGTATTTGTTTCCTTAATACATGTGGCATACTTTCATTCAATGGTCAGTAGCGAATTATTCTGTTGCAGGATGATGATTCATTCTCAGATGACTCTGATTCTGATGACCAGATTATGAGGCGCTTAGTTGCTGCTGCAAATAGAGCTCGTCTTGTTCAGAGACAGGAAAGGAATAGATCACCTGGTGCTGGTCCATCAGATGTTCTTGATATTAACTCTTCCATACATGTATCTGGGGTGCAAACAACAGTTGCAACTTCACCATCCTGGGGTAGTTTGTCTGCCTCTAGTGTAACCTCTACATTCAATAGTCAACCTCCGGTTTTAAACACTACACCCGAGAGTGCAAGCCAACCAAACACTTCTGAGATGTTTTCCTTCCCAGAATCCTTCAAATCCAAATTTTCTGCTGCTTCAACCAGGTAAACATGTTAGCACTTTGATTGGAGTATGCTCCAACAATCATCCACTGGTGCTAATAATATATCTGAAATATTGCAACAGATATAAGGAATCAATTTCAAAAGGTACACGGGGCCTCAAAGAGAAGTTACTTGCCCATAATGTCTCAGTAAAAGAGCTGAGTAAAGGTGTTCAGCGAGAGATGAATGCAGGCATTGCTGGAGTTGCACGGATGATTGAACGCCTTGATCTTTCAAAACGGTCCAGTTCTCCTATCATTCCAGTCCATAGTGAAGGAACTTCAGACTTCCCAAAAGAAGGGAAGAAGTATGTTGGAGAGAATGGCATTGAGGGTTCTCCTAGTAAAGAGAGTGAAGGTGCACTTCATGATGTTAGTTCGGATGTTCCCCCATTTACTACTAACACGCAATCTTTTCGAATGGAAATTCCTCCATATGTTCAGGTTACTCCCAATCTATCAAACATCTTAGTTACTACTTTGAAAATTTGTTTGTTACAAAAGTTATCTGGTCATCTAATTTCTATGTAACCTTGGTATCCAATAAGCTAAAACACAGGTTTATAATTGAATTTATGTAGCAGTCATAAATTAGTTTATCTTGATGAAACAAAAATTGCATTTGCACCCTTATCTGAATAATTGTTGTTGTTCTAAAAGAAAGTGTGCCAGCTTGAATTTTGGTAATGGGGAATGTCTTTAGTCTATTTGTGAATGATATTACTAATGCTTTCAATATGTTTCACTATTCAGGGTGGACATGATAAGCTATGAAGACTTTGATGATGAACTTTTGTTACAATGCCGAGTCAATTGTCTAAGAAGTGCAAGAGACGCCTATGATAACCAATGTACTCGTTGGTATGCGTCCTGCATTGTTATCAATGCCAACCAATTACTTGTAGGAATTAGAAATATGTGCCATCAATTTATAGAGCTGCTGCTTTTATTTAATGCATCTATCTGAATTGTTGTTTCATGAATTTTTCCTTTTACATTGCCAATACTTCATTCGCATTAATCAAGTTATTTAGAGCCTCTAAATTTGCTAATTTGGTTATGATTTAGGCTACTTGCTAGCTAAAAATTACAGATGTTGCACATGCAGTTACTAAAACAGGATTAACACAATTATAAATCCTTATGATATTAGCAATTTATGGAACATATATTTCCATTGTGTTTCTTGTGTACCAAACGTGCACTAGAAGAGTATTAGACGTGTGAACTATATATTTCCCAATATTCTCAACTACGATATGATTTGAGTATTTCGTAACAGAAGTTATAGCTTGTCATTTTTTCAGTTGAAACCGAGTCTGGTATTTGAGTCCGATGACTTTTGGTGTTTAAAATTGTATTTGGGCTTTTATATTATAGCAATTTTTTCTAGTTTACATTTAGTTAGTTGATCAAATATTCAAATTATTCATTTAACAACACCTTTTTCATTTCAATAATTTAACAAAATACTTGATTTTTTAACCGAAAATTATATTAGTTTGTAAACCAAACAGATGCTTTATGATAGTGTTTTTCTTTTGAAAGTTTTTTGTCCAACTTATCAAGTACTTGATCAATGACTAGAGGAAACGTTAAAAGTGTGGTGGGCAATGCCATCATTTACTCAATTTAATGTTAAAATTAAGGTCCTTCAATGCATGATTGAATATAATTCATTTTTGTCATTATTATCATTAACTATTCATACAATATGGATGTTATCAATTTTATTATCCAAATAAAGTTATATTAATATTGACGGTACCGATTGGATAATCCAAAAAAGTTTATGGTTTCATATAAACAATATAACGCGAAATAACTTTAATATGATATTCAATATAAGTTAAAAACGAAAATACATATATTAAACATGAAAGACCTTTACAGCTTATTTTCTGTAGTTGAAAGTTATATTAATGTCAACATTTAAAATTGCTAAATTTTATTAATTTCTTTCGTTTTCATTTTTCAAATATGAGTGTGTTTAAAAACATAATGCATTTTTGGTAAAATTTGGCATCGTCTGCGTTGCTCACACTAAATTGAGTCTAATTAAGTATATGTTTTTGTTCTAACGCTAGATTTCACTTTAAAATCCTAAATAATTTCTTGGGTCTCATAATGATTTTTTTATATTAAAAAAAATTAAAAATATATTTTTGTATTATTTTGGAGATTAAGAATTCTTCGGTTCTTGTTGGAGATTATATACTTAAGATTTTTATTGAATATCCACCATTAAAGATGCCTTTAGAAAAGTTTATTGAATTTTAAAAAAATCAATTTATTTATAAATTATATTTTAATAAAATATCATTTAATATACAGTATTATGTCATTATACTGACAACTATGTTTCTAATTAGAAATAGTTTTAATATCTATGAAATTAAAATCATTTGTGGTTTTATCCTTATAAAATGTGTTTAGCGTGGTGAGTTATCACTCCCTCCCTTTTTAATTAAGTAGCTTATGCATCAATTAAAACTATTGATGTGATTTTTACAATTGATGTAGTAATGATGATGTTTCAAACAAGTTGAAAGTCAAGTCACTTACAAATATCTACTTAACCTGTAGTCCTATTTCATTAATTTTTAATTTGTGTGATACTTGCATTTCTTGGTTAATAATTTCTAATCTACCTTTAGATTAATTTTATGGTCTTATAAAAGGAAAAAAATAGAGTAGAAGATTTATCACAAGATATTTTTTTAATATATAGACAAATTGCATTCACCTCTTTCAACATGTTAAATAACTTTTATTCCAATTATTCCATTTCTTAAACATTTTGTTTTGATAAAATAATTCAAATTATTGATTTTTTTTAGATGAAATATTTCAACTATTATTAAATACAAAAAAGAAATATTTTAATATTAAAGAATATTTAATAATTAAAATTAGTAGAACGGTTTTTCTCAGCTTACACTAGTCCATGTTATTTTCAACTGATGTTGTTACAATTGTTTTTGACAAGCATTAATTATAATTGTTTTTAATGTTATTGGACATTATTTGTTTGGTGAGCTTTCAAACCATGTGGACTACAAAGCTTCACTGGTTGAGATTAATTAAGGTGAGGCAAAGTTTTTTATTTGACATTAGAGGAAAAAACACTGACTAGTTTGGATTGAGGATTAATCTTGGTCTAATATTCTTAAAAAAAGTCCTTGTTAATGTTGTGAAAATCCTGACTTATGATAGTTGAGAAATAACCTCGACTTTATGTTTGAAAAAAAAAACTTTAGTCATAGGAAAAAAAAATCTCTAATTGACATGAAATGAAAATAACTCAAACTAACACCAACAAAAATAAATTATACTTAACAAAATATTGCTAATGTTAGGGAAAAAAAATCTTAATTGGAAAATAACACTAATCTAGGTCGACAAAATGTTTTTTGACAATGTCAAATGAAAATAATCAAACCCTGACAACATTGTCAATTCTAATCAAGTGGACGACACATTGAATTTGCCGATAAGAGAGCATTAAGAGAAGAAATAGAATTTGAAATTATCTATTTTTTAATTAATCAAACTAATCTTATGAATTTTAAATTTTTTAGTTTCTTTGAAAAAAATTAACCAAACAACATATTTTATCATATAATATTTTAAATCTTCTGTAAAATGAATTATCTTCTAAATCTTTTTTAATATAACAGACACTATTATTATGTTTTTAATAAAATAACACTTGCGTTCTTTTAGTTTTAAGACAAAGATTCACTCCCTCATGTTTTCAATAAATGCCACTTATCTTCTTTATACTTTAAAAAAATTACACTACTTATCTTCTTTATACTTTAAAAAAATTACACTAGGGTGGCAGTGGGGCGGGCCAGCCTACTGAAAAAAATACAGGGATTGTTTATTTCAATCCACTGGCCCGCTTAAGCCCGCCTCACATAACTCGCAGCCCGCACGGATCAAGTGCGAAACGGATTGACTTGTATAACTTTATATATTCTTTTTTTCTACACCCCATATTTTCTTCATATAACCTCATATTTTACATTTCAAAATTTTTAATAGCATCTTACTACGTATGTTTCATGAAAATAATATTATAAGATCATTTATTTAATGCATCTAAATAAAAAAATTCAAAATTTTATTTAAAAAAATATTTTTTTAATAAATATTTCTTATGCAAGCTGGATTGACCTCTTATGCGGAGTAGACTAGAAAAATCAGCCCGCAAATTCTATACGAGACGGACCAAGTGCAGGGCAGCCCAGCTAGCATTGCCACCCCTAATCTTCCTTATTTTGTTTAAAAATATTATATTGACTAAATTTTAAAGTAAAATATGAAATTAAAAACTAAAAATTTAAAATTTAAGAATGGAATGTGATATAACTTTTTTAATTCGTCCTATAAGATATGAACCTTATTTAGGAGGACAATTAAAAAGATAGGAAAAACTTTTTAATTAAATCATATAATTTTTCATTTATAACCTTTTTATTTTTTATATTAATTTTTAATTTTCATTATTTTTTTATTTAAGTTAGTTAATTTGTTATTTTTAAATAAAATAATGAAAATAAGATAGTAAATATTTATTTAAAAATATAAAGATGATACAATGAATGATACCATAATGAAATACAAAAACAGTGGAGTACCAAACATAAATGCACAAACTTCTTTCCCGGTTACAGCAGAAAGAAGTTCAAAACTCCAGTTACACCATTAATTGATCATCACCTGCAAACATCACCTAATTCAGCTATTTCTTTTGAAGTTTAAAATAAAAAATAAACAAAGAAACCTGATACACCTCAATCATGTTCAACGATTTAATTCAATTCTATCAAAATCAATTTTACTGACTATATAAACCAACCTCAAACTGTAAGTTCAACTTTATGCATACATTCAAATCAGCACAAACCTCAGATCTGTTCCAAAATGGTCTGTGCAGCAGAAACTGTGACAACAGACGGATCTTCTTCAACATTTAGAGCCTTAATTATTCCATCTACTACATATGCTGACCATCTACAATCAAACAATATCTACTCTTTTAAGAATTCACATCTTATATCTGTAGTCAAAGAATAGAATAGTAATACATGCATCGGACATTGTTAAACATATTTACCTTTTCATAATACCTTTATTTGGTACTACGTTACATCCATCTTTTAATTTCCTTTTTAACCATGAATTTTTGACCTCACAGTTTCAGTGTTCGGTTCAGTATAAAAACATTAGAAGAAAGCAAGTAATCTCAAATAACAAAACAAAACTAATGCTCGTGTGAAAGGTAGAATGTGTCAAATCTTAATTCAAAGAGGGTACATAACACATACCTTTCTGAACGAGATCCAAGCAACACATTAGAGAGATCAGTAACTAATTTCAAGCTTTTGTGAAAGCTCCCATCAAAGTCCCCATAAAACTCAATCTGGAAGTCCAATTTTAAAAAACAAAATGAAAAGGCAACATTCGTAACAAGTACCCAGAAGTAAAATAATTCAACCTTGGTAAATGTAAAATTGTAAATACAACATTAGACCAAAAATGTAACAATGTGCTAATTCAAATGCGACGAAAATTACTACCCTGTTTCATTTGAAGTAACAATTTATAAGAAACAAGTGGTTTTTCACCTCTCATTTTAAAAGTTCAAATCAAAAGAATAGTAATCATTATTTTATTAATTACATTCTTAAGGAGAGGGAGATAAAAATATAAATAATAAAAACACAATCAATAAATTAATTAATTTAAAATCATATGATTTTAATAAAAATGAAATATTAATTATATTTCTGAATTTTTATAGACCAAGTTTATCAATAACTAAAAAAAATGGAAGAAGAAACTAGTAAGGCAAGAAGAGAGGGATAACTTACAGTATCTTTGCCTTGAAGCTTCTCTGCCCACTCATTCATAGTATATGGATCATTAATTCCGACACAGATAACAAAATCGATCCCCTTAGCCTTAAACTTGTCTGCATTATCCATGTAAGTTGGAACATGTTCTTCTGAACAAACTCCTGTGAATGCACCCTGATATCATATAGATATATGAACAAATTATAATATACAAATGAATGTAAATGACATCTTACAAATAGGCTTTATGAAGTTAAATTAAACTCAAAATTCATTTTCTAAAAGTAACAGTTTTCCTTTCTTGAAGTACAACATAAACTAACAGTGTTTGGTTTCAAATTCACATCTTAAATTTATGAGAAAGAAACTAATAATAAAGTTACAAAAAGGGTCTAGGATCATGTTTTCAGCCGAAAAATTAAGGTTTCTCAAACGTGTTTACAAACACGCTGTAATAAGAAAAGTATGAAGATATAACTCACCGGGATTCCAAATATGACGACTTTCTTGTCCTGAAGCATGGTGGAGAGAGACATTAGTAACAGCAACTGAGAGAAAAGATAAAAAGGATGGGTTTGAGAATGAGAATGACAGAGATAGTGGAAAAGAAGGTGGTGGGGACCTTGAAGATATCCGTGAGAGGAGTGGTTAAGAAGTTAGAAGCGACACCTTCGTCCCATGTTCTAGCTCTTTGAAGAGAAACATTAGGTGCAATAGAGAGTATGTCAGTTCCAACTTCAACCTTTGCGAAAGAGGAAGAAGACCTGATTCCATGAGCTGCACACAATGATTTCATGACTCGCTTCACCAAAGTGGGTGTCATGGCTTCGTTGTTGGGATTCCTTTCGTTTCGTTGGGAACGCCAATGGAACAAAACAACACATGCATTCGTTTTCTGCCTTTACATAACAACATAAACCTATCATTCTTGTCTTGTCCTTCAATTCACCTTTTTGGGTCCTGTCTTTCTTCGGCATTATTCTCTTGCTTCTTCGCTCTAAAAGTAATTCCGCCACGTAAATACTTACGAAACAAAAGAATTTTGGTCACTAATTCAGTCCTTCACTTTTCAGTCTCTATCTAATTTTTCTAAAATCATGCCTAGTAATCTATATCACTTCCTGAATATGCATCTTTAATATTAAAATAAATGCGTGGCGTAAAACTACCTTGCCAGAGAAATTGCTCTGAGTTGAGAAGATTCATGTTTCTCAGCCTAACATTACTGACACATGTTGTTACGTCAGCAGACTGAATAACAATGTCAAGGAAACATGAATTTCACAGCATTTTAAAAATTCATTTGGAATTCTCATTTTCTAAAACAACAAAGGTAGCAGTAAAATTCACTGTGATTAAGAACTACCATTCTTAACCATTTTTATGTTTGAAAATTGTATTGAATGCAATGTATGTTTAACCCCTTGAATCAATAAGTATTGATATTTATTTACATGCAAAGATCTAATACCCATATCTACTATGTTTAATCTTGTTTTAAATATTTTAAGAATCAGTGAAAGTTAATTATGCATATCATGTGGTTGAATAGCCAATCAAGATGAAAAAGATATTCCATAATTGGAATATCAAACAGGCTAGTGTGTTTAAAAGTGAGAAGGGCCTTATGATTTCAAAAGATGGGCCATAAATTAATTATTTTTATCTTAATTCATGTTTTATTTTCTTAGTAGTACTTACTGAGTAATTTATCTAAACTAACTCTACCTATAGCATGAAAAACTTCAGAAAAAAACATCATAAAAAGAGATAAAAATGTTGTTACAAAATAGAAGACATGCAATTACGTACCCAAAAACGTATTATTTAAGGAAATTATATTATTTTTAAGACTTAAACTTGTCCTTGATCGATAGCTCTGGTGGAAGGTCAACAAGACATGAACTTAAAATGCAGAGTTTACCTATCCAAAAAATCACCCCTCACGCCCATGACCAAAAATCAAATTGTGCAAACTTGAATTGATATGTAAGGGGAAGGATTTGGTGTCATATCTCTCTAAAACACATAGTAATTAATTCCTGAATGTATCACACAAGTTAAGCTAATACAGCTAAAAGGTGTTACAGTGTAAAAACCTCATGGAAGCCTTCCACTAGTCGCAACATCAATGTATCATGTTGATTTTTAAAGTTAAGCAACTCCAAAATACCATTGAAGCTAATGAGTTTCTATAGAGTTCTTATATAAGCAACTACAATCAAGTTGCTTAACTATTAAAAATACAGTTTTCCAAATCAAAATAAAGACTTTTGTGAGTAGAAAAATAAAATAGGACTCACTAAAATACGTAAGGAACTCAAGTTGCAATGAGATGTTACTAAACTCAAGGGAGACTTCATCAGAAAAACAAGTGAGACTGTATATAAATAAAGAAGTGATAAAATACCAAAGTTACAGCTGATATATATGATACATACTAAAAGCTTACTCAACCGAATAACCAAGCATGCAGGGAAGAAGGAAGTAGTGACAACAGAAAAAAAGTCCAAACTGACAACCTTGTATCAGCAGGAAGTATTACGTACATTTTATTGAAGACTTACTACATATAAACAAACCAACATGAACTTTAAATCTGTCCCAAAATGGTGTCTGCACCAGAAACCTTAACATCAGATGGAGCTTCTTCAACATTAAGAGCCTTGACCTTTCCATCTACCACATATGCTGACCATCTACAAGGAAACAATAACTACTCTTTTTAGAATTGAAATGTAATCCTTAACTCAAAGAGGAATAGACATGTCTTCTGTAGAAAGCAATGTTCTAAGGACTAGTTAACCAATCAATTGGTCTGGCTTCTGGTATGGTTACCCCCAAAATCCATATTTGGCCAAAAACAGTAAGTGATAGCAAATCAACTTGAGTCAGAATTTTTATTATTATTATTTTGAAAATGCCAACCAATAAATTGTACTTATAATGTCTATTTCCTCTTTAAAATATACATTTAGGATTATTAAAATGGTTTGACATTGTGTTAGGAACAAAGATTATAAAGAGAAGAAAAGAAAGGTTTTTATTAAATAGAATGAAAAGAACAAGAAATAAGAGAGCACTCTCTTGTTGTTAGGAACCAAGAATTATAAAGAGAATAAAAGCAAGGTTTTTATTGAATAGAATGAAAAGAACAAAAAATAGGAGAGCACTCTCTCCTTCAATTCAAGGGCTAATGCTCAATCTACAAAAATCATATTTTTCCCTGTATCCTCTCTCCTTTCCTATTTATATCTAACTAACACCTTAAGTAACTAACTCGTGACTATTCTAATTCTAACTAATTTCTCTTCTCTGTGTATCCTAACACATTGTTAATATACTTACATTGTTATATTGTCATTACTTGGTAGTTTCATCAGTACTTTATGTCCATTTTAACTCTTTTTAAACAGTGAACTTGTGACTCGACATTTTGATGACTGGTCTAGTTTTAAAATGTAGGAAGAAAGAAAGGTTTCTCAAGATCAAAATCAAACAGTTGTTCAAGTGAACAAGTCTTACTTGAATGATGGTATAGAACATACCTTTCAGATCGAGTTCCAAGTAATGCACCCGAGAGATCAGTAACTAACTCCAAGCTCTTGTGAAAGCTCCCGTCAAAGTCCCCATAAAACTCAATCTGGAGACAAATTTTATATAACATAAGAAAAGACAATGCACATAACCCATTTCCAAAAGATAGATGTTAGGAACACACCCTCTTTTAAACACATTCTCTACCATTAGTTGAGATTTAAGTCTACAATTTAATTGACGCCTCTCTCTCCTGATTTGTATTTTCCAATAAATTTTAACCAACAAGAGAGAGTCTGTTCTCAACAATCTCTTCCCAAAATAAAGGAAATGGGGAAACCAAAAGACTCCAAATAGAAGAAAATTATAATTCATCGAGGTCAATGGATGCATGATACTCAACATAGGAATTTCCATATTTAGTGAAGAGCTCAATCTTAACACGGATGTAAGAACTATGATATAAAAGTCTTCTTCTCATAAGCCCGTTTATTCTTTTCCCACAACTACAGATTACTAAAACTTTCATATATTTCATTTAACCAACCACTGATGCATTGTGTTCAAACTCGTGACTAGTTCTAACAAGATGACAATGCACAGCACAAGGACATCCTACACTCAATTACAAACATGTTTCAAGATTGAATGATCTTTTAATTGCCACACAAGAAATTAGCAACAAAAATTCAACAGAGATGTTCTACAAGGGAAATGCACATGAGAAAAGTAAAACCTCTAAGCACACGAAACTTTCTTTTTTAATAGTGAGACAAGTAGACAAGGATAACTTACAGCCTCTTTGGCTTGAAGCTTCTCAGCCCACGCATTCATAGTATACGGGTCATTAATAGCCACACAAATAACAGAATCTATCCCTTTAGCCTTAAACTTGTCAATATTCTCTTTGTAAGGAGGAACATGTTTGTTTGAACAAACTCCTGTGTATGCACCCTGAGAGATAACCAAAGCGTAAGAATTATTACTCTTAGAATAATCACATTTCTTTCAAACAATTCCATTTCCTAAAAACAAAGGAAGCAGTCATTCATCCCCATAAAACATCAATATGAAAACTTTCTAGAGAAACATCAATATGTCAGAAAAATTGCAAGTTAACTTACTGGGAGCCCAAAGATGATAACTTTCTTGTCCTGAACATCAAAAGGGATTAAAAAAGACATTAGCAATATAGTGAAAAAGAGGGGAGGTTTGAAAAAATGGAATGGCATAAGAAAAAAGAAAAGAAAAAGAGGGACCTTGAAGATGTCTTTAAGAGGAGTGGTGGAGAACTTGGAAGCAAGACCCTCGTCCCAGGTACGAGCTTTCTGGAGAGAGACATTGGGTGCGGCAGAGACTATGTCAGTGCCAGTTGCAACCTTGGCGTAAAACCTCGTACCAAGAACTGCAGACACTGATTTCATGATCCGACAACCACCTCGATTCACCACAGCGGAAGCCATCACAAAGTTCTCGCAGGCTCGTCACTGAATTGAATCGTGTCCCAAGACAAAAATAACATTCCAATTGCCTTGGGTCCTTACTGGGCCTTTCTTAAATTGGGCCAAGTTCATGTTCTATCTTTTTAGCCCAAATGATTCTGGTCCGCATTCTGTGTTGAGTCATTTCATTGATTCGATTTTTTTTTTAATTTATGAACAGGTGAATGGAAGTGGTGTGAAAGTATAAGAAATTATAAAGTGTGAGAATAAATATGTGTCTCTATGGAAAATGATTTTTAGGATAAGGGGAGAGTAAAATGGGGGATTAGTTAGAATAATTACTCAGTAATGAAAGAAAGTGAGGATCATAATTGGAAATGAAAGTGGAGGCATCAAAAATTTATTCTATAAAATTATAATATCAATGTTAAGATTTCGATAGTCTAGAGACACACTCAATTCATCATCATGTCATATTTGTATTTTCCTTAACGTGCATATCAGATATAGACAAATCAAAGATACACATAAAATAAGAAATGAAAATAATAAGAAGATATGTTTCAATGATCCAGTAATTAAATATTTGTTTCAATATTTAAAACAAAAAACATCTTACAACACACATACTCTTTAAAATTATAAAACACGAAACACACAATTCTTACAATAAACGCCTCTAAGAAAACAATCTAAGTAAAATGTGGTTGTCTTCTAAACTTTTTAATTTGGGAGAGCTCAAGGATTTGTATCCTTCATTTGAAGTTCTAATTATAATAAAATACTTGTGTAATAAGGAAAAATAAGTTTTTTTTCTTATTCTTCTATTATATTTATATTATATATTGTTACATAATTTTTTTAACTCATGTACAAAATAAGTGAAAAAAATATAGTTGTTTATATAAGTAAAATCTTAATATCAAATTTCATTTATTTTTTTATAAATTTTCATGTAAAAGAACTTACATTAAGGAAATTTAAGTTAAAAGTCTTGCTGGAAAACCGCTTAGACACCTCAAACAACAACAATTATCTGTCATTACATAAAAAAAATATTATTAACAAAAATAAAATAAAAAATATGAAAATTAGATTAAAATCCATATAGTAACAAAAATATACATAAATAGAATATAATTTCATAAATAAACCTATTTCAAATTTAACTTTAACATTAACCCTAATTCTAATCTTAATTCTAATAATCCTAATCATGATTACTAGGTGGAAACAAAAATTTTAAGATGATGGCAGCATGATATCTTTTTTGATTCACCAAAAATTATAAATGAGTAGAGAGAGTAGTTTGATTCTTACAAGAATAATAAGGAACATGATGATGAAATGTTGTGTTTATTTTATTTGGGCTGCATATATGTGTATTGGGCCGCTCATCAGCTTTAGGCCCATTTTCCGTTTCCTTTTATTTTTTCGAGTGTTTTATATCAACACAGCCAGAGAATCTGTAATTGGGGATTTTGACAAAGTAATAAAAGTTTCTTTCATCTTTCTCTCGCATATTCCCTGCCTCTGTTTCTCTAATCCCTTCTCATCTTCTAGGGTTCCTTTCCCTATCACTCTACTTCTGTTCTTGGTTTTGTGCCTTCTGTTTTTTGGTTGATTTCTTGTGTTGCAGAGAGTATCCTAGCAAAACCGCACCGCCGCATCACCACTACAGGAAACGCCACTCTCTATGGCCTCTTCCATTATGGTACCAGAGCTCTTCATTTGAAGAGCTCTGCTGTGCACTCTGATCTTATTTTCTTTTTGTTTCTAGTTCTTGATTCTTTTTTTATATATTCCTCTTGTTTTCTTGGTTTTCAATCGTACCTTTTCTTTCCTCTCCTTTTTCTATTTTTTTTCTCGTCACATTGTGTTTGAAGTTTTGTTCTTCTTTGCTCCGCAGTCATGGCAGAAGCGGTGAAAGAGACCTCTGACGAAACCTATCTTTCTCTACATCTTAATGAGAATCCTGGAACCAACTTGGTATCACCCGTTCTGGATTCGACAAACTATCATTCCTGGAGTAGGTCAGTCATGACGGCCTTGAGTGCGAAAAATAAACTGGAGTTTGTTCTGGGCACGCATCCCTGCCCAGTAAGAATCATTCTACTTATGTCGCGTGGAACCGCTGTAATAACATGGTGGTGTCGTGGCTGGTGCATTCCGTCTCAGTCTCGATAAGGAAGAGCATTATTTGGATGGATTCAGCTGTTGATGTGTGGAACGATCTCAAAACTAGGTATTCCCAAGGTAATCTTTCTAGAATTTCTGATATGCAAATGGAAGCTGCTACCCTCTGTCAGGGAGACCAATCTGTCACTGATTACTTTACTAAGCTTCGCATTATTTGGGATGAAATTGAGAATTTTAGACCTAACCCGATATGTGCTTGTAAAACAAATTGCCCTTGTTATTGTGCTGTTATGACTCTTCTGAATCAGAGGAAGCTTGAAGATCAGGCAACGCAGTTTCTCAGAGGGTTAAATGAGCAGTATCACAACATCAAGTCTCACATTCTATTGATGGAACCTATCCCTCCCATATCAAAGATTTTTTCTCTGGTGGTACAACAAGAACATCAGTTGGTTAGTAATACTTTGGTCACTAGTATCAACAATGCTGTTAGCAATATTAGTATCAACCGCAACCCTGGTTCTGCTAGTTCTGTTTCTGTTATCTGTAACTTTTGTGGTAAGATAGGGCACACTGAAAAAGTTTGTTTTCGAAAGAATGGCTTTCCAAATAAAGACAGTAGAATATACAAAAATAACAG
>Ga0123342_1003083_pt1 | contig 27119 bp, 13 predicted proteins | sample Turbeawhitnodule_FD_89960 | JGI IMG/M metagenome (GOLD analysis project Ga0123342, IMG submission 89960) | Root nodule microbial communities of legume samples collected from Mexico - Turtle bean Mexico white nodule | ecosystem: Host-associated > Plants > Roots > Nodule | place: Mexico: Nepantla...
TATATATATATATATATATATATATATATATATATATATATATATATATATATATATATGATAATATTGTTGACTTTTGTGATAGTTATTTAAAAGATATGTTGAAAATTAAACTTTATACTGAAAGCAAATAATTTTTTACTTGTAACATTTTTTATAGCCAACAACATGAAAATATATAATTTTGGGTTAAGGATACAAACATGTCTCTGTTGTGGTAGAATTTTTGACAAACGTGAATGAGCAAACCAGGTATGTGTGTGTGTCAGTGACACATAAGCTCTCAGTGCAAAGAGTTCAACACTTCAAGTCTAATGAGGAAGTGGTATAATGGTAATTGGAGCAAGGTTATTACCAAAACTAAGTTCATGAGCACTGTTCTCAATGTTCGAAAACAGCCTTAAAGTGCCAATGAGGAAGAAAAGAAATGACCCTTTTAAAGGATTTTTTTCTTTCTTTAAGGTTAACTAAAGGAAAAAACAAAAGTAATCTTAGAACAGTGTATAGGAGTTTTCAAACGGAGGCAGAAAGAAAGTGAATGATGGGTGGAACTATAAACTCATTGGTGGATTGTGAAGGTGATATGTGTGTGTTTGCATGTGCACGTGCAACATATCCCTCAGGCCCCTGAATTCACAAAGCATCTGCTGGGATATTTGCAGTGACCTCACCAGTTAGGGTTATAGAGTATAAAGGCCTGATTGTTTGTGCAAACATTCTGACCTGAAAATGGCCTCTCCTGATGAGACAGAGAGGAGTGTGGCAAAAAAACTTAGACATTTGGGGAGGAAGCTCCTCAAGGGCTCTTCAGTTCACAAGCTTATGCAGCTGCTTCATGTAATGATCTTTCATCTGCTTTTTTACATGCATGTATTTCTATCACTCTGCTGATTTTTTGTGCCATGAATTCCACTGTCTTGTGAAATTGATCATGAATTTCTAGCAGTTGGACCATCATTGTTCAACAGATCTTTTGTTGCCATGTGGTTCGGTGTAGATATTTGTTTATGTTGACGTTTGGTATTTCTGACCTCAAATGTATTTGGACGCCCAAATTTTGGATATTTATCAAAGAGATTCTGTAGATTTTGTATTTTAAAAGTTATTATTGTGATTATTCTCATGATCCAACATGTCTTCCATTTTTTCTGCAGCATTCAGGTTTTCATTTTTCTTCAATTTTCTGACTTTGAGTGGTCTGTGTGACTCTATTTACTTTTCTTATGGGGTGGGTTCCTTAAAATTCCTTTTCCAATTTCTGAATCCTTTGTTGGATAGAGTGACTGTCCAATGTCCATCTTTAAAATCCCATTTGGAAGTCCAAAGCCTCCTTGAAGATTAAGTTTTTTATTTGCACTTTGGTGCTTAATTGAATTATTAGTTATTACTGATTATGTTTTTTATCTGGGTGCTTCCTTGATGATTGTGGGGAGAGGGGTTTACTTTCCCTTTACAGATAGAAATCTGGGATGCCATGCCAGAGTACTTCACCCTGAAGAGGTGGATACATTGGCAAGAGCAAGGCAAAAGTCACTGCCTTGTGAAGGGATCCAACCTTCCCTTGTACTAGTGAACTATAGAAATCGCCTTGAGAAAAGGGAAAGTTTCCTTTGCGAGGTTTGGGAAGCCTTCTGCACTGCCTGGCTGTAACAAGGCCACATACACTTTGTTGACCTGCCTCTATATTCAAGGGAGGTCACACTTTCATTTGAGCAGCACAATTGCATGGTAGGACACCCTTCACCAAAGAACAATGTCCGAGGACTTCCCTTCAAAAATGATAAAATCCTTGTACTGAACAGTGAAGGCAGCACACTTCCAAACTAGATACCAGAACCATAAAATCCCATTTGATCACGAGTTATATTATATTGCTTGTTGATTAAATGTAAGCAAATCTTATTTTGATATTTGACCCGTGCTCACAAATTGTGCACTAAAATATGGATATTTAGAACGAGTTTTGTTCATTCCATCAGTTGATATCAGGTTTGACCCTTCTCGAGTAACAACATAGGGAGTTATCCCCATATATTTCAGTTTTTCTTATGAATTTTGGAACAAAGTTTAACAACATTGTTACAACAGGCCTTCCAAACTTGATTGAACTTTGACTTTATTGGTTTTCTTACATTTAGAAATTGGAGCTTGTATTATCAACCGTGGATCAAGAACCAAGTAAGCCAATTCAAGAATCACTTGTACCTTCCATGAAGGCATTGATTTCAGATGAACTTTTGAGGCACACAGATGAGAATGTTAAGATTCTAGTTATATCTTGCCTCTCTGAGATTACAAGAATCACAGCGCCAGATGCCCCTTATGATGATGAACAAATGAAGGTAGCAATTTTAGTTTGATACATTGGATTTTTCCTTTTTAAATTATTCAACTATATTGTATAGTGTATACCATAAATGATGTTAATGATTTTTTCTAAACATAATTTTTCTTGTTCAAATTAGAATATATCATTTTATTTCTTGTTGAGCAGGAAATCTTCAAGCTCACCGTGGCATCTTTTGAGAAGTTGTCTCACATATCTGGCTGTGGCTATGAAAAAGCGCTTACCATACTTGATAATGTCAATAAGGTCAGATTATGCTTGGTCATGCTGGACCTTGAGTGTAATGACCTGGTTATTGAAATGTTTCAGCATTTCTTGAGATTTATAAGGTTAGAGCTTGACAATATGCCTTTATCTGTTTCTTCCTGATATGTTTCATTATATCTAATTACTTATTTAACAAATGAACATAGCCTCTTATGGATATTTGAGATGTGTTGAAATTGTTAAAATTTAAACAGTTCTGCAATTTTGATGAAGCATATTGAAGTTTTTCACATGACTAGAGGGTCATATTTGAAATTAATCATGTACCAGCTTATCTGCATGCTTTCCGGATTATTCTTGAATACACATGTTAGACACCCTCCCATTGCTAGGGTGAATGTTTGGGAGATAGGGAGCGGAAGCATGGGATCGGTTTTCATGAGGGCGATCAGAATAGTAGAGATAACTATTGCAAATTTGCGATGAAAGCAATGAAAGGCAGAGGAGGGATAGGAGAGGGTGAGCATGTTTCAAGTGTGTGAATCACGGAGAGGAATCTAACCCAGGATCCTGAGGTGTTTGCATTGTCCATGTTTGATTTAAAACCATTTATTAGCTTCTGCCTAGCAGGTTAAGCTGCTGTAATATAAAGGCTCTCTGATGATTTTAATCTAGAGTCTGTATTTTCTTTCTTGTTTGTATGAGTGTTTTGAATCAGTTGTTTTACCAATATCACCTTAGTATTAGTAGAAAGACAAGAAATTTGAGTAAATACTTTTAGTAAAACAGGGCTCTGTTTTGCAGTTTCCTGTCATTTACTTGAGGTTCTTCTGGAGACGAAACAATTTTCTGTGAATTCTTTTGTGTTATTCATATTCAAACATGAAGTGCTGTAGCCGAGGAAATCAGATTTTTCTTTGCATTTTCCTTTTGCCAATGACTAGTAGATCATAGATGAAACATTGGAAGTTGTTTTGTATTTGTAAAGGCTGATGAAGAGGCAGCTTGCTTGTTACCTACACAAAAGTTGATTAACTTTTCCTTTTTTACTTTTCCCACTTTTTTAAGTTTTCATTCACTTCCACAATTATTAATTACTAATATTTTGTCAATTTAAAGGTCAAATCATCCGTGTCATGCATTTCATTCAATGGAATCAATAATGACCTTGATCTTACAAGAAAGTGAACAAATTTCCCTGGATCTTCTTAGACCTCTGTTGGATAGTGTAGGAAATGAAAATCAGGTAACATGCTTTGCATTATATCTATTTCTTGTATTCTTTTCTTTTTCTTTCTTTTATTTATTTAGTAATTGGTTTCATGTCCTTTTTTTTTGCATAACTTTGTCAATCTGGTTTTATTTATTTTCCCAGACTATTTCACCTATGTCTTGGACATTGGGTGAGAAAGTAATCAGAAACTGTACTGCCAAGCTCAAGCCTTATCTCATGAAGGCAGTGGAGTCCTCAGGCAGAGCTCTAAATGAGTATGCACAGATAGTAACTGATATTTGCCAGAATGAATCTGAATCCCCCCAACGCGATGATGCAAATGGTTCTAAGAAGACAGTGGTTTGTTTTATTTGCACTACTCTATCAGATAAACTGTTATAGCTAATATGTGATAGGCTTCATATTGGAAACCATGGAACTAATTTAGCTGATGTCTGCAAGTTCTCTAGAACTTGACTGTGGCTGTTGTTTCATTCATTAGTATGTTTACTAAAAGAATCGCCTTAAAATTAGTTCTTTTTGAGAAAGATAATGGTGCTCAATGCTTTGTAAAAGAAATATGTACTGAAGAAGAGAAATTAACAAGCTGCTTGATTTTAGTCTTTGACTTAGATTGATGTTAGGATTGATTATGTTGCAATGCTTCAGGCTCAGGAAGCTGGTAACAAGCTTAATATTCCTAAAGAAGCAAAGGAACAGCCATATGATGTAAAATTATCTTCTACTCTTCTCAATTAGTTATTTTGATTTTAAATTTTCCCTTGCAAATACAATTGCAATGCTTGCTTTGTTAAAGTACCAGTCATTGTGCAGTATTAAACTTTTAACTTGATTCTTAATCAGGAAACCGAGGGTCATGAACCCGATGATTCTAGTAAGAGAGATGTCCAAATTTTGGATGATACAAAGTCAAACAGAAGGGACACTATGGATGAAGTTATAAAAAAAACTGGTTCAAAAAGGAGATCTCGTTCTGAAATTACCAAGAAATCTGAAAGAGAGAGTGCAAAAGCCAAGTTGGAAACTGACAATGTAGAGTCTGTTCAGGAACCAAAATCAGAAACTCAGCTGAATACTGTGTCAAGGAAGAGGGGGCGTAAGCCAAATTCCCTAATGAATGCAGAAGAAGGCTATGATCACTCGTGGATTTATCGGGAAACTGAAGTGGAAAAATCAACACTGTCCAGAAAGACTCGTGAATCCAAGTCTCCTTTTCCATCTTCTGAAAAGCCTACTTCCAGAAAAGATAAGTTGCATCAAAAGCCTAAATCTGTAAGTGAAACTCTAGTTTGTAAGCCGAAAAGTGAGAACATAGCAAAACCTGCCAAATCCAGAAGGACTCACAATATTGGCAATGATACAAGTGAAGGTTGTGAAGCTTTAGCTTCTAAACCTAAAACTAATGGTAATACTGATCCTTCTCCTTCTATAAATAATACTATTTCTGATGGTCATATCAAACGAGGTCGGAGAAGGAAATTAAATAGCACAGGGAATCAAGATGTTCATTCCAATTCTTTGTCAATGTTAAAAGACAACTTGAATTGTCTGCCTGAGAAGATTTCTCTGGATTCCCCAACAGTTAGGTTGGAAAAGGAATCTGAAGTAAGGAATATCTCTGAACAAAAACCCATTAGGAAAATCAAATTTTCTGTAAAGATTGATGGAAAACTTGTCATGGGCCCAGAATCAGCTGCTAATAGGGAGCCTAACGTTTCATGTGGAGATGAGGGGAAACACAAGTCATCTATGAATGATGAGCTAGAAAATATTAAAGAGGGCAGATTCTCAACTCAAACAAATGTTAGGAAAAGGAGGAGGCTTGATGCTACTCCTAATGAGGGCCTCTACAAATCATCAGCTGTGAAGGTATAGTTAGTATCTTTTTACAATCCCCCAGTACAACACATAATATATCAGTAAAAGCTCACATTGTGTTTTGGGGTTGATATCTCCACTTTTTAGGAGCTGATTGCAGAATCTGCAAGTAAAACATTAAATGGTGTCAAGGAAACCTTACAAGCAAGGCTGAGGAGAAGACACAGTAATGTGAATGCTGAGGTATGCATTTGAAATTCTGTGTGTAGTTTGTGAAATTTCAGTTTTTTCCAATAACACACCATGAAATGTCCCATTTTTTTAAATTTTATTATGTCTCACTATTCTTTTTTGTTTTACTCTGGAAGGTCCTTAATGCATGATACTATTAGTATGTGCTAATTGTGCTAACCAGATGGCAGTATTCTTCCTTCCTACTGCTGGTTTGACTTCATGATTAAAAATTTATATCTGATAATCTATTTTCTCTCTATGCATATGTGCATGTGTTTGGCCGTCTTACAGTGTAAATATTGTACCCTACTTTCCATACTGCACAGCAATTTCGGTCTAAATAAATATTTCACATAACATTTAATTTTCAGGCTTTTGACAGTGTGCTTTTAATTAGATTTTTGTTATCAAATGTCGTTTGTTTGGTGGAAATTTCCCCTTATTAACTTTTTTTGTCCTGATTTATACTGTGTTAACCTTTTTTTCTCAATAAATAACCATTTGGTGTACCTTTTTTCTTCAGGCATCTGAATCTCATCATGGTAACTCATTTGTTGGTAGTAGAATCAAGGTATGGTGGCCAAAAGATAAGACGTAAGTATCTTGGTGGCATATTTCTTGACCTATTTATATCTCTGCACTCGTCTGTTACCAATTTCTATGTAAGCATACTACAGCCTCAGCTACATTAGGCCCTTCAATGCTGCAGTGGTAAAAGAGAATAGAAAAACACAATAGGGGGGAAGCTAAGCCATCTTGGCTCTAACATGTAGTTTCATGCTTATGACCTATGGGTTTATGACAATACCTATGTTTAGAGGAAACTATATTATACATCGTAGTTATGTTTGGAATCATAGACACGTAAAGGATGAAGGTTTACTGTAGCCATCTGTTTACAATTTGTACTTGCTCTGTCAACGCTTAATAGAGTTCTCATGTGCTATATTTTTTATATTGTGGTGGGGATTGTTAAAAAAAAATTGCAGAGGTTTATTATTGATACATTCTCTTTGAATTTTCAGATTTCAAAATCACTATCCATGTCTTGCTAACTCATTCAGTTGACTCATAAGATGATTGCATGTGCTACTTAAAATAGAGTGGAGGCACATATGATCATCTACCATCTCTTTTCTCTAGGGTGGCTCATTGGGTTGTGTAGAACACTCGAATTAAGAAATATGCTATGGGATTTATATAAACAATTCAAATCAGGCTATGTTCTGGAAGTTTTCGCTAAGAATACTAAATATTTAACTTGTTTCGTGTGTATATGCTGTTGTTGCTTGCTTGATTTTGTTTGTTAAATTCTTCACTTCAGGTTTTATGAAGGTGTTATCGAATCTTATGATCCTATCAAAGGAAAGCACAAGGTGAGATGGTTGTTATTGATGCTAATCTTTATGTTTTCTAGCTCTAGAATTTATTAATTAATATTTGCTTATGTAGGCTTTATATATTGCCACTTATTTGGAATGCATTATGTATGTTCTTCTTTATCTCAAAACCATGTTACATGCTGATTGAAGTAGTCCTTGTGTAGCAAACAGTAGCATTGACTCTAATAATATGTTGGTGCCATATGTTCTTTTAAACCATTCTTATTTACATTTTTGCTAATCCTGTGATAAGTTTTGATGTATCTTTCTTATTTTGGTTTTCAAATACAAAGTACAATTTAGTTTAAGACTTCAACTTTTAAAGACCATGGACTTTTTGTTCAAGACTTTCCTCTATTTCCTTGTTTCCCCATTTTTAATCAATTAATCATACAATCTCCTTTTTTTCACTCTTCTTGTGCACAATTATTTACTACAGAAATGATAATAGAAATTCAACTATTGATTATGGAACAAGATTATTCGTGTGAATTAGACTTACACTTCTTAGCATGAAAAACATAAACCATTGAATGAGTTTAATAATTATATTTGTCAATACTGTGAATTGCTTTTAATAGATTTTGTATGCGGATGGTGATGTTGAAGTGTTGAACCTCAAAAGACAGCGTTGGAAACTAGTTGATGCTTCGTTAGACGAGGTGAGCAAAATTTTTTATGCTCATTAATTACTTTGTGTGTTGATGATGTTTTTCAATAGATGAGGTGAGTATCATGCTTTAATAATGTTTTAATTATTGTAAGTACATGCGTCACATTTGTCATACTATTGCTGTTTCATCAGATGAGGAGAATAAGGATGAAAGCTTTGGCACTTATTTAATTATTGTCTGCATGTGTGTGTATAATATGATATCATATAGTAAATTTAATTCGTGCATGCTGTTATTCTGCCATCAGGAAGGGCTTGCACTTCAGAGGCTCCCAGAAGCATCGGACATGTAAGTATAATTTGATCTGCAGAACATTAATATTACTGATATTATACTATTTTTTCCTTTCCCAGAACCAAGAGCAAACCTTATTATAAAATAGTACAGAGATGAACAAAAGAGAAAAAGGAAGGCAAAGGATATGAGAATGAATATCTGTTTTTATTTTTTTAATTGAAATCAAAACAAATTGTCTGAATATATACAAGCAATACACTCGTTATAGGTCTAGCTAAAGAGAGAGAATGGAAAACAGAGTCAATCAATAAATACAAAATAAAGATTATACACCTTTATAAAGAGAAACAACTAAGAATTAGAAAAGACACAATTAATATTAGCATCTTTCTGTAACTCTTTATCCATATCCTTTAATAAACCTTGATTAATGTTGATTCTGCACATGAGCATTGTCCCATGGTGATGCAAATGCTGCCTTGGGAGTTGAGCCTGTTATCGATTATCTATAAAAAAAAGTCATTTATTTGACAAAGGGTAGCTGCTATGATAAATTGGCTTGAGCCCCATCATCATAATATGTTACTCCGGTTAATGATATTGGGTTTTGTGGCTCATTACTTTTTGCTTCTAGTAGAGCAAGATCTATCAAGGAGTATACTAAAGACAAATTTATCTTGGATTTCAACCAATAACTGGCCTTTTATCTTATATGCTTGTTAAGTTGGTGTTCTCAATTAAGTTCTACACAATTATTTTGCTATTGTGTGATATATTAAGCTTATACTGTCAAGTTATTCATAATATACAGATCAGAAAAAGGCAAGGGAAAATCAAAGTTGGAGTCATCCAAAGCTGCAACTATCAAATCTCAGTCCAGGTTAGTCCACAAATCTGAATCTGTGAAATATGCAGATGCTCCTGCTGCTGATGACAAATCTGGTTTGGGTGATGATTCACTGATAATTTTTAGCAGAAAAGACTCCAAGAAGCCTAAAAACCGAAAGAGGGACAACTGATTCTGTCAAAATGGGGAAGGATGTGTAAAATTACCAGCTATGGGCCTCAATGCAGTGTTTACTAGTTGGCTCTAAAGCTTTTGTAACTTTAGCTTATCCTAGGGATTATCAGTTAGCATGTTTTGTTTCATAGTTAAACTTCAGTCTTTAGAATGGTTTGATATTTATGGTGTCTAAGACTGTTTACCTCAGAAGGGTTTTATTCACACCATTTTCAAAACTTGGTTCCATGTAAGTAAATTATGTGTATCATGTATTTATGTTAGAATAGAAGGGTTTGTTTCATTTCTGTTGATGGGCAAGGCTTGTATTTTTGAATGGCAGAGGAAATGATTTCATTGTCACTTTTGATCCCTCATGCATGAACTACTAGCTTCATTGGGTGAATTTTTTTTCAGGTCTCTCAAAACTACCTAATAACATATCTGGTCCATTGCATGAGGAATTGGACATAGCAAAGTACTGTCATGAAACATACTAGATCTTAATCATCTAATCATCTGAATTAACAAACTCAGTTTTAATATTTTCTTACACAATTTTTTTCTCAAATAAAATGATAATTAATCTTAATATATTAATTTTTTTTATGAAAAATTGGATTTGAGTTAATATGAAACCTGATTCACATATAATAATATCTAACCATTCTTATTGTATTATTAGATTAAATTTTACACCAGTTCAATCAATTAATGGGGATTTAGGGTGTTTCTATCAATAGAAATACTCTCTCTTCCCATTTGCAACAATAACTTTTTTAAATTATTTAATTTGATTTAATTTAAAAAAAAAAAAACAAATCTCTTCTTTTAAATTGATAATGACTATATTATTACATGTGGTGTGGTGTTTATACTGATGTGAACAAGTCAACTTTTAAATAAAATAAAACGTGATCTGTTATTTGTGTCACATGTTAACTTTGATCAATATGATAGAAAAAAAAGGAAATTTTAAAAAAAAAATATAATAATAGAAAAATGATTAAACTTTGGATTAAGTTTGTGAAATTATTACTTTAGATTAAAAAATGTGATGACTAATTGCATTTCTAGAAGTAACTTTGACAGTATCAGAAGGTCTGCAATTGTACTAAAGAAAAAGAATTCAAAGCAGAATCGTATATGTTAAGCTGCATTTTTGGTAAATTGAAAACATTGAATTGCATCATCACAGGGTCAAAAAGAGGAAATGCAGTTCTCACCAACCAAACCCTTTTGAAAAAAAATCACAGTTTTCCCCATTTTCCCATACTGTTTCCACACAACTACCTTCAACATTGGAATTTGGAAGTAAATAATTGGTTTGATTGTGGTTGTTGCTGAGTGTTGATTTAGTCTTCTTCTTCTTCTTCTTCACTTTGACTAATTATGAATGTGTTTCTTGCACCAACCCAAGCACTTGCTAGCAGCATATGTTTCTTTCCCACTTAGCTACAAAACAAATCTATGCACTACGATTCTCTTTTCACCTCACCCGTTTACATTTATTCAAACAACTGGTGGACAATATTACACACGCTCTTCGCATTTTGTAATAAAACAAATTTCGCTACTAGAAAATCATTAAATAAAAATAAATTTTAAAGACAAAAAATAATTAGTTGCTATATTAACTTAGATATTAGTCTAGAGACTAAAAAATTTATTGATATCTAAATTAGTTTTTAAATTAGTATCTAACTAATTATTTAGGTTTTAGCTACTAATTATTTAGATTTTAAAGTTGGTATCTAAAATCTTGGTAGCTAATTAGATATCAATTTAGACTCTATTTATCAATAGTAGAAACTAATTTAGATACTAATAATTTTTTTAGTGTCTAAAATAGTATCTAATTTAGTAAATATAACAACTAATTATTTTTTATTTCATGATTTTCTTGTAGTGTTTTATATAGAAGAGACAAATTAAATTTCATAGCTTTGTGGGGAGGATGAGAAAAATAAGAGGGTGCACACAAAGAGACATCCAAAAGTAGAAGTATGGGAATGAATTAAAGTTATTAAGAAGTGAAGTTTAAATCTAACTTAACTTTATCAAATCAGTTTATAAGATAAAGTTTACATCCACTTATATATAACATCAAATAATGTCTTGATCTCTAATCCATGTAGGATCTTTAAGAGAAATAAATAAGGTAAGAGCAGAGTAAGTATTTCACTACAAGAAAATCATCAAATTACAATTAATTTTAGATACCAAAATAATTAATTATTGGATTAAATTAGAGATCATTTTAGAGACTACAAATATTATTAATATCTAAAGTAGCTTCTATTACTAATAAAAATTTATAAAGTAGTTTTTAAATTAGTATCTAACCATTAGTTATCAATGTTTTATCTACTAATATTTTATATTCTAAATTAGTCTCTAGAAGACTAATTGAGACCAATTTAAAATCTAAGATATTAATAGCTAAAATTGTGGTAGCTAATTTAGATATATACCACTACAATAAAATCATGAAATAAAAACCAATTTTTAGAGAAAAAAAATAATTAGTTAACCATTTTAGAGACTATTTTTTTTTTTAAATTAGTTTCTATTATAGACCATTTTATAAATTTTTATTAATAATAAAAATTATTTTGAATATTAATAATTTTTTTAGTATCTAAGATAATATCTAATTTAATTAATATAATAAGTAATTATTTTTTGTTTTTAAATTTTGTTGATATTTAATGAATTTTTTTTATGTATGGAATGATTACACAGAAACTACAAAGATATGTAACAAGAATCCAGTGCATGTATTAGTTGATAGCTATAATTAACCAATAATATAGGTAACCAAAATTTTTCCTACCCACACCAACATTTTTTGCATATCAAAACTTTGGTATTCATTTCATAAATATACAATTTAGGTATAATTAGACCACTATGACATATATATTTCATTGTTAGTTATACTTTATTCAAAGGATGGCAACAAATTAAATGAAATAAAACCTAATCAAGATTGCACCATATAAATATCTGAGGATGAACTGATGAAGGTTAATTTATTTTTATAAAGAAATTGAAATATTTTTGTCACCTTGTCAGATAATTTTAAAAATTGATAAAAAATATTTAATTACTCTTAATTAGATAATTTTAAATTTTACTTAAACATATAAATTTATTTATTTTTTACATTCTTTTCTCTCAAACATGTATTAATTCGTGTTTTATCAGAATAATAGTGTAGTTAGTATTTTAAAATATATAATTATAAAAAATATTAATTTATTGTATATATAATAATTAGACAACTCTATATACCTTCCTTAATTTATATTCTAGTTTCATTAAGTGGCTCTGTTATGTGATGGAAAAAGAGATTAATGCAAATTTATTCATTATGATTTCATGTTGAATTTTTTTTTCTTCACCTATGTAATTTACAGTTTTGTTAGAAATAATAAGAGAAAATGATAATATACAAACTTTTTAACATGGAATTTTTTTTCAAAATGAGAAAAAAAAATGATAGCATAAGAACTCCATTCTAATTATAGGACCAAACAAAACTTTCTTTTTCAAGATGATAAAATACTATATTAAATCTTAAATTCGATTAGAGATTCCATCTAAATTAGTAATAAAATCAAATTATAATATAAATTACGTGTTCATCTTAGTTAGATATATTGTAATATTGATTTAGAACTAAATTACGTTCTCTAACATATAATCTCATCCTAAATACACATTAAAAATGTTATTTAAAATTAAAAAAAAGGTTAAAAAAGTTTTTGGTGTACTTAAAGTAACGAAACTATCTGAGTAAATCTTTTAGTATTTTTTTACGTAACAAACTATTTTGTAACGTATTATAGTATTTACACTAATAATAAATCAACTTAAAATATTTTAATATTTTATTTCAGATTCAAAAAAAAATCAGTTTGACATGTAATAACCACGTCTATGAAAAAAAATATTGAAATATAAAGTCAATTATAATATTTTTTATGAAAGAAAAATAGTGTTTGCCTATTATTGATGCGAAAAAAAAAAGTCTCAAAAGGAAACTACTTGTCTCTATCAGTTCTAAATTTAGTAATTTTAATTTTAACCTTTAGGTTTAAAATTAGTCACGTGATTTTCAGTGCTCTATTGGGCACCATGAATTAATTTGACTTTCTGAACCATCATCGAAACAACATCTCTTAGAACAACGTAGGAAAACGAGTATGAAATTTATTAGGGTTTGTTGGTACTATAGTTTTGACTTTTGAAAAAAAAAAGTAAATACTTTTTTCATAAATAAGAGAATTTTTTAATAATTAAAACATAAGCTATATTAATTCCTACTCTTAAATCTTGGTCTATGAAGCTCGGATATTCCTCTTAAATGGCGTGTCGAACACCGACACTCGTATGACACCTGTAGGACACGTATCCGTGAAGTGTTCAATTAAAAAAATATTTGTTAGATTTCTGACAATTCTAATACGGTTCTAACACAATTTCAAAAAGAAAAAAATACATTAATTTTCTATAAATTCAAACTTTATTATATAAATTGTTATTATGATTATAAAAATAAGAAACAAATATTTGTGAATCAGTCATGAAACAAATCCTTGTGACGTCATGAAAAACATCTTTCTGCTCTAAAAAATAATCTGAAACATACTTGTACACATAAATCTTTATTATCAATTTATATAATTCATAATTATATAATATATAGATTCGTGTCCACATATCTATATTTTAAAAATTTTATGTATTTTCATGTCTTATGTGTTCGTATCTATACTTACATAGATATTGTTAATTATTATAATGGAATTTGTTTATTCTATATGAGATGCATGGAGGTTTATAAAAGGCATCTTTGGGCATGTTCATCTTCATATTCCTTTCTTTCTCATCCACCCATTCATTCTTTTTCTCTCAATCAATCACCACCGAGATGCCAACTGACACGTCATCAGTTTCCGGCGAAACCGTCTGCGTGACCGGCGCCGGCGGCTACATAGCCTCTTGGCTTGTGAAAATTCTCTTAGAGAAAGGCTACACTGTCAGAGGAACCGTTCGAAACCCAGGTACGTACTGCATTGCATGCTAAATACATGAACTAAGTTCATTTTCGTTATGTTTGTTTGTTTGTTTAAATTTAACGTTGGCTTCATTAGCGGAAATCTATGTTATGTTTTGATTTTGTTCTTAACGAATGATTATCTCAGATGATCCGAAGAATGGCCATTTGAGAAAGTTAGAAGGAGCCAAGGAGAGACTCACTCTGCATAGAGTTGATCTCTTGGATATTGACTCCATTAAAGCTGCTTTTCACGGTTGCCACGGCGTCTTCCACACCGCTTCTCCGGTCACCGACAACCCCGTTAGTTTTCTCTTTCTCCATAAACTGATAAATTCTCGTAATTAGCTAGAAAAAGATAACTTGGTGAAAATATGAACCAGTACAAAACTCAGTCGATTTTATGAATTTGTATAACAGGAAGAGATGTTGGAGCCAGCAGTGAATGGAACGAAGAATGTGATAATAGGAGCTGCAGAAGAAAAAGTGAGACGAGTGGTGTTCACTTCGTCAATTGGCACGGTGTATATGAACCCCAACACGAGTAGGGATGTGGTGGTTGATGAATCATTCTGGAGTGATTTGGAGTACTGCAAGAACACCAAGGTCAACTAATTAACTCTTCTTTCTTCCTTCTTTCCTATACCTATTCAATGCTTTTAGGTAGAACTAACAAGACTTTCTCAGTTTTCATGGAAAAATGGTTGAATGTGTGTTCTGATAATGAAATTTGCAGAACTGGTATTGCTATGGGAAGACGGTGGCTGAAGAATCAGCATGGGATATGGCTAAAGAGAGAGGGGTGGATTTGGTTGTGGTGAACCCAGTTGTGGTTATTGGGCCATTGCTTCAACCTACCATTAATGCTAGCACAATCCACATCCTCAAGTACCTTACTGGTTCTGCTAAGACCTATGTAAATGCCACACAGTCTTACGTGCATGTCAAGGATGTTGCACTAGCCCATGTTCTTGTGTATGAGACTCCTTCAGCTTCTGGTCGCTACATCTGTGCCGAAAGTTCGCTGCATCGTGGTGAACTCGTTGAAATTTTGGCCAAGTTTTTCCCAGAGTATCCAATTCCCACCAAGTAAGACTTTCTACTCTTTCCACCAGCTTATTTTTTTACCAAGTAAGATACTATAAATGTAAAACTCTGTAGGGTCAAATCAGAAAGGTATTGATCTGTAGTGTAGGTATACCAACTTTTACTTCTTTATGAACTCTTTCTAGCCTCCCAAAAGAACACTTTAACCACCAAGAATAGGTCAATGACCAGCTTTCACATTTTACTTGGAAGAACAACTGTTGGATTAGTAATTGGAAAAGCTACCACCCCACAAGCATTTATAATTGTTAAATGATTACATGTAAGATTGAAGAAGTTGGATATGATTGTGCAAGAGATTGGAACTTAACATAAGGTTTGACTTGTGCAGATGTTCAGATGAAAAGAACCCGAGAGTGAAACCGTACATATTTTCAAACGAAAAGCTGAAAGATTTGGGAATGGAATTCACCCCAGTGAAGCAGAGTTTGTATGACACCGTTAAAAATCTGCAAGACAACGGCCACCTTGCTGTGCCACCAAAGCAAGAACACTCCTATTGAAGTTAAATCATAACTAGTTTGCAATACATAAACAAGTTTCAAAGTAGTTATCAGATGGATTTGTGTTCAATTACTCATGTAAGATCCTAAGAACTGCGTATTCTCAGCTTGTGAAACACAGTTCAGCTAATTGTTGCCTTGTGCAAAAGTAAAATTGATAATACTAATGGATTTTCCACCAACATTTAGCAAGTTCAAGATGTTAAACTAAACACCTCAAATGGTTTTAGTGTATTTGTATGGACAAAGAGGAGTTTAGATAATATTTTGAACTGATTATACAATTGTTGATGTGTTACTTACCTTCTCACTTTTCTCTTTAATTCTCACTTTTCTCTTCAAGTCTCCTCCTATAATTATTGGTGTTTGGTGTATATTGACCTTACACGTAAAGGATTTACTTATAGTGTTTAGTCATGAGTCCTTGTTGTAATGAGCCGAATCAATCAAATATCAGTTGCTAATTGATTTATAGCATGATTCCTGATCTATAAAGAGATATATTGGTATATTAATGTCACATAAATTTGGTAGGACATAATCATAATTGTAAAGAATTTCCATAATTGTTATCATTTATTAAACGTTTTAAATATATATTAATGTGATTGATAAGTCATTACCGACCAATACATACCAATATAGGATTAGAACTTCTAATTTTGTATTTTGCCATTGATTATTAGTTTATGAGACCCTAATTTGGTTGAAGCTCGACACCGTTTACCTGAATCCATGTGAGTTAGTTTCTTCTTCCATTTCTCTTCTGTGGATCAAAAGTGCTTTTTATACCTCACTAGCTTCAAAACTCACTTCAAACCAAATAATAATAACTTAGTGGCACCTTTGACTTATGCATGCTCAGTTTCTCCAAAACGTTGAAAAAATATACCAACTTGGTTACTCAAAATCCACATTCTCCACAAGTATCTCATTTTTTGTGCAAAATCTCAAACTTGTAATGATAAGATTGGTTGCATATGTGGGGAAAGGGTAGTTGGTGGAAGGTTCCTTTTCATGGTAGGAAAAGAAGTTGAACAATGTAACATGTTGACTTATAGCTACACGGTTTTGATTCACTGATGCAGAAAAAAGAAAAAAAATAGAGTTCTTGGTCGAGTTGTCGTTGAATCTTGCATATATATCATGTACATCGATTCTTTGTTACATTTCAAAACAGTAAAGTTCTTTATTTTTATTAACAATTAAATTATTTTAACTGGTTATTAAATAATTTAGATGCTTTTTTAAATACTTGTTGCTTAAAATATATATTTTTTAAAATACTCATTTCTTCAAATACATTAAAAAAATTATTAAATAAAAATTAATTTTAAAAAAAAAAAATTAGTTGTTTTATTAACAAATTAGACACTATTTTAAAAACTAAAAAATTTATTGATAACTAAATTAATTTATATTATTGATAAATAATTTTTAAATTAATATCTAATTAAATACCTAGGTTTAGATACTAAATTTAGAATCTAAATAATTGGTAGCTAAAACTTATATAACTAATTAAATACTAATTCAGAAACTATTTATTAATAATATATAAACTAATTTAGATACCAATAATTTTTTAATTTCTAAATAGTATCTAATTTAATCACAATAGAAATTAAAACTTTTTTTTCCCACTAAAATTGATTTTTATTTAATAATTTTGTAGCAGGGATAAACTTGGTACTTACTTTGCACCAAGAAATGTTCTCTTTTACATATATTCAATTTCTAGAAATTAACAAAAAAAAATGGGATCTTATTTTATATTCCTGATAGAAGCTTTTGTAGGACTCATTCTAGCTAGTGTTATTTCTTAATCAAATTCTGGTGAACTCCTTTTTTGAGGCAATTGCATGCTTACTATGTCTTCTCTTGGGAGACAATACATTGATACATCACCTTGTTCATTCGCCATATTCTGATCTTCCGATGTACTAAATGTCAGAATATATGTTGTCTTTGTATTTTTGCGAAAAACCAAATAAGCAATGCCTCCCATGTATAGTGCCACACCCGAAAATCCCAGTATCCCCAGAAATACCTTAGTCACAATTCTTAACTCAGCATGAAGAAGCAACTTCACAAAGCTAGTCACTAAATAGTATATGTTTATGCCCATGATGAGGGAACCAATGATCCAAGTAACAGCTGAAATCTGCAATTCAAATACAAAATCATTTACAGACATGATGCAGAAGAACAATTTTTTACCATGCAGCAACAACAACCTTTTCCAACATTAACTTCAAGAATTATAGCTATTTGAATGAAGTTTAAGGGAAACTGAGTACATGTGTTTATCTTGTTTGCAATTGGGTATCTGTCAGACAACCACTCTAAATATTTTGACAACATTTGTGATGTGTGTGATGTTGGCAATCATTTTGCTATTTGTAAGAACTTCCAATTTTTCTTGTCACGAAAAAAGTTACCGTGATTGAGTTGACGTGTTCTCCCATCTTGATTTTGCTGCTAGTGAACTTGAGGAGTGGAATCAGAGCAAAAGGAAGCTCAAATGATAAGATCATCTGATCAGCAGACATAGAGGGACTTCAGCACAAACTATAGCATATCCCAAAAGATAGTCTCACAAGGTCAATAGTATTATTATGCACAAGATTTATCCATACACAGTCTGATAGAAATTATAGAAATATGTTACTTTTGACAACTGCAAATTGAAATGCATCAGTTTACATCTGTGATTAATCTGGTAAATGGTTGTCAACATATCATCAATCTTTCAAAATATATGACACTTCATGAACTTGTGACAATCTGAACAACTTTTTGACTCCAATACCAACAAGCTTCCAAATGAAAAGCATAACATGACATTGTATGGTTAAAAAACATGGAGAGAAGCTGATGGCAAGGTAATCATACCGATGCAATTATGATGAGCTCCCCAGCTCCAGCAGAGCCACCTATGAGTGCAACAATCAAACTAGGAACAATGGCTAAGGAACGTGTTAGCAGATTCCGAATCCATGACTTCAGTCGCAAATCAAGAAATCCCTGAAATAAGATAGAAATTAAGGTGAAATGAAAAGTAGAAATAGGTACTCCTTTAAGGCCAAAAAAAAAAGAAACAGAAAAAACATCATACCTGCATGACGTATTGCCCTGCATATGTTCCTGTTATGGTAGAACTTTGACCTGAGGCAAGTAAAGCAATTGCAAATAGTTTTGAACTCCATTTGCCCAAGACATTCTGAGTGTGAACCACATAAAAAATTATCATCAATGATTTCATTGGCACACTTTCCAACAAAAAATGATATATGAAGCTCAAGAACTGAGTACAGATGGTTGTTACATACTCTTAATAAAAAGGAGGCTTTGTTCAAATCCAAATCCTGACAACTATTCTGATCTTCAGCACTTAAGTTTGAAGAACTGCAAACTGCACCACTTACAGAAATAACGGAAATATTAATGAGGAAGGCAACCGTAAGTGCCAAGGCACTTTCCATCATGTAAAATCTGCAAGCCTCCTGTGAAAGATGAAAAGAATATAATGGTGATTGACATCAGATACAAGGTTTATACAAAAATGTTCAAACATCCAAATGTAGTGGTTATAATTTATCAGAAAAATCTGACAGAATTGCGAATGTGAATTATAGTGAAGTTGTGAAAAATCAATTCATTTTGGTTTTAATGAATATATGCACACAAGAGATTAAGTGTTTACTTTGATTCCACGAACTGATCGGGGTATTTTCCTGGAAAGCACCAGTGCTGAGTGGAGGAAGAGATTGTGTCTGAAGCAAATGCATAATAAATAAAGAAACATAGCACTAATTTAGTTCACATTGCTAAGGGACAGAAGAAAGAAATAGCTGCAGAAGGAAGAGAAGAGGAACCCACGGCATAACCATTGCCCCAAGGAGTGAAATTGCTAGACCAGTGGCACCATGCCCCTCAAGTTTTGGAACAAATAGGCCTGTCACAACTTCTTTGGCCACAGGCTTTGCATATCCAAGCTCAGCCATAAAGCAACCAGCAATTGTAAATACTAGAAATGCAATGAAGAATTCTAGTTTCCTAACCTGTTAAACACCCAAGAAAAGTTTTCTTGTAAACATTAGCCTTATGGAACATGAAATGTCAACCATTAATTTGTTCAGGATATAATAATTTCTGTGTATCATATGTCAAGATTATTCTGAGATCTTTTCTCTGTCTCAATTGAAGGTTTGGTCTTAATTCTCTTCTAAATTTTTCTCTCCATGTTTTACTTTTTTTGACTGGTGTCTCGATCTTTTAGTCTGTCTTTATCCGCTTTAGTTTGGTGTTGGAGTTTGTTTCTCTGACAGGATTAGTATTTTGAGTAGTTGTCTGGAAAGTGTTATGTTGTTAGATTGTCCTTGTTTTTTTCTAAATAGGTTAGATCACCCCTGTTCATTTGTATATATTGTTTATTGCTATAAAAAAAAGTCTTATGATGCCAGGTTACCATTGTGAACAGAGCTATAAAGAATACAGAAAACTACCCCGTATTGCTGTAATGCTAAGAGGACCAATGTACTGAATCCTGTCAGAAGAACACCAATCCAAACAGGTATGTTGAAGAGCATGTTCAATGCAAAGGCCGTCCCAATTACTGCATAGAAAATCAACCAGTAGTACTCATAATTAGTCAATTTATTTTATGAGTAATGATACTTTGAAAACTTCTCCAATATATAACCTGTGATTATTTTCGTTATTTCATAAACTGATGCAAGTTTTAGGTAGGAAAAATTGATTGTAGAGTGGTATTAGTTTTCAGTATATCACTTCTCTTATTTTATTATGTCCATTGTATATTTCAAAAGCATCCTTGGCTGCCAAATAAGATCAGAATGAGAAGACCATGATTATGATATGTGCAACAGTTATACCTTCAGGAATGTCACAGGCCACTACGGCAATTTCAGCAATCACCCAAAGGATAAAGTTGGGTAGTCGAGAATATTCAGCTCTACAATGCTCAGCTAGGTGCATTCCTGCAAATAGAAAATAGAATTTTGAAAAATATTGATAACAAAGAAGGAAAGTTAAAATCCAAACTTATATCCATCAAATTTATTCAGTAAAAACACAACATTACTAGATCAAGTACCAGTGACAACCCCAAGATTAGCAGCCATTGTTTGAATTAGAAGAGCAGCACATGAGGCCACCAATATGATCCATAGTAACTGAAAGCATAGATTTGACAAAAAAAAGTAATGTGAAAACTGGAGCATAGGTGTAAAATAACCTATTAATTATTCAATAAAACCTAATTGCATTCAATGAGAAAATTTACTTCTGCAAAATCATCAGTCAGAAACCATGATAGGAACAGAAAACCAACTGCCTTAGCTAAAAATATGAACCTATTTTATTTTGTAGAACACAATGTGCCTTTTACAAATGTCATTTTAGTCTGGCAAAGTAAAGTGGATATCCAAATCCAATGCATGCATACTTTAACATCATAAACAATTACTGTTCAAGATGTCTCTGTTCTAAATTGGAAACAGATGAATCTAAGCTGAAACAACTGCATGAAACTATACCATACACACCTCATATTTATATTTTGCTCCTGATTGAAGATCCGTCTCAACTGCAAGCCATTATAAAAACATGATTAGAAAATCTATGTCACTAATTATATATTTCCTTTTATGTCAGAAGAAAGCAATGAATAAGTGATCTCACAGTTTCCAGGGTCGATATATGCAATGGAAACAAGAAATCCAGGCCCCACGTATGCAAATAAGTTCTTCCAGCTTGTTCTCTGCAAAATACAAAAAAACATATATAAATGATGGCAATGATTGTATGAGTTACTGAAGTCTACTTTGCAATCAAATCACAAACTCGGTAGTGTTGTGCCGTTATTATGCCACTAACTAAGAAAAACTTCAATGTTCTTTTCAGTTCATAAAATGCAAATGAAAAATGATTTTCTTTTTGCACATGTCACGAGTCAAATAGTTACTTGGAAGTTTATAAGCAGCGTGTTTGAAAGCATAAACATTGTGAGTTTAGATTATACTAAAACTTCTCTTCAAATTGCTATCAAACATATCTATTTCTTTTGTGAAAAGAAAAAGATTGAAACTACTACAACAGGCAGACCCAACAAAAAGAAAAGGTTAAAACACATTTTATGTCTTATATTTTATACAATTATTTAGGTTGGCTCTGATAAGCTCATGTGTTCATGGTTACTTAGTCCTACACCACACAAGAATACAATAGAGAATTAGTGTGTTTTTATTTGAAAAAATGAACACTTTCTACAATTATCTTGAGGAAAAGAAGAAAAAAATAATAACCAGTTGGCCCAGTTGAATCTTAAACAAACAGAGGTTCCTTTTAAATACCAAGTCAAATAAAAACCTACTTTATCCCCTTTATGTCATTCCATTTTTCATGTAATATTCCCAGCACCCTTATCAGTATAAGCAAATCAATAGGACTAAACAAAAGTTAAGATGCACTTTAGCATTAGCATATAAGCAGAGAATAAAGCATGCACTCCAAAATAACAAACGTTAATCTCAAACATAAAGCCATATTCGCTATGTCCTACACAATTTTCAAATCCATTAAGCAACCAAGAACATTATGCAAAAGTTAACCAGTAAGATTAGAAGGGCCATTGAAACTGACATCAGGTACAACAATTTGATCACTGTCTGAATTCTCAATCAACGGCGCATTGGACAAACTCCTGTTGCCGGTGCTGGCAATGAACTGAGGCTGCCCAGAAGATGAACCTCTCACACTCATATTTTCTTCTGCACCCAAAACTGAGATAAAAGAAAAGAAGAAACGTCTTCAACATCTTCAACATGTATAAGCACCAGAATACATGTTTATGGATATTTTTGGCTACAAAAAAAAGCTTGTGAAATGAAACGTAGTAAAGAACAGAAAGTAGAAGTAAGTTGCAGGGTGAAAGTGGTACATGTATGAGTAAAACAACAAGTGATGACAGAAAAGAAAGTTGTTTTGTGTCAGAAACCAGAAGATGGTAGCTTACGCAACCTTAAGAACCACGAAGACTTTTATGTGCAGAACAAACTACTTCTTAAATAGGAACTGCTCCCACTTATATTAGGAATTAACATTTATATTTTAATTTAACCATTTAATTCATTCATATTTTATGAAAAAAATTAGCATGCATGTCCTATTGGTGTAAGAGTGTTACATTAATTAGAAATGATTTTTTATATATAACTTTTAAGATAACTATTAGTCTCTTATTACTTATAAAACTTTCTTTTTTATTTTATAAAATATCATTCATAATCTTCTTATCGTTGAGCTAATTGGACTTGAATTTGATGGAGAAACATGTAATTGAATAAGAGACTCACCATCTAAGTTAGATCATCTAAAAAGTCAATGACTTTTTTTGCTTTAATCTCTAATTCATAATGCCTTGTATATTAATTATTTTTTACACTGAAATACTATAATTAAAATGAATTAGAGATTATATTTGGAAGTATTTATGAGAATGGTATTTTTAAAAAAAATATGTAAATTTATGGGAAAACATTATTATGAATTAAATTTTTGTAATTTGTTATATGAGAAAATATATTAACCTTTATTATTGGTTTTCTAGTGAGGAGGGATGTTTCCTTATTAGAAAGTGTAGTTAGGCCAAAAAGAATGGTTTCTAGTACTAAGAAATATTGTATCTTGATGATTGGTCTTTGCTGATTTTTATGTTTGGTCGATCCTTTCCATTTCTTAGTTGTATTGAGTTATAATAACTCTAATCCACGTATCTGTCAATTACTATGGTTTTCATCTCATCACTTGTAAATACTATGATCTTGAATGATTCGACTAAAAATCTTATTAAACTCGGTTATGACCATACAGTCTCTTGGCCTCTGACGTAGGGCGGTCAGACTTAAAAGCTCTTCAAAACTCAAATTTTTGCCATGTCTAGATCGATTCTAATATGATCGAGAATACTTCGTGCATAAACACTATCGGACCCATGACCATACAATTTGTTTTTTACATATTATATTATTAAAATTTGAATGAATTAAATAATGAAATGGCTTTAGTGGCCCTTCAAGTATGAGAAATATATAATTGAAGTAAAAGTAGGACCTATCCTTCAAGTGTGAGAAATATTTTTTTTATTATAGTCGCCATCTCCTTTCTTTATTTTATTTCTAAAGTCCATAACTTGTTTTTTCTTTCTATTTTATTCATCAACTACACCGGTGCGCGACCTTTCAACAGCTTCACGTTTCACTGGGGAAAAAATTGTGATACATAGAAATATAATAAACAATATTATATCTTTTATGACTATAATTATACCTTCCACCACTTCCATATTTTCATATTTTCTTCCACAACCTTCATAAATCTTCAATTTCAAAATTACCTTTAGCCAAAAGTGTAGATTTTTTTTTTCACTTCTGATCATCTTTACAGCTTTGTAATTTTAAAATCCAGAAAAAGGGAAAGTGATGTCAATGAAAAAGATGAAAAAAATGACAAAATTGTCATTTCAAGTCTTCTATTGAGGTGCGGGAAGAAAGAATGGAGGTACAGGAACAAATGTGAGCCTAGTTACATACTTAGCAGGCCCAAAATAAATTCGAGCAGGCCAAATTTTGCAAGCTATAACCTAGAATAGATATGTTTCAAAGGCTGTTTCTTCTTGTACCTCCATAGTTTCTCTGGACGCTCACATAAGTCAAACAAAAAGACCATTTTGTTCTTAAAAAGTTGTAGGAACTGTTATTTTTTCTATTTACACATATGGATGGTAGAATTTGGAAGGTTTCAGGATTCTACAATCTAGAATACATTCTTTTTCTTTAAAAAAAAATACATAATTCAGAAGGTATTCTCGAATCTGGTAATACCTTTCAGATTGTACAATCTGTAACATGTTTTACCATAATATGTATTATGTATTGTCCAAACCAAAAGATATTATCCAATTCAAAAATATTTTTCGAATTGTATAATCTAAAATGTAATTTTAAAATATATTATGAATTTGACAATTCAAAAAGTCAAAAAAATATTTCCAATTCACACAACAACATCCTTAACCTTTCTCCTCTCTATGTTCTTCCACCATTCCACCCATCTACCACTTTCACTCCAACAAATTAACAAAGAAAAATATGTGAGATTTCATGTCTATTAGAGATTAAAAACATTTTATTTCTTATACAATATTTTTTTATGTGTTGATTTTCTTAATTATCCAAGTTTGAAAGTATGAAGTGCAAGCAATATATAATACAATGATCACTATTAGCTTGAAAGGGACTTTGTCATTGGCAATCCCACAATCAACCATCTAATTGGCGTGTATTCAAATTTTCAAATGATTGTTATTTTCTTTCTCTCTCTCTTCTATTATCAAATGAGAGGATCCATAATATAATATTATATAGGTACTAGATAAATCATGTTTACTTAAACTATGTGCTTATTTGTTTCCTTATAAAATATAAAATTATGTAATATTATTAGATGATTTGGACATCAAGTCAAATTTTTGAACATGAGAGACACGACATAAGGATGAAGATCACACTCTCTCAACGTAAAAAAAATATTAAAAAAATGTATGATGATTTGTGTTACCACTTTTTAAATTTTTCTTCATTCAAAACTTATTGCATCCACATTTTGTAAAACTTATTGGCATGTGGGATTGTGAATCTGATAGTATTTTGAAATTGGTTGTTCTTTTCTATGTATTTCTCTTCCCAAAAAGTTCAATCATTGTAGTGCAATAATATGTGTGATTGCCTTTCACATAAATCTCGGGATAAGACTTTTGTCTTATAACTTGTTGCATTTTTAAGCAACACAAACTATTTCCATTGCAATAATCTAATTCAAAATACAACCTTACTTCTTTTTTTTTTATAATTTTGTCTTTAATTAATAATTATTTTTTTAAACTATATTTACGTTTCATTGTTTAAAAGGAACATAATATTAAAAAATTATTAAATTAAAATCAATTTTAAAAATTAAAATATAGTTATGGTATTAATTAAATTAGATACTATTTTAAACTAAAAAAATTATTTATTTTTAAGCTCTAACAGTGATGAATAACAAATTTTTGCCAATCATGTGGAAAAAATCTGAGGCTCAAACCTCAGCCAAAACTCAATAAACACAGTGACGAATGTCTGGTAAAAATTTCAGACCAAAATACCCAAGGAGTAAGGCGTAGTAAGTCCCAAATCGAGAGTGAACAAAACCGGTTTTACGAAAACAAAACATCCTGACTTTTCTTCCCCGTATCTTCTTTTTGTGATTCGTTTATGGACGTGCCTCCTTGCCTGGGTGCAAACAACATACGAAAGTGCTTGTGTGAATTTTATTCAGCGCAATACGGACCTAGAATGAAATTACAGAAATTAGGCCGGAATTTCACAAGTTTCGGTACAGAATAGCCTTGGTTTGCACAAAATTTCTGAAAAATTTTCCCGAAATAGTTTTTTCCTGAAATTCCACCCAAGATTCTCCACTAAATTTGAGACAAAACGCGACAAATTTGAGGTCAAACAGATGAGTATTCACCAACGAAAAAAATCAAACATTTTAACACACAAACGAATCTTCCTTTCAGCCCTGGCAGTGACGAATAAAAAATTTATTGCCAATCATGTGGGACGAATATGAGGCTCAAACCTCAGCCAAAACTCAATAGACACAGTGACGAATGTCTGGTAAAAATTTCACACCAAAATACCCAAGGAGTAAGGCGTTGTAAGTCCCAGATCGAGATTGAACTAAACCGGTTTTCTGAGAACAAAACGTCCTGGTTTTTCTTCCCCTTATATTCTTTTTGTGATTCGTTTATGGACGTCCCTCCTTGTCTGGGTGCAAACAACATACGAAAGTGCTTGTGTAAATTTTTTTCAGCGCAATACAGACCCAGAATGAAATTGCAGAAATTAGGCCGGAATTTCACTAGTTTCGGTAGAGGATAGCCTTGGTTTTTACAAAATTTCTGAAAAATTGTCCCGGAATGGTTTTTTCCTGAAATTCCACCCAAGAATCTCCACTGAATTTGGGACAAAATGGGACAAATTTGACGTAAAACGGATGAGTATTCACCCACGAAAAAAATCAAACGGTTTCACACACAAACGAACCTTCCTTTCAGCTTTGGTAGTGACGAAAAAAAATTTATTGCCAATCTTGTGGCACGAATCTGGGGCTCAAACCTCAGCCAAAACTCAATAGACACAGTGACGAATGTCTGGTAAAAATTTCAGTCCAAAATACCCAA
>Ga0123342_1003084_pt1 | contig 27118 bp, 15 predicted proteins | sample Turbeawhitnodule_FD_89960 | JGI IMG/M metagenome (GOLD analysis project Ga0123342, IMG submission 89960) | Root nodule microbial communities of legume samples collected from Mexico - Turtle bean Mexico white nodule | ecosystem: Host-associated > Plants > Roots > Nodule | place: Mexico: Nepantla...
TAATTATTATTATTAATATTTTTGATATTATTATTGATATTTTTAATATTATTATTAATATTGTTGATATTATTAATATTATTAATTATTATTATTATTGATATTATTAATATTATTAATTATTATTATTAATATTGTTGAGGTTATTAATATTATTATTTAAACTAATATTATTATTAAAACTATTAATTAATAATAATAATACTAATTATCATTAATAATATTTTTAATATTTATATTTATAATTATAATTATAATCATAATTATAAAAACAATGATCATAATATGATTAAAAAAATTTCAGGTCTATGGAAAATTATTAATAAAAATATAAAATTATATTTTTTGAAAATTTATTTATTAATTTTTAGATTAATACTTTTTTAATTATGATAAAAGCTTTAAATCTGAGTTGAATTTGTCAAATTTTATTTCATATAATACTTTTTAAAATATAAACATAGTTAACGAGTGACCAAACAATTCAATCATTGACTAAGTAACTTTGTGGCATTAATGATATTACAAAATTAATTATTGAAATTTATAATAGTTAATTTTATATCTGACATTACAAAAAATAATATGTAGTATGACTTATTTAGAAAACTATTCATTAGTGTTTTTTAATAATATAGACTTGTTCCTCTTTATAATATAAATATTCTTCCTCCCCAGATGTAAGGCACTGTTTTGAACTTTGTTATTTTCTCTAGTATCTTTTCTAATTGCTTTTTCCTTTTCCATTAATAATCAATACACTCTTAATTATTTTAGTTCACAAATAGTAATAAATATGTACTTCTCTTTCTTGCAAGCATTGGAGAAGATGATTAATATATAACTGTTATATCATTCGTTCATACATCAATTATTCAGGTGAAAATTAATTAACAAAAACTGTCAATAAGTTTAGGGTTTTGCAATTCACAATTAGAATGGAAATCACAATAAAATACACTACTAATGTTTTAAACGAGAATTGATTTGAATTTGCACAATTTCAAGAATAATTTAAAAAAACAAGATACTTATAAATAAAATCAACACTGCTAATTCAATTATTTAATTTTATAGTAAATATGAATTAATTACGTGTTACTGCTAATCTGATTAGTAGGTCCTTAGATTTTTTATTTTCGATTACTCATGTCGGGTGTCGTCTTACTAATGTTTCGATGTCTAATTTAAAGTTGGGTATAATGTAGATAAAAAATAATGTCTAATATCTAATTTTGTTTTAATTAACATACACACATTTATAGAATTATAATAAATTTTTAAATTAAAGTTAAGATAAATTATTTAAATTAAAATTAAGATAGATTATGGAGTTAATATCAAATTTTAGTTAATATTTTATATCGTGATTATTTAATAATTTTTTGTTAAAAAATTTACTTATGTATTTACTTAGTAAATGATCCGTATGGTAAAAAAACCTATATTTTGTAAAGTAAAAAAAAATCTATTTTTATGGATTTTAAAGGTAGATTTTTTTTGTTTTATTCGAAACAAACATAATGAGGTAACAATCAAGTTTCTTTATGATGTGATTGACACCGATAATTAAGAACACATAAACAAAGCAAGAAAACAAACCAATACGGTGATCTAATCAACAACTAGGCCGCAATTTAAAAGCGGAAATTGGGTAGGACTGCTACTACACATGCCTTTACTCAATTCTTCAGTTCAAAACATCCTCGGTAACTATTATTTGTGTGTTTGGTTGGAGGGAAGAAAAAAGAAAAAAATGAGACATAAATTTGAATGAGACGTAAATTTGAATGAGGCATAAAAGTGTAATTAGGTCTCAATGACTTTTGAACACGTCATGTGTGAATAGGCCAAGCCCACAAAGGAACCCATGTGGAAGAGAAACAAATCTGCATGGTTGAAATATAATTAAGCATTTTCTAAGGACCCACTACCGACACTTGCATCCAATTTCCACCTTCCAAAACAAAACACTATTTTTGCATCCACCCAAATCCCCTTCATTCAATATTTTCCCTCTTATATTTTAACCTTGGCTAAATAAATAGACACACACACATGCATCACTCCCACTCTGTACCGCACCTAAATGTGAGCCATCCCTAATCATTTCTGACCCTTCCCCTTCCCTTTAAACTCTCTTTGTCCCTTCACAGTGTGTGTTGGTAACTAAGAAACTGCAAAAATGCATCTCAAATTGGCGGGAGGAACTTCTCTTGCTGCTCTTCTCTTATCTCTTCTTGCTCTTTCCCTCTTTCACTCTGCTGTGGCAGAAGATCCCTACAGATTCTTCAACTGGAATGTCACTTATGGGGACATTTTTCCACTTGGTGTTCGCCAAAGGGTATCTCTCAATCTCAATCTCAACCTTTTTCATTGCATTTTTCACACTCTTTTTTGTTGTTTTTTTACTACAATGAGTATTGATATGGATTTGGATCGTAGTGAGTAATTGGCATAGTAAAAAAGAATATGTCTTACTTTTAACAGGGAATCTTAATCAACGGACAATTCCCAGGTCCGGATATTCATTCTGTTACCAACGACAACCTCATCATCAATGTCTTCAATAGTTTGGATGAGCCTTTTCTTCTCTCCTGGTAACTCTCCATTTCTTTCTTCCCTCCCTCTGTTTACCCTTTCTTCAAACACTTCTGTTCTGTGTTTCTTTATCAAGATTAAAGAGTGTGGTCTGAGATTGTTTAAAATATATATAAAAAAAAATGTTCTTTAGATTGATGTTGTTGATTTAATGAGGACTTGTCTGGTGCTGGGTCGGTTGCACTTTTATTTAGACACTTTGGCTGTTTGTTGAGTCATCCAAGTCTTGCTGGAAAGTGGAAACACTGAAATCTGACATGTGCTGCATCGAATGTGTGGAAGCGGTTCCAGATCTAGTTTGTTTCTCTTGGAAATATAGTGATGAATGTGCACTAAAAAGAAAATAATTCCGTGTTTAAGAAATTGTTCAGTACAAGAAAAATGTTTTAAAAAATGATTATATTATTCTTTGTGAAAAGGACAAAACCATGTGATTGCGACACTGTGTTGCAATGTCTTAGTGGGAGAGTAAAGTGAGAGAGGACTTGCGTTAGGTTATTTTTTTAGTTTTAATCACTTTTTAAGTGTTTTGTTCATTTTACAAGTATTCTTAAAACTTTAACTTTTTAATGTAAACAAATTCTCTTTATAGTAATTTATAGATTTTTCAGTGCAAATAAGCATAATGTTTTCTCTCTCTCTCTCTCTCTCTCATTTGTATCCATTAAAACATATAACTTCTTTACTTCATTTTTATTTTATTTCTGGTCCAGTGGAAGTGGAGTGGAAAACCCTTACAATCACAACCCTCAAACTCATGTCAAACTTTGACTTCTCTAGAATAGGAAAAGGGGTCAGACACATCAATCATAAATAAAATATACAAATTTTATATTTTTTAAATAAATTTAAATAATAAAAGAAATTTTTTTGTAAAATAAAAATATTGTTGTGTAAATTATTGAATGTATTAATGTGATGGCGCGTTTACCTTTTGTAATTAATGGTGGACAAGCAGTACTACAATGTTCCCAAAAAAAAAGCTATTAATGTGATGGTCCTGTTTGCGTTTTCTTTTTCTGTTACTTGTTACCTACTGCAACTTTGTTTCCTAAAATCACGAGCGCGTGGTTCGGGACGCAAATCACGTTTAGTTTTTAATCCTTCACTCAACATTCTTGTTTACATTAGTTTTCAAATTAATGTAGCTTCCGAAAAGTGAAAAAAAGTAAATATTTTTTTACCACTATTTATACTTTTTTTTAAACAATAAAGGAGGTGAAATTTGAAAGAAAAAAATAAAATGAAATAGAGAATAAAGGGTGGCATTGTAATGATGACACAGGAATGGGATTCAGCAGAGAAGAAACTCATTTGAAGATGGTGTGTTTGGAACAACGTGCCCCATTGCACCAGGGAAGAATTTCACTTACATACTTCAAGTGAAGGATCAAATTGGAAGCTTTTACTACTTCCCATCTCTTGCATTTCACAAAGCTGGTGGAGGTTTTGGAGGCATTAGAATCCTTAGCAGACCAAGGATTCCAGTGCCATTTCCTGATCCTGATGGTGATTACACTGTTCTCATTGGGGACTGGTACAAGTCCAACCACACGGTAACACTTCTTTTTCTTTCTCCACTGCATCTTTTGCCTTAATTTACCATTTACAAAATAATTTATTATATTTTAATATTCGTGATATAATTAATTAGTTGATTACTCTTTTTTAAATATTTTTATTTCTCAATTTTTTGCTTTTTCTCTTTATTTCTTCATTCTTTTAACTTTTTTGTTGCCTTGAGACAAGCAAGGAAAAAACAATTTTCCACACACTTAGCTTAGAAGCAAGGAATTATCCCAAACCTACATAAGCAAAAAACACCCATCATCCTTGTCTTTCTTACTTTTATTTTGTCTTTGTTGGAGTGAATGGCAAGGAAATTTTCAATTATTATTGCTATAAAGTTAAAGAAGTCTTTAATATTTTTAAATATGATATTCATTAAAATTAAGATCTTTAGTTTTTTATATTTATTTAAAAGGTTAATTTAGTTCAAAAAAATATTTTTATTATTTATGATAACATCTGAGTTTAAAAAATATTTTATGATAAAAGCTTGAATAAGTTTATATTAACTTTAAAGTATATGAGACAGAACTTGTGAAGAGTCATAAATAGCTGACATGCATGACTGCACTGACTTGGTTGGGTGGCAACTCCTATCTCTCCCATGCATTGCGTGTGAATAAATATTCATTGATTCATTCATCAAATTTTGGAAATAGCAAAGTTGACATTATATTTTTTGGTTTGTGTGCTAAGAGATAACCTTCTTCATTCGGTGGTGACTGCAACATCTATAGGAAAATTGACAAGTGTTCATATTGTAGAACCCAATAATTTAAAAGTGGTTGGAGAAATTGAATCGAATTAATCCTATTCTAAATATTGCATTATTATTTTTTGAATTATTATTAATAAATATTTTATTTAAAATATATTTTTAATTTTATAAATAATAGTTTAGTTCAATTTAATTCAAACATATGAATTAATCGATATGTAATTAGTTCTCAAGTAAAATTATCTGTGGTTTAGAATTGTAAAGTAGCCTTTTAAGCTGGACTTTCATTTGTCTTCTCATTAGATCTGGATTAGAAGTGGGTTACTGTTAAAAAAGTGGATTTTGACTCACAAAATAAGTATTTAAATGAGATTTGTATTCATTTCGATACTTTGTTTTATTTATATTTCTGAATGAGGTAAGATCTTCAACAATTACTCGTATCATTTTTATTCGAAAGAGAGAAAAAAAAGAATTAAACGATGTTTTGGATTATTTGCAGACTCTGAGAGCCCATCTTGATAACGGTAAGAAGCTTCCTTTCCCCGATGGAATCCTTATCAATGGTCGTGGACCTAATGGAGCGTCTTTCAACGTTGAACAAGGTACGCTAATAAACCCTTGATACTTGAACAAAATCTAAGGATAATTACGGTCAATTATATAATATTATTGTGTTTATGATGTCCTGAACAGGAAAAACTTACAGGCTGAGAATATCAAATGTGGGGCTGGAACATTCCCTTAACTTTCGCATTCAGAACCACAAAATGAAGCTGGTGGAAGTGGAAGGAACACACACCGTACAAACGACGTACTCTTCTCTTGACGTTCACGTAGGACAATCTTATTCAGTGTTGGTAACTGCGGATCAACCTGCTCGGGACTATTACATTGTGGTTTCCACACGATTCTCCTACAAGGTTCTCACCACCACTGGAGTTCTTCGCTATAGCAACTCTGCAGGCCCAGTATCAGGCCCACCCCCTGGTGGACCTACAATCCAGATTGATTGGTCCTTGAATCAGGCCCGCTCAATTAGGTATTTTCTTGCACAAACGTTTATTTCATAATATTTTAAAAGGATACGAATGATAAAAAATCATAAAATATTTACTAAAGGTTAAAATTTTACTTATTAATTATCAAAATTAATACAATTTTAAGAAATTATTAAAATAGTTAAATCATGTGAACTGATATCATTTTATTATGAACAAAAAATTATTAAATGATATTCTAATCAAATTTGAACTGAAGTTTTACTTCCATTATGGGATTTTTTTTTTTTGCATTTTACGAAAATGGGGTCCGTTAAAAAAAATTACAAATTTAGGCAAGTCGTGTCAATTTGACACGACTTCATATGCACAAATCATCCGAATTAGATACGACTCTGTCATGTCATACTGAAGTCGTGCCAACTTGACACGACTTCAGTATGACATGATAGAAGTCGTGCACGACTTCAGTATGACAGGACAGAAGTCGTGTCTAATTGGGACAATTTGTGCATATGAAGTCGTGCTGAATTGGCACGACTTGCCTAAATTTGTAATTTTTTTTAAACGGACCACATTTTAGGAAAAAGCAAACAAAATAACTCCATCATGATCAAAAACCCTCCTTTACGGGACTTAATATTTTGATAATTTTTAAAAATTTTACCTATTTGGTAAATTACATTATGAATATTTAAGTTGGTAGTATAGTTATTTGAGTAGTGTTAATAATAACTTTTTGAAATATACTTGGATGAAATATTCAGGACTAACCTTACGGCAAGTGGACCAAGACCGAACCCGCAAGGATCGTACCATTACGGTCTGATAAACACGAGCAGAACCATCGTACTAGCGAGTTCCGCTGGTCAAGTACATGGGAAGCAAAGATACGCAATGAACAGCGTGTCTTATGTTGCCCCCGACACCCCTCTTAAGCTCGCAGATTACTTCAAAATCTCGGGTGTTTTCCGCCCGGGAAGCATATCTGACAGACCCAGTGGTGGTGGCATCTACCTTGACACCTCCGTTTTACAAACTGACTACAGAACTTTCGTGGAGATTGTCTTCCAAAACAACGAGAACATCGTTCAAAGCTATCATCTCGATGGCTACTCTTTCTTTGTCGTTGGGTAAGCTCTTACAACTTTGCATATATACTGAAATTCAGCCACAGTATATGTTTCACTGATTAATATAATCTAAAATATGTAAAACTATTTATATGCAGTATGGACGGGGGACTGTGGACAGCTGCTAGCAGGAACCAGTACAATCTCCACGATGCAGTTTCACGTTGCACCACACAGGTCAGGATCAGCCATGTGTTGTTTTGTGTGGTCTAATCTCCATTCATGTCTTTTGCTTCTGACCAGCTAACATGGTTGTTGATTTTGTTCAGGTGTATCCAATGTCATGGACTGCTATTTATGTTGCCCTTGACAATGTGGGAATGTGGAACTTGAGGTCTGAGTTTTGGGCACGACAATACCTTGGGCAACAGCTTTATATGCGCGTTTATACAACATCAACCTCAATCAGAGACGAGTTCCCTGTTCCAAAGAATGCAATTCTTTGTGGTAGGGCAAGTGGCAGACACACGCGACCACTCTGAAGGGTCCACGCTAGTAGAAGAACCATTCTAGCTTTAGTTATCTAATAATTTTATCTTATCCTTCACTGTTTTCGTTTATTTATGCTATGGTCGATGAATATGTATGATTTTACCCCTTAATTGGCCCCAGCTCGAGGTCATGTTAATTCTTTTTTCCAGAGAGATAGAGAGAGAAGTATGTTATATTCCCATAGTAATATCTTCAATTTTACTTTAATTGTACCATTCATTTCATTTTTGTGTGCCATTCTAGATCCTTTTAATTTCAATTGCTACTATGCATACACAACTTTAACATTCATTAACAAATTAAGGTCAGTATTTAACTATGATTTAAAAAGTTTTATTATTATTAAAAAAACTATGGTATTTAATTAAGATTTTAAACAACAACAAAAATCTTTCCATGTTCAATAAAGACTTTTCTAAATTTATTCAATTTTATTTCTATCTTAACAGCGAGAGAATAATATTTTTTTCTTTTGCAATTTTAAATATTTTTCTACACCAAGATAAATGTTTTTTTTTACTATAATTCCTGAGTTGCTGTGTTTCACATTTAACTCATCAAACATTATTATTATTATTATTATTATTATTATTATTATTATTATTATTATTATTAATTTTTATGATACTGATATAATTACTTTTCAACAACGTGGTATAGAATCATTTATAGTCGGAAAATTTAATATGCAATTATTGGAAATTAAACAGGAAAGACTATTGGAAATCATAGTAAAGCTAACTATGACTAAGACTAAGGAGTAGTATTACTAAAATTAGGATTTACTAAATTTCTTATTTTTTATATATTATTTCTTATTTTTTATATATGTGAGATTTATAGATTATTGAGCCTATTGGGTTATCTAACAAAATTCCTATATATATTTTTTGAAGATAAAGATTGAAAGCTATATAAAGACCAAGTCAAAACTCAATCTGCAAAATGATAATTTGGAAATTTAAAACAATTTCTCTTTGCAGAACAAAAGATACTGGACTCTGTTGTTGTCCAAATCATTATATAAACCATCTTCATTCTTAGCTCCATTCCAAGTTCATATCAAACTCTTGGGCGTATTTGGATAAAGTACTTCAAGATAAAATTAAGGAAAATATAAAACTTAAAATTAAAAATAAATAAGTAATTAATTTAATTTAAATAAAGTATATATAAAATTAAACGATTTAATAGAAATCCAAAAAAATGTAATTATTTTATATAAATAAAGTATTTGAAAATCTAAAAAATTGTTTGATATATACATTTTTTAGTTTAATTTTTTTTTTTCAAATTATCAGATTTTCAAATATATTATTTAAATCACTTGATAATTTACAAGGGATAACGACTTTTATTTTTTTCACTATTTTTTTTTGTCATGAATAATTTTTTTATTATACTTTTGGTATCAAAAAAATTATCTAAATCACTTTATTTTCTGCAGAGTAGACCAGCGTCTAATCGTTATATAGCCCGTCATCAAAATGGGCAGGTAAGGGTGGAGATTTCAGTTCAATAACCTACCTAACTTCATCTTGCATAAGTCACAATTCACATGAAAATTATCTACTAACTAACTCATTTAATAAATAAATTTTAAATTTTTATTTATAGTATTAATATATTGATAATACTATTAATATTTTAAATTTTATTATTGGTTTCTTTTATTTTTCTTACACTACATTCCATGTCAAAAAGTTTTTTTCATTTATTTATTTCTTCTTCTCTTGTGTGTTATTATTCACCACTACCACTACAACTATTTGCTCAACCATACCTTTAAAAGTTACTTATAATAAGAACTTTGTAACATTTGTAGCCACATCTCAATGAAGTATTTTTTATTTGTCATCCTTAAAGGAAATTTTGAAAAAATCAAAGCTATAATTATCTAATAAATAATTTAATTAAATAAAACATGAATTCTTTTTTTAGACAGCATAACCATCTCGCAATCATAGAAAAAATAATCAGCCAAAGTTTGTGTCCAAATAGTTCTGAAAAATTATTTACAAAAGCAAAAATTTATGAAAAAAAAAACAAGAACAATATTGTTTTCCTTTTAATGTTAAATTTTATATCCAAATTTGAAACACCACCTGAACGAACTTAACTTGATTTTTTATATGTAATTATTATGCATTGTGCAATACAAACATGTCATTGTACTATGTCCAAATACATTGTATCAACGTAGAATACCAATTTATTCATCTCTTACTTTTCTTCCATCGATATTATTGTGAAAGAAATTATTAGGTTGTTTCAGAGAAGCTTTTCAACGAAAGCACACCAAGGTTGAGTAAATTTTTCTCTTCTAACCTAAATATTAATTATATTTGTCGATTCTGAGCTTAATTTTGTGTCTCAACTCAGCCATTGAAGACCAGATGGCGAGTGCATCACAGTTCGACCCAGCGCTTGCGATTTCTCACAAATTCCCTGACGTAATATTCAAATCCCTAAAATTTTTTTACATCGAACTGAATTCTGAATTTCTGAATTTCTGTTATCTTTGCAGACTGCATACTCTTATACCGAAAGGTGAGGCGTTTTGTAATTCAATCTTTCAATACAAATTGTTATTCAAATGCGCATAATCTCGCGCAATTTAGGTTGACGTAGAAAGAGAATGTGTGAGTGAACATGCTCTGATACTTGTTGAACAGGGATGCAGCACTTTATGCCTTAGGCGTAGGGGTGTGTTTGTCAGATGCTGTTGATGCTGATGAGCTTAAATATGTTTACCATGAAAATGGTCAGGAATTTATCAAGGTATAATTTGTTTTAAAACTGTTATTAGATAATGTTTAGTTTAACCTATTTTTTTCCCAGTGAGTGTGCCTTTGTTGACCACACATAGTGAGCTTGTGGGAGTAGAGTTTAGTTTGTTTCTCGAATAATGCATCCTTAAGAAAGGGCGGCTGGGTGGAGGGTTAGTTCTATGATTGGCTTAAGGATTAAAACTCTTTGGAATCTCAATGACAAGTTAAAGACCTTAACTCTAGTAGTTCCCAAAATAAAGAAATAATGACGATTAACTTATTTCTTCACCATTGACATCTGAAAAAATATTGCTAAGAATTCACTTTGGTGTTTGCCAAAAGACGGTTGGAAGTTTATTAGGGTATTGTTATTTTTTTGGCGCTCTTGGTAATGATCAATGTAACAACTTATTTTGACCCAAACCAACACTCAGATCTTTGATTCATTTATGTTTAGGCAGTCTCTGGTGAATTATAGTTGTAAAATACTTCCTATTTATGCATCATTTTCTGCTTTATAGGTATTGCCTACGTTTGCCACTCTGCTTATTGGTAATTCCGGGGCGAGTAGTTTTAATCTCCCTGGCTTGGAGTGAGTTCTGCTTACTACTTCCAATATGTCTCTGCTTGTACTTCATGTACTGTTCAATATAATTCCCTTAGTATTTGTTGTATTGTTGAATGTATAATTTCTTCAATTTTTTAGCCTCCATATTATTTACGTTGATATTCCTTGTTTCTCTCTTTTGATATTTAACAAAAAGTGAAACATCATGTATGCTAGATTTGATCCCCGGCTTCTGCTTCATGGACAGCAATACATAGAATTGTACAAACCGTTTCCTTCCAGCTGTCATGTAAGGTTTTTTCATTAGAAATTGACAATCTGGACATTTAGATTGAATGGTCCAACTTATGATAATTGTTCCAATTTTAGCTCAATATACCAACACATCAGATGTATTTGCTGGAAAATCAAACTAATGGTAGACGTGAATGAAATTTTACTCGATCAATTATTTGAGCACTGAGAAATCCATCTTCAGAATTAAGGGACACTGAATTTCAAGCATCTGACAGTGACATCATTTTTATCCATATGTGAAATAGCTATGTTAGCTTGGTGACGTCTCCTTCCAATATAACTTACAGTAAGAAAAGTTATAGAAAAACACATTTACTTGATAAGAATGGCCTTTCGATTTTGGTTTAATTTAATTGGAGAAAAAAAGAACATATGCGAATTACAGTTGAAGAATGTGTTCTATACACATCTGATATCTAAGTTGTGTTGGATTACTTTTAACATAAACACCCCTCTAATTTCTCCCCATCTCCCACAGGACCTCTAAAATTATGATACTAAAAATAGTTGTTTGTGATTTTCATCAGCATGCTAAGGTTAACTTTCTATTATTATGATTTTCTCTATTATTCTTTGTGGATAGACTCATGATATATTATTCTTGTTACAGATACACAATAAAATCAGTCTTGCGGGATTACATGATAAAGGTTGAATATGAAAAACTGTTTATACTTAGTGATCTGTTGTGTTTGTGTGTGTGTTTATTCTGCAGTTTCACTTTGACATCCTTGGAAAATGTATATCTTTATGCACGTGTTTTAATTTCCCCCCCCTTAAAGATTGGATGTCTTTAATTTCAGGTAAAGCAGCAATTTTGGAGATTGAAACAAAAAGCTATGAGAAAGATTCTGGTGATTTATTATGCATGAACAGGTAATCCTGAAAACATTCTTTATAATGCTTTGTTGTCATCACACTCAACTATCTAGTTTCTTGCAGGACAACTGTCTTTCTACGTGGTGCTGGTGGCTTCTCAAAGTCATCTGAGCCATTTTCTTATACAAACTACCCTTTGAATCAGACTTCAGCTGTGAAAATTCCTGAAAGTAAACCATTTTCAGTGTTTGAGGATTGTACCCAGCCATCTCAGGCATGTTATAACTATGCAATATAGTTTGGAACAGATTGGATTTTTCATTACTCACCCTGCATCCCTTTTTTGGCCCTTCCGTCATTTACTTGTGTGTGCTGCTGTTATTTTCTGTGACATATTTGGAAAGCTACTCTGAAATGAGTTCTTAATACCATGCATAAATAGGAGCACCCTCTTCCTCAAAAGGGGATTCCATTTAATAAAGAATAAGGCAATCCTAATAACCCTCGCAGAAAACCAACCTGCCGCAGAGTAGCTCCAGAATCACCACCTCCTATTTCCACAACTTGATCAACCACAGATTTTTGTCCCTCGGATATTGGAATACACAGCATGTAGTAGTTAGCAGTGGGCCAGTAGTCAGAAAAGCTCAACCACTCAAGCTATAAGAACAGAGCACCCTGACACAAAGGAGGACAGTGGAGAAGTTCTGTGGATTGAATTGGAAGACAGTAATAATGTCCCTCAGACTCGGTGGCTTACAGTGATGGTTTGACAGATAGTCTTCCAGCAGCTGAGGTGTGATGTGAAGAAAACCTGGGTAGTCATTGGTTTTCTGTGATCAGGTTGTTTAGGAGTGTGGTGGCTGTCTGGGTATGGTGTGGTAGTGCACTGGAGGTTGGGGTAACTTGGGCAGAGAGTTGGTCTTTGCATGCTGGTGATGAATAGTATCAGTGATCTGGGGTTCTGTGGCTTACTGGTGTTAGGACTTTGACATTAGAGGTGTCATATTTCATGATTTCATCAGAGAAGGACTAGAGAGAAAAGAACTCGGTAGCTTTTCTCCAAGCTACTTTTTATATTTATTCATTAAAAGCCAGCTTACATTTTAGAGCTTTTACTAAAAGAATGTTTGACCTAACTCCTTTAAGAAGAGAAGCCCAAAATACAATGTAAGAATAAGGACAGGACATGGGAAGTGTATGTGTTAGAAGGAATAAAAAGAATTAGGATGGTTAAGGGGGTCTGATGTTCAATCGATAATACACTTTTAGTTGGTTGGGGGGTGGGGGTGGGGGTAAATAGGACTCAAGTATAAAGTTGAATGCACAGCAATTTTAAGTGAAGCAAGTGCAAGTAGTGAAGGGGCCACCCTTGTGAGGTAGATAGAGTTCTCCCTGTTCACATGATTATCTAGTCGCATCACTCATTTCTTATCCTATCGTCCATTCTTGTCTATCTACCGTCTACTCTTCACTATTCTAGAACTCTGTTGAGATTCTTGAATCCATGGAACCTGAACACATCTTTGAAAACTTTTGCTATGACTCCTTAGAAATTCTACACAGATTCTGAACGTTTTTCACTTTGGCAGGCATTGCTCTATAGGCTATCTGGTGACTATAATGCTCTGCATTCAGATCCCATCATCGCAAAGGTTGCCGGGTTAGTACTCTATCCTGTATTCTGAATTCTGGCAGGTTGTTAAATACTTAATTTCTGAGTACATTGCTTGCTTCCCTTTCCCCCTTCCCCCAGTTGAAGTTGGGGTGTGTGCTTGGGTGAATGAGGATTTTCCTTGTCAGCCATGGAGCTTTCATTGACTGGTCATATGAATTAAATGCATGGAGTTCTTGAAATAGTGGTTGGGTAGCATTTTAAGAGATGTAATTCCATCACTTTGTGGTCATTTTCCTCCATACGGACTGCATTCAATTGTTCGGCTAATCTAATTCTTATTTTTAACTTATTGCCAAAGATTCTCGCAGCCAATATTGCATGGGCTTTGCACATTAGGATTTGCAGTTAGGGCAATCATAAAATGCATATGCAGAGGAGACCAAGATTTGATAAAAAGCATAGCGGGCAGATTTCTTCTACATGTCTACCCTGGGGAAACTCTGGTTACTGAGATGTGGCTTGAAGGCTTAAGGTTGAATCACTGTCTGCTTTATTCATAACATAATTCTCTTGCATTATCCACTCACAACAATTAAAAATCTTTGGGGAATTGCGATAGTGATTGAAAATTCAAATGTGCAGGGTAATTTATCGGACTAAGGCGAAAGAGCGAAAGCGAACAGTCCTTTCTGGCTACGTAGATCTGCGTGGTTTAACTTCGTCACTGTGAAAGAATTCGATGTGTTCAATAATATTATATGTGTAGCTTCATAATACTGGCAGAGGGTTTGCCATTAAGTATGTGTTCAATAAACCAATAACGCCAAAATGCACTGGAGTTAATTTTAGAATGTAATGATAATTGTTTAACCGATAATTAAAATTTAAAAATGGGTATTTATGCAGAATAGTTAGGTGTTTTTTGCATGAACTTAAGATATTGGAGAAAAAAAGTAAGATAAATGAATTTAATTTTTCTTAATAGTTTAAAATTAAATATTGTACTTTAATCTTAATAGAATATTATTTAGTTAAAAATATGGTTAAATATTTTTTTGTCCTTGTACCTTTAGGTGGTGAAATTGATTTTTGTCTCTAAGTTTTAGACTTTCCGGATATTGTTGGAAACTGTTAAAATGAGTTTTAACTAAATATTAATGTTATTATTAATATGGATATTATAATATTATAATATAGTTTATATTAAAAATTTGTTTGTTATATAAAAACTAAAAAAATACTTATAATTATCAATTTTAATAGTTCTTTTACTAAGATTATGAAGTCTAAAGTTTGAATTAAGAATTGAAAATCAATTTTGTGTACATGGAAAAAATATATTTAACTTTTAAAAATATTATATGTAAAAGTTAATTTTATTTTATAAAAAAGTTTTTTTTTTATATTTTTTAAAGTTCTTTTATTCTGATGATGCTTAATCCTTATCAATGTTATGACTAAATAAAACAGCTCAAAGTAGTCTTAAAAATGGATTTGATAAAAGAACTTTACTTTATTTTCTTATTCACCAATCATGACAAGGAAACAAAGTGTACTCTTGAATTTTTTTTACCTTATTGTTATTCATATAGAATTTTAATTTATATGGAGTGCCACTTCAGTCATGGAGCCGTAGAATGCAATGGTCATAATTTCTTTGCTCACTTAGACAAATTTATGGATTTGTAAGTTGTGGACTCAACCTAAAGTTGGAAAAATGGACGGTCTGAATATTTTAAAAGGCAATTACTTCTTGCACTAACAAAATTTGAATCTCCATCGGATCTATATGTAAAATGACAAAAAATTTCTTAAATGAAAGAGTTAATGAGGATAAAATTACTTTTAAAATCCCTTTTATGGAACAAAGTTCCAGATTTAGATTTTTGGAACACTTTTCTAAATTTTGAAAATCCTTTTCCAGAATAAATTTTCAAATTTTGTTTTGTGGGCTTTTTTTCTGATACATATTTTTTGCATTCCAAATTTACTTTTTCAAAATAAGATTTTTGATTTTTTGAATACTATTAATTTATTTTCCTGGAATATACTTTTTGAATTCCGAATTTTCAATAATCAAACGGTAATTTTAGAAATTTTGAAAGTAAATTAATAGTAAATAATAGTAATAATCGTTGAGTAAAGGACTTTTTATGTTTCAAAGTTAAAGTTAATGGCAATATCATTAACTTTTACCATTAAAGGCGATTAGAAGAATATTTAAAATTAATATTAAAAAGTTATATTAAAAACAAATTGTAGGTGAAATTGATTGAATATAGAACAGTTCGTAACTGGAACTTCGTTGTATTATTGCGTCTGCCACATCTCACTTCATTCGTGTCATTGTCCTAACAATCAGTAGTAGTCTAAGATTTAGCCTGTTCAAAGGAATAATGACTTTTTAGTATTTATTTACAACTTTTTATCAGTCTATATTACTTTTCATATAATTATGCATGATGGTCAAGTTCAAAATATATTTGGTAAGCATATGGTTACTTAAAAAATCAAGGCAATTTATTAAAATTGGATTATTCAAATATAACATAACAAGTTATATTTATAGTTCCTGTTTCTTATAATAATTTTTTCATTTAATAAAGTAACATCATTTATATTCGTATCAAACCTTGACCAAGATGATATATCCTCTACGCATTGGAGGACCCAGATTAGGCTCAGTTTTGTGTGTGGGCATATACATTTCAGCTTATTTGCAGAGTTTGAAGCTGAGGTTAGGAGCTGTATATATTTCCCTCGGTTATCAACACAATGGATCACCAAAACCGCTAGTCCAAGAAACAAAATAGGCACAAAAGGATCACTCAAAACTAGGGATAAGACAATTAATTAAACATGTTTTGGTTGATCATTTCCAACTTGACTGAGGACCTTGTACATGTACTTGTCGTTTTCTTTTTCACTTCGGACTTTGTAATTTAGAAGAATATAAAGTTTATGAGTTACTCTAGGATCAAGTACAGGTAAAGAATAATTTTTTTTTATTGAAAATCATATAAAAATCCACAAAAAAATCATAGAAGTAAACATTTGTCCACATTTCAATAAAAAGTTATCTCTTAATATTAGTAGACTAAGGGCATCAAGTAGCATTTGTCTTTACTTTTTATATGGGCATTATACACATACAACGCACAACTTTTTTAAAACATTTATTATAAAATCAATAACAGGGAGTAACAGCACTGCTGTAATATTAACCTTAATTCCTTAAGAATCAATATATAGGAAACAAATATTTTAACGGACTTCGGTGAACCTAATGCCAATTAAATAATTGAAAAATCCATTGGGGCGTAGCATTAGTAACTTACAATACAACACCCACTGACTATTTCCTTGACAATCTCGTGTTCAAGGTATTTTCTTGGTAGAAGTGAAAAACAGATAGATAAAATGATTTAAAGGTATCATCTGTAAGAAATAATCCATTGTAAATGATCTATCTAACCTGTGACCGAGTGGGTTCTATTCAATCCAGTGCACTTCTAACATTTTAGCCATAAAACTGTACCGGTCAGCAGCTTCATCAATCTGGCAAATATATATCAAACTTGAGACGTGATATAACAAAATTAAGAGAAGGGAAAAACAACCTGGATCATCGTTACCATTTTCTGTGTTGGACGTCCAGCCCCATGTCCAGACTTGCAGTCAATGCGACCAATTATAGGGTTTGTCTGGGGACTTTCTTCCAAGCTCGTACAGAGGACATGCTGCATGGTCTGAAAAGTATTGAAAACGTGTTTGTGTTAAAAGGGAAAGGAAAAAAAAAATGCTGCCGGACTATCAACTGAGTTTCTCGTCCATTCAGTAGTGAAGAAAACATATATGCATCAACAATTTCAAAATTAATTGTTATTTTATTTGAACAAATTTCTCCATGAACACAAGAAAAAAAAAGTTTTATCATAAACTAAAATCAACTTACATATAAACTTTTTTTATAGAAGTAATGTCATCAATTTCTCTGAAAAATAATTTATAATTAATGCATAACCCAATTTTAGCTAACGTTGAAATTTATTTTATATTTTCTTCTCCTAGAATGTTTGGAGAGAACATTGTCTTGACCAATCTTCTAACCACTTATGTTGTAGTTTGCAACGCAATTTAATAAATAGAGGTTAACTTGTGTATACAATCTGAACGTATATTCATAAGAAGCAGACCAACCGCTAATAGCTTCAATGTGTGCAGTGGCACAACTCGATCATCATGATCAGCTGTCAACAGCATGGTTGATGGATACTGAATAGACTGATCAGTATGTTCCCACGGTCTCCGGACATTATGTAGTGGAGAGTATCTAGAACAGTGGATAATAGAAACATCAATTTTCAATACACAGGTTACATATCCAAACAGTAGGAAATCACAGGAGTTCATTAAGCAACCTAGTTTACCACGTCTCTTTTTATTCAATCCCATTTTGTATAAAATACTATTTAGTATTTACTTTCTCTTCAAGAGTCTTATATAAAATACTATGTAGTATTTACCTTCTCTTCAAGATCCTTATAAAAAAATACAAGAAAAAATTGAAAATACTGAACTTCAACAAACCAGGAAGAAACTATGTATATTCATGCTGCTAGAAATGTTGGAGTTAAAAACACACCAACAAAGAAAATAGCAATTCCCCAACAAAACTCTTAATAATTAGAGAACTGGGGCAAAATGCACAGCTTTATGCGCTGTACCTAACAAGATAGTTTCAACTTCAGGACCAGAGCATAATATGCTTTATATGCAGCATACCAAGTATATCTTCATTTTTTTTTTATATTTATAGAGTTTCTTATTGTTTCCTGTTATATTCATCAATGATAATCTATCAAATGACAAAGGCACAAGGAAACAACGTCATCCTATATGAAAGCATACCATAGATCTAAATCTAATGCCACTATCTCTGCAGTAAATCATAACTTGCTTATCAAAACAGGAGGTGCATGTGATGTGCACTAAGTGTAGTTTATGAATTCTAAGGAAGAAAAGATGGATAAACTGGATTTGAAATTATGTAATAAAAAATGAATTTGAAATTACAGAACAGGTAGTAATAGTAATGATGCTAGTCCAACAAAGGGATTGTCAATGAGAAATGTGGTACGGCCAGGTAGAGTGTTTAGCTATTGCTCTGTTCATTGTGCACCTAAATTATGATAAACTTATCCATGCCCATCAAATAAGTATCTATGAAATGCCAAATTTGAACCTATCATTAGCCCTATTAAATTCTCTAAACATAACCCCAACAACGCCACACTTCCACCACCATCTCCATCAGTGCACTTTATCATGAGATGCATGTAGTTGTGATAAATTTTCCACAAATATAAACAAACCAAATTTTTTTGATTTCATGTTACTTTTTTTCATACATCGCTGATATGTTAAGATAGGATAAACCTTACTTTATTAGCCAATGAAACTCTTCCTCCTTGTCTGAACAACCATAATCTGAGGTCCAAGCATGACCTGAATAACAATTCTAAATCAATATGTGAAACTTAAATAAAAAAAAATTAGTAGAAATGACAGATTTAAAGAAACCTATGGTAAATTTGTGGAACCGTAGCATGTCCATAACACCAACATGACCCAAAGCGCAACCAAATAAATCAGGTCTCTGTACAGAGAAATAAGAATCTAATAAACAGAGAGACGTTGAATATAGATGAAAAAATGGGAAGACAGGGGAATTGAACTGGACCTGATTTATACAAGCACCAACAAGAAGTCCACCATTGCTTCCACCTTCAATGCATAACTTTTTGGGTTGAGTATAACCCGTAGATACAAGGTATTCAGCAGCAGAAATAAAGTCATCAAAGCAATTCTGCTTTTTTGCAAGAGAGCCTGCTTTATGCCATTCCTCCCCATATTCTCCGCCACCACGAATATTTGCTATGCAGAAAACAACACCTAAATGTCTTGTCATTACAACACGACTGACACTGAAATATGGTGTAATGCTGATGTTAAAACCACCATATCCATATAATAAACATGGGTGTGAACCATCCAAAACAATATCCCTTTTGGCGACAATGAACACTGGGATCTTGGTAGCATCTTTACCACTCACGAAATCCTGAAATGAGGCAATTACATCAAAGAATAGAACAATCAAGTTGAGCAACAAAAATACCACTCATTCAGAATAACGTGATTTCAAAACTGTCAATTTAATAGTGAACCTAAAAATTAGATAAAACAGTATCTTTAGAAAATACATTTTTCTTACCTGTTTAACTTGAAATTCAGATCGATCAAACCCGGGGACAACAATTTCACGAAATATCTTCATATCAGGAATCTCTGTTCCCAAGTTGCACTGGTAGATGATACCAGGAGTTAAAAAGCTTGTAAAGCCAATGAAAACCACACTATCTTCACGCCGCCCAGAAACTTCAGAAACTGAGCCAATGTCAATTGGTAATTGGTGCAGCAAGGAACCTGTTCTTAAGTCTCTAACTTGCAGAAGATACTTTACATCACTCAAGTAACTCACTATCAGTTGGTTACCATTTACAGCACATGCTGACTCAAGTACATCCTTTTCTGACTCTTGGAGAACATCAGCCCACACAGTTGGTTCTTTCAAATCCACTCGGACTAATTTATATTTCGGAGCATCCTTATTAGTTAAAAATGTAAACACCGTATCATCATTGGCAATGGCTTCATACTGTGCATCAAAGTTATCTACAAGTTTGACAAATGGGAGGAGGGAATTTCCACTCCGAAAGCCTTCCAGCGCATTAGGAATTTTGGACAAGTCACAGTAGTAAAGTTTGTTAACTGGATCGCACCCTTCTGCAATATTGAGAAGAATGTACTGCACAATCAACAAAAACCAAGAGTCATGTTCGTGGTAAATTTAAAATCATGCTCATATAATTCACTGTAGCCTTGTCACTGCAATAGATGAAAACAAAATCATACTATACTATACTACATTTTATAGCTTGAAAATTTGTGAAATTAATGAATTTTCCTACAACCTTCTCTGATGCTATTGCGTGAACATAGATTCTCATTAGATATGTAAAATGTATATACTAACGAATTGCTTACCTTTTTTCTGATATTTAAGATTTGAGAAACAATAAATAAAGCTCTAGGTTCTTAAGATGAGATGCTACAAGAAAGAAAGATGTCCATTGAGCAAAAACATTTTATCATACAAATATTTCATATTTTTTATCATTGAAAATAAAAGTATTATCGCTTTAGTCCCTACAAAAAAATTGTTTGATTTTAGTTCCCAAAAAGCCATGCACTCTGGTCCTTCCTTGGTGAAGAACTAAGACCACGTCATTTTTTTTTATAAAAAGTATGGACTACAAATGAATACAATATTATAGAAACTAAAAAAAACTGTCCCAATTTCAAATACTAGTAACATATTTAAGCCAAATGGAAATGAGGTAAAGCAATATTGTAAAGATCCAGGCTTTCTAATCAATGCTAAATCAGGTAAATAGATAGTTTCTAAAAATTATAGAAGGCCGGGCATTAAACATGAAGCATCAGTAAGATTAACTTTAGTAAAATTTACCAAGGCACTAGTTGCACCTTTCTTACTTTATGGACATATAAAAATAATACAGATAATGTCATATAATTCTAAAGCAATGAAAAAAATAAAGCACCTGGCCATCATCAGTAACACTTCCTCCAAACGTATATTTCGGGTTTTCAGGATCTCTCCAGCACAAAATATCTTCTGATTGATCCGTGCCCAGAAAATGGTAATAGAGCTGATGATGAAGGTTAGCATTTGTTTCAGTCCCAGCATCTACTACGTCTCCATCTCTACAGTGTAAAAGCAGAGAATTAAATTCATGTTTTATACAGGATAAATTGAATCGATCCTACTGTCATTCATCACCACGTTTGTAGAAAAAACACTCTTGATCAAGGCAAGAAAATTCAGAACAGTTTACTCTCCATGTTTATAATTTGCCATGTTTGTAGTTGAAGAGCAATAGTTAGTAAATTAGGATAACCAGCTCCCGTTGTCTATCTTCCTTTATGCCCATCAGATTCTATCAAATTGCAACTAACATGTGACATTTTGAAACTCAAAAACCTCTGGAACTGATAGCATGGTTGGATTCACATTAGATTATCTAGAAACAAGTTTAAATATAAACTAACGTGATTTCACCTAAACATTCATAAGTTTAGTTCAACATTGAGAATTTTATTCTGCATCCAGAATTGAATCTGAGTTGAAACAACTTTAAATAAAGTTTTGCATTAGATAAAAAAATTATACTGAGTTCTACTACCAATTTGCCTTTAAAAATATAAATAAATCGCATATTTTTCAACATCAATTTTACAGAATCAAATTCATTCAAAATTAATTTTGCAAAGTGCTATCCCAATCACACACCGAGAAAAACCAAATCCTGCACTTCTAGAAAAAAGGTGAGCATACGAGATCTCTTACTTTGGTGCTGGATAGCGGCTATAAAAGAAACCTTTGTTGTCATGCGTCCAACTAATTGAGGAAAACTTTACCTGAAACGTATAATATTTACAATTAGAACCATCTGTGGTTCATTTCTAGACCTGTTTTTATTTTTAATAACGGCACAACATGATACTAACCCACATTAAAGTATCAGGCTCAACATTCCTGTCGTCAGTTCGCAGCACTTTTATAGTCGTCCAATCGCTACCGCTTGAACTGAGCGCATAAGCCAAGTATTTGCCATCCTCGCTCACTGACAGAGTGCTCAGCGACACAGTTCCGTCTTCACTGAAGCCATTGGGATCGAGCAACACCTCTGCCTCTCCCTCCAAACTCTCCTGAGAAAATTCAACGTATAATTGAATCCGAGAAAGTAAAAAAACCAAACAAAGCATTGAAAGCGTGATACATTAGCTATCAAACCTGCACATATAGGATATTTTGTGGCTGAAGCCCAGTGTTGTGGAAGTAGAAGAACTTATCCGCTCGTCTAAACGGCGCGTAGTAACGAGGATGGTCAAAAAGCTTCGTTATCGTTTCCCTAAGCTTCCCTCTCGTTTCGCATTCTTGAAGAACCGAATCCGTCAGTTTAACCTGTTTCTGTACGAACTCTTTGACTTCTTCCGCATCAGGATCTTCGAGCCTTAAACCGAAACAAATAAATAAGAAGACACTAAATGCATATAAAGAAGACATTTCGACGAGATTTGTCTCTAGAATTTCCAGAGCGGAGTTTAATAACGTTTTGGAATTAATTGGAAGTATATAGAAAAATTAATCCGAATTGAGCAACAATAACGATTGAATTTGGTTTGAGTACCATCGGTAAGGATCTGAAATTTTGACGCCATGGTAATCTTCGACAACTGTGTCGTCTCTGCGAGCAGGAGGATACTGCAGAGAGATATTTAGGGCAGAAAGTGAAGTCATGGTATTGCGATGACCCTGAGGACAGAGGAAGAGAACTGAAATGGCAATCGTCAAAGTAGTGTGGAAGCGACTCGGGGTTAAATACTCCGAGATTTGGCAGGATTACTTGCTCATTCTTCGGGAATAACTAATATTCGCCCTTGTATCCATCGTTGTATGTTGAAGCAAATGATGCATAGCAGAGGAGAGTAATAGTAAAAAAAATTATAATGCTGTTAATTACGTATTCATAATATTCAACAAAAATGAATAAGAAAATCAAAGTTATTTCCCCCATCAAAAATTAAAGATTGTGTTAAGATATTTTCTAGGGCAGCAAAGTTATTTCTGTGTTTAGATTGGGAAGTGAATTTGAGAAAGTGAATATAAAATAATTTGAGAGAAAAATGAGATTGTTTGAATTAAGATATGTTAGAGTAGATCTCTCAGAAAAGTTTATTGAAATTTGGAATTAATGTGATATTGTGAAAGATTTTTAAAAAAATTTAAAATGTATAAAATATAAGTTTACAAATTTGATAAATAATAAAATTTTAAAAAATTATAAATAATTTAATATAAAAGAATTTAGAAATATATATTAAAATTAAAATAAAATAAATAATATTAAATTTAATAAAAATACGTATTAATAATTAAAAATAATCTTTTATTTATTATTTATTTTATTATAATATACAAATTAATATTAATAATTAATAAAGAAATTATAAATGTAATATATATATTAAAATATAATTTACATATATAATTTATTATTTTTTAAAACAAAAATAATATAAATTTATCTTTTCTCTACAAATCTCTTGACGAGGAAGAGAAAGTTTTAGGCTTTGTTTGGATTAGGAAAAAGAAAATTTTAGCTTTTGTTTAGATTAGGAAATGAAAAGGAAAGAGTGGATTTCACATGATTTGAAGGGAAGGGAAGGAAACTATAAAATTTGAAGGGAAGGGAAGGAAACTATAAAGAAAGTTTTATGTGGAATTTTTTTTTGATTTATGTGTCATTTTGTTTTTATTAGATGGATTTTTTCACTCTTCACTATAAATTTTTTTCCTTTTTTTTCAACTCGCACCTTAAACCAAAAAATTGCCTCATTTTTTGTGTTCTCAATATTTTATTTTTTTGTTTTTTTATTTTAACTTTCTGTCGGGCGTTGACCAAAGTCAACACTTGGTGGGACCCATCAGGGGCACAATGAGATGAGAAGGGAGACGGCCAGGCCTCGGGCGTTGACTAGGTTCGGACCAAGAAGTGCCTACAATTGGGTAGGGCCACCCCCGATACCCATAGGTAGGAGTGACCGTGGAGGGGGAGACACAGTAGGAGGCGGTACGGTAGGGGCATAGAGGTCTCGGGCCTCGGTACCTCAGAAGAGTAACAATAGAAGAGAAATGTGGCTCCAAAGCCATACTCCCAGTACCAATAGGGAGAGACCCGACTCGCGAAGTACCTATGCATGAGGCGTGGGGACGTGGCAGCACGCGCCACCTTTAGAGAACCACTGGGACAGATACGACCCGGGAGAGGGTCACGTCCCAGGGAGTAATATGCATGCATGGTACGTGAGAAGGGCATAGATACTCCCAAGGCGAGTGACTAGAAGCTGTGGCGCATGAGTTGGCACCCAAGTAGTCACCCCCCGTGTCAGATGCACTTCGAGAAGGGAGACTTACACACTGGGATTTCCTTAAGTTGGGTTACAGCGTCGTAAGGCCTCCCACCACATAATTGTGCTTAAGTTAGAAAGAGACACGTGGCAGAAGCACTGACGAGGTATAAAAGCTCTCGTTGTTAGGAGTTTAAGGTACGTTCTATTCATTTGATGCTTACACACTGTACGCACGAGTGACTTAAGAACGAGAGAGAAATCAGTTAGAATTCAGTTACGCACCCTCAGAACATTGTAGTTGCGGTGTTCCGATACGGAGGTGCACGGTGTTTTCTACCAGTACTGACTTGAGCGTCGGAATGCAAACGGCCGCGAGGACACCCTTTGTTCTCTCTGTTTCAGGTATTCACGGCGGCGAAGGGTGAAGGTTTGGAACGAGGAAGAAGAAGTCCTTGATATGCAGATCTTAGCTACGCACAAAGAACCATCTGGTCAACCGACAGGAACACTTTCTTTGATTATCTCCCATCTTAGTAGTCCCTAAAATATATTTATACTACATATTTATATTTAATCAGCTTTTACTTTGTAAACTAAGTTATTTCTCAATCAGTAGTTAAAGACTTTTTTTTTCCTTTATTAATAAGTTGTTGCTTTTAAAAGTACTAACTCAGATTCAATTAAGTAATCAAATAAAACTGTTTTTAAAAATAACTAAATGCTGATATTTCAAAATACTTAAAGAAATCATATCTTCTAATGGGCTTTTGTTCGTACTAAGATAATCATTTAATAAGCAGTGACTTAAAATCATTTAATAGTAAGGCAGTGTTATATATATAATGATGATTTTATTTTACCAAAATTTGTGTAACGATTAAAACCTGATATTTTTATAATACTTATTTCATTTTTAGATTTAATAAACAATTAACTAAATAATCAGTAGAAATTTTTTACATTAAAATTAAGACACTGATTTAACTTGGACCGACACTCTATATCTTAATTATTTATTGGTATTAAAATTATTGATAAAATATTTTTGAATAGGATGTATAATTTATTATTTTTTTATTAAAGAGGTTTAAAACTAAACTATCCCGAATTAAAAATCGAACGCTGAAAATTAAATTTTGTTGTATTTTGAATTTCAAATTTCAAACAGCTCATTTGTATATTTCAAGGTATCATTTTCCAGTTATATTTTTTTTTTTTTAAATGTAGTACTGTTAGACCGAAAGCTCAATCGAATGATTATGCCGAAAGATCAATTACAAGGTTGTGTCGAAAGGTTGTAACAAAATATTAAGAAAAAAGATTAAATATAAAAAATAAATTAAATTAAATTAGTTATTTTAGCAAAATTTATAAAACAGATCCAAATTTACAGGTGTCTGTTTAAAAAATATTAGGTAAAAAAAAAAGACTCAATTAGCTTATAAGCCAATAAGAGAGTCTTATAAATAGATGTTCAACCCAAGAGGTAAATAAAGTGAATTTATTTGATAATTATACAAAACTGATTGTGACTTTGGCATCGAAGCGCCTTGCAGATATACACACCCAACCGTAAGAGGAGATCGAGAAGAAAAACCAAGAGACCAGTTGATCCTGCCTAGTTAAGTAAGTTTACCAGTCATCTAAACCCAATCTCAAGTCAACAAAAGAGTGAACCGAAAGCTCAACCCGAAGGAGGAGACAGAGAACTCAACCCATTTTAGAAAAGACAATTTCTTCCTTCTCCATATCAATTCTAACCTGCACCCTATATTTTTCTAAATTTCTAAAATTACCCTTATTTCGGATTTAAAAATCCAGAATAATAAATATAATTCAAAAAAAAAAAAATACATTTCGGATATAAAAATCCTAAACACACAATTAAAAATGCATTTTAGATAAAAATTTATGAAATTTAAAAATATGTTCCAGACATCTAAATTCGAAATATTTTCAGATAAAATATTTGGAAGTAATTTTTATTTGCATCCTTCTTTTTTTAAGGTTATTTTTGTCATTTTAGAAGGACATTTTTGTCATTTTCAATAATGTAAGATCCTATATTTTCCCATATCATATAATCATAATCTGTATGAAATATTAAAATAAATATATAAATATAATACAAATATATCTAAAATTTCATTATTTTAATGTTTCAAATTATCTCTCTCTTCATAAGACTTGAAACATTTACATAAAATTTAAAACAAAATTTCAAAAGAAAAAAAAAACATTTTCATCATCCATCTTCTCAACGAGAAACTTTATCACCTGTAACTTCATCTGCTCCGGTGTAAAATACACGATCATCACAGATTAAAGAAAAACAACCACAAAACAAAACAAAGGGTAAGTTAGGTATTTTTAAAACTTATAACACAAATATAACTTTAAACATCCACATAAATCCATCATTTCTCATGCATTTCACATAACCATCAAGTGTCTATCAACAATTTCAATA
>Ga0123342_1003085_pt1 | contig 27105 bp, 14 predicted proteins | sample Turbeawhitnodule_FD_89960 | JGI IMG/M metagenome (GOLD analysis project Ga0123342, IMG submission 89960) | Root nodule microbial communities of legume samples collected from Mexico - Turtle bean Mexico white nodule | ecosystem: Host-associated > Plants > Roots > Nodule | place: Mexico: Nepantla...
GTCCATGCGTAACGCTCTCGCTGGGAATCTCAGTCCCAGTTTAACTGCGTGTAACACGAAACCCCGATGACCATGCACCCGATGACTGATCGGTGCTCTATTGCTTCTCGCGTTCTCCCCCCAAGTGTTTATCTTGGAACTGATTTGTCGGTGGCCACTCGGTTACTGACCACCGATCACCGTTCTGGGTGATCTCCTCCCTGATTTCTCTGCCACCTGGTCCACGTGTCATCCTTAGTCTTGTAGTTGTAAGAAAAAACATTATTTATATTCAAGAGCGACCTGAAAGAGTAAATAGAATCTTGTTTGTCATAAGACGCAACCTTTTTTCTATTGAGCAATCTAATGATCTTTTAGATTAGTTTCTTTTTAAATCTTTTGGTTTTAGCCAGGTTTGGTTATTGTCCAAAATATACTTCGTTTAAATTAAGAGTGACTGCATACAAATAATACTCACTATTATGAGTGATTGGGTTATAAATATACTTAATGTTTTAAGCCAATAGTGATTGTTGTTCGAATAATACTTGAATTTTTAGGTAAAAATTAATGAGTTTCAAAATACTCGTGTTACTTATAGTATTAACTAGATATTGAAATTTGATCAACTGATAAGAACTAGATGTTGTATGTGTCTGCATGCAGTTCGGTATAAAACTCCAAGCATAAGTCTTTTTTTCTGTATATCTTGTTCTTTGAATATTATCACTTTGTACTAACAAAAAAATTGGGTATAGTCGAATTTTCTTGATAGATTTCACTTGAAAGACTCAACGATGATATTATAGTTAATGATTTGTCTTGCTAACCGTTCAGACTATTGCAATATGAATTAGATAAAGAATTTTTATATATAAAAAATCTTCCTTACCGATACTATTTAATAGTGAAATAATAAATTTTAAAAAAAGATAAAAATAAAACAAAAAAATGAAAACAAAAATTATGAATTTTATAAATAAATAAAATAGTTAATATTCTAATTTATTTAATATAAATTAAATTTTTAACCTTTATATATTTTAAAATAATTTTTTTAAGAGAAAACCTAGTATGATAAAATAATATATGTATTAAATATTTTTTTCAAACCATTTTTAAAACAAGAAAATGATAAATAAAGGGAATTGAGTTTCTTTTAGTTAAAATTAAATTATTTTATTTTTTGAAAATATGTACATTCCAAAATTAAGTATAGAAATCTATTTTAACTTCAAAATGTTCATTTGAATTTTAATTTTTTTCATATAAACATTTTTATATATAAAGGTTTATATAAATATAAAAATCTAGAAAAAATTTAACTAATTTGATTTTTTTTTTTAAATATTTTAGTTAATGAGTCAAACTTTTCAAAAAAAAAGAGTATAGTCGAATTTTCTTGATAGATTTCTCACTCAACAATGATATTATAGGTTAATGATTTGTCTTAATAACCACTCAAACTCCTATAATATGAACAAGGTGAAAAATTTCTTTATATAAAAAATCTTCTTTACCAATACTATTTGATTTTGAAATAATAATTTTTAAAAAAAGATAAAATAAAACAGAAAATGAAAACAAAAATTATGAATTTTATAAATACTTAAAATAGTTAATATTCTATTTTATATATTTAATATAAATTAAACTTTTAACCTTTATATATTTTTAAATAATTTTTTTTTCAAGAGAAAACCTAGTATGATAAAATAATATCTGCATTAAGTATTTTCTTCAAACCATTTTTAAAACAAGAAAATGATAAATAAAGGGAATTGAGTTTCTTTTAGGTTAAAATTATTTTATTTTATTTTTGAAAATATTTACATTCCAAAATTAAGTATACAAATCTATTTTGACTTCAAAATGTCCCCATTTTGTTTTTTCTAATGGAAATTATTTAAATTTAGATTTAAACCCATCCAGTATTACATATACCCACTGACATCTTTTTACATTAATGAAATTTGAATTTTAATAAATACTAATTTATTAAAATATGTGTTTTCAATTATAACAACTATAAAATTTTCAACCGTCAATACAACTATCAATTTGTAATCAAAATGAAATTTCAATCACTATACATGCACTTTTTTTCAACAATCAATCCAAATTTCAATTTGTAATCAAAATGAAATTTCAATTATAACACCTGATTTTATTTTGAATAGTCAATCCAAATATCAATTTAATCAAACTGAAATTTTAAATATAACACATGCTTTTTAATAGACAATCTAAAATTGAACTTGTAATCAATGTGGAAGTTCAATTATAACTCCTGTAATTGGTTTCAAGTTCCAAATCAAAGTAAATAACAATTAAATTTCAGTATACTTGCACAATTGATTTCCAAAAAAGTTAAAATGAAAAGTTAATTGAAATGATACCAACGGTAAAAGAAAATGTCATATCAAACTAGAATAGAAGTTGTTGTTTATGATTTTAATTGACTAAAAGTAATAGAAATGTAAGGGGACATAAATATAAGATGACCTAAGAACGAAATACTGGAATTTTGGTAAAGAGTGTTGCTGCAAAGATGATAGAGTAATGTAAACTAGAAAAAACCTTTGAAAATCATGAGAATAAATAAAATAAATTGAGTATTAATATGCGATTAATGAATATAATAATACTAAAAAAAATACCGAACTGGAAGTATTAAATTTTGAATTAGTCAATTAAATTGATATACATGTTAGTTAATTTTACTTACAAAATGATGAACTTAAGGTAGGGGTTGATCATCAAAGTCCTGAGCATAGTGAGAGTGAATTTGACGTGTTCCTATTGAGATGTCACTTTGTTGTCGCTCCATCATCATGGCTAATTTTTGCTCCATGAACTTTATTTTATCCTCCAACATTGTATACTTTTGATTTGCTTCATTTGCTATTTGATTTTCTTGATCAACTCTTTCATTTTCTTGCAACACTTATTGATGAAGTTGTTCATTATAAGGTAAGTAATCGCTGAAAGGAGAAAATAATGAAGGTTGGGTCAGGGAAGACACTCCAGGCTGAAGGTTGGGGGCCAAGTCTACAGTGCCATAACATCGACCTAAACTTAGTACAACAACATCCTTCCAACATTGAAGTTTTGTTGTTGGAATGATCTGTTGGAGGTTGGAAGTTGATCCTTCAGAGCTGTCTGATTGGAGGGCTTTCAACTGGTCATGGTAGGTTTCCTAGTGCATTGTGGAAATTATAAGTTTGGTAGTACTAAGTTAGAAATATCAATCATATAATAGACTATATAGTTTCAATGTTTAAGCATATGTTGACACCACCACCAGTTATAATTTTTTTTTCAAACTGATATACAAACGTTCTCATTGATTCTATTATGAAATTATCATTTCATGACTGTTGATAATGGTCTTCCAATTTCATCATGTGGCGTAGGGAAAGAATGCAAATTACTACAAATTTTCAAAGCAATAATATTCCAAGCACAATAGTAACTGATGAGCCAGGTTTTTTTTGTGCTCAATGAAACTTCTAATTATGCTTGTTAATATACTTACTCTCATCCAATCAAAGACTAGTCATGCATGTTAATAGTATGGTTATACTACACCATATCAACTCTTAATTGTTAAAAGAGTTTGATATCCAAAAAAATAAATCATTTGATCAATCTAAAACAATAAGTGGTTCTAGAATCTTCATTTCAACATTGATTTGTAATGTGGGTGGAATGTGGGACATTATGGGTTTGAAGGTTAAAGGTTCAAAAAGTAGTTGGCGTTTTATGGGTAGGAACTGAGGTAAGAACTATCATGTTAATACTCTATTACACAATCAACCTCTTTCTTTTGAGGTTACTGCCAATGGAATAACAGTTACATCTTACAGTGTTGCTCCTAAGGATTGGACCTTCAACCAATCGTTTCAAGGAAAATAATTTCACCTTAGAAACATCAATTTAACATATTCCTTTTCTTCTCCATTGCAATTCTCATTCATTTCCTTTCTTTTTTAACTACTAATATTTACAAATTAAATTACAAAAATACTGTCTTCCACTTTTGTGGTTGCTTTTACAAAGGCTCATGACCTCTTAAAGGAAATTACTTTAAATTTGTACAATTGAAGCTAAAATATCAAAATATTGTAGTAAAATATCTAGATCATGTAAAAGAATGGACAATTCCTTTTATTTTACCTTATTATTGGTATATTATATAGATTGAGATAAAACAAGGATTGAGTCAAATAGACCTTAATATTATCCCCAAGTTAATCAACCCTCAATAACTCATGGATATAAGGTTTTCTTTTTCTTACACAGTTACACATTTTCTATATTTTAAGTAGAACGAGGCAAGAAAAAAGAAAGAAAAAAAGGAGAATATGATTTCTAATGTGATTTGGAAAATTAAAAATACAAAGCTATGTAATGAGCACGTGAGAAAGGAAGAAATTGACTTTGAGAAAATTTGTTTATAATAATATGAGAATAAAGATAATGAAATATTACTTTATGTCTTGAGAATAATGAGCTTGACCATTGTTCTGTTTGAACACCTTCTGGAGCTTGACCACACTTATGGAGGTTGACCACAGTTCATAAAAAATCATCAAAAACACAATAATTTTATAAAGGAAATATAAGACTATAACCAGATTGCAACACTCACTGCAATTCAAACATTTTGATAAATGATATTGCATTCAGAATCTTACAAAAGGAACTAAAATTGAATAGAATGAACTCATCACCTTTTAAATATGATAATTGTTCACACCATTGTAGCCAAAACCTCTTTCGCCTTCTACCTAGAACCTCCTCATTAGCTTTCGATTTCGAAGATTGGAATCAATTAAGGTTTCTCATCGATTAGGGTTCCACACTGATTAGGGTTCTTCACTTTCCAAGTTATCCTTCACTCACCACAAAAATGAAGTTAAGGAGAGCAGAGTTTTTGGAAGAAGAATTTCGGGATTATGAGAATGAACTTGCGTGAATGTGTGTTTGAAAGTGTAAGACAAAAAATGAGAAATTGAAAGTGTGAGAAAATGAAATTTTGAGACAAAAATATTTTAATATTTTATTTTTTTTCCTTATTTAATAACCTAGCGTGGGTTAAGGTGACATAAACATTCATGTCACATTAGTTCCGCCCAAACCTACGCTAAATGTAATAAAATATCATTCTGCCATTTACTTTTTTTTATTGCATCAACTTTGAGTTCCCATTCTAGACGCTACCTTATTATTATTATTTTAATAATTTTTAACTTGCATCCACTTTGTGTCCCCAATTTAGACGCAATATTATTCTACCACTTAATTATTTTATTGCATCCACTTGTGTCCCAATCTTGACGCAATATCATTCTACCACTTAATTTTTTTATTGCATCTACTTTGTGTCCCCATTCTATACGCTAACTTGTTATTATTATTTTAATAATTTTTAACTTGCATCCACTTTGTGTCCCCATTCTATACACAATATCATCTTGCCACTTAATTTTTTTATTGCATCCACTTTTTGTTTCCATTATAGACGCTAACTTATTATTTTTATTTTAATAAATTTTATTGTGTTAAATGTCTCCATTGTCGACACAATATTTACATTTATTTTTGTATCCAACTTGAGTAGACTTTACCGACGCTAGTGGCATCTCTTTTATAGCCACAACTTTCTGTTGGCAGCTAAAGTGAATTTTTCTAGTAGTGAAATTTGATTAGTTAAGCAAAAACCATTAATGAATTCAATAATTTAATTTATTATAATTCTATTATAACGGTTGTCGGTTACCTAACCTTAGGTTTATTTCGGTTACCATGGTTAGTTTGTTTCCTTGTCTTTTCTTTAAGTCTTCCTTTGTTGTTTGTAAAAGAACACTTGAAGGAAATAATAATTCTAAGGGATGAACATTATTGATCATTTGCTACATGATGATTTCGTTTTTCCAGCAAGCTCAAGCACTGTTATATTTGATCTTTATTCATTTGAGTTTTTCATTACTGATTATTATGAATACAAATTGTTTCTTGTATAATCTTGGAAGGGAATATTGTTTTCTTTCTTTATCAGAGCAGGTAAAAAAACTAGCCCTGCTTCTATTGTGCTCCTTTTCGTTAATCCTCTTGTTCATATTTCTTGTTCATCAATTGTGTGCTTTTCCATGGATTGAATCACACAATTGATGAATGTTAGGCAAAGCATGGGTATCATGGTACAAGCAAAGAAATGATCAATCCGAAGGAGACAAAAGCAGTGACCAATCGTGCAATATCACTAAGAAATGATGGTAGTCAAATTCATAACAACAACAGTGATAAAGATATAAGACAAAATAATCCTTTTACTACTGCACAAGTCCAACAACTTTTGAAATTGCTGCAAGAATCACCAAACCACAGTGTAAACCAAATACACAGTGTCAACAAAGATGATTATGTAATACATCATACCAAAGGTAAAACAAACTCTTATTGGATTCTTGATACAAGTTCCACTGATCACATTACTTACGATAAAAATCAGTTTATTAATTTTTTAGAATTAAACATGTTTTCATAAAACTGCCTGATAATTCATATGTCACTGCTGAATATGTTGGAACAATACAATTTTCTAATAATATTACCATTTATAATGTTCTGTACATACCAAGTTTTGTGTTTAAATTCACTTTTATGCCTAGGTTGATCAATGATTCTAATTGCAAATTGATATTTTCTTATAAGAGCTGTCAGATACAGGACAATACTACCTTCAAGACAATTGGTCAAGCTAAAATGCATGGAGGATTATATTGTCTTCATGATTCTGTTAACATACATGAAGAAAAATATTTGATGAATTGTAATGTTCTTAATTCTAAAGGATATGATATTGACATATGGCATTTTAGATTAGGCCACCCTTCCAAACATGTTGTTGAACAAGTTTGCAAAATTTTTCCTTATGCTAATTCTAATTTTGATAAACTGTGTGATATATGTCACCTTGCTAAACAACATAAATTGCATTTTCAAATAAGTGATCTTGTTTCTTTAAATACCTTTGATCTCATACATATAGATATTTTGGGACCTATAACTATTAGTTTTGTTCACGGTCATAAATACTTTCTTACTACTATTGATGATTTTTCTAGGCACTCTTGGATTTTTCTTATCAAAACTAAAGGAGAAACTAGAAACTTGTTGCACAATTTTATTATTCTTGTTAAAAATCAGTTTAATCAAAACAACAAAACTATTAGAACTGATAATGGAAAAGAATTTGATTGTAATGAATTGTATGAGAAATATGGTATTTTGCATCAAAGAACTTGTGTAGAAACTTTCCAACAAAATATTGTAGCTGAAAGAAAACACTAGCATATCATAAATGTCACACACAATCTTCGTTTTCAATTAGGTTTGTCAAAAATCTATTGGTCTTATGATGCTAGCCATGCTATTCATTTAATACACTACAAGAAAATAACAATTTAGTCACCAAATTCAACGACCGAAAATAAGTAGTCACAATTTGCGACCGAAATAGCCACCGAATACTCTTAGTGTCAAATTTGTGACCGCAATAGCGACCGAGTAAATTCTTAATGATGTTAGTTAGTTTTGCGACCGAATCAGTGATTGAACATGAGAGTGACAAAACCATTGGTCGCTAAAGTGGTGGCCGTTTTGAATAAATTGGAAAAAATATATTTGCGACCGAATTAGTCACCAAATATGTTTATGTTTTAGCCACCAATTTGATTTCGGTCGCTAAATATTATTGCTTATTTTTTGCCACTGAATTAGTCACCGAATATGTTTATCTTTTAACCACCGATTTTTAATTTATTTATATTTGGAATTTTCTCTGTATTGGGTTTTGAATTTGTTATTGACTTGTACTTTGTTTGGCTAACAATTTGCTGAATTTGGAACCACTAGATCCATTTTGCTGCTTCAAACTTTTTTGGATCACTATGGTTATGCCATAAGAGATACGAAAGACATGCAGCATGAGCCAATTCTTGAGGAAGTCATTAAATACCTCTTCAAAGAAAGGGGACCAAATACGAGTTCTTCCTTGCCTCCATGAGTATAACATGTCATGTGTGGACAAGTGGCTTAAAGAAATACACGGGTACTGTCATTATAACCAAAACTAGTCTTGTATCATTCTTATTCATTTCATACATAACCACTTAGCCAACTTTCCTCTTATACAGTGTATGTCCTAAAAAAAATTGGAATGGTGAGTCCATCTATCATTGGTAGAGATATAGAAATAAGTTTATGTTTGATTATTTGAATTGATGAACTCTGTTCTCTAGATTGAGTGGAGAAATTATTTCTTTTAAAACTGTAATAATCAACCATGCAGTGAGAATGAGGTATATGGAAATATTTGTTAGTTCCTTATTTCATTGTTTGTATTGATATAATTTTAGGGTGAAGGCCACACACTGTAGAGTTCCATGTACAATAGATGGCTATTTAACAGGAACAACCAGACAAAGCCATCTACTATGTTGGAAAGTACTGAGCATTACAAGCCTCATGGTAGATTTATCACTGTCAACCAAATGAAAATAGTCTGTATCTTTCTAAAAGATAACATGCAAGAAGGAGATGTTCATTTCTGAAAGAAAATCTACTAAAGTGTGCAGTTGAGATTACAAGATGGGGAAGGTTAAATTTTTATTTATTTAATTATTTATATACAAGTGAAAAGTGTTCAGTTGAGATATGGAGGCTTAGGCTTGATTTATTATGCTTTGTGTTGGCTTTGGCTTAGACAACACAAGCTATTATTTGATGGATACACTTGTTTTGGTTTATTCGGAGTGTATATATCATATTTTATTTTATTTTTTTCTTTAGCATGTTCTATTCTGAGTGTGCATGTGTTAATTTGGAAGAACATTTAAATTAGAATTTAAAGAGATGAGATTTGCATTCTCTTCACTTTTTGAATTATATATTTTATAAAAATAAATCTTATATTTTCATATAAACTCTTTGTATAACTAAAATATTTATCAGATTTTAAATTTACATTGAGAATGAGTTAAAATTCTACCTCTAATTTAACTCAAGTCGCATTTAAAATTTCCATTTTTATAATTTTCGTAACTAGATAGATGCTAAAAGAGATCAAATTGATTGATTTTTTTTATTAAAATAGTTTATTTAACTACGTTGTGAGTTGAAAATTCACTTTAAAAATAGTTTTAATCTAATTCATCTTTACATTATTGAAAGTAAGTTAGTTACTGTTTTAGAAAAAAAAGTTAGGCTAGGTTGAACTAATTTAATAAAAAAAATATTTAGCCACCGAAATAAAATCGGTTGTTATAGGAGTCTCCATTTAGCCACCAAAATCATATCAGTCAAATCAATCGCAATGGGAGTCTCTATTTAGTCATCGAATTAGCCACCACAATATTTTTTTAAATTAATTATTAGCGACCAAAAATAGTGGTCGCTATCACCTTCTATTTCAGTCACCAATTTAGCCATAAAAAATGGTGGTCACTAATTTGGTTACGGAATTTTGGTGACAAAATTTTTTGCGACCGATTCTGCCACTGAAAATGGTGGTCGCTAATTTAGTTACTAAATTTTGGTGACCAAATTTTCTGCAACCGATTCAGTCACCAAAATTTCGGTCGCAAATTTGCGACCACTTTATAATTCAGTCGGTAAATGCTTTGCGACTAGGATTTTCGCTTCCATCTTTATTCAGTGGTTGTTTCGGTCGCAAATATGATTAGCGACCGATTTTAGTACTTTTAGCGATCGAATTTGGTGGTTGCTAAAAGTGATTTTTTTGTAGTGATAAATATACTTCCTTCTAATGTTTCAAAAGGTAAGTCTCCTTATGAGATGTTGTACCGCCAACCACTTACATATTTAAATCTTAAAACTTTTGGATGCTTATGTTTTGCTTCTACTTTGCAATTGTAGTTAGCTTGAACCAAGATCTAGAAAAAGTGTTTTCAATGGATATAAAACTAGCATTAAAGGGTATGTGCTGCTTGATGTTAAAAGCAGAGAGATTTTTATGAGCAAAAATGTTATCTTTTATGAAAGCATTTTTCCTTACAATTTTTCAATTCATCACAGTAAAAATAGTGATAATTTGATTCATGATGATGTTAATTTCTTACTTAAACCTATTAGTTGTTCTGGAAGTACAAAAGCTCATGATCCAGGTAATATTGTTCATGTTCAAGATTATGATAATACACCAGAAATTACTCATAGTGTTGATTCTGTTTCAGAGATTACAAATTGTGTTGACAATGTAACAAGAAATAACAGTTTCAATAATGTAGATAGTGACAGTAATATCTCTGCTGAAGATTTTGATATTGTTATTCGAAATGGTCTTGGGAGTGATCTGAGACGCTCGAGAAGAATAAAGAAAACTGCTTCATATCTTGTTGATTATCATCATCAAGTTGTCAATACGCACAAAGATTCTAATTCTAATTTCAAAATCAAATATCATATATCCTCTGTTTTGACATGATTTTCTATCTGACAAACATTGGAACTTTACTTTGGCTATTTCTTCACATGTTGAACCCCACACTTATGAGGAAGCCATAAGAAACTCTAGTTGGATTAAAGCTATGAACAGAGAAGTTTGTGCTCTTCAAGCTAATAAAACATGGTATATCATTGAATTACCTCCTAACAAGACTCCTATTGGATGCAAATGGATTTAGAAGATAAAGTATAAATTGGATGGTTCCATAGAAAGGTATAAAGCACAGTTAGTTGCTAAAAGGTATAATCAATTAGAAGGTATAGATTTTTTAGATGTTTTTTCTCTAGTTGCTAAGCTAACCACTATCCGTTTATTGCTTGCTCTTGCTTCTACTTATAACTGGCACCTACATCAATTTGATGTGGACAATGTCTTTCTTCATGGAGATCTTGATGAAGAAGTATATGACTCTGCCTCCAAGTCTTTGTATGGGCTGAAACAAGCAAGTAGGCTATGGTTTGCCAAATTATCTTCATTTCTTATTTCTGTTGGATTTATACAATCTAGTTCAGATTATTCCTTATTCATTAAAAATAATGCATGTACTTTCAATGCTTTACTTGTTTATGTAGATAACATCATCCTTGCTGGAAATTCCATGGATGAGATCAATAATATAAAGAACTCTCTGCATTCCAGCTTCAAGATCAAAGATCTGGGTCAAGTATTTTCTCGGGTTGGAGATTACTATAACAACAAAAGGTGTACATTTATGTCAACAAAAGTATGCTCTTGACATTCTCAACGAATGTGGAATGCTTGTCAACAAGCCATCCTTTACTCCTTTGATTAAAGACAAGCCTCTTCTTCACGATGCCAAGGCTTCTCTACTTAACCAAAACACGTCCTGACATCACCTTTGTTGTGCATCTCCTTAGTCAATTTGTTCAACAACCAACTATTCATCACCATCAACTGCTTTACATATTCTCCGGTACATGAAAGACATTTTTGTTGTTGCTGGCAATAACATTCAATTGAAGGCCTTTAATGATTCTGATTGGGCTTCATGTCCAATGACAAGGCGATCCACGACTGGCCTTTGCATACTTCTTGGCACTTCTCTTATTTCTTGGAAGTCCAAAAAGCAAACCACTGTCTCTCGTTCTTCTCCTGAAGCTAAATATCGTGCTCTTGCCACTACTACTTGTTAGGTTCAATGGATCACTCATCTTCTTACTGATTTTCATATCAAACCTAATGCTATTATAGTTTTATACTGTGACAATCAAGTTTCCACCACATAACTTTCAATCCTAGTTTTCATGAAAGAACCACACATATTGACATCGACTGTCACGTTGTCCGAGAGAAGATAAATGCTCAAATTTTCCATCTTCTTCCCATTTAGTCTTATGATCAACCACATCCATTATCCACCCTGAGGGAGAGGGTATTGTAATTATATTTTAACGGTTGTCGGATAACTAGGCTTAGGTTTATTTCGGTTACCATGGTTAGTTTTCGTTTCCTTATCTTTTATTTAAGTCTTTCTCTGCTGTTTGTAAAAAAAACACTTGAAGGAAATAATAATTCTGAAAAAATGAACATTAATAATCATCTGCTACATGATGATTTCATTTTTTCAGCAAGCTCAAACACCGTAATATTTGATCTTTTATTCATTTGAGTTTTTCCTTAGTGATTTATTATGAATACATGTTGTTTCTTGTATAATCTTGGAAGAGAATATTGTTTTCTTTATAATTATATTTATATTTTTTATGGATTATACTAGTTTCTTAAAAATCATCCAATAAGAAACAAACTCTTTTAAGTTAAGGATACTTACAACTAAATTAAGTCATATCTTTATTATTTAAGTCTTCTGTCCAGTAAAAAAAACTTATTAAATTGTGATGACAATATAGTTACCTATTTTTTCTTCTTCATGTTATTTAATGTAGAACTTTATGTTATTTAATGTATAACTTTAATAAATAACTATTTGAGAACAAATAAAATCCATTTTACTATATACTTATTGAGTAGAGTTTGAAGGAGAGTTTACACTTTATAAATTATTTTTCTATCACTATTTTTCATTTTCGTTATTCTTCATAGTTTTGGAAGGTCAAAATTTTCATCCAGTGATATAACGGCTCGTATACAATTAACTCAAATTATCTCAACAAGTTAGTGATGGATTTATGACAAACATAGGCTATGATTATTAGAGGTGTTGGATCTAGTGGTTGTATTGATGGAGGAGGGCCAAGCACACCACACTATGAAAAGCCAAGCTCCAAGTCTAAGCCGTCTAGAACCACATGAGGAGCGTCTAGCCCATGATGAGGAGCGTCTAGACTTCATAAGGAGAGCGTCTAGCCATGATGAGGAGCGGCTACATAAGAAGCGTCTAGGAGGAAGCCTAGACCGTCTAGGACCAAGCATATTCACGTTCACATGGGTCAAGCTACGGTTTGGGATAAGAAGGCCTTGTATATGTCACATGGAGGCCCATTAGGGGTGGCTAAGTAATTAGAGTAGTGTAGAAAGCATAAATGAGTGAACATTCTAGAATCTAGTTTGCTTGGCCGGTCATGTGCCATGTGCATTGTGAATTGCATTTCATTTTGGCTTCCATTTCATTAGGAATTAGCTTAGTTTTTACGGTTCTATAGCCTATAAATAGGAAGGCCATCTCTTGTATTTTGCAAGTTTATTGTGAGTAAAGTTATGCTGCCATTTTGTGCAAAGCTTTGCTTCTCCCTAGAACTCTAGGCTCTAAACTTCACATCCTTCACCTTTCCTTGGGCTGGCCGAACCTTCCAATGTTCATACACATCATGCACCTTCAAGATCAACATCACTCTTAGGAGGATCTTGCTCACACACATCCATGGCTTCCGCACCATCTCTTACATGATTCAAGAAGAACTTCATGAATTTTGCCATCATGTATGGAGAGGATTTAATTGTCACTTGTGTATGGTAAATGACTTATAGCAGCTTCTTGTTGTTGGGCATAATTGTTCAATTGTTATACAAAAGTTGTACATTCACCGTAAATATATGCTTGAACTATGTACTTTTTATGCTAATGAATATATTTAGTTTTTATGCTTGAACGAGTTGTTTAGTATTGTACTTTTGTAAGAACTCCTGATATCGTTCCTGTACTTTAATTTTGTAATTTTAGTCTTTTAATTTTTAAAATGATGTGATTTTAGTCTATTTATTAATTTGTAATCTAACACTTAATTAAGGATATATTAACTTAACAACAAAATACTGACATGAGTGTGATACAAATAAAGATAGAGTTATATTGACAAGATTGAGGCATATATATGGAATTGATGTGTCCATAAGCTATGTAGTTCTGGAGAGCTGAGAAATGAATACTGAGACACATCATCACCACACAAATATATGTAAGCTTATTTGTTAAGTATAAATGACATCCAATCAATACAATTTTTAAAATACCATTTATTAAGTCGTGTTTCTTTTATAAAGAGGTTTGATATGTTTGAATTGATTCAGATTATATTATAAGTGTTAAAAATAGAAAAAAAAAATAACATTTTAATGTTGTTAAAGTGACATTTTTCTTTTAAAAAACATAGCCAATCTTTAGAAAATTGACAAATGGACGAAAGGAAATATAAGACTAACATAGAAAAACTTGCATATTGACAAATCAAGACTTTTCTATTAAGCTTTCCTAATTGCTTGCAATTGAAAATGATATCCACCTTTTTATAGTAACTTATATAGAACATGGGTATGCAAATGGGGAGTGGGGACAACCAACCACAGTCCAAATCCCCTCTTTCGAGTAATGCACTTATTGCAGTTTGCAAAGCAATGGACAGTCTTTTCTTCTAAGTGGACAGTTCTCCACAAATGTTCATCTCTTTCGGCTTCCTGTTTAACTTTTCTTCTTTTCTTATCTTTGTTTGCCAATCCTTTTTCACTAATTTAATCTTTTTAAAGGACAACATTCTAATAGCGTAAGCTTGATGTCCAACAGTGTATGCAAAGCAAAGCAACAATGGCATGCACCCAACTTTTCAACTCTCTCCACACACTCTCTAGTCTAAAATAGTATATCAAACCCACTGAACATTCCATATTTCTATTTCCATCACACTCTCACACCCTCAAAGTCATATATCTGTTGCTTCACTTGCAAAATTCACAATCAAGACACCTCGTATGCCTTTTTCCATCAACTTCACCTTCCTTATAAATACTGGCAGCAACCTCTTACAGCTCTCATCAGTCTTCCTCATCTAATAAACACCAGTTGTAGAAGCTTCAACAGATGGAGTCAAGCAACTTACATGCTGATAAAAGGGCAGATAAAAAGGTAATAAGATACACGGAATGTCTGAAGAACCATGCAGCTAGAATTGGTGGCAATGCAACTGATGGGTGTGGCGAGTTCATTGCTGATGGAGAAGAAGGCACCCTTGAGGGTCTCAAATGCTCTGCTTGCAATTGCCACAGAAACTTCCACAGAAAAGAGATAGAGTCTTCTGATTCCTATTTCACTCCTCTGATGATTATGCCGGATACTACTCAGATAGGGCCCATTTGGGCTCATTTATCTCCCAACAAAAGTGGTTCAATTAGTCCTTCTGATGTGTCTGATGAGAAGGACTGTGAAGATGGGATGACTAAGGAGGAGGGAAATCCAACTGAAAAGGTGAAGAAGAGGTTTAGAACCAAGTTCACACAAGAACAAAAGGAGAAGATGTTGCTTTTTGCAGAAAGGGCAGGGTGGAGGTTACAGAAGCTAGATGAATCTGTGGTGCAAAAGTTTTGCCAAGAGATTGGAATCAAAAGAAGAGTCCTCAAAGTGTGGATTCACAATAACAAGAACACTTTTGTCAAGAGAAATCCCTCCACTAGCTAGCTTAATTAACATGAGGCAATATCTTTGCTTTAAATTTGCCTTATTATTGCTATTTGTCTTAAGATTTTTTTCCCCATTGTTTTGCCCCCCCTTTTTCCAGTGCTTCAAAAGAGGAAATGTAACATCTGAATATTAATTTTAGGGTCATGTGTCGTTGATCTTTCTTTGTTTAATTTTGAGAGCAAAATGGTTTAGAGTGTTTCAAACACCAATCTACAGATTTAGATGTTTAAAATCTCATATTTCTTCACTGATATCAATTGAAAAAATAATCATTCGCAGTTCAGCTTGATGCCATGCAGCTTAACTTTAACAGGATCTTGCAAACGCGATGTTTAAATAAGCAACAATGGCGATAATATATTGTCAAGAAAATTTGATGGATGAATTCATGAGGTGCACTAAGACATTTCCCTTCATCTACCTCTTGTCTGCTACGTATAGTTGCACTAAGATTACAGATTCAGACCACTGTCATTTTCTACCTATCGTATATGGTTAACTTTGTTATATAAATAACAAATAAATATAAGTGTATGTACAATTTTGATCCACAATTAATTTATAGTATCATGGGATTATTAATCACACGTAGTTAACTAAATGGATAAATATAATTTATTTGGCTTCATAAGTGGTTTGATTGGAAATATTGATATGTAGTTAATAGTATCACGATATTATTGAAATGTTCAATATTAATTGATTTTACTTGACAAGTAATTAAAAACATTATAAAGTTATTAAATGTTTAATAATGATTAACTTTATCTCACAAGTAATTAATATTAATCACATATTACTATTCATTCAATATTAACCATATATAAACAAACTAAATATAGTATAATATAACATTGGATGGAAAAAGTTTATCTTTATTCTTGTAATTATGTGACAATTACAACCCCAAAGGAGAAAAGGTGGTATTTTCAGTTATTTTTTCCATATATATATATAAATGTTAATTTAATCATTAATGATTGACTATGAGTTTTTTATTATATTATTAATATGAAATTATCGGAGATAATGACTAACATTTTGGATGCCTCAATGCAAAGGTACACTCTTCCCAATGTTAAGTACGGATTTTGAACATTGAAACAACAATCTAACTTTATTTTGTTAAAGATCTCACATCGACTAGAGATTAGAACATTTCATTGTATATAAGTGGGTGCAAATCTCACCCATGTGTCGGTTTTATGGGGTTGAGTTAGGCTTAAAGTTCAATTTGTAATCAATCGGTGGAACAATTGAACTTGATGAACAACAAGGTGGAGTTTGTCCTTGGCACGTGCCCATGTTCGCTCAAGAACCATCCCACTTACTCAGTTTGGTACAGATGCAACAATATAGTCGTTTCATGGTTAGTCCATTTTGTCTCTATTCCCATTAGACAAAACATTGTATGGATGGATATAGCTTTAGATATATGGAATGATTTGTAATTCAGTTTTTTTTTTAAATTCAATTTCATAATACTATTTCACGTTTTCCCCTTCTCTCTGGTCTGATTCATTCAACCCTTTTAGGGTTTATCTTCCCTTCATCTCTGCATCTTTCTCATCATAGGTTCTTTTCATCATTCACGGAGTTCTTCCGCACAATCAACATAGAGGATTTATTTCTATTATGGTATCAAAGTCATTTAAAGCCTATTCTAGTGAGTGTTTGGTGGACTTATCAGGTCACCCGCTATCGGACCACCCATAATATGTTGTCCCACGCACGAGCTGTCACTCTCGGCGTAAGGGGGTGTTGGAGATCCCACATCGACTAGAGATTAAGACATTTTACTGTATATAAGTGAGTGTTGACCTCAACCCATGAGCTGGTTTTATGGGATTGAGTTAAGCTTAAAGTCCACTTTGTAATATATTTTATACCATCTTATTATTATTATTCAAATATAAGTCCTCTTCAACAAAATAATTAAAATTAAGTTGAAAGGTATTTTCTATTTTGTTGCAAAAGTTTGACAAATATCTGTCGCAGTGAAATGGAAATAATAACTATTATATTGAATATTTTTTTAGTTTTCGGTATGTATATGACAGGATTTGAATAATAAATTCACTACCTTCTATACGTAGAAATTGAATTTTTTAAAAGAATCTAAGTTGTTTCATTTTTACGTGTAACTGATGCTTAACTGAGAATATGACAGCAATTATTTTGTCTTTAATTTCATTTGACTTGCTCACGTGTTATGAATAAATATTTAGAAGAAAACAAATGTTTGCATAGACAAAATGCATATCCTTGTATTCTTGGACCAAAACATTTGTATTTTGTTAATGCAAAGTGAGTGAGTAACTAGTGTAACTTTTTTAATAGACTGAATATTTTGAAGATAGATTTTTTATTTATGAAACTCCGCGTGCATAAGGTCTTATAATACTTGAGATTTTTGTTACACTTCCTTGACTAATAGTTGAAGACGTGATGAAAAGAATTGGTGAGTGGGATTCATAAAAATACTTTGAAGTGGGGCGCATGCGCAGAAAGAAATTAACTTTCGTAATTTGAGCCCCATTATGGAACTTAGTTAAGCTTAAAGCTTAGGATATCAAGTATAAAAAGGGGTTTAAAATACAATTAGATTCTAATTATGATAATCATACATACGCATTAATTGATGTTTCCATGATTCTTGTGTGGTGTGGGAAAGCGCAGCAATTAATAACAAAGACAGTCATGAGTAATGTTAACAAACATATATATAGTTTTTTTTTCTTAAGTATATATGTACCGTTAGGTTAAATTTTTAGTGATTAGTAATAGAAAATGGTTACTTCAGTTATCTCTATGCCTGAAAAGAAAAAAAAGGTGGCCGGGGGGTTTGGTTGGAAGCAGATCTTGATTTTTTTCTTTATTTTCAGCATGATGATATGATTAATCCTAAGACCATTTAGCTGCTGATTATTAAAACATAGTTTAGAATTGAACAAGATTCGCATCAAGGAAATTATATTAAACTTCTCACTAATGATAAAGGTGATAGAGAAAGTCAATGGGAAATTAAAAATGTTAAAGGAGATTATGTTATTCACTGTACTAAATATAGTAAGATTCATTATTAATTGTTTTTTATTGGCAGCGAATACATTTAATAAAAAAAAATATTTAAGAGTGTCACAATTCTTATACAAATCACGGTAAAAGATCATCAAGCCTCTTCTACACAGCAAAGCCAAAATTTCAATACCAAAAGTGAAAAACAAAACTCTAAAGAGTGTAAAACAAAAAAAAAAAATCAATCTCATTTTCCATATACTAAACTCCAAAAGGTGTTCTTTGGCTTTCTAGTGATAAGCAGACTCCTCCCAATCCACTGACAACACAAACTTCAAACTTGCCAAGCTATTTTATAGCTAAAGAAAACATGGATAATCGTCTCTTCCTCAATGCTGCATATAACACACCTATTGTTTTTCAACACCACTCATCTCCTCCCCAAGTTGTCCCTAGTTGTCATTTTATTATGTAACACTCGTCATGCTATGACATGCGTTGACGGTAATCCCTTAAAGTTCCAAAAAAATACCGAACATGCATCTAAGATTCTTACTCAATTCATTCCTAAGGATTCTATATGTAGAGTTAATTGTATACACTAAAGAAATATTTTCCTTCCATTCTCATTGGTCGTAAGATTCCTTAACCAACGACTTGCCCTTAATCTGTTGCATTAACCGATTTAGGTCTTCCACGTTCTACTTAAACAAATCTCTCCTCCAATACAACTATCCCATCTCCATTCTTGTCCTACCCAAAATCATACTTGATGTAAAGTTGTTTGACTAGACAAGGAAGCCAAGAAATAAGGAATTGTGACATGAGGAATTGATAACACTTTAATTTAAAAACATTGACTAATATTTTAGTGAATTTTTTTTTCTATATGTTGTTTAACTTTTTTACTTACTTATTAATGTATAATCCAGAATTATAGGTGCCAATATTAGTTATTCTCTCTATTTTTGTCTTATCTGTATTTGATTTATTAAAGATGGATTGGGACGGACTAACTTGCATAATACTTTGGATTAACATCTTTGACTCCCTTGCATAATTGTGGTTTTACTGCTTACATGATTGTCTGCATAAATTTTTTTTTAAAAAAAAAAAGTCTTGTTGTAGGTTTTTAATCTCAAATTTAAATTTCTTATAAAAACAAACTTTTACTTAAGTATAACAATATTTACCAAAAAAAATCTTAAAAATTAATTAATTATTATTTATTATAAATAAATAAGGAAACATACTATAAAATAAAAAATAGATTTATACTTATAAATATAATATTAATAGAATAATAAAAAAATATTTAATCATATTTAACATATAAAATCACATTTTACTGATAAAAAAAATATAAAATCACATTACAAAACAATAAAAAATTAAAAAACATAATGCAAGTTGTGGGGGAAGGTAGGTCAGCGTCCACTTTGACCCGCATGTTAAAAAACGGGCATATACAGGTTAACAAACTTAAATATTAAGTTTGGGGGTGTTTCTTCAGCACCCCAACAAATGGCTTTTTGCACCCGTTATTTTTGGAAAAGACTATTTTATCCGTTTTAAAAATGACTTTCCTCTTACTCATTCCGGGATATTTTTAGAATATAATTTTCAGGAATAAATTTTATGAATTCCAAATTTACCATTCTAAAAATTAAAAAAAAAAAGTGTGTTCTAAAGAAATATTTTAAAATAGTTTTTTTGCGTTTCAGATTTCCTTTTCTGTAAACAGACTTTACTTCCGGAAAGACCTTTAACTTATGGAATTTCTATTCCGGAATCACCAAAATTATTAAGGATGATTCTCATATTTCAAAGAATGTAGGGTGCAGGAAGAAAAAGGTAGGGTTGCAGGAAGAAATTTGGTTCACTTATTTTACTGCATGTTACTTAATGGCCCGTTCTACGTTGTCATATTCTACCCGTGTTTGTTGTTAAACTTTATGGAATACAAGAGACTGCTACTCGGTCTTCTTTTTAGAGCACTCTTCTTCCTACTCTTTCTTTCAACACATGTATATGTTTCTTCTCCAACTACTTCTCCCTTTTCTTCGTGGCATGGGCTGAAAAGTTGTACTATTTTTATTGATTTATTTGAATACAACCTGTTATATTTTGAGAGAATTTTGTGACCAACACTAGGATTAAAATTAGAAAATGATGATTATTCTCAACGTTTACAAATGACTAGCTATAATCATATGGCTAAACTACATAAGCCTTGTAGTTCAAATAATTGATTGTTTCTTCCTGCACCATCATATTTCTCCTGCTACTACATAGGTCAGATAAAAAGACTATTTTATCCTTATAAAAAAGTACATTTTAGATTGTAGAATCTAGAAGGTATATATTTTCAGATTCAGAAATATCTTATGGATTTATAATCCAGAGTGTATTTTTTTTCTGTTTACACATTTCAAATTGTAGAATTTTGAAGGTATTTATGTATCCGAAAATACTTTTCGGATTCTACAATTCAAAATGTTTTTTTTTCTTAAAAAAGATTATGGATTATAGGATCTGTAATATATTCCTGGACCAGAAATAGTTTCTATTCTTGTCGTGTTGACCTGCTCGTCGGTTGACTCTGATGACAAGTTCTAGCTCCGTCTTCTGCTGGAATCTGCTATTCCCTTTGTTGCGTTGGAATGCGTCTCCGTTAAAACAGAGGAGGCCCTACCTGTTGGTTGCATTCCGACGATCAAATCAGTACATGGCTTATAAGAATCAAGAAGTAACAAGTTTTAGTCTTAGAAACAACATACCTTAACCTGGGACTCAATCCCCTTTTATAGCTTACCTCTTGCAACAACTTTCTATCACGATAATCTAATCCCAACTGAAAGCATATTCAACTGGAAAATATTTCGTTCAAGGGCACACTATCACAGTGTTGCAACAGAACAAAATCTTTCCTCTAGGGAGTACATAAAATAATATCAAAATAACCGCCAGAGTACCAATTCATACCAGCATCAGGGGTCTAATCTATTTACGTAGGCACCCTCAACATGGTGTTATGCCCCTTCTCATCATACATGCACCATAACTCTTACATGCCCTAGCACAAATGGGATTAGGTTTAAAATAAAGTATTTACTTAAGCTAGACCCCGTGCGCACTAAGCGCACCCTTAGGTCCATAATTACCCCTCGCTAGCCGCCTACTTATGCATGAAGGATTACCTTAATTACACAAAAATGGACTTATACATACATTTGGGGTCCAATTACATGGCCTGCTATTCTAACCCAAAAGCCGATCTGACTTGTCTGTGATAGGTGCCGAGGTCCGACCATCGAATACTGAGCTCTGAATGCTCTGGTCCAGTACAATTTTCAAATTTTATAATTCATAATGTATTTTTTTGAAAAAACACATTATGTTTTATAGAATCTGAAAGGTAAAAATATCTTTCGAATTCTAGAATCTATAGTTTTTGTGTATCACCCATTTAGAAATGGAAAACAACAATAGAATAAAAAATATTTTTCGTATTTTAAGAAGTATGTGGATGAAACTATGGAGGTGCAGGAAGAAATAGCCCATATCATTCTAAACTCAGGAACAAAGCGTCAATGCAAGTCAAAGCCCAAAAGCTCTTGAAGTCCAAAATATTCATTTCAAGCCCAATGCCAAAAGATCCATACATCTTTATTAGGGGTAATTAATATACCAAGTCATCTAAGTCAAGCATTTTTCATATTGTAAAGTATGCCTTATTTTTCATTTTTTTTATCCTTAGAATTATATAAATGAATCTAGAAAGTACAACGTTGTCGCTAGTATTTTGAAGAAAATATTGAAAATGCATGAATCTCGAAAGCCATATTTAGTAACTATTCCATGCGAGATATATAGGAAATATATTGATGATTAAGGATTACATCTATAAATATGAATACAATACACCCAAGGATACCAAATAGAGCTAGCTAGTTAAGCATATAATATGCATATCATGTAGTTTTAAGTAGTAGCAAGGATTGAGGTTTGGCTTAAAGCTAAAACAATCACAAACCCACAATTGATTATTCAGTTAATTTTGCGACAATTTTGTCGTACTTCACCATTGTAATAGTCTTTCACATCAAGCAGACCCATCTTCACCATTGCTTGTTGGAAATCAAAAAAGAACATGGCTTGGTTGAATGCATAAGCGTTCACAAAGTTCCTGGTTCTGGGGCTAGTGTACAGTGTTTGGTCTGATGTAAGAACCCCGTTTCTCCTCAGCAAAGCGTTGAAGTAAACGTTGTCAAAATCGTTACTCGTCGCATCGAATGGTTGCTTTGCGTTGTCACCAGAACTGCATGTTCTCCCAAGTGTCTTGCCAAATTCTGTATCCAGAGTTGGATCCACTTGGCTCAACCGGTTCTTGAAAGAACCACAACTTGCCACTCCTAGTGTATGAGCCCCTGCGTATGCATGCAATCCAAGTACCCAACATCTTAATCATACTTTTCTACTTTCTAGTGAAGTAGTGAAGTGCTTGTTACATGGGTTTCTGTAATTTTCTTGCATGTTTGATGTTTCAAAGAGAAAGATAAATAACCTTTTTTCTGAAATGGATCTCAATTTTTTGAAATTATATTATAAATCGGTCGTTTTCAAAGAAACATTTCTTTCATTGGTGAAAGTGAAAGTTAATGGGACATAATGTTTTTTTGTTTGAAATATCGTTAACATGATTCAAGAGAGTAGTATGTTTAGGCGAGTGGGTACCAGAGAGAGCCACCATCTCTTGTGCAGAAAAACCACGTTGAGCAAACGACCTAATGAGCTCAGAGGCATTGAAAGTAGGGAATGGCAAATTGATAGTATCCTCAATTTTGGATCTTCTTCCATCCTTTCTTCCTTTAGGTATGTCATATACTGGTCCTCCTGCCTGTCATCATTCCATAATCATGTCAATATCTACACCAACAACATAAATAACTATATTTGAAAAGAAATGATTAATGAGTAATGTATTTTTTGACTTGAATATCTTACAAAGAAAACTGCATCTCTAGCAGCCATGGCCAGAATATCAGCACATGAAACCACACCAGGGCATTGAATTTCAAGCTGTTCTTTGATAGCATCTATCACTTCGAACCCTCTCAGGCTCAAATTTCCTGGAGAATCCTTTTCTGCTGTATTATCCTTAGTGGAGTCAATCAAAACTGAGCCATCACATCCCTATAGTACCCAAAAACAAATATTTTATTACTGTGGATTACTATATTATGTGAATGCAAAGCCACTTTGTCCTTTCTTGAGACACATGCACCACACGACATCTTCCATAGTGGTGAACAATTTACCGACAACAAATAGTTGAGTAACCACTTTCACGTTTTGGCCATTTTCTAAGAAATAAAAATACAGTGTAAAAATAGATTGATTATATTTGCACTGTATCTTCAGAAATTGTGTAGCATACTAGTTTGAATTATTTAGAACTTATAGTTAACTAAACTGATATTTAATTACTTACGTTAAAGTTAGTGACAATTAAATACTCTTACTAGAGTAGGATTGTAGAAGACAAACATTGGAGGCTATATTATTTAACTGTATATTGCTAGGGTTTTAATGGTCTTACACCTCAGGGTTTTTTGGGGAGAGAGAGGTAAGGAGACAAACACAAAGAAAAAGAGAAAGTTTGATAGATTCAATAAATAATGTGCCAAAATGAAGATGGAATAGTATTACATCCATGTGTGAGTAGAGAGAGAAGGAACCTGAATGAAGCAGTCATGAAAGTGCATTCTAATAAGACCAGCTGCTAGAGTGGGATCTTCCATCAAAGCTCTGTTGACAGTGTTCTTAACAACAGGTTCAATGAAAGGACAACTCATCAAGTAGTAGTTCATGTTCAAGCCATCTGCTCCGAATCTGAAGCCATATGCAAACACCTCAATTAGCAACAACACTGTAACAAAGTTTGCCATGACCACCTTTGAAGGCCTCACACATGATTTGTACAACATCTTCACAAAACACACACACTTATATATACTGGGTTTGTAGGGAGAGGAGTGAGGTTGATTTGCTATATACAAGACCCAAAAATTAAGAACCTTATATAGCGGGGAATAGTTGGCAACTGCATAGTGGGGTACGGCACTAGTGTATTGTGTGTGTATACACATGTTATACTTATATAATGAAAATGATTGGAAAAAAAATGTTGGCCAAAACTTGAAAAAAAGGATAATCTAAAACAAAATAGAAAAAGTTAAAAGATAGTGGTATGCACTTTATTATTTAAACCTGCACCATGTTTTTAATTTCTCAAATCCTACCTAATCAGCTTAAAGTCAATGTAAACGTTGTGGATTTAATAAAACTTTATTGTGTGTGAATGTTGATTACATGTATTATGTGAAGGTTGACACGCTAAGAATTTCACATTAGTGAGGGTCGAATGTGCATGAGCCACGCACTCGTGTGGTGCAACAATTAACCTCATTCCGTAAAATGACGAAAACCTTTGAAAAACTTTAAAACTAAAAAATCAGCATTAGATTAAAAATGAGTAGAAAATAATTGAGATGTGTTATATCTGAATTTTTAGGAGCACTGAGAATATGTATATTGCAAGTCAACTTTATCTTGGAATGGTGGAATAGAAATTGACAGACACAAAATGATCATTAAAGTTTTGGTACCATTTCGGTCATAGATTAATTAAAATAGTGTAATTAATTTTGGATGGTTACAAGTTTACATTGATAAGAGACAATCACATGCAATTATAGTAATATATAGAAAGCCCATTTCCATTTCCTTAATTTGTATATATGGGGAACTTCTTCCATAGGTATGTTAAATAAATAGTTACACTGCATTTTCTCGATTATAGGGTTCGTTTAAAAAGTAAAATATTATAATAAAAAACGAGACAAATTTTGTGAAACTAATTTGATATAGTTGCGTAGATTTGTTATATAATAGATTTTTTTATCATAAAAAATGAAATAAATTAAGGGTGTTTCAACCTGTATAAAAAAAATATAATAACTTTATAAGTTTTAGTCCCGTACCCTTAATAACATTCAACTAACTATTAGATACTTTAATACAATGAGATTGACCCATACAATGTTCCTGTCATACATTAGGGAGACTAACTGAACCAAAAATAACTTCCTTCGTGAGCTTTGATATAAAGACATCTTGCACATTCATTGTCCTCCAATTTCTACATAACACCTCATACCTCATACCTCATACCTAGTTGTCCATGTTACGGGTTTCTGAATCTTTGTCATCCTTACAGTTTACTTATAGTTTATGTATCCCCACAATCTAGGGTTTTGATATTAGTGCTCCCTTCTATGTAGTCTCTTGAATAAATGTTTGCATCCGAATTTTTACTATTTGAACTGAAACGATTGTGACAATTCATATTGTTTTGGGTAAGTGTTCGAACACCAATTTTGTGAGACTATATATTGTTATCCATCTTGTTGTTTCTCCGCTCACTGAACTAACATCCAATCAACTAAACCAAACATAACTCACTTCTTTCTCCTGCATAAATTAGTAAACAATCTCAATATGCTTTGGGAGGTGCATTACACATATATAATAAGCTCTTTTGTTGATCAATAATGTAATCAAGTCCTCATATATCTCTATCTCCCATATAATCATACAGTTTTTAGACATTCCTTTAAACAATCCAGTTGAATATGAAAACTTAGCTCTAGGTATTTATTTGACAGTCAAACTCAAACATTCAGTTGTCATACAAAACATTTTTATACCATATATTTTTTTTGTTTAAATATTATCCTGTTTTTGTGATTCCAAATCATTCACACAATAGCTACTAGATGTTCTTCCAAGTTTATATGTTTATAATTCAATTCCATTAGATTAAAATTTAGAAAATGTTCCACTAGGTTATTATGATGAACTGATTGGGTTCAAACTCATTTGTCACACATATGAGATAGAATAAAATACCTTACATGTTAAGAGTACATGTGAAACCATTTCCTCTGCTAGATGGCAGAATTCTCAAAGGGTACCAAGTAACCCTACCCCCTGCCTACCAAATTAATCTTTGTTGGTATTCTACCCTTCAATCGTCTCCATGCCACATGTGTAGCTAGTGGGGTTGAATTTGTGTTCTACATAATAGGGTAACAGTTGTAGTTGTCTACTGCAGATTGGTTCAGACAATCATATGTTGACTTTACATTATATTCTCTCGTCCTCCTTCCCTCCACAACCATGTATCCTCTTCTAAGTTCTTAAAGATTACACCCCTTAAATTGTCCATTAGTTGTAGTTCCTGTTCCTTTTCCCAATCAAATATGTTTCATCTCCACTCTAATTTCCATTCCAAGTTTACCTAGATCAACAATTATTTTATCCTTATCCTATGAGACATCATATAACCTAAAATATATATCCTTAAGTGTTATATGTGTAATATATATATATATATATATATATATATATATATAATTTATTATAATCGTAGATATAATAAAATGTATTATATAATTGATTATGTATATATAATAGATTATATAACAAATATTTCATTATATTTACATATATAATTATTATACTAAATATATATTATATTTTTTTATATAATTAATTCTTCTTATTAATTTATTAAAATATTTGAATTTGTATTAGAATAGAATAAATCTAATTAATTATAGAATATAACATAATAAAA
>Ga0123342_1003086_pt1 | contig 27096 bp, 18 predicted proteins | sample Turbeawhitnodule_FD_89960 | JGI IMG/M metagenome (GOLD analysis project Ga0123342, IMG submission 89960) | Root nodule microbial communities of legume samples collected from Mexico - Turtle bean Mexico white nodule | ecosystem: Host-associated > Plants > Roots > Nodule | place: Mexico: Nepantla...
CCATTTTACCCTCTTGCTTGTTTTCCAAGGCTTCTTCACCTATAAATATGAGGCCTACCCATTGTATTTTAGAAGTTGAATTTGAATGAAGTAAAGAAACTTTGCACAAATTGTGTGAGCTCTTAGTGAGGCTTATGTCCTCTTAGGTTTGAGATCTTATCTTGAGTGATTTGAAAAGCTCTCAAGTGGCGGCCAACACACTCATCTTGGAGCAAAACCACCCTCCAAGTGGCGTGACATTTCTCACCCACCACCATAAGTTTTCTCATTCCATTTTTCCTTCCATTTCTCCATTTCATTTATGTTTTTGTCTCTTAGTCTCTTATTTATTGTGTTTGGGTTTCACTCATAATCATGAGTATGGTGCATCATTTGGGAAACCATGACCATCATTGATGATTACCTTGTGCCCATTTCAATTTTGCAATTGCATCCTCACCATATCTTGTTTTCCATATTTGCCTCTGTGAAGTGAACCCTCACACTTTCTTAACCACTTGGTTAAGTTCGTGTCCAGTGGGAATCTTCCTTAGGTCCTCACTCATAATTGCTAAAATCTCAACCTTAAGTAAAAGTGTCACCATAAATGAAAACATCTAAAAATCAACTCACATCACTTATCGATCAACCGCTCGGTCGAGGCAACCGCTTAACTACTAGCGACCCTTATTGACCGAACGCCTAATACCCGGTAACAATAACTGCTTAACTACTAGCAATCCTTACCGGATGATATCTACACAAGTTAAATGTGTCTACATTAACACAACTTCACATATATGCACTTTTGGTTAAGGTATTCCTTATCACATATATGTGCTTTCCGTTAAGGTATTCCTTTTCTACCAATTAATGAAATTTTGCAGATAATCATATGAGAACACAATCTACTCAATACGCCATACACTCGATGGCCACACATAGTCAATCACGACTACTAAATTCATCAAGCTCAACTAATCGGTTAGTTGAAATTATGATATTTTGTAGTGTTAATCCCACTATCGGTCCAAATGGTTAAAGTTCATCATTGGATGAGGTTTTATTCTTAATTATGGCATTGATCAACGTTTATCAAATCAACAACTAAGGGTGAATGTTCAAAGACTCGGTCAACCATGCTTCATTAGAGCTCACAAAATAATTACAGATTGGAAAATAGAGTTAAAGTCTCGGTCATCCATCTCAAGCTATAAATTGCAAAATTTAAAGGCATAGGTTAAAGTGCAAAAGTTCAAATTGTTCAATGCCCACATCCTAGGCCCAAGAAAATTCCAAGAGTCAAGATAAAATACATTAAATAGAACGAACCACCTCTTCGATAGAGCATTCGTCCTCATCTTCATGATTTTTACCTTGGCCTTCAATCTCATCTTCATCGTCGCCTCCGACCGATACAAGCTTATCTTTCACTATATCTTTGTCGACATCGTACCGTTCATCATTGATTGGCACGTCATTAGAAATGCAGCTTGGCGCACGCCTTGAAAAAAATAGCAGTTTTTGCTAATACGCAGGAGGAAAGCCTCAAATTCATCCAACTTTGCAGGTATCATTTTCTTTTCTTCCTCGACCTTTGCTCGGTCGGCCTTCTGTATTTGCAACTTGGTTTTCAGCACTAAGACTTTACCCTTCGCCTCGTCATCTTTAGCACTGCTTGGTGGCATTTTTCATCCAGCGTGCCCATAGCCTCCAAGGTAGGTTTCAGAAAGCTTGAGGACTCGACCAATTCTACGCAGCCGAATTTCTCTTTAATTCATCGCCCAATGTGTGGGTCACCACCAAGGAACGACTTAGCATCTCGGTCAACCCCTCTACCAAGTCATCCGTTGAGATACTAGTTAGAATGCTTTCTTCTTCGGGTGTCATCCTGATTTGAACACCCTGGGCCAGTTGTAGACCCCACCAAGTATTGAGGGTGTGGTTGACAACCCAGTATTCGATCGGGGCTAGGATGTTTTACCCGGACGACCTCTCTTTCTTTTTCCCGGAGGAGGCAGGGTTGTCGTAGGAGGCACCACGTAAACGATCGGGGATGAGGTTCCCACACCAAGTACTTCCAATGACACTTTTTGGCGCTTGAGCGCCTGGGGTTTTAGTTGCTTTAAATATTTTGTGGACTCCAGGTGACTTGAGCCATTATTTTTGTGAAATACAAAACACTTAATCATCCAGGCAGAATATCAAATAAAATTTTATACATTGAAATGTAGCATACCGATCAGATTCGTCTACCTCTTGGACGACTCAAACAAGGAAACAAGCCTCCTAATTGAAAGCCTATGAGGATGTTGGTCGAGAATGGAAAAGATTGCTTTATCATGAGGACTCATTGAGGACCTCAGCCAGGACACGTAACGTTTGGGATTTCGAGTCCAATGAAACGGGAACTTCGACCTCCTTCATAGTCGTAAAAATATGGTTTGTCGTCTGGTTCGATAAAAACTTTGAAATACTTCTCCTTAAAGTGTTTGTAGGATGAAGTGTAAGGAGAAAAAAGGATACTACCCGGACAACTAGTCAAGGATAACCAACTCACGGGGGTGATAGGTTAGGAATTATAATAGAAAAGAAAAGTTTGCAGCATCAGTCTCAACCTAAAAACATCGCAAATTCCCTTGAAGGCTTTGAAGAGCAGCCCATGAATTGGGATGCAGCTGAGTAGGGGTAACGTTGAGAATCCGAAGGACCCCCATCGTGAACTCATAAAATGGAAAGGTAACATGCAAGTCATTGAAAAAAGTAATAAACTCTTGAGGAGCATTCTACCGGTTGTGACATACTCTGTTGAAGTGACTGCAACTATCTGCTGCAACTGCATCCGAGGGAGCGTCAGATTTTAGAATAGTCACTTTAGACAAAAAAAAAAACCGTCTAAAGCAGTAGGACCCCTAAAGCAAGTAGCAACGTCTAATATGTGTGGATCAACCCACTCGTAGTCAGGAATATCAGAACCGACGCCAACCGATTGGTCTGAATCATTTCTCACTTTTCCAGATGCGGAGTGAGTGGGATCAGAATACTCTATATTCACAATAATATCAAAGGACTCAATAGAGGAAGACATCACTAACCTTTTTAATGACAAACGCAAAAGAAAGCAAGTTGTGTGAGACTCGACACTCGGAGCACGATTAATGAATTCTTAGGCATAGACGATGAACAACAAACCCTTTAACATTCGTGAGCACCTCTATTTATAGAAAAGGCACGAAGAGAGAGAATTAGATACTCACTATTCGGCACCGTCAGATCTCTTTTCATCCAAGACTCAGACACTCGGCATACGAAACAACACACATCAAAAGCCATTAGATCTTTGGATCAAACAGTATCTATGAAACGATTTTTTTTGAAAAAGAGTGAGTCACATCCCTAACAGCATTAAATGCACCCAACAGTCACATCTCACCTCGAGGCACCCAACAGTTACATCTCGAATCTTTAGAAACTAATGCTTCTTCAAGCCTGGGTGGCAAGTGTACTGGTCGGTACCGAACAAACCAATTACTCGGGCTCAGTGATCGACCGACCGCGCCAAAGCATACTTAAAGCACTTAATAAATGATGGCAACGACAGCTACAAAAGCCCTTTACGAGTCACATTTATGTCCCGAATTATGCGGGAAATATCTTTGACTAATCCGATAAATTCGGATTAACCAAAAGATGATACAAATATTTTTCAGATATACCAACATACCTATATACTAGTATATTTCCCTATAAATCAGAGATCATGATACACATTAGTGAACAACTGATATTCAATCCATCACAACAAGGGTCCATGACCAACAATATAAATAAACCCTTTTGCAAAGGTATAAGGTACGCTTTAATTAGTTTACAAATATACACTCTATATACAGATTACTTACTTTTTTCAAGTAAACCCCGACCGAACGCCAAAATTTGAAGAAGAAGACTCGAAAAAAGAAGCAAGGAGATCATCGACATGTCAGTGATTGTACAACCAGCTCCAGGTACTATCTAGGCCCTCTTTGCTTAAACAAATTCACATTATAATTTACATATGTTAAACCTTTATACAAATGATTCTCTTAATTTTTTTTAAATTATAAAGTATATTAATACATTTTATAAAGGATAAAGTATATATACATATATATATATTAATGTATGTCTCGTGTCCTATAATTTTAAGTTAATCATGTAACCATATTTGTATTTGTGTAGGATCCGTGTCTATGCTTCGTACGTTCTCATGTCCACCTTACCATTTTAAGGCTTTACACCTCACAATTTCGTTAATTCTCTAAAGAGAATTTCCAATCTAACAACATCTAAGTTCACAACTTCTAGGTTTTGAGTCAGAATCAAATCTAAGGTTTATTGCATCAATGCTCTCTTACTTCTTAGCAGCTTCAATTACCAGACTTAGAGATAATAAAACAACAATATATTAAAATAATAATAATAATAAAGTAATTAATAATAATAATATATAAATAAAATAATAAATAAATAAATAAAATAGTAATAATAAAATTATTATTTAATAACTAATTAAAATTAATTTATAAAAAAAATAATTTCATCATTTTATAAATATACAATTTATATTTCTTTAAAATTTATTATATGTATCTAATCACTTATAAATTTTTATAAATATTTTTTAATATAAATAATTGTACTTTTCACTTTCTTATTAATATTAGAATTTATTTTTTTATTATGAAAATTATTTGATTATAGGAAGGACTTATGCTTTGTTTTGTAGTTCGAGTTCAATTCCTCATATAATACTGTTTAAATTTTTATTTTTCCATATAGCAACCTCTTGTTTTTATTCTCTATCTAGCATCCTAACACCCTTTTGTTTTTATTTCCCTATCTAGCACCATTTCAAAAGTTTAAAAAAAAAAATTAAAAAAATTGATAATTTTAATTTTGAATGTATTAAAAAAATAAACATTTTTAATGTTTAAAATAGTTAGAAATATAATTAATAAATAAAGAAATGAGTTTTTCCAAAATAAAAATAAAAAAGTAATAAATTAAAAATCTTTAGTTTAAAATTATTTGTTTAAAGAATGAAGAAAATAAAAAATTAAATCCTACAACAACATAAAAGTTGAATCTATAAACATAAATTAGTATTTATTATTATTATTATTGATGTAATCATGTTAATTTCAAGTAAAAAATACAGGACATAATTATAAAAAAACCAAAGTCAATTTGTATTATTTAGTAGTGGACACAGATAATATTGAAGTGTTTATCCTAAATGCAAAATCCTAAAAAAAAAAAACCAATGCAAATGCTACACTTAATGCTTAAAAATGAGAAGAAAAAAATACAAAAATAAATAAGTATAGAAAATAAAAACAGCAGCAATAAAAATAAAAACAAAAAATAGAAATAAATAAAGAATGTTAGAAAAAGAAATAATAACTAAAAACATAAAAGATATAAAATAAAGGCAAAACAAAATAAGATAAAGATAAAAGATATAAAAAAAATAATCAAAACAAGATAAATATAAGAGATATAAGGCGATAGTAAATAAGTATATGTTGATCATAAAAAGGAAAATAAATGAGAGATGATCATTCATTTAATATTTTCTTCAATGGTACATTAAATAGTTTGTGCAAAATGAAACATAATTAATGACGAGAAATGGACGTTCTAGTAATGTTGGGACACGTTCTTTTTGTGACTTAGGCCTCCCCTTTGAGGTTCTTTTCATGTCAGGACTTGGACATAGTATTTGACCAATGTATGCAGGCCAATACTCTTCATTTCTGAGTTCACCAAATAGTCCTTCGTAAACATGAAAGACCTGTTGCAATGTGTACACATGTGAAATGTACCTAGCAAAATCGTGGTGAACATATTTGCATGCAGCAAGCACATGGGAGCATGGTAGGTGTAGTTTTTGGAATTTCCCACAGTCACACCATAATTCGTCCAAGCGAACTGCAAATCGGTCTGGTGGTCGTACTTCTCTTGGATTTTGTCTTTCTTCTACCAAAAATCTGGTGTTCCTCCTATCAAAGGAAAGCATTCTATTAGTGTTTGCCTTTGATTGTGCATCTTTCAATGCTTTTACTACAACTTCAGAGTATTCATGTCCAACAACCATCATGGCTTCCACTTGCCTGCCTCTATTTGTGAAGAATTTATTGCAACGAGTGTATGTTGCCATCACCATGGAAGATATTGGAAGATTTCTTGTTTTCTTCAAAACATAGTTGATCGACTCAGCCATATTGGTTGTCATATGTCCCCACCTTTTACCGTTGTCCCATGCAAGAGTCCACTTCTCTCTCAGGATATCATCCAGCCACTGAGTTGCCTCAGGATTTTTCTCTCTATGTTGTAGTAGTAAAAAAAGTGTGGCTCTATTCCATATGCTGTAATTATTTGTTGCAAATGTAGTTAGTAATTAAAATTGACAAAAACAATATGTATAATTTGAAAGAGTTGATTAACTTAATGTATAAGGACAATTACCCATGTTGATAACATCTTTCTTTAGTGTTGTATTTCTAAACCGCCTCATGAAGTTCTGTGTTATGTGCCGAATGCAATACACATGCATAGAATTATTGTTGTTCCAACCACTATCGTCTCTAGAGTATGCACTCTTTATTGATTTGTGGCAGTCAGAAATGAGCAAAGACCATCTTGCGAAGTGACATATCTTTGTAGGTATTGCAAGAAAAAGAACCAAGCATCAGCAGTTTCACCCTCTACGATGGTGAAGGCAATTGGTAATATGTTGTTCTGACCATCTTGCGCAATTGCGACCAATAACGCTCCTCTATATTTCCCATACAAGAAAGTTTCATCAACTTGGACCACCGGCTTGCAAAATTTGAAACCATCAATGCATGGTTTGAATGTCCAAAATACCCTCTTGAAGATGATGTGGTCCGTGTCCAATTGGTTTCCTTCATAAGCAGGTTGGGCCTTTATTTTCCAAATAAACCCAGGAATGTAAAGTTACATTACATTTAGGAGTGTTGGAAATTTTTGGTATGACTCTTCCCAATTGCCATATACATTTTCTATGGCCAGTTGTTTTCTTAGCCATGCCTTTTTATATGTGACTGTATACCCCAAGGATGACTTCATGTGCGCTATTATGGTTGACACTGGTGTGGAAGGGTCAACTTGGATGATTTCATGAATGCTTTGTGCAATCATTCGATGCCCCAACTTATTGTGGTCTTTTGAGATCATAGAGGATACACAGGTGTGAACACCTTCCAACTTCATAATTTCCCACAATTGATTCTTGGTTTGCAAAATCAATCTACACCTCCATGCGCAATCATCATGAACACATCAAACTAGGAGCCTTGATTAATTTGATGATGACACCTTGTATGTGCAATGATTGATAATGTGGAAACGATTGATGGCATCTTGAGCTTCTTCCTTGGTGTTGAACTGTTGGCCAACGAAAAGTGTCCCTGGAGGATACACTACTGTGTCGCGATCAAAGACATTACCAAATGTTGGGTCATACATAGGTGGTTCAGGTGGAAAGTGCAAAAAATGCTCCGATGGGACATAAGATGAGTTATGTTCATGTTGTTGATTGTTTGTATGGTGTGCATGTGGTTCTTTTAACTTCTCATCATCAGCAGCTGCAAGTATTTCGTCTTCATCCTCACTAGAAGGATCAAAGACTTCATTGGGAAGACCAACAACCACATGCTCTTGTGGTGATTCTTGAGCGAGTTGTTGATTTTTGTGTTTGTCTAGGCTGATATATTGACCACTTAATAGTTGGGTATATGACTGCATGTCTTTTTCCCATTCCTCAAGATGTTGATGTGTGGGTTCATTCATATCTAATGAGAAAGGGTGTGGTGCTTCGTGGGACAATAGTTGTGATAGGTGGTGGTATGAAGGTTGAACTTCTTGTGATGGTTCAAAATGAATGTTTAGTGAAGGAGAGGAATGTGTGGGTTGACATTGTGTTGATGAAGATGCAAACCTTTCAAATGTGACGTACACTTCGGGTCTGGTTTGTAGTTGAATGGAGTCGTAGATGTCAAAGAATGCCTCAACATCATCATCCTCGGTCATCTCGATGGCGGTGTAATGACTTACCCCTCCACCAAGTCTAATCGGGTAGCGGAAGTGAATTGTTGCGACCATTTCTTCTGCTTCCCTATGCAGTTTTCTGAGGATGACTTCTTTCATACTTTGTAGGGTCATTCCTCTTTTGATAGCAACAACTTTTGGTGTCATAGAATTGAATGTACATCCTTCAATGGGACATTCTTTCATTGATAAATCATAGTGAACAATGACATATAATGAAGCCATTTGTTGACAACAAACAAAATGTTGGGTGTGAAATACAAAAGGAAACATGAAGAAATCAAAGATGTTGGGTGTGACATACTTATTTAGTATCCCCTTATATCTCTTATCTTTATCTTGTTTATATTTTTTTTATATCTTTTATCTTTATCTTATTTTGTTTTGCATTTATTTTATATCTTTTCTGTTTTTAGTTATTATTATTTTTTCTGCCTTTCTTTATTTATTTTTGTTTCTGTTTTTATTTATTAATTATATTTTTAACTATTTTAAATATTAAAAATATTTATTTATTTAATGGATTCAAAATTAAAATTATCAATTTTTTTAATTTATTATTTTTTTTACTTTTGAAATAGTGTTAGATAGGAAAATAAAAACAAAAGGGTGCTAGATAGAAAAATAAAAACAAAAGGATGTTAATTAGATGGAGAAATAAAAATTTAAATAGTGTTATATGAGAAATTGAGTCCTCGAAGGACATGTGATTTTTCATTTTTTTTTTTGTCTAAAATTTTATTTTGTCCCCCTAATCTTGAAATAATAACATCTGTAATGTTTATTATTTTTAACTTTTAAAAAAGGTTTAAATTATTAGGAAGAAATAGGTAAAAAAAAATATTTTACCAATAATGTCTATTATTTTTAATTCAGCTCATCATTTCTTCTTTAATTAAATATTTCTCTTTTTATTTAGATCAGAACAATTAGTTTAATATAATGCATATTACCTTTAATTAAATTATTAATTTCTAGAATATAAATTGTTAATATTTTAGATACCATCCAAATAATTTCTTTAAATTGTTCGAAATCATATATAAAAGAATAATTTACGTAAAAAAACTATAATTAGATCAAATGAAAATGACCAAATACAAAATTAGGCCTTTTATGTTTAAGTAAATTATATTTATTTTATTTCTTATTTAGTCCATAGAAGTTAGTGTATTTTAATTATTACTGCTTCTAACCTAATTAATTTTTTTAAAAAGTCTTCTCTCAATATTTTATGATATGTTGGTAATTAACCAATTTCCACATTTCTTTCAAATTAATTTGTATAACTCTTTAAAATGTACAAACTAACATCTAATTAATTAAACATTTAATTTCTATTTACATATATGTATATATATTTGACAAAAATTAAATTTTACTATTTATCTTTGGCCATGAATATTCTCAAAATCTGTAAGTAATTTTTTAATTATTAAATAAATAATACTAATTATAAAATGATCCAGTCTTTAGCATGTGATTGTTGCTTGTACTATCAGTAGTTTGTAGAAAGCTTAATATGAGAGATTTAGGAACGGGGTCCAAGCATCTATACTCAAGTTAACTTAGGTAATTATACATTTATATATATACACATCTAACATATATATTTTAACTAAAATAATGACTTGAAGAAATATTACATTTTTTGTGGTAGGCTTAATCTTTATATGTCTCAGACTAAAATTATATTCTCTTGAATTTTGTTTAATTAGTTTGAAAATTTGTTTCATGCATAGATATCCCCCATTGTGCACTTAATTACCCCACCAGTAGATTAAGAAATAGGTTCAAACGCCACAAACATTAATTAAATTTACAATCTTAATAAACCAAAATCTATACATTACTCTTACTTATCCCATATTTATCATGTTAAAGATAACATTATTCAAGTGCTACCTACTTTTTAACAAGGTGTATAAGATCAATGAAATCTAATCATAATAGCATAATCATTACCTAATAAGATATTTTCAATAAATATCTACATAAGTCAACAAATAAACAATTTATACCATCAACTAATATACCACTAAAATAATTTATAACTATCACAAAGTTGTATAATTTTATATATACATTATTAATTTATTCAACCTTTATATTAAGAATAATTTCGTGTAGTGACTTTGTCTTCTCTTACTTTATGTTGACAAGTGTGATTGAAGTTAAATGGTGGTGTCTATTTGTCGTGAATTGCATTTCGAATATATTGATTAAGGTGTTGAAGAAATCGATGCAGTGGGATGACAATAGTGTAAATCAACTCAGTGTGACACCTTTTAGGGACGTGAGGAGAATACTTAGTAGAGAAGGGCGTTGTCGACAATGTACAAGCTAATATGCATGACATATGCGTTGATGTGTTTGTCGGGATCGGTGATACTATCATATTTGTCCAGTGTGTTCTCTAGTTGCTTTGAAGATAGACTTCCATTATGACCTCGATGAAAGGGCTGTGACGGGAAGACTTCCCAAGAGTACTGGCGGAGGCTGGTGGTTTAGAGCTCCATTAGTAAGAGTTGTTGGCTTCCGTACTCATATTGGTTTGTTGGTTGGGTTTTATGAGGTCTTAACTCCCGTCCTGTGTGATTTGGATGGTTGTGATATTCATTTGTTGCATCATATGGCCATTTTCCTCTTTAAGGGTCCTTATTTCTTCTCTTTTTTTCTCTTAAGGATATCCATTTCTTCAGCATTTTTAGCTCTTTTCTCGTTTCTCTTATCATTGGCATGAGATATTCCTGGTGGTTCTCCACCTCCTTGGTTGGGTGCTTATTGTTGTTCGTCATGTTCCTGGTGATTACCATGTGGCTTTCTGGGTAAGGTTTTCTCCCGACCCCCCAAGTGAGTGCCAAAATATTTTTGCAGGGGCGAGATCTTCGGTTGTCGGTCTTATCAATCTTTCTAGCAGGGGTACTGCAATGCCATTTGAACACTCAAGTTAGTTTCAAGGTTTGAGTGTGAGATAACTCTAGGATTACCTTTGGTCTGAGTGGATTTGTCAATTTATAGTTGTGGTGATGAACCTTATAGCGTACGATTGATGAGTTGGGACACACCCAATGGAACCCAATTGTCATTTAATTATGATTTAAAGGTGATTATTTCATAATGATCTTGAATAAAGTTTGTTAGATGGATCAACCGAGATGCGCCCACGTGTCAAATATCCGATAATAGTGTTTATGTTAGGATAACGTCAAATATCCAGAAGGATAATAGTGTTTATGTTAGGATAGGATAGTCTCGATATTAGACCACTTGGTAGAACAAAATAATTTATGTATGCATTTATTATATGGAGAGAAAAATGGTAAAATAAAAAAAATTGTACATCTGTTTTATTAAAATCAAGAAAAAGTATTCACTTAGGAGTTCCTACAAAGCAACTTTAAAAGAAGTTAAAAAGAAAATGAAAGGATAAATTTTAAAGCATAGGTAGAGCTACAACTTTACCCCCTCTGTTTTTGTGTGTGTCTTTAGAGTTCTTTTTGAATATATCAAACAGTGGAAATAATTTTCTTTATCAAAATAAGATTGTTATATAATATTTTATTTTACCCCTTATCATAATATATAAATATACATACATAAATGAAGTATTAGATAAAAAATAAATATATAATTAACAATAGCATAATTAATGATACTTTTTGAACTTTTAAAGACAATGATTAAAAAAAACAAATATTTTTCAATTCCACAACTAAGAATAAATAAAGTCATTAAAAATTAACGAAATTACAAATTGAAGTGAGTATTAATGGAAGTAACCACTTGTCTCACCCACTTCAAATGAACTTTTGATATTGGTAGTGGATAATTTCTTGGAAATGAAGTTTAATTTTTTTTCAACATCAGCCGTAATCTATGAATTTTACTACTGTGTAAACTTCATGTATGCTAAGTTTTTTTCATGATTTGGAAATATAATGAATTTTAGGAATCGTGAATCTAGAAATTATGATTCCAATGCTTAAAATTTGTTTGATTTGTAAAAATATTATTAAAAAAGATTTATACATTTTTGTACGGAAAAAGGAGTAACGTAGTTTATTAATAATTTAATTATTCATCACATTAAATGGTATAATAAAAGTAATATGACATTTTTATCACCAAAAAAAAATTATTTTTTTAAGTTGGAAATTTTGCTTTCCCACCTCTCCGTGAGATACATAGTTCAAAAAACATGTTTTCCCTTTTAAAAATATTAATCAAACATAATTCAAGAATAATATTTTTAACGATTGATTCGAACAAATTGAAGGGAAAACTCTACCTAAGAATGTTAATAATTGAATAAAAAATCATTAATAAACATCTTCGGTTATTATCAATCTCAATAACCATATATAAAAAGTTGAAATTTCACAACGGTATAAAAAAAATTAATTCCAACATTCGACCAAACATGCAGCCCATAAATGTGTGCTTTTGCGAACACTTTTCCGACTTCAGAAACAGTTATTGTTCCCGAGAGAGGAAACAGTGGTCTATTTTGTGTTAGTGATGCCATGCGTCATAGTTCATCTTCGCCTCCTTTAACCAGAAACCAAAGTGCAATCTAAGAAGAAAAGCAATGTAAATTAAAATGAATGGGAGGATTATACAGTTCCTGAGAAAGAAATGTCTTTAGGAAAGAGTTGTAGTCCTATTTTGCATTTGTCTGATCTTTCCCTGTGTTTCCTTCTTCCATCACAAACCACCCCCGGGGGGTCGGAGGCACAAATTAAAAAATATAACATGAAAAGGCCATTATGGAACCAATTTACATGTTGCAGACATTCATTCTATTGAAAAAACCCCCTAAATAAGATTCACAGTGGGGTACAAGTATGAACAAGAAGACTTTATACCCGCAAAGATGAAAATTACAAAGTTGGCAAGAACCTTCCTATAACAAAAACTCCCTACTATACATCCCAACCATCTTTCCTACTGTCAAATCCACATTTACGACCAGCTAAACTTCCATACATCTCTGAAAATTTCACCAGGCATTGACTTCTTAGCTGATAATGCACTTCCGTGTTTCGGCTAATCGCTGCACCAGAAAACTTTGAAGTGTCAATTGCCCAAGCTGGTTTCACATAATCAACACTCCTTGATGATGAGCTCGCATTAGCATACAAGTAATTCAAAAGCACATCTTCACAGTTAAAATATTTGTCTACCAGTTCCCTCCCCTGCTTTGCTTCCTTGCTCCAGTACCTCTTGAAAGCTACTCGAGAATCAATAAAAGCTGCACCAGTAAGAATCATGTTGTACCCTTTATGCAACCGAGCATATTTTTCTCCCCTATATTTTAAAGGGCTCCCTGAAATGAGCCGAGGATAGAATCCAACAATCCGATCTGGGTGCTGACGCCACACATTAAAACCTCTCTCAATATCATTACATGGCATCATAATGTCATCATCAAGCTCCAGCACTGAGCGTGTATTTATCAATGGATCGGCCCTGAACCGATTATTCAGAGAGTTCTTTTCCTCTACCCTGATCCTTATTGGTACAGCAGAGTCTAGATCACTCGGTTTCGGAGGAACTCCCTTGTTCCACACCACCACTATCTCCCGCACAGAAGAGCATCTTGAGTAGTGTTTCACGTACATTTTCAAATTCCAGAGTCGAGCATCATAGGTCATTGTTAACAATGTGAACTGGGAATACTGCCCTTTCAGCGGGTAAGGTTCTTCTGAACCGTTACCACCATAAATATTTTTCACTCCAGTGCACATCAATACAACCCCCACAGCAAATATTATGGAAAGAATAAACCTCCTAGCACAAGCATTATGCTTAATCTTACCTCGCAGAAATGTTGGGGCACGGTTCAGGCGGCTGCAAAACCGCCTTACCCTTGAAGATAACATATTTGACCTTTCCCAAGATAAGAGAGTCAAATTCCTTTTTCCAGAGTTGTGAATGAACCAATTTAGAGGGACAATACAATTCACAAATCCAAGTAAGACACCCAATAGAACAATGAGTATGGCAGCAACTGCAACAGAAGCACAGCCAACTGTGAATCGCCTGGCTGAATCTCCAGAAGGAACACGATCCCCATCCATGACCCCAACCCAGCCACCAGATGGCAGGTGTTGCACATCTAAGTGATGGTGTCGAGCACCATTCCAAGCATTTCGACCTTTGTTTGGTTCAACAAAGCCCGAGGGTACTTCAACTTCTTTGTACTCATCACTAGTGAGAGTTTCTATCTTAAAAACGCGTACCTGTCTCCCATATGTATCACCACAGTCCTGACCCACACGATAAAGATTTCCTTCATATTTAAATGGCCTGCCTCCATTGCGAGCTCCAAAGCTCTTGCCAATGTTATAAATGGGATTCTTCTTGTGAGGTTTCCAAGGACCAAGAGGTGAATTGCTGTACCAGATCTCCAACTGCCCATTTTTCTTGGAGCCAAAACCACTATGATCTGAGCCAAAAAGCCAATACCTCCCACCATAATTGATGATAAAAGAATCAACAAGGGGCCTTTTTATGATGACCTTTGCCAACCTCCACTGCAAAGGAAAGTTAACTGCACGGTAGAGACGAAGATCTCCCTTCTTGCTTCCCTCAGGCATCATATATATCTGAAGTCATAAACAAGAAAAAAAAATGAATATCATGACTACAATTGACTACAATAATTAGTTTAAGTAAAAGAGCGTTGGACAAATCATATGCATTATGTTCATAACTAAACATGAACATTATCTTTTTCACGAGCAATACCTGGCCATCATGCTCAAAGACATATGGATAAGAAAGATGCCAATCCTCATTCAATGCAATTCCCAGCTGTTGCCATGTTGCTCCCTTATCAGTACTTTTTGAAACTCCAATATCTCCTTGATAAGTGATTGAATTTTTTGTCTCATAGAACAGGTAAAAAGTATTTCCCTGAATTGCAATGCCAATATGAGTGAATAGGTTCTTAATGACTATCCATACATATAGAAAACAACAAACTTCAAAAGGGCAGACAACTCCAAATGAGATATTAACCTATTCTGCATAATCATTCATACTCTTCTATGTGCATAAGTAAAAATATATAATTTTTATTTAATAATTATAACTTTTTCACTTGGAGATTCGGATATCAACTAAAACAAAAAGTAGACACTATGGTGAATGAATGGACTAACATATGTATGATGCATAAAAAATTGTTGCAATCTCATTGATGTCAGAATCACGGACAAACTGATAGATAGTTTAGCAGACAAATTTTAACTAGGGATAGAAAATGAGGGGGAAAATTATTAGAAAATAATTCTACCTTTTTTGAAATTATACTTTGAAAGGCATGACTCATTTTGTTAGAATAAGTCCATAGAAATATCACCCTTTCTCCAATATTAAACCCATCTCAGCATCTCACCCATTATATTTTTCCCTGACAACAACACTTAAGATATTTTTCTTACACGGTGAGATCCTTATGCATTGGGCTGCTCTTTGTTGAGACACTTAAAAGAACTAAACACTTCAAACGACACCATGCATAGTAATTGTCCATCCTCCTAGAAAAGCACTTCAACTTCAGGTTACATTCTAATGAATCACTGTTCATAAATTTAGAAAAGAACTTCAAAGGAACGTGTGATGTGTTTCCTTTTAAAAAATTAAGACGGTCCCCAAAGGAAGAAAAACCATATTGGCAATAAATCAGGAACAAGACTCATTTGTTTAATCAAAATGTAAATTTAAGGGGGGAAATATAGATAAAATAGAGATTATGGAACTGTTCTAGGCATTCCCTATCATTGGATCCATTCCAATTAGCCTGCTTTCAATTATAAAACATAAAACACACAACCATAAGAGCAACTGATTCATTTTTTAAACAAAAGAAAACCCTCATTATTAAAGCTATTGACTGATGATGACACTAAAACTCAGAAGATTTAATAAATATCCTCTTACAATAAAAAAAGAAGGATAATACCCTTTTGTGCTACAACACACAGATATACATACGCGAGTAGGAAGCCTACGTTTCATGTTATATAGAGTACAAGTACTACTAGGTACTTAAAAGTACAAATAACTGATTGTTTAACTACAGAATCCTATAACCATTACACGTATAGAAGCCTACTTTTCATGTTAAATAGAATACTGATATTAGGTACTTTCAAACAACTGGTTGTTTAGCTACGATCCTCTTTAAGTATGACACACAATATTAGTAAGGACCTCGCTATCTTGCAGATAAGAGCAAGACCTTACAGATAAGAACAAAATACAGGAAGTCACGCGAGCCCTACCTAATCATAAATTTCTATCTCATTTCACACTTCAATTGTTACAATCAGACATATCCTGGACTCCCCGTCAACTTTTCAGCGGCTCTCAATAAAATAAACAAGAAGGAAATCATCTCAAGCAGCTAAGAAAATATTACTTGCATATATAAAACTCCAGGCTCCCTGCCTTCAGCAGAAAAAAACTATATATGTGTGCTTGGTTTTCCCTTGGATTATCCAAAATAAAAACATGTTGATGTAACATGATTTCTAGTAAATTTTTACATGTTAGATTCTCTGCTAAAGATTTGATTTTGGGCCTAAAATTGATTTTAAATTGAAACAACTTGGTTAACTTTTGTGTGAGATAAAAAATTCTAATGAAGTTTACAGCTAACTTCTAAAAGAAAAACATCCGACAAACATAAACCACATGAGTTCCCTCACCCAGAAACACACTATCGCTCCATGTCAGATTTAAAGCTCCAAGCAATTTCCTCTCCAGATACATGCAAGTTAACCCGGACAAGTATAGTAACAATAACATGACGTACTATCTTTCACTGTTTCCCTAAACGTTCCAACATCAAGTCTCTATCCCGAGAGATTCAAAACTGAATCTAGGAACAGAGTTGGCAAACAAAACAGTAAGTAAAAAAAGGTCCGTCATGCTGACACAGAAGAAAAAAGAAGGTGAAAGTACTAAAACAACTATTTCACAGAATCAGAAACACCAGAGAGATACATGATGAGGGAAGGAAGGAACAAGGGTGACAACAAGAACCTATTATTATTATTGTTGTTATCATTATTATTATTATTATTACCTGAATAAAAAGGAAAGGGTCAGCAACAAAATTACTAGGGAAACCAGCATCAGAAACCGAAGCACACGTCACCACAGGATTGGCGACAGGCCAAGCAGCACTCTCATCGTGGGATACATTCGCCTGCACACAATCAACACCACCATCACTCTCCAAAACAGCAAAAAATCACCCATATCACAAAAAAACTCAATTAAATAATTCACAACCATCATTCCACCAAAACCAAACCATCACTCCTAACAACCTAAAAAAAAATTAAAAAAAATACCCCCAAACAAAAAAAATCATCTGTTTCTAATTTTTATCTTAAAAAAACGAACTTCAAAGGAGAAATTCACACATACATGCAGATGAAAGAGTGGGGGCAAAAAGAGAAGAAACTTACAGCTTCTATGGGTTTAAGAGAGAAAGGGGAGTCACCGTAGAAAATCCCAATAGACCAAGAACCCTCATTGTCGTCACGACAACCGTTGAGAGAGGAGCGCACTGTAGGGGGAAAAGCGACCCAGCCGTAGAGGGTGGCAATGGATCCGAACAAAACGAAACACCCGAAGAAGAAAACGAAACCCGAAGAAAGTAACCGCTTATAGTACTGTTGGTTCTCCAATCTCCACCTACACGAACACTTCACACTCATATCACAACAACTCCCGCTGCCGCTGTTAGAACAACCACCGTTTCCGCCGCTCCCGCCGCCAATCTGCCCCGAACCCATCTCCCCGGAGAAATGCTCGGTGCCGCCGGGAGATCTCACACCACCCTGGCACGTTGCAACTCCGTCACCAGCATTCCACAATTCCCACAACACAACCAAACCCAACCCGTTTTTTTGTTCTTTGGGTCTCTTACTCTCTCTTTTCTCTCCCTTCCTCTCTCTGCGTGTTTTTCATTTCGCAAGGGCAAGCTTGTAATTTTAAAAATTATTGTGCCACTGGACCTTCCTTACCTCGGTGGTCTGCTATATATGCCGTTTCGCACTTAATGTTAAAACGCTCTTTAAATTTTCAAAAATTAAATAATCTATTTATTTATTAATTGGATAATTATCAATAATTTGGTCCAACGTTAATTGCGCGCGTACGGGATGGAATAGTACTCGCTGCCAATGACAAACACCTCAACTCTCACGCGGAAGACAAAACATGGAAAACCTCTCTCTTTCCTCGAAATTACCTAATTAACCAGTAAGAAAATAATTATCCAAATAACACTCCTTTTAATCTAATATTCAAAACTATTACTTCAATTTTTTTTCATTATTACCTTAATTTGAATGGGGAAAGTTAAATTTATTATATGCATAATTTTGAATTCAATCCTAACTTATTAAACTAGAAAGTTTAAGTTAACCTATATTTGCAATTTCCATTATTCAACTTCAAAAGATTAATTAATAAAGACATGTTTTTAGGGAAAAAAAATAACTTTACAAGTGTCCAGTTTTTAAGTTTCTTTTTCTCCGTGATTTGAAACATTAAGTTAATTAAAGAATAAATATGTGCTAATTAATATTTCATTAATTAAGATTGTCACTTGTTTATATTATTAATAATAGATTTTTACTGTCTGATAATCCTATTTTAATTAGGTTTCAAAATTATTAATATAGTGATTTTATTGGGCCTTTAAGTGCTTATTGACTTTATTACGCGTTTAAGTTGTGTAAATGATCTTATTTAAATATTTAACTTAAAAAAGATTAATGGTTTGGTAGACCAAGATATATTCTACTTATAGACACTTTTTCCTTACAATTCAGTCACAATATTACTAATGTCTGGGTATTGTAAATAATTTTAGATTTAATTTACAAAAATATTTATTTCACCGTTCCTAAAAAAATTACTAAATTTTAGCTTAGTTTGCATTTTCATGACAACGTTAGTATGTTGAATATAATAGATTCTTCGAATAAATATCCTTATATATAAAAAATAATTTTGGACACTTTACACACTTGGTTAGTATGTTTTATTTTTTTCCCAAGCATATGTATTTTAGTTTTTTTTTCCTTATTACAAGTATAAGGATTTAGTACATTACAAGATATATATTTATTTTTACATTATAGCAATATAATATAAATTATTTTGATATGTAAATTATATTAAAATTAAATTTCAGAATAATTTTTAAAATGCATTATTATATTTTAATTTCTAATAATTTAAGAATACATATAAGGTTGTTTTTTTAATCATCGGCATGTTTAAAAAATGAAATTCAGTTGAATATGGATGAATTTATTGGGTCCACTTGCTTTAATTTCAAACTAGGAAATCAGTGAGGAGATTAGAAAGATGTGGCCAATAATAAAATATATCTAATAGATACTACATATTATAATATAATACCACAAACCCAAGGTTTTATACAGGGTGGATATATTCGGCCTCAGTATAGCCTTAACTAAACTAATAATTGTTTTATTTGAATTTTCTTTGGGAAGATTATTTAGTTTGACTTAAAAACAAATAATAAATATAATTATAAAATTTAATATGTTTTTCCTTTTAAAGAAATTAAAGATTTTAATAAAAACAAATCAGTTTCACTCTATGTTTTCACTTGTAAATTATAATTTTTAATAATATATATATAATATCTTTATTTTTATTTATTTATTAATATATTAAATACAATTATAATATTTTTATTATACACACAAAGATTAATTTATAATTTTAAATAATTAAGAGTCAAGAAAATCTGATGTATAATATAAGATATATTTGTACATCAACATTTTCACTTTAAACAATACCACAACAAATTACAATTGAATCACTTCAAAACAACCCTTTATAAAAATTCTCACCTATATTTCAAGGATTCAAAGTAATTTTTCACACTTCACGATCTTTTGAAAAATAAATATATTCTATTATAAACTAACACTTGACCATCAAAAAAATATTGAAAATTCATCCAAATCTTTCTTTCTTAGAATGATTAGTTTTGTAACAATATGTTGGACAAATATTTTTTTTTATTTCTCACTATGTGATGTCTCAATTTATGTAATTAATAGTGAAGTTAGAATAATTCCTTCTTCTAATGAAATTAATTCTTAACGTTACATAATATTATCTTAGGCATCCCTTTGTAATACACCAATAAAGGGTCACACAATATTATACTAGGTATCCACATACAATATACATCAACAAGTTTATCATAAAAATTCATGTATATCATCATTGTTATCATTATAATATCACATATATATATATATACATATATATATATATATATTAAATTATATATGCATTTTAGCAATTATAAAAAACACCATTAAATATATGTCGTTGAGGGAGCTCATCTTGTTTGAGCGATCTTCCTCCCTCAAATAAATGAAGACTTCCTCGCTTGAGTAACCTTACGTCACTTGAGTGAAACTATCTCAAGAAGAGGGAAAAAATTAATATGATCATGGTCTCACTTGAGCGTTCTTTTGTCACGCGAGCAAATAATTTCATATCACTCAAGCATCACATCAGTGTTGATCGATGATACTATTGAAAAATAACTCAAATTTTCTATAATCAAATTTATGAAGAACAGTGAATGAAGAATAATCACACGCAAAATTGATAACGAAGTTCATTCAATACCCACATCAGTGGGTTACTACAAATATGTTATTAATAAAGGAGAAAATAAAAAGGGTTTACAAAGCTTAAGTTCAGAAGAATACAAAATCTAATCCTATTCCAGACACTTGAGATGATCCAAAGCTTTTGAATTTTTGAAAAACGTTTTGAGTGATCTCTCTTTCTTAGAGTTAGTTCAAAAGAATGTTAATCAGCCTTTATATAACCTTAATCAAATGGTCAAAACTGTTACATCAAAAACTAAAAGCAGTTGGAAGCATTTAAAACACATAACAAAATTTTGTTATGAAAACAATAGGTTGTTTTCTAAAACATTCAATTGAAATAATTTTTCTGTTAAGGTTTTCATAAAAACAACCTGTTGTTTTATCGAAATAACCAATTGTTTCTGTTTGACAGCAAAGACAAAACAATGGAAAAATTTTCCAAATCATTTTAAAAATCACTAAGTGTCAAACAAAAGGTTGTTTCAACATATCAACAGGTTGAAATTTCATAGTCTTTTAGAGAACCCATCTTTTAAAAAAGATAAAGATTTAAATGAGCTTGGATCATCTTAAGGAGTGAATTAACAAGTTAAAAACTAATAGACAACTCACACACAACAACAAGGTCTTCAAGCTTTCCACATAGATTTGGAGGCATCAAAGCATCTTGTTCAATATAGATAACACATATTTGACTAGTTATTTTTGTCTATTAAAAAATTAATCACCTCATTAGCATCGACAAGATCTTTGAAAGGGAGGAGCTAAACATCAAGATCCTCAAATGCTTGGATAGATCTTGGCAACCAAAGATCACTGCAATTTCAAAATCCGAGAATTTGACCCCATTGACCACAACCTCCTTGTTTGGCAAGCTCTTGAAGAAAAACAATTGGGAGAAGAATGAACCATCAAACATGTATAATAATAATAAAGTGAATGAATTTAATTCTACAAACTATACGTGTTTTGGATGTGGTAAACAGGGTCACATAAATGTCGATTGTCTAAACAATGAGAGTAAAGAGAGAGGGGCAATTAAGAAGTTTGAAAAGAAAGGAAAAGCAAGAAGAGCCTACATAGCTTGACAAGATAATGACGATTCATCCTCTAGCTCATCATCAAAGGAAGATAAAGAAGCCAATATGTGTTTGATGGCAAAGAGGAAGAATCAAAATCAAGTAGTATAAGTTCAAGCACTTCTATTAATTTTGAAAATTATAGCCAACTTTTTTATGTCTTCAAAGAAACTCACGAGGAAGCTAATAGGCTAGCCCTTTTGAATAACCAGTTGAAAGAGTTAAACAACTTGTTGGAAAATAGAGTCAAGACCTTGGAAGAAGAGTTGAGCCATTCAAAAACTGATTTTGAAACTTTGGAAATGATTTATCAAAACTCTTCTTGCAAGTGTGTTGATTCTAGCTTTTGTGAAAACTGTGAATCTCTTCAAAAGAAAGTTCATTATCTTTTAAAAATTGTGGACAAGTTTTCCAAAGGCCAATCCAATCTTGAAACTGTTCTTGCTTCTCATAATTGTGTTTTTGGCAAGGCTGGGTTGGGGTTTAATCCAAAAAGCAAGAGCAAACCGTTTTCAAAACCTTTTTACAAGTTTCTTTGAAAAACAACCTATTGTTTTGTCGAAACAACCGGTTGAAACTTGCTTTTACTGCAGGAAAAGGGGTCACACTGTTAGATTCTGCAGAGTGAGAAGATTTTTTGTTCCCAAAGATATTTTGAAATGGGTTCCTAAGGTTTCTAAGGTTCCTAAGGTTTCTACTAACATCATTGGACCCACATTCATAAGGGGACCAAATTTTGCTTCTTAACCTTTTCTTGTAGGTATCCTTGGCAGCCAAGAATCACTTTTGGGTTCAAAGATTAACTACTCAAGGGAAAACTAACAAGAGTAAAGTTAGTCATTGTGCCTGCACTTTTCAATTGTATATGTCTTGCAGGGTTCTTTGAAAGTCAAGAGACATCTTGGCACATGAATTTTGGTTGCTCAGGTTTTGTTTGGAATACTTTTTCTTATGCATCTTCCTTCTTTGGATCCATATCCAGGTTATACCCCCTTTGGGAGTGACATGATTGTTGAAGTTGCATATGAACTCCTGGGAAGGGATATGGTATGTCTTAAGAGGAGTGCTAACATATTGTCGAGAATAATGTTTTCTTGGATGAATCCCCTCATGAAACTAGGATATGAAAGAGCACTGAATGAAAAGTATATATGGAAATTAGATACATGGGAACATACTAATACACTAATCAATAAGTTTTAGAAATGTTGGGTTGAGGAATCTCGGAAGCCAAAACCCTGGCTTTTAAGAGCATTAAATGCCAGCCTTGGAGGAAGGTTTTGGTGGGGAGGCTTTTGCAAGATTGGCAATGATATTTCCAAATTTTTGGGTTCGCATATATTGAATCAACTACTACAAGCTATGAAAAATGGTGACCCATCTTAAACTGGCTATGTTTACGCCTTCTCAATATTTCTTGGAGTGGTCTTTATAGTGTTATGTGAAGCTCAATATTTTTAGAATGTAATGCGTGTTGGTTCAGGTTAAGATCAACATTGGTGGCTGCTGTATTTCGCAAGTCTTTAAGGCTTACTCATGAAGCACGAAAGCAATTTGCAACTGGAAAAATAACCAACTTGATGACTACTAACTCTGACGCTCTTCAGCAAATATGCCAGTCACTTCACACTTTATGACATTTATCATCAATATAATGCAGAAGTTGTCTAAGGAGGGATTATAACGTACAAACAAAAGAATTGGTCTTATGAATGAAATCTTAGCCGTTATGGACACTATAAAGTATTATGCATTGGAGAGTAGTTTCCACTCTAAAGTACTGATCGTAAAAAATGATGAATTGTCATGGTTTCTGAAAGCATCATTCCTTGGAGCGTGCAATGGATATTTATACTAAATAGCATTCCAGTTTTTGTAACTGTGATTACATTTGGAGTCTTCACCTTGCTTGGAGGTGATCTGACACCTGCTAGAGCTACGTACTCCAATTTTGATGTGTATATCTTTGATGACCCCTTAGAGCTCTGGATGCGCATGTTGCTAGATAGGTTTTTGATAAATGCGTCAAGGGAGAATTGAGTGGGAAGACCCGAGTTCTTGTTACGAATCAACTGCATTTCCTTTCACAAGTTGATAGAATCATTTTGCTCCATGAAGGTATTGTGAAGGAGGAGGCAACTTTTGAGGAACTGTCTAACCATGGACCACTATTCCAAAAGCTTATGGAAAATGCAGGAAAGATGAAGGAGTATGAAGAAGAAATGGTAGATACTGAAACTACAGATCAGAAGGCCTCTTCAAAATCAGTGACCAATGGTAAAGTTGATGGTTTTGCAAAGAGTGGAAGTAAACCAAAAGAAGGAAAATCTATCCTTTTTAAACAAAAAGAACGAGAAATAAGGGTTGCCAGCTTGGGTGTTCTAATCAGGTACAATAATGCATTAGGAGGGTTTTGGGTGGTTCTAATACTGTTTGGATGCTATATTGCCATGGAAACCTTACAGATATCAAGTAGCACATGGTTAAGTCATTGGACTATCATAGTTGAGCTCTCTCATTTTTACTATCGTAACTCACTTTACCACACGAGGTGGAAATCTTGGTTGGATTCCTGATAACTTGAACAAAGATCATCTTCATTACTCTTTCTTCCTTTTAGCTGGACTTAGCTCCTTAAATATGTTGGTGTACATTGTTGCGGTAAAAAAGTATCCATTCTCTTAGTCTATTTGTGAACATAAATAGGGGGAGAAATTAGTGGTTTCTTGGTTGTAATTTTGGCTACACTATGGTGTGTTTAATTTGTTAGAATATATGGCCTTAAACGAGAGGGGGGGGTGAATTGTTTAAGAGAGATTTTCACAAACTTTGAAGGTATAATGAAAATCATTGCTGAATTACAGAGAAAAGAATCAAGGAAACAAATACCCAAAACTGTTTTAAGATGATATCAGAAAAACAATTGGTTGTTTTGTCGAAACAATCGGTTGTTTTTATCAGCAGTTAATAAAAACAACTTAAAACAGATATATGTGAGATCAGGGAAAGAGAGAATCACACAAACAGATTTATATTGGTTCACTCTTACACCAAAAGCTACATCCAGTCCCCAGAAAGAACTGGTAATCCACTATGCAATCAAAACCAGATTATACACATCACACGCCAAAGTAGTGACCTTGAACCCCTCAAGAAACACACCACCTTTGGCAAACCACACCAAGAATGTTTATCTTGAACACCTCAAGAACACACAACATTCTTTGGCAACACAACTATAGAAATACAGTAATCAAGGAAGAAGGGAATAGAATACACCTGGGTATTTCAAAGCTTAAAGTTCAAAATTACAACCCAATCTTATTCCACACACTTAAGAATGATCCAAAGCTCTTTCAAATCTTGGAAAAACTGTTTTGATAAACTCTTTCTTTTACTCCAAGATTAGGAACGTAAAACCACCATTATATAGACCAACCAAGTGGTAAAAAACATTTAATAAAGGAGCCAAGTTAGTTAGGATCATTTAAAACATATTAAAACCACTTAATAGAATTTTGTTAAGGTTTTCAGGAAAACAATCGATTGTTTTGTCGAAACAATCGATTGATTTGGTTTGACAGCAAAATCAACCAAGTCAAACAGCTTTCAACCTTTTTCAAAAACTACTAAGGTAAAACAACTTGTTGTTTCGAAAAACAACCTATTGAAATTTTGACAGCTTTTTAGAAAACACATCTTTTCAAAAGGTTAAATATTCAAATGAACTTGGATCATCTTAAGGAGCGAATTAACAAGTTTCAAACAACTAGACAACACACACACACCCAACAGCAAGGTCTTCAAGCTTTCCTCTTGGATTTGGAGATATCAAAGCATCTTGTTCAACATAATTATGCTTTAAATTCTATTGTTGCTGCCATAGCTCTGATACATCACAGTTTTCTGTTGAACATTTGTGTTGATTGGTTTTTTCTTCTCATGAGTTATGTAGAAAACTAGTTTCGTGTGGGCTTGATGATTTTACTTTAACTTGTTGGTATACTTGCTTTGTAAGTGTACAAATTCTGTTTTGCAAGACCTATCAAGTTCAAAAACTACAACACAAACGAACCAGGATTTATCTTCATCAAATAGGGCGAGATTGTTGAACAAGATGCTTTGATGTCTCCAAATCTATGTGGAAAGCTTGAAAACCTTGTTGTTGGGTGTGTGTTGTCTAGTAGTTTTTAACTTGTTAATTCACTCCTTAAGATGATCCAAGATCATTTGAATCTTTATCCTTTTTAAAAGATGGGTTTTCTAAAAGGCTGTGAAATTTCAACCTGTTGAAATGTCGAAACAACATGTTGTTTGACACGTAGTGGTTTTTAAAATGATTTGAGAAAGTTTTGCTTTGTTTGTCTTTGCTTTCAAATAGAAACAATCGGTTATTTTGATAAAACAACTGGTTGTTTTTATGAAAACCTTAACAGAAAAATTATTTCAATCGATTGTTTTGGAAAACAACCTGTTGCTTTCATAACAAAATTCTGTTATGTGTTTTAAATGCTTCCAATTGCTTTTGGTTTTTTATCTAATAACTTTGACCACTTGATTGAGGTTATATAAAGACTATTTAACATTATTTTGAACTAACTCTAAGAAAGAGAGATCACTTAAAACATTTTTCAAGAATTCAAAAGTTTTGGATCATCTCAAGTGTCTGGAATAGGATTGGGTTTTGTATTCTTTTGAACTTAAGCTTTGTATATCCAGGTGTATTCTATTCTCTTCTTCTTGAACATTGTATTTTTGTGTGTTCTTGTGCAAGACAATTTCAGAAAGGTGTTTCTGGAAATTGTGGTGTTGCCAAAGAGTGGTGTGTGTTCTTGAGGGATTTAAGATCATCACTCTTGGTGTGTGGATTGTAATCTAGGTTTGATTACATAGTGAATTCTCAGTGGTTAGCTGAGGATTGGATGTAGTTCTTGGTTAAGAGTTGTTGAACCAAGTGGTGTTCAAGCTTTGAAGAATCCAAACCCTTTGAAGGATGTTGAAGGCTTGGTTGTGCTTGTTGTTACTGAGCTGTCTTAGTTAGGATCTGGGGTAGTTTGAGTTTTGTAATCCACTCTTGATTGAATCCAAAGCATAGACATTCTCAATCTTTTAAAAGAAAAGTGTTTTTCAAACTAAGTGAAAAACAACCGATTGTTTTGTCGAAACAACCGATTGTTTTATACTTAGATGTTTTTAGAAAAGATTGAAAACTGTTTTTC
>Ga0123342_1003088_pt1 | contig 27089 bp, 10 predicted proteins | sample Turbeawhitnodule_FD_89960 | JGI IMG/M metagenome (GOLD analysis project Ga0123342, IMG submission 89960) | Root nodule microbial communities of legume samples collected from Mexico - Turtle bean Mexico white nodule | ecosystem: Host-associated > Plants > Roots > Nodule | place: Mexico: Nepantla...
AACTGAGTCTCTCTGCATACAAGATAGCCACAAAAACAAGAACACAGGTTGTGATGATAATGATGGGAAGAGGAAGCTTTCCTCTGGAAGGCTTCATTATTCCTGAAGGGATCATGGGGATTAGTGGAGCTTAACGGTGGGAAGAAAGAGTTAATGAATTGGTGCTCAACACAACAGAATGATGAGGACATTGTACAAAGGGTTTAGAGGGGGAGGTTTTATGCATTTTTGAGTAGGAGTGAAGTTAAAGCATAGTATACTTTGCCACACTAAAAAATGCTAAATGATACTGGAGGTTAAGGAATGGGTTGAAAGGCTAACATCTTGGCACCTCATACTTTGGCCATGTAGAGGAAGCTATGCATGTAGCCACACATCATGCTTTCTAGTTTCTACATCATTAAGTAGACCCAGTAGAATATTCATTGGGTGGGAAATATACTATTCTTGTCAAGTTTCTATCTCTCAAATGACTATTTCAATATTCAATAGATCTGTTCTCACCAGCAAGTAGATGATGGTCCCAAATGATTACTATACTAAATTGTGTCTTACTCCATTTTAATACATTACTTTTTTATGTACGGCATAAGCATTATGAATGATTCACACACACATCCATTGTGTAGCAGTTGATGAATTCCTTAGTAGCCTTTGTATTGTCCTCAGTTTGTACTAAAATATTGCAGTGGAATATCAGAATTCATGTAAGTGAAAATTTGACTCAGACTAAATAAATAACTTCTTTTGAAAAATTGAAGTTGTTTAAGCATTAAAAAAAGGGACCCTTTCAAATTATATGGATATTTTATAAAAGGTCATTGTCTAAAATTTTTTATATCACTAATGACATTAAATCAAGTCGTTAAGGTATTTGAGTAATTATTATACACCTAACTTAATCATGATTCTATTATTCTCCATTTAAAAGGAGGAATCATGTTCAGCCATTGAATGCTGTTCTCTACTCAAACAGCTACCAAACAAAGAATATTAAGATCAGAAACCATGTTTTGAATATATTCCTCATTCCCTAAACATGACTTTCTCTATTGCATAGAATAAGTTCAGCAATATTGCTCTTCAACTATATAGTATATATTGAGCTATTTAATTTATGCAAGGTTGTCCCAGTATTGAGTGGGACATGATAGCTTCCAATTTGTTCTTATTTCAATACTCAGCTTATCCTTTCCTTTTCTATAGCAACTATTGGTTGCATGGACAACTTTCTTTCTTTTCACCCTGTACATTTGGCCTTTTCTGTTTTTGGAGGAATCTTGAAAAATTGTTCCTTCTCACCTGTTTGCCATTCTTTTTGGACATCAATATATTAATGCTTGAAATTTTGGATAGAAAAGGCCATGTTTTTTTAGTAGAAGTTGCTATTTATGCTACTCTTGTAGTGTTGTTTGATTTCTCAAGAAATTTTACTTTTATACAAACGAGTGAGAAGAGATTATTCAAATGCACGTAGTTACCAAGAGTGACTAAATTGGTCCAATTTAAAATGAATCAACACAAAGAAAAGGGTGTGAAAGTAAAGAAAAGAAACAAAGTCGGAATTGATTAAGTAAAGTTCTTAAAAAGAAATAAATCTATGCTTAAGGGTTGAATTGCGTACCAGACTGAAAGTAGGCGAGAATACACAGTTTGAATGTCCTTGAAACTTAGCATGAGAGCAAAACCCTTCTAAATTTGATAGTATTGTGTTATTCATATAGAAAAAATTTGATCGATAAAATTGAGTTAGACTTAAAAGTTATCGCTTCTCTATTCGATAAAATTGAGTTAGACTTAAAAGTTATCGTTTCTCTATTCGTTAGACTTAAAAGTTATCGCCTCTCTATTCGATGGATAGTGGTTGTTCGTGATTTGCAAAATGATTCTTTTTAAAAAAAAAAAAATTTCACTTTGAAACTGAGGGATGACTGAATTATTTTGGCATAACTGAAATGAATAATCAATTGCCTTACAAAATTTCTGTTTATAAATTTCAGTGCATCTTCTGGGTTATAAGTAACACAAATTATAATAATACTCCATACCCCACCATTTATTTCCTTGTGGTGATCTTGGCAATTTCAACATGTGCAAAATCCATTGAAGATTGGTGAAGTCATTGAGAAGAAAAATGAGTAGTAACATGCATGCTAGCAACTAGTGACATAAAAAGTTATTATTCATTTTGAAGAGAAGGTAATTATGAAGATCATTGTTTAACAAAGTGGGGTGTGAGGAGTGTGAAGGGTGAGCTGTTTTTGTGGGGAAGTTGGAGAGCAGAAGATGAGAAAAACTTCCAGAGAAGTAGCAAAGCAGCAATGAATAATATTGGAGGCTCTAACAGCTTTGAAATTAATTTCATGGTGAAAGCCACCCATGATCTTGGCTTTGAAAAAGTTTGCAATTAAGAAATTGACATTACAACCTATAATACACACAGTGGTTGCACTAACCAGACCGTACTCAAAATCGACATCCTTAAATTAATGAGAATCAAAGTGTTGAATTACACAATATCCTTAATCAACTCAACAAATCCTGAAGGGGTGACCCTACAGCATTGAGGCTCAAAATACACCAGCCAATCACTGATAATCATTAGGCAATAGAAACCTCCACTGTAATCCAGCATCAACATCAAACTCATTGCTAAAATTGGGTATAATGAATAAACAAATCCACCACTTGCAATTTCAGGGAATTTTGATTAGTCTGTTGCTTGAAAAATGGATTTGACCTAAACCCATTACATCAATTTTCTAATTGTAGGTAACACAAATTTCCCTCTAACTTTCCTTGCATACAATCTTTATCTTATTTACAAGGCATAAAAAAATATAAATATATATACTTTTTGGTCAACTAAGAGGGTTGAAATAGTGAGTTTTCTTTTAGTCAACATTTAGTTTTGGGCTTTTGATTTCTGCATCCAATAAATTCTGGGAGTTTCTTTTTGCATCTCTACATTTTTCTTCCAGCACCCTCACAATATTATGTAAAGACAAACTTATTTCTAATATTTTCTAAAACCCCTAAAAATGCACACAACATCCAAACTCTAGTCTTTCTTCTTCCTTTGGAAACAAACAGACTACATTGCTCTCTCAACTGCGGCGTGACTCCATCTCTTGGCATAGGAAGACGTTTATCTTGGTAGAGATTGATGGTGTCTCTAACGAATTGGTGGTGGCTTCTCTTGACGGTTCTCTATTCGAAGAAGAAGGTAAATAATTTTGTTTTGGTTTACATATTTATAGTTTTGTTTTTATCATGGATTTTCGTTTTCATAGTACATATGTTGTGATTCCTGCAATTCGCTAGGTTTATGGAACGGGAAATCTGCACTTTGTTTTTTTTTGTCTACCCAAAATATTGAATCCGCAAAACTCTTAAATTGGTTCAGAATATTGAATCCGCAAAACTCTTAAATTGGTGCATCTGTAAATTTTTCGGATTGGTGAGTCTGATAATCTTCAAGATTTGTGGATTTGTAGTATGTTTTCCGATTTCATAATCTATAATAAAAAAATGTATCCGGAATTACAAATCCATAATTCAAAAAATGAATGAAACTCCCTAAATTCTAACGTGTGTCCTATTAATTTTTAAATTTCAGAATTGTCCTTTATTCCGTAATTAAAAATTACATTATGAAAAACGAGATGCATAATAGATTTTTTATGTTCCAAAAATAAATTTTCTAATATTATTAAAAAACCAAAATCTCATTCTAAAAAGATAAATCTGAAATACAAATAATACATTCCAAAATAAATTCTAGAAAATCAAATCTGAAAACATATTTTGGAAAAAAAATTTAGAAAACAAAAATCCAGAAACATATTTTAAGAAGACTATTATGAAAAATTATTCCAAAAAGCTATTTCAAAAAACCTGATCCATAAAAGTGTTCTAGAAACGCAAATTCAAAATTATATTATGAAATACATACATTTGACTTACATTCCCTCCTACTTAAAAACAAAAGAGAACACTTTTTTTCATTTCACAACAATGATAAGGTGCAGGTTCAGATTTATTTGATGGTGGAAACAAAAGGACAACTTCTTCTTACACCCAATCATTTTTAACTTGCACCCAACATAACTTTTTATTTCCAAAAATGCCCTTCATTCTGAAAATAAAAATCCAAAATTAAAAATAATACATTATAGAAAAGTATATTCAGAATTTAAAATTCAAAATCTCATTCTCGATAAAAAAAAATCCAGAAACATTATGAAAAAAGGATCCATAATGTATAATCCTATTTATTTAAGGGTATCTTCGTCTTTTCATACTGAAATTTGGTGCAGAAAGTAATTGCCAACCAAAGCCTTATTTTTGTCCAGTTCAGAAGCATTGAATTGTCACCTTTTGTTCTCTTCTTTTTGCACCCCATTATTTTCTTCTGCAGCTCATAAATACTAAAATCCCTATATTGCCCTTTGTTTAAAAGTTCGTCCTGGAATTGACCATACGGAAACCTACAATCCAAAACTTAGAAAAAATATACCAAATTTCACAATCCAAGTTAAGTTAATTTTCACTTCTAAATTTGGTAATCCAGAAAAGAAAATCTGGAAGTTCTTTTTTCTTATACCAAAAAAGTGATTTTTGAATTATATAATTAAGAATATATTTTTAACTTTTAAAGTAACTCTTGGATAAAATCCAAAAAATATTTTTTTAATAAAAAAACTTTAATTTAAAACACACTTTTGAATAATTCAAAAAGTCATTTTCTTGTATAGAAAAAACTTTTAAATACAATTCATAAGTATGGTTCAAATCCGAATATTTTTTCTGAGTCCACAACATAACACATGAAAAAAGAAAGAAAGATAACCACACCATATCTGTCTCACTCAGTACCTCTTCAGCTCACTCAAACCTTCACCTCTTAACTCATACCAAAAAATATTAAAATTTACTAAATATTATTGTATATTAATTTTGCATGCATTTTTTGAGAAATGAAAAAGACCAAGTTTTATAGACTTAACTCTACAAGACTCCTTAAAAGACCAAGTTTTATACCTCAATTCCTTGCAATAGTTTATTGGCACCCCATACACAACGTGAAAATACCTTTTTAACCTTCTTGTGTCACCTCCATAAAGTAGTTTTTGGATTCTGTAATCCAGACACGCACTTGAAAAAAGACTTCCAGATTATGTAATACGAAAGCTAATTACGAATTTTGAAAAAAGATTTCTGGATTATGTAATCCGGAAGCTAATTACAAATTTGAAAAAAGACTTCCAAAAGAATTATTTTTGGAAATATGAAAATGTATGGAGGTGAATATATGGAGGTGCAGGAAGAAACAGCCTAGTTTATCTCAGAATCTTCAAATAGAGATATGGGAAATCTTCAACCTTAAGGAGCGGTGTATAGATGGAGGTGTAGGTGGAAAACGAAGGAAATGAGAAGAAAAGAAAAAGTAAAATGTGAGGTTAAGAAAAAATAATTTATAATACATTTAATTAATGTGATAGAAAATATTAAATTAATTAAATAATATAATAAATTATAAAAATATTCTTCATTTAATTTTAATAAGAATGGATATGAACTGAAATTTAAAAATGATTAATTTTATAAAAGAATTCATTTATAAAATTTATGTGAATTTAAAGAATAGTTAAACTTTTAATTTTTTTGTCAATATTTATTTTACATGAAAACAAAAAAATAATTAGTATTATCAAATTAATATTTAATTAAACTTAATTTTGTTTCAATTCAAATAAAAAAATTAGAGTAATTAAAAGTTGTAAGATCAGTTTAAATTAGAAGTGTAGAAGCATTATACCAAAATATATTTTTATGTGTCACATTTTTTTATTATATTTACTTCTAATATTAATTTTATGATATTTTTTTATTATTTAAATTCAAAGTAAATATAAACTCAATTCCCTTAAAATGTTTTTAAATCAATAACAAATATTTTTTGGACAATTTAATTACAAATACTATAAAAGAAACATATTTAGTATTTTAAATTTAAATAATTTATGTCACATGATACAAATATAAAACACAAATTTTTTACACTATTTTTAATTTTTATAATTACGTAATAATAGAAACTATTTAGATATTAATAATTTTTTAATCTATAAAATAATATATAATTTATTTAATATAATAAATAATTATTTTTATCTTTAAAATTATTTTTATTAATAATTTTCTTGTAGTACATATTAATAATATATACTACAAGAAAATCATTAAATAAAAATTAATTTTAGAGAAAAAAATTTATTAATTTTAATATTAATTAAATCAGATATTATTTTAGAAACTAAAAAATTTATTATATCTAAATTAGTTTCTATTATTCTAATTAAATATCAATTTAAAAACTATTTATCAATAATTTAGTTTTTATATTGACTAATTTACATACCAAAAAAAATTATAACAGTTAATTATTTTTATCCTAAAATTGATTACTATTTAATGATTTCATTGTAATGATATATCTTATTATAGTTAATTAATTATTAAAAAAATATACCATATAAAAATTTAAATTTACTATATATTTTTTTAAAAAAACTCATGAAATATAGTTAGCTTAATATATTAAGTACACTTATAATCTGATACATAAAAAGGTTATTTCTTAATTTCTATTTCTAGTTGTTATTTAAAGAAAAATAACATTTTAACTATATATAATTATTGGTAAATAAATAGTTTCTATTATTAATAAATAGTTTTTAATTTAATATCTAATTAATTAATAAAGTCAGTATCCTAAATATACTTTTAATTAAATAATTTAAAATTAATCTTGAGTGTATGTATTAGTAAAACAATAAATGCTATTATTTTATATTTACACACACATATGTTTTACTATCACTTTTAGGTTTCGAAATAAATATTATCAACTTAAAGATACTATAATAAACAAACTTAAATTACCTTAATTTTATAATTAGTATAGATAAATTTATTTTTATTCAATATAACTATGTTAAATTTGATTAGATCTCATATTGATTACTGTAATTTTACTATATAACACGTGAAGCCTACCACATTTTATTGGGAAAATCATGATAATTTGATCAGAAAACTATCCATAATGATCTTACCAACGAGATTATTTTTACTCATAAAAAAAAATTGTACTTTATCCTTTAACACCTCAAAAGTAATAAAGGACCAAGTACAAATGAAACAAAAAAAAAATGAGAAAAAGAAAAAAAAAAGAAAATCAAGAGAAAGTTCTTAGGGGCTATGCTGAGGCGTGGGAGAAGAGTGCTCCTTCCCACAAGGTCATTCGGATGGAAGAAAAATTTGAAAAAAATAAAGTTGAAAAGATACTTCTATCTGAACAACCTTTAGGCCTCCTTCTGTGTAAAGGAGCACCTATATGCACTGCCACACTTGCTGAATTTAGTGATCTACCTCCTCAAGTCAAAAGGCTTTTAAAAAAAATTGGTGATGTATTCCCTAAGGAAGGACCCATTGGACTCCCACCTTTTAGGGGTATAGAACACCAAATAGATTTAGTTCCAGGAGCTAGTCTACCAAATAAATCGGCTTATAAAACTAATCCTGAGGAGACTAAGGAGATAAAATCACAAGTTCAAACATTGTTGGAGAAGGGCTGGGTTCAAAAGAGTCTAAGCCCTTGTGTTGTACCTGTTTTGTTGGTGCCTAAGAAAGATGACAAATGGAGAATGTGTTGTGGTTATAGAACCATCAATAACATCACCATCAAATATAGGCATCCAATTCCTAGACTTGATGATATTCTTGATGAATTGCATGGGTCCACTATATTTTACAAGATTGATCTCAAAAACGGATATCACCAAATAAGAATTAAAGAGGGTGATGAATGGAAAACTGCTTTTAAGACCAAGTTTGGACTGGTTAGTGATGCCTTTTGGACTCACTAATGCACCTATAACTTTCATGAGGCTTATGAATCATGTCCTTAGGGATTGCATAGGTAAATTTGTAGTAGTTTATTTTGATGATATATTAGTATATAGTCAAAGCCTAGAGTCCCACCTAAGTCACCTTATGGAGGTTCTATTAGTTCTTAGGAATAATAATTTGTTTGCTAATGTAGATAAATGCACTTTTTTATGTAGATAGTGTAGTGTTTTTAGGATTTATAGTCAACAAAAAGGGGGTTCATGTTGACTCCAAGAAAATCAAAGCCATCCAAGAATGGCCAACACCACAAATGTAGGAGATGTTAGGAGCTTCTATGGCTTAACAAGTTTTTATAGAAGATTTGTTCCTAATTTCTCAATTCTAGCTTCACCACTCAATGAGTCAGTGAAGAAAGAAACTCCATTTTGTCAAACTGAGAAGCATGAACAAGCCTTTCAAAGGTTAAAAGCTCAACTCACTAATGCGCCCATTCTAGCTTTACCAAACTTTCCAAAAACTGTTGAGCTAGAAAGTGATGCATCAGGAGTAGGAATAGGTGTTGTGTTGTTGTAGGATGGGCACCCAATTGCATATTTTAGTGAAAAACTTCATGGTGCAGCCCTCAAATACCCCACTTAAGACAGAGCTTTATGCACTTCAGAGGGTCCTGTAGACTTGGGAACACTATCTAGTCTCAAAAGAATTGGTCATACATAGTGATCATGAGTCTTTGAAATATTTGGAGGATCAACACAAGTTGAACAAAAGACATGCAAAGTGGATGGAATTTCTTGAGCATTTTCCATATGTTATCAAATATGGCAGATGTTCTATCAATGAGACATGCCCTCTTTTCTAAACTTGGAACCCAAATCCTTGGATTTGAAAACATACCTGAACTTTATAAAGAAGATCAGGATTTCGCTCCCACTTTTGCTAAGTGCCAACATAGAGCACAAAGAGGTTTTTATGTTTCGGAGGGGTACTTATTTAAAGAAGGAAAACTTTGCATACCTCGAGGAACACATAGAAAACTCATTGTAAAAGAATCACATGAAGGAGGACTCATGGGCCATTTTGGAGTTGATAAAACTATTGAGCTTTTAAAAGGAAAATTTTTTTGGCCACACATGAGGAAAGATGTTCAAAGATATTGTCATATATGCATTTCATGTTTAAAAGCTAAGTCTAAGACAATGCCTCATGGAGTCTACACTCCTTTACCTTTTGCGAAAATATAAGCATGGATTTCATATTAGGACTTCCTAGGACACAAAGAGGTTTTGATTCCATCTTTGTGGAAGTGGATAGGTTTAGCAAGATAACTCATTTTATATCCTGTCATAAAGTGGATGATGATAACAACATCTCTAGGCTCTTCTTCAGAGAAATGATGTAAGACTACATGGTTTGCCTAAGACCATAGTGTCGGATAGAGATCCTAAATTTATTGGCCATTTCTGAAGAACTCTATGGGAAAGGCTAGGAACTAAGTTGAACTTCTCAACTTCTTGTCATCCTCAAACGGATGGACAAACTGAAGTTGTAAATAGATATCTTTCCACTATGCTTAGGTCAATCATGAAGGGAAACCACAAATCTTGGGATGAGTACCTTCCTCATATTGAGTTTGTATATAATAGAGTAGTTCATAAAACTACTAATATTTCTCCATTTGAGATTGTGTATGGATTTAATCCTCTTACTCCTTTGGATTGGTTACCTCTACCTAATCCACAAGAATTTGTGCACAAGGAAGGAGTAACAAAAGCCGAATTTGTAAAGAAAATGCATGAAAGGATTAAAAACCAAATACAGAAACAAATATAGAAACACATGAAACATAACAATAATGGGAAGAAAGAGATGGTTTTTGAAGAGGGAGATTGGGTTTGGCTTCACCTTAGAAAGGATAGATTTCATAATCAAAGAAAGTCTAAGCTTAGTCCCCGGGAAGATGGTCCTTTCCAACTCCTCAAGAAAATCAATAATAATGCATATCAAATTGACATGCCTGAGAAATATGGAGTACATACTACCTTCAATGTTATGGATATAACCCCTTTTGCAGGTAGTGAAGATGAATAGGCAGAACACATGCGATTTTAGGACAAATCCTCTTTAAGAGGGAGGGGATGATGGAAGAAGGCCAAGCTCGGGCCCAATTACTAGGTCCATGGCAAGAAAGATACAAGAATACTAGGACTCCACTACTAATGGCAAAGACACCCTTCTATATATGTTAAAAAATGTCATAACCTAGTGTAAATTGTATAAAGTTGTTTAGGATTTCATGGGTCATGTATTGACATAGTAGCATAAAATAATTGGACCAAATATTTGGGCCAAGTAGCATAGGTTTTTGGGCTTTTATTTGGACCAATAGTAAAATAGGTCTAGTTAGAGTTAAAATTAATTGTGTTGGTGAAAATTTTTGAAATTCTGGATTTGAGCAGTTTGATGTGTTAAGAAAAAAGTGAAAAAAAAGAAGTATATCCAAATTCAAAATAGAAAAAAATGGTAAATGAAAAATTGACAGAATGCAAAAAAACACGACTCTTGAAAATTTGAATTGGCAGTGTGAATTTGAAAAAATTATTGCAATTATTTAGCACACTATTTTTGTGATATTTAAATGCCTACGTTGAGCTTAAACATTGAACTTTTTGTGGCTAAAATTTCAAATTCAAATTTGGAGTAGTTTGTCCAGCATATATTTGGTATTCTGTAGTGCTGTTTTTGTTTTATTCGTCTATTCTAGTTCCACACTAAGATTCCATTTTGTGTGCTACTTTTTTTTAGTGAACTTTAATTTCTTGATTGTCAATTTCTTGATCACTCTTTCAAGTCATGTCTAATACCAAGTCCATTTGAAGTAATCCTTAATTTTAAATTTGAGTTTTGTTGTTTTGCAATTGTTTGACCTCTTTTGGTGGAAGTGACCTCCGAAGTTGAAAATTTTGGGTGTAAGCTACATCACTAAAGAGGTGAAAACAGAATATTTAAGGTTGAATATCCTAAGGAGGCAAAGCAAGGGACAACAACATACTCACACAAAAATATACACAAATTTCAACTTTCTCTTTTTAGTTTTGTATATTTTCCTTTTGCCCAATTATCTCTATTCTTCTCTAGAAACCTGAAATTAACACAAATTTGAGAATAAATCGTTCTTTTTTAAATTAAAATAATAAAATATGTAAAAAGGTATAATTTCATAAATTAAAAGTTATTTTATACTTATTTTATCAATTAATACTCATTAGTGCCTATATTTTAGTATGCAATATTACTAAAATTTTGACACTTATCATATATATTTCCTTAATTTCTATAACTTTAGGATAACTAATCAATAGTGTAAGAATTAGATAGATAGATAGATAGAAATATGTTATTAGTGTTTGTAATACAATTTTTTATAAATATATATGATTTGATTCTCTAAATTTTTGTATCTGGCTGACTGAGTTTTAATTGAACAGGTCAATTTAGATGAGAAATAACATTAAACAGAATGAACTAAAAAAAATCCATGAAAAAGGCAATTATGATCATAATCATCATTTTAGGATACCATTCGTGTGGAGCCTATGGAGGGTAACAATTGGTGGTTATTACCATAACCGCTGTTTACATGTGACATTAACACAATAGTCAAATAGTCATCGTCTATGTCTGAAGAGAATAGACTACATGTTGAAACACAACGATCCAAAAGCCATCGTTCTAATGCTAAAATAACTATCGTTTTTCAATTTTTCTGCACCAATGATAAGATAATATATTTTTGGAGAACTTAAATATAAATAAAATAAACTTTAATTTCGTAAATTTTATTTAAAATATATGAAAGTAATTAATATTATAGGAGATATAATATTTATTGTCATAAAAAAAAACTATATAAAATCTTTAGAATAATATCCTAACATTTATTCTTCAGCAAAATAGAAAATTAGTGATAGCAAATTCATGGTACTACAACTGTACCTCCATCCAAAACCATTGGAGCAACTTTCAAGTTAAGTATAAACGATTGAAAAATGATATTTTTGACGATATTTAGAGTTGTATACAACTCTTAATATGAGGTTTAAAAATAAATATATATAAAAAAATATAAATTTAAAATTAAATAATATAAAAAAATAATAATATTAAAAGTTACAATGTAATTATATAAAAAATGTGAATTAACCTATTGTTATCTAAACGATAACGTCGAATTGTCAATGTTAACAGCGAAAATATGCTAAATTGACGTTTTAATATAAAAAAATATGTAATTTTTCGCATAAAATTTTGTCTTAATCACAATTTCTACGTATATAGTGAGGCTTCAATGAAAACTTCGATAAATCCATTTAGAAAAAATGACATTTGATGAATTATAAGTGTCATTGGATAGTTTTCTAGCTAATATCTCTTCATATTTTTCTTTTCTCATCTACCCGTCTTATTTATATATAAATATTTTTTTAAGTTTATAATTCTTCTATTTCTTATCCATGATTTCTATTTTATTTTATTTGTTATTACGCTAATTTAACAATTATTTTATCTTTGTTATTTGTATGAAATTTTATTAAATTATTTTTCAATCTTATTTTAAATCATGTATTTATTTAAACTTAATTATAATAAAATCATACAAGTCAAATATATTTTTAATTTATTCATTAATATTGGTATCTTATTTATCTGTTTTGGGTTATGTATAGGTTACGTTAGAAAATTGATGACGTTAATGATTTGGTTTATACGGAAATTGAACGAGAAATCAATTTCTGCTGTCGCTTCCTGCGGAAACATTTTACAATTTACAATTTGATATAATGAAAAGACATTTTTGTTCTTTTACTGATTATAATTGGGACTTCTTTTCTTTTCTGATTTTGAACAGTTATAGTTATGTTAATCTTTCCAATAGTTTTTCATATCAATTATTATGGTAGAGACTATCCTAGGTTTTTAAGTATAATTTTATCTCTTAATTATTAAATTAAATAAATTTTAAAAATTATTAAAATAAATAAATCATGTTATTTTGATACAAATTTGATTAAAAAATATTTTTAGTTAAAATTTGATTGGCTGCCTAAATTAAATGGAAAATGAACATATCATTTGAAAAATATTATAAATAGATTTAAAACATTTTATTCTTCATTCATAATAAAATTTCAACTCTCTAAACTCTAGATAAATTAAGATAGATCATCTAAAATCTTATCAATGTAAGTTCTACATTCTACTACAATTAAATTTTCCTTTCTTGTCTTCTTTTCTACCTATGTGAAAGCTTTGTATCTTATTTGTCTGAATCAGTCAATTTTATAAAAAAAATAAAAATTAATTTTATATAAAAAAAATTAGTTACTATATTAACTAAATTAAATACTATTTTATAAATTATAAAATTATTAGTTTCTATTATTAATAATTAGTTTATATTAGTTTTAGATTATCTTAAATCTTAAACCTTAATTAGATACCAAAAGTTTGTTGATAAATGATGAAAAAAAATTAACAATTAATGTTATATGTAGTTTTCTTTATAAAAATAGAAGCAAAATGACACTTTCTTTTGTGAGACAACCCATAAGAAAAGTGCCATCAATATTTATTCATTAATTTGGAAGAAAGTTTACATTGACTACATAAATTAAATTCAAAGAAATAGAACTGTAACTTAACGTAAAATTTAATTAGAAACCTTATAGCTAAAAGTTAATAGATAATTGAACTCTCACAATAAAATTAGAAATAATAAGAGACTTGAATTAAAACACGATACAAATTAAGAGAATATCATTTGTAAAAATAATAAAGCATGAACATATTAATTGAAAACACATCAAATACAATGATTAGTCAGATTTCTTTATAGAAGACAACTCATACATAAGGTGTATATTATGTTTATAAGATTTTTTTTAAATGACGTGTCAGTGTCGGATACTCTTATTGGACACCGACACTTGTATGACACATATCCGTGAAGTGTCCAATTCAAATAGTATTTGTTGGATTTCTGACAATTCTAGTACGGTTCTAACACAATTTAAAAAAAAAAAAATACATTAATTTTCTAAAACTTAAACTTATTGTATAAATTTTTATTATGATTATAAAAATAAGAAACAAATCATTTTGAGTCAATCATGAAAAATATTTTTTTGCTCTAAAAAATAATCTGGAACATATTTGTGCACATAAATCTTTATTGTCAATTTATATAATTCATAATTATATAATATATAGATCCGTGTCCCCGTGTCCTATATTTTAGATATTATACGTATTTTCGTATCCGTGTCAGTGTCGTATCAGTGTCCGTATCAGGGTCTGTGTTACATAGCTTATATGTGAGATTTAGATTAACATAGATTGAGCATGTATGTTATTGAGTTTATCCTAACATTACTATCCACCTTAGAAAACACTTTGTCCTCAAAGTGTAGTCTTAAGTGCAATTGGGTTGGTGCAATTGGGTTGCTTTTTGGACTGAAGTTAGAACGTTTGAGAATTTGTTTGGTTATCATAACAGGTGGTTTCACATGAATGGTGGAGGAAACGTCTTCAAGAGAAAATTTATGTGAATACTAATCTCCTAAATACCATCAATGTAATTTTTATGAAAGGAATATATTAATTTTTGTAATACTTGTCAACACAACATTAAATAATTGATGGTTCGCTAATAGACTGTTAAATGTGATTAATTTTAGACATTTTGGGGTAAGTCAAATTAAAAGAAGGATAAAATGTGCAAAGTCAATAAAATGTACAATTTAGCCTTAATCATAATTTTATGCCAGAATGCTTACAAATATGGATAAGTTATTCTTCTTGTTTTAAAGCAATAACACATTAACTAATCCTTACTTGATTATGACAGCAAAGAAAAATGTTACATAACTTCAATTTCTTTCTATTATGTTTCTTTCTTCCCTTTATGAAAAAATAGCTAGATAACTATGAATTAATATTTGTATTTGTGTGAACACTTACTAATAATATTTGTGTGTGGAGCACATGAAACGGTGGAAACACATTTTCCATTCATGCATTGTATACAAATTGGTCAAAATATTTGATGTTTTGCTCAACTGTTGAAAAAAAGGGTAGCAGATGTTGTTTGAAGATAAAAAAATGTTGATTACGAATAAAAATGTGTAGTTAATGTGATAGGAAAAAGTTTTCCTTTTAGATTTAATCATGAAAATTTTGGTTTTCATTTCTAAATAATTGGTAGTTAAAACCTTGGTAGCTAATTAGATATCAATTTAAAAATTATTTAACAATAATATAAACTAATTTAGAAATCAGAAATTTTTTTAGTCTATAAAATAGTCTCTATTTTAATTATTATAATAATTAATTATTTTTTGTATTTAAAATTGATTTCTATTTATAATTTTCTTATAGTACTATGTATAATTAGACTTCAGTTCTAATGATATTTTTTTTAGAAGTATTGAAATATCCTTTAAATGTTTCATTTTATCTTATTTAATTTTTCTGATAAAGAAGAGAGTATAAAGTTAGTATTAAGTTTGATTTTAGATTTGCTTATACATTTGATTTCTTTTGCCTTTATTTATCTAATTTTTTTTATCCTTTGATTGTATCTTTATTTAATTTGACATTTTTCAATATAACTCTTTCTATTAATTTCATGTTTGCCTATATGAATTTTAAGGTGATAATATATTGAACTTTTTGGTAGATGTTAAAATGTGACTTTTCATCTACTTTTTCCTCTTTCAATTTTTTAAGAAATATTCATCTTCTTTTGATTTTGATCATTCTTTTTTATCTTTTTCATTTGTAATTAACTTCTCTTTAATCAAATCTAAAACAAACATTATCTTTCATATAAATTTTGAATACTTCTAACTTGTTTGCATATTTAATTAAACAAAGTTTGTTTTCAAAAACACTATATAACTTTTCTGTAACACTTTGATATCAGGAACATATAAGACATACAAAATTAATTTGATACATGAATCTCCATTTTTATTTTAGAAATATTATATTTCTTAATTTTTACTTTAGAAATATTATATTTATTGAGATCTTTGAAAAAATTTCAATCATGAGTAATGTGTTTGTATAATCACTATTTATAGGTTAATCTTTTCTTAGATTTGTTGGTTGTAACAAATATGTCTTCATATTTGTTTTTCTTTATCAGCAAATAATTAATTGAATTAAAGGGGTCACTTCAGGAGTGACCAAATCCGTATACAAACAAAAACAAAAACCAACAACAGCTTGCTACTAGAGCATACCTACTCTTGTTGTAACCCACAAACCCCTAGCCCATTAGAGGTCCGCACCATACCCATACAAGCATAAAAAACCAGCAGATCCATATTTAAAGACACTCCGACGCTCAAGTCAGAATTCAGTATTCGACCCTTGGTACTCTGAACACGATATAGTGACGTACCTGGTTTTTGGATTTTGTGCCTATTTATATGGTTATTATGGACCTTTTTTTATTGGGCCAGATTATGAAACTGAGTCATGTTTAGAAGTGTATTACCTAGCTCTTGATTGCATATTAGCCTCACTAATCCTGCTTAAGCATAATTGTTAAGAAGTGGGCTTTAAGCCTAACTCAACCCCATAAAACCGGCTCATAGGGGTGAGGTTTGCACCCATTTATATATTATGAAATGTCCTTATCTCTAGTCGATGTGGGATTTCCAATAATAATGGTCTTTGCAGCGTCGATTGACATAATGATCGGGTTTCGAGTGAATATATTTTGAAAATATAAAAAATATTGAGTTTTTGAAAATAATTATTACAAATATTAAATATTTGATTTTTTGAAAATATGTTTTGAAAATATAAGAATTATATTATATGTATAATTTATTTTATTCGTATAGACTAAATGTTAACAATATCTAGTCTTAAAATATATTTTTCTCTTTATATAAAATATTATAAAAAATAAAAAATTCTTTAAAATTAATTTAAATAAAAAATATTAAATAAATATTTTCCACATAAACCAGTAAATTTCATATATCTTTACTAATAACAATACTTATTACCGAAAAAATAAGAATAAATTAACCTCACGAGAGATAATAGATAAATCCCTACTACGAAAAAAAAGGAGATAAAATATATCTTAAATTTTTTGACTAGAACAATGTCTATAATTTAAAATCTATAAAATGAATATATTTAATTATTGTATTAAATTTATAAACTACATGTTTATTATTATTTTAAATAATCTATTCCGCAGTTAAGTAAGTATCTGTGACATTCTTGTCTTTAATATTATTTTTTGTGTAATATATTCTAAAGTGATAAAAAAATTTAAAAATAAAAGAGACTAATATATTCATAATAATTTATTTTTTATTTTTAATTATTATTACAATAGTTAATGTAATTATTAATTTTTGTTCTAATATTTCTATATTTTTCATCATCATACTTTTTGTTTGAGATATATTATTAACTTTCAATGATCTAAATTTATTAAATGTAATTAGGCTGAAAATTTTAATTCTTTATTAAATATAATTATCTCCTTGAATTTGATTAAAATGAAGGAATGGTTGTAGAAAAGTCAAAATCTACATCAAAATATGACTACAGTTTTGTTTTTGTCCAACTTTCTGAAGACGAATCTTTAGCAGCTAGCATCTGAATGTGGAGCGCATGAAACGGTGTTCAAAGTAGCAACGTTTATTACAAGGAATCATGTTGTGTTGGTCGATTACATCGCACATGCCAACGTTTAATATCAACTTCTGTTGATGACCTGAAAAATGAGTTTCACCCTAATTTTTCAAAAGTTGCCATGTTCAAAGAGATTTTTTATATTCTCCCAATTATTTAGGAAGTTTTGAGGAATTAATATGGGAAAGGAATAGCAAAAATGTTGAAAATTCCGGAATAGTACCCATATAAAAAATCTCTATCTAAGGATACTGATATCCAAAGTTATATTTCTTCTATTCCTGTATCTAATTATGGTAAAACAACACATTATGTATCAATTATAGTGTTTTTTTCCTCAAAATCTATATGTTTATATGGAACTCACAAAAAAGTCCTCAAATTGTTCTATCAATCTACTTTCATCAAAATAGAGATTTTTCAACTTATGCATGCAGTCAGTCTTTTTTGTTTGTCCTCACATCCACATATTAATCATTCAAATATATGTAAATAATGAAATCAGACCTTCAATGAATTAAATTTAAACATGAAGACAGATTAATGTGCCAATAAGAATACATGAAGACAAATTAATGTGTCAATAAGAATATAGGGAGACAGATTGATGCACCTATAAGATTAATGCACCAATAAGTAAGAGTAAGAGAAATTTGCATTTCATGAATACAAACAATAACTGAACAAGAGATACATACACTACACCGTGGAATCCACCCCAAAATCCTAACTTATTGACCAAACTTCAAGTTATGAAGTTCACATTATCCTTAAATAGAAGTAGAGATCACTGATTTAGAGCTTATAAATAAGTTCTACTGTGACCATTAATATCATCCCACACTGAATCTGACTTCAAAGTTTTAACACTTTTTGGTTAGAACACTATTATTCATCAACAATGAGAATCCATCAAATCTTCTCCCATATCTTCATACCCCTGTGCATGATATTCTTGAATATCATCATCAACGTAGCAACGTGCCACAGTCTTGATCATCAACAATTCTTATTACTTCACTTGAAAGAAAGCCTGGTATTCAACCCAGCCACATCCAAAAAATTGGTCTACTGGAACCAAAGCAGCGATTGCTGTCAATGGAATGGAGTAACATGCAGCATGGGCGGTGTAATTGGCCTTGACTTGAGTGAGGAGTTTATTTTTGGAGGACTTGATAATTCCAGCCTCTTTGAACTGGAATATTTGCAGAGGTTGAATCTGGCTTACAATGATTTCAATTCTTCCATTCCTTTGAAGTTCGGCAAGCTAAAAAGTTTGAGGTATTTGAATTTATCAAATGCTGGATTTCATGGCCAGATTCCAAGTGAGATTTCTCTTCTGACAAATTTGACAACACTTGACTTGTCAACACCACTTACCTCACAACATATTCTCAAACTCCAGAATCCAAATCTTGCAATGTTTTTGCAGAATCTTGAAAAAATCACAGAACTGTACCTTGATGGTGTAAAGGTATCTGCTGAGGGAAAGGAGTGGTGTCATGCTCTATCTTCTCTTCAAAAACTTGAAGTGTTGAGCATGTCATCATGCAATATCTCTGGACCAATTGATTCTTCACTAGCAACACTCGTGAAGCTCTCAGTAATTAGACTGAGTCTGAATAACATCTCAAGTTCGGTGCCAAAATTCTTTGCAAATTTCTCCAATTTGAATGTCTTAGAGATTAGCAGTTGTTCGTTGAGTGGTCATTTTCCAAACGGCATCTTTCTACTACAAGCTCTAAAGGTTCTTGATATATCAAACAACAGGGATCTTCATGGAGTTTTGCCAAACTTCTTACCAGATGCTGTTCTTCACACCATGAATCTTAGTAATACAAACTTCTCTGGTAAGTTACCAGGTGCTATTTCAAATCTGAAACAGTTGTCTTTGTTAGATGCATCAAACTGCCAACTTATTGACACACTCCCAATTTCCTTGTCAGAACTCACTCAACTTGTTCATTTGGACTTGTCTTTAAATAGGTTTACTGGTCCCCTTCCCTCTTTCAAGATGGTAAAAAATCTCAGATATTTATCAATCTTCCACAATAATCTGACAGGAGTCATCACTACAACTCATTTTGAGGGACTTGAAAATCTCCTCAGTATTAATTTAGGAGATAATTACCTTAATGGAAACATTCCCATGTCTCTTTTTACACTTCTATCTTTGCAAGAGCTTACACTTTCTCATAATCGACTTGATGGTCTATTAGATGAATTTGTAAATGCTTCTTCCTCAAAATTAGAGTTGATTGACTTGAGCAACAATATATTGCATGGTCCTATTCCCGTGTCTATCTTTCATATCAAAGGACTTCGTTTCATACAACTTTCTCACAATAAATTCAATGGCACCATGCGGCTGGATATGGTTCAAAGGCTTCAAAATTTGCATACATTAGGTCTTTCACACAACAAATTATCAGTTGATGTAACTCTTGATGATCATGACATTTCATCCTTTCCCAGCATGAAATATTTACTTTTGGGTTCTTGCAATTTAGGAGAATTTCCGGGGTTCTTGAGAAACCAATCCCAAATAAATGCTTTAGACCTATCCAACAACCAGATTAAAGGAAAAATACCTAACTGGATCTGGAGATTTAACTATCTGGTTTATTTAAATCTTTCCAACAATTTTCTCACAAATATGGAAGGACCCTTTGATGATCTGAACTCCAATCTATACATCCTTGATCTTCATTCCAATGAACTTACTGGATCACTTCCCATTTTCACAAAATATGCGGCCCATTTGGACTACTCAAACAATAAATTCAGCACTGCCCCACTCGACATGGATAAGTATGTTCCTTTTCTATACTTTCTCTCCCTTTCAAAGAACAACTTTCAAGGAAAAATCCCCGAATCCTTTTGTAATTTCTCTTCTCTCCGGTTGCTTGATCTTTCTTATAATAGCTTCAATGACCTCATCCCCAAGTGCTTGATGAGAAGGAATAGTACCCTCCGAGTACTAAATCTTGCTGAAAACAAACTCAGGGGTTATGTTTCTGACACAATTTCAAGTTCATGCAGTATACGATTCCTCAATCTCAATGGAAATCTCTTGGAAGGTGTTATCCCAAACACTCTTGCAAATTGCAAGAGTCTACAAGTCTTAAATCTTGGAAACAATTTGTTCCAAGATAGACTTCCGTGTTTCTTAAGAAGGATTTCCACCCTGCGAGTGCTAATTTTGAGGTCAAACAAACTCAATGGTCCTATTGCATGCCCACGTAGCACTAGCAATTGGGAGAAGCTTCACATTATTGATCTAGCCTCCAATAATTTCAATGGTATTCTACCTGGACCAGTTTTGAGAAGCTTTAAACAAATGAAGCAATGTGAGGCAGAATCACATGAGAAGTACGGGAGTCTATTTTTTGACATGTTTGATAATGTTGACACTGTGAGTCTCTCCAGTTTGTTGTCATTTTTCAACAAATTTCTAGTAATAAAATTGCACAAATTGTTGGAAACTGAACCTTATAATGTGGTTGACCACATATTGTCTTATTATGCCATTTCCAACGAATATGGTTGTCGCTACTTGGACTCAGTTACAGTTGTGAACAAGGCTTTGCAAATGAAGTTTAACAAAATTCCCACCATCTTCACTTCCTTGGATCTCTCCTCCAACCATTTTGAAGGTCCAATACCTGAAGAACTTGTGAGTTTGAGAGCACTGATTGTTCTTAACCTGTCACATAATACTCTGTCAAGCCATATCCCCTCATCAATTGGAAATTTGATGAATGTAGAATCCTTGGACTTGTCAAATAATAGTTTGAGCGGTGAAATCCCTCCTGAGCTTGCTAGTCTAAACTTTCTAGAATGTTTGAATCTTTCATTTAACCGTTTGTGGGGGGAAATTCCCACAGGTGCTCAAATGCAAACATTTAGTTCAAGTTCTTTTGAAGGCAATGAAGGATTATGTGGGCCACCGCTAGAAGATTGCACCAATGATAGAAGGGGACACTCATCTCCAACACCAGTACATGAAATGTATGAATCAACTGACTGGAATTTCTTAAGTGTAGAACTTGGATTTATCTTTGGCTTTGGAATTGTTATCCTGCCCCTTATTTTGTTTGAGTGTTGGAGGCTTTTGTATTGGAAGCATGTCGATGATCTGCTTTACAAGCTTGTTCCTCAACTGGGTTTTTCTTATGAACACCATAGAGGACAAAGGTACAGATCTCTGAGGTGGATTGGATAGTGTAGTTGATCTAATGATGCTAAAGCAAATAAATCTTGTACTATGTTCTGTTTGGGTTTGTGTTTTTTTCTTATATTTCTGCTCTAGTTTGTGGTGAATTTTATGTGCTGTAATGGTGTACTGAGTAAAACTTAGCAAGCTACAAACTTGCTTTGTAATATATGATGGTTTTTCATGAAAGCATTGAGATTTAGAAAGGTATATGCAGATGCTAGAAAAGTGAAAAAATAAAAGCACGCAAATGTCTGTATCATTATATATGGAAGAATGCTTCTAGTGCGAGTTAGAAAAAATTCTTCTAATGAAAGTGCACTTTTAAAGAATACAGCTGAATAAAAAATCAACCTATATGATAATTATTTTATATTTTATTATTTTTATTTTTTAACAAATAATTAATCTTACCCATTATACTCAATAAACCTTTTGGTGAAGACGACTTATCACATCAACAATAAGTTCTTCAAATAATAATTAATGAGTATCTTTCTCATCTAAGTTCTTAAATCATATGTATTTCATAATGATCCATTATGTGAAATTATTATTATTATTATTGTAATTATCACTTATGTTATTATTATTATTATTAATTTTGTATTAACACTATTATTAATATTATTAGAACTATTATTAATATTGTAAAATTTACTAACAAAATTTATCGGCAAATAATATTAACACCCAATTACTGTGGATATTACTGACGACTAATGCTTCGTGCTTAATTATTGATCAAAATGGATATTGATTCACGTTCAAATTTTTGTTTTAAATTTTCAAATTTGTGATGGACACAAATCTGTCGAGAATTTCATTTGTTAGTAAAATTTATCGATAATAAAACAATTACTGACGAACACAAAATTGTCGGTATTTTTTGGTCGAAAAATCAATAATTTCTTGTAGTGTTGAACTTGAAGAGGTGAGAGTACTCAGTTGGTTAGTTGAAGCTCTTAAGAAGTTACTTAAGGGGACTGAACGTAACTAGGATTTGGATAAACCAAGATAAGTTTTTTGTTTTGATATCTCTTTACTCTTGTTGTTAATTTAATTCTGATTATTGGATGATATTACTAAACAATACATTAGACGGTGTTATTATATGATTCATTAGACGGTCTAACTATACAATCTAACTATCCACTGCTGACACTATTTATGCGGATGGAAAGGAGAGTGTCACACTTGTTTGGATCCAGTGATCAACAAAGAAATGGGAGCAAGGAAAGGCAAGGGCAATGACTGAAGGCTTCCTCGCACATCTATGAAGAAACAAGGGGAAAGCCACGTTGGCAGCTTGGTTTTGCCGTAGTACCCTCCACTTTTGTGGTTCACTTGTGCGTGGTGTTGCTCAGTGTTGGTGTTGTGGTCCTTTGGTGGTGGTTGGTTGTGATGGAAAAAACGCACGTGGAAGCAACACACAATCACGAATCAACTGCAGAAAATAAACAACACAGGATTTAATGTGGTTCAATCATCAATCTGCAACCTACGTCCACAACCAACTAATTAGGTTTTCCTTTTTTTTGTTACAATTTTATTACAAGCACAAAGATCTCTTAAATAGAGATTATAGAGGGAACACAATAATTAAGCCCACTCACCAAAACATGGTGTCTAGTCAGCCCAACCCAATTGGTCCTGACTTTACACTTAACAGGTTGTCATTCAAGAGTATTACAAAAAGGTAAGGAACCATGAAAATCCAAGAACGAAGCACAATGATGAATGAAACATGGATAATCGATTCTCTAAAGACATCATAATCGATTATGGTTGGTTTTTCAGTTCATAATCGATTATGCATTCCTTTTATCTAGTTCAAACATCGATTATGACTCTTTTTTTAGGTGAAAATCGATTATGGCCTAGCTATGGGGTGTGGTTAGTTGTTGGTGGTGGTGCAGTTAGTAGTTACTACTGGTGTGATTAGTATAAATAACAATAATAAAATATAATTATAATATAAAAATAAATTTATAAAATAATAATATTAATTTAAAAAATGAATATAAAAAATAATACTATTTAAATTTAATATAATAATTATTTGTTGATTAAATTTTTATAATTATAAATATTTAATAATGTTTTATTTATCAATAATGTATTTTTTTCGAAAATAATTTGTACTATTCGGTCGTGATCGGGTCATGACCCGATCACTTAAAGTAGCGCCAATGTCTTTTCATGTCAGACACATATAAACCTCTTTGTGTTGCTTTGCTCGACTCAAGGCTGGGGTTTGTGTATCGTTCGGTCGTAATCAAGTCATGATCAAATCACTTAAAGTATCTCTTCAGCCCACTTAGCTCGGGCCCAACAAATAGAAATTGACCCAAATAAAGGTAGGTTCAATGACCTTGAAAGAGGTCGACTTAAGCATATAGCGAATAAATTAAATTCGTCATGAATAAAAACAAAACGACTTAAATATCTAATACCACTGAATCAGTTGAAATATATTACTTCAAATATCAACAAAGTAAGACCATACTCTGCATATCAATACTCCAAAAATAAAGAGGATATATTAACAACTTATTATGCGGTTACTAACTCCCGAAGAGGGATCTACGAGTGTTATAAAAGGGCCTAAGACCCAAAATAAAAGGTGGAACTCCTCTCATTGTGATCTTCAAGTATCTCAAAGTGGCAGTTTTGAAAGATTGACCTCCAAGATCCATCCCAAATTTGTTGGCGAGAACATAATTATTCAACGAGATCAAAGTAATTTACAAAATTTTAATTAACTCAAATCTACACAAAAATACATCATATTTCATTATTCAAATAATTGTAAATACAAGGGTAAATTTATAAACTTACATTTTACATCTTTTAAAAAATAAAAAAATCTCTCAGAACCATCACATCTCTCACAAATTTCAATAAACTTTCCTCACAAATCCACTCTAACATATACCTTAATCCAAACAACTTCACTTTCTTTACATTTTCCTCTCAAATTCACACACATCCACTCCCTCAAATCCTCACACATCCCCTCTCCAATCAAACACAAACCTCTTATAATGACTTCCTTCTTTCATTACTTCAAGCATCCATTTCTTTTCAAAATCTGAAAAAAAGTATTCCACTTCTATAATCTAAAATATTTTAATATTAATTTTTAACACCAATTAAAAAAAAAAAAATCATAGCATGAATAAAAAAAATCCATTACATATGATAAAACAAATTATTACAAGAGTTATCAACACCCACTCTTACGTCCCTTACATTAAAATACATGATCACGTGTCAGTAGTACATTATTACAAGAAAATCATGAAATAAAAACCTTGATAGTTAAAACCTTGGTTGCTAATTAGATACCAATTTAGAAACTATTTAACAATAATAGAAACTAATTTAGAAACAATTTTTGTTTAGTTTCTAAAATGGTCTAATTAGTTACTATTGCAACTAATTATTTTGGTCTCTAAAAATTGGTTTCTATTTCATGATTTTCTTTGTAGTACATGTCCCACCAATATTAAAGAATAACATACATTACTGTTTGTGTTTGGATTAAGGAATGAGAGTGTGAGGATTAATTTGATTTGAAGAGTGTACATGTGAGGATTTAAAAGGAAAATATAAAGAAAATATATGTGTTTGGATGAATATTTATTAAAGTTTGTGATGTTTTTGAGAGTATTTTTTTTTTTAAATCTGTAAAATATAAGATTACAAATTTATCCTAATCTCTAAAAAAATATAATAAAAAGTATTAAGTCCTTTTGTCTAAATTTGGATGAATTAAAATTATTATAGTATAATCCGATATAGTTGAATAATTAATTTTGAAAAAAAAATATGAGTTACTTGATGAAAAATAATTTATACGTAAACATTTGTATATATGTAAAAATTATAAATTGTTATATAGAAATAAATAATTTAAATACTCATAAATTTAAAAATTCTAATTAAAAATCATTTTATATTAAATATAAATAGTATTATTATATTTATAATAATAATAATTATTTATATAATTTGTTTATTATAAATAACCATATATTTTTATATTAAAATTTTATTTTATTATAATTATAATTATTTTATTAAAATATTTGTGTTAGTTAAATTTAATTAATAACTAATATTTGTAATGAATTTTACTTTTTAATAATGAAAAATGTAAAAAAATATGGAACCCTAAAATAAAAAAAAGTTAAATTTGGAAAAAAATATGAGCTTATTTTCCTTTGGTTCTCTTCTTTTCAAGGGACTTGTAAACAATAAATCTATAGAAACAAATAGAACCTTCATTACTATAATCCACATATCCTTAGTAATTATTAGAACTATAAATGTCAACTCTTTATAATGAAATGAAATATAAATTGAGAAAGCAAAAGAAAAATAAAACAAAATTTCAAAGATAAGTTAAAGCGAAATATAAATTGAGCTTTTTTTTTTCATTAGTCTTCAATGAAAATAGTCAAATATCAGTCATAGTCACAACTGATAAAAATTATTTATACATTATAATTTTTGACATCATAAGCCTTTTATTATTCGCTCTGAATTCTAAACTTGTTCTGATTAGTTCAACTATGCAGCCAGGGATTGTGTGAAAGCACACTAGCATTCTTCTCAGTTTCCTTGGTGATCTTTGGATCCATAAGCTTCCCTTTTAGAAAATTTGAGTACCATTCTGCAGAAAGCTTAGGTTGCCTCCTTAAGTTTGGATCATTCATATCTATGTAATATAGACCAAAACTTAATTCATATCCACCCTCAATCTCGAATGTATCAATGAAGGACCATACAAAATAACCCTTTACGTTTAATCCACTCCTGTCAATGTGTCGAAAAGAAAGGAAAAAGAATAAACAAAAATCAGCTTTTCTACACCTTTTTAACTTTCCCTCTTGTAAATGAAAATAAAAGTAGAAGTACCTCAGTGCATCAACAATGATTCCAACGTATGCATGCAAGTAATTCACCCTGGACCAGTCATCTAATGGTGAATTATGAGCTGTTTGTTGGCCTGCAAAGCTAAAACGGCTTACCATACAACTACATAATAGGACAGATGACTGTGCTGAAAAACGCATCAATTATGGAACTTCTGAATGCCAAGTTGGAAAATTGCCATACCATTTTCTTGTATGAAAATTGGAATATTGCCATAAGTGCTCCTTAGTGAGTCTAACGTCCTTAGGAAAACATTGGGAGTAATTGGCACCTAAACCCATCAGCTGGT
>Ga0123342_1003089_pt1 | contig 27082 bp, 12 predicted proteins | sample Turbeawhitnodule_FD_89960 | JGI IMG/M metagenome (GOLD analysis project Ga0123342, IMG submission 89960) | Root nodule microbial communities of legume samples collected from Mexico - Turtle bean Mexico white nodule | ecosystem: Host-associated > Plants > Roots > Nodule | place: Mexico: Nepantla...
ATATTAATATAATAATTTAAATAATATAATTAGTATTATATTAATAATATAAATAATATTAATAATAATAATAGTATTAATGATATTAGTAATATAACAAAATTAATAATATCAGTAATAATAACAATAATAATATAAATACTATTAATAAAAAATATATATAAAATTAACATTATTTATAATATTAACACTATTCATAATATTTAATAATATTAATAAATATTTATAATATTAATCATATTAAATATTATTAATAATATTTAATAATATTAAAAAATATTTAATAATATAAAAAATATTTAATAATATAAAAAATATTTAATATTAATATTGATAATCGTACTCATAAATATAATAATAATCCTAACATGACAACTAAACTTGACTGGTGTAATGGTTAAAGCTTCAATGGACATATTTCAAGGGACTTGGAGTCAGTGGGTATTACCTACCAACTGCAGTTGGTGGGTAATGCAGTTTTCGTTACCCACAGACATAGTATCCGTAGGTAAATTACCGACGCCAACATTACATACGGATTTTTTTCCGTGGGTAATCCGTAGGTAATGTTGATTTACCTACAGATTTTAGCTGTTACCTACGGATTTCGTCCGTAGGTAAATTGGATTTTTCTTGTAGTGGATGAAGTAATGTATTATAGCCTCTTTTAATTGTATAATGAACTCTCTCTTTCCTTCCATCTCCATTTATCTTCTCCTTCGAGACCTAATGATATGCCTATTAATAGTTATGTCTGTTAATAGTTACATTAACTGGTTAGCCTTGATGTCTTCCCATTCAAATAAATTCATCGTCCACTCCAAATTTCATCTCCAATTATTATATTGTCAACTCCCTACTTGATCAAGCCTAGTCTCCTTATTGTTGAAGATAGTATATAGTATGGGGAATTCATATCTAAGTGTTGTGCTCCCCATCCATATATCCTCCCAAAATTTAATTATTTTTCACTCTCCTAATTTCCAAACAATATCTTTGAATTCATTCCTCCACTCATCTGCTCTCCAAACTCTTTTAATATCTCTCCACCAAATAGAGTCTTGATTATTCTCCATCCATATATCCTTCCAAAATTTAATATTTTTTCCATCTCCTAATTTCCAAACAATATTATCTTTGAATGCATTCCTCCACTCATTTGCTCTCCAAATTCTTTTAATGTCTCTCCGTCAAATAGAGTCTTGATTATTCTCCACTAAATTCCTTAACTCCCTCAAACCTCATACTTAGATTCTAAGATATCTTTCCAATATTCTGTCCTTTTAGTTCCTAGTCTTCATACCCACTTTTCTATTAAGGTTTCTTCTATAATCATGCACTACAAGAAAATCATTAAATAGAAACCAATTTTAGAGATAAAAAATAATTAGTTGTTATATTGACTAAATTAGATATTATTTTCAAGACTAAAAAACTTACTGGTATCTAAATTAGTTTTTATTATTGATAAATAGTTTCTAACTTGATATCTAATTAGCTACCCAGGTTTTAGTTACCAAGTTTCGAATCTAAATAATTGGTAGTTAATTAGATACAAATTTAGAAATTATTTATTAATAATAAAAATTAATTTAGATATCAATAATTTTTTAGTCTCTAAAATAATATTTAATTTAGTCAATATAACAACTAATTATTATTTGTGTCTAAAAAAAAATTATTTAATGATTTCCTAGTAATGATATGTTTTACCCATGAGGTGTTTCAAAAGTTTAGAATTGAACAAAAATTGAAAAAAAAAAAAAGTGTTTCACCAAAGTTGTTAAAGGAAGTGGGTTCTTCTTTTATTAGTGTTTAACTTCAATGTTTTCATTTCTTGTGCATCCTCTTCCTTCTTCTCACTAAGAAAAAAAATAGTTTTGTGACAGTTAAAAATATTTTTTCAAAAAACTCGAAGAAAATCATTAAATAAAAATTAATTTTAAGACTAAAATTATTAGTTATTATTTGAGTAAATTAAAGACATCTTATAATTAAAATAACTATTGGTATCTAAAAGAATTTCTATTATTAATAAAAGTTTATAAAATAGTTTTTAAATTGGTATATAACCATTAACTACCAAGATTTTAGCTACTTACTACTTTATATTCTAAATTAGTCTTTATTAGTCTTTTAGAGACGAATTTAGAACCTAAAATATTAATAGCTAAAACCTTGATAGCTAATTTAAATATCCATTTAAAAATTATTTTATAAATTTTTATTAATAATATAAATCACTTTAAATACAAAAAAAATTAGTCTTCAACATAATATATTCAATATAGTGACTAATTATTTTTATTTCTAAATTTAATTGTTATTTAATAAAAATAAATAATAATAAATGATATGGACATCAACAAACACTTCCATCAATATCATTTTTTCACTTAAAATTATAGAAGGCATATTATAATCAATTCAGCATGCTTAACAAACTTTAAATAAATATACAATAATATTTTCTTTCATCTTAAGCATGGGTGTTGAGGTAGATAAAGATCATGATGGAGTAACATCATGAATTAAACAAAAATTAAAGGGATATATAACAATATTTTGTTAATTTTTTTACTGCATTTGACGCATCGGCACGTGCTCATGCCTTCAAGTGAATCATGTCTATTATTAGGTTACTTAACAGAAAAAAAAGAGATTACAAGAGTTGTAGATGATAAATTATTAGGTCACAGGCTTTATTATAATTTTGGCCCACTTGTTTTAATAATTCTTCTTTATCTTTTTCTTATAAATATTTAAATCTAAATCCAAACTAAAGCTATAATTGGAGTTAATTAGAACACAGAATTCAAATATGACAAAGTGAATTAGGACCTAATTAAAGGATGAGAGCACATGGGAAAATATTTCTTATTTGACACCTAGAACTTATAATAAAATAAATAAGTTAATATGCTCCAACTATAAAGCAAACCCAAATTGATAAACTAAAGTGTTTCTTTGACTCTCTTATTTCTTTAATCAGCAAGAATCAAGATACCTATAGTTCAACTAGAATATTTTATTTAAGTCTTTCCTTTAGTTGGCATTATTATTATTTTTATTGTCATAATTAGTTTAATGATAATCAGATGTTTTAGTTTTGACATATCGAAAGTTATTTCGCTTATAAGCTAACAAATAATTATCATCGGTTGATTATGGCAAGCAAGGTTTTGGAAACGTAACTCTGTACAAATATTGAGTAATCCTCTTGTATGGAATGCAAATCGAAGTATCTGTACAAATCGAAGTATTTACAGTATTATATATGTTTATATTTTCGTGATACACACTAAGTTAAGGATGAATGAAATGCTTTACAGAATTCACGTAAGTAAAAGGTGATTAAAAATAATGCTTTACAGAATTCACGTAAAGAAAAGGTGATTAAAAATAGTATTACTTCAAGAAAATCATAAAATAGAAAATCATAAAATAGAAACCAATTTTTAGATACTGAAATAATTAGTTGTAATAGTAACTAAATTATAGACCATTTTAGAAACTAAATAAAATTTTGATTTCTAAATTAGTTTCTAGTATTGTTAAATAGTTTCTAGATTGATATCTAATTAGCAACCAAGGTTTTAGAGACCAAATTTAGAAACTAAATAATAATTGGTAGTTAAAACCTTGGTTGCTAATTAGATACCAATTTAAAAAATATTTAACAATAATAGAAATTAATTTAGAAACCAATTTTTTATTTAGTTTCTAAAATGTTCTCTATTTAGTTACTATTGTAACTAATTATTTTGGTCTCTAAAAATTGGTTTCTATTTCATGATTTTCTTGTAGTGTATAAATAGTAAAGATTTTAAAATATATGTAATTTATTTATTACGTATTTATTATCTCATAAAATTTCATTTGATTTAAATATTGAAATATTTTAATGATATTTTTTTTTCTTCAAAAGCATAATAAATAATATACCTTAACACAATAGTAGGAGATGTTACTCATGCGGAGGACTATTAGTTTGTAAGAATATTTTGGAATAGTTAAGATTTTATACAATCAAATAGGATTTACAAAACAAATGAACTGTGAATAAGCATAATTCTTTCTATAAAATAAACATTAGTGAATAAATATGATGGTACCAAAAATCTAAATGAGAACAATAATGTTTATTTTATTCAAGTTATCACATAATATATTAAAGATGGTGTGCATTTTGTTGAGTATTTTCCATTTTTCTTAAATGAGAGGCTATGAAATTGTGTGTAAGTTTACCTATGTATTAAAAGATTATTTCGACACACTTGTAGCAAAATTTAACACACAATTTTCCATGAGCCAAACACTTCACCTGAAATTCATTTTATCTTGGTCAATATCAGGCAAAAACCTTTAACGGTATCCACAAAAATATTTGGCAAAGTTACTCTGAATATTAGGAATTTTAATCTTGAAATGATGTTACACCACATGGTAACGACATTAAGGATGGGACCATTCTCTAATAGTCTATACATGAATCCCACAACACATATCTAAACAAGTTAGGGTCCAAGGTTATCAAGTTCATGCAGCTTGAAGAATAAAAAAACTTACATAATTAGGTCTAAGTGTACAACTCCAACAATGAAAGTATTCGATAAATGTTGTAAGAAAGTCTGATTACAGGGAAAATTATGAGTACATCATGGTATATGTTTCACTCATTATACCTCGATGAAACCCAACAAAGAAAGAATTTTATAAAAACCTTTAAATATTGAGGTTATTTTGACTTCAAAGGAAAGTTCCAACTCCACCAAATGTAAATCAAAACAAATATTGTCATCTCCATCAAAATTATGGAATTCACTAAAAACACATGTGACCTTGAAAGAAAAGATAAAAGTTGGTGAAGGTTTAGGCACCACCTCAAATTTATCAAGAAAGACGATAACCAACAACAAAGGCATTATTAACATCAAAGACGAGAAGAAACTCACCAACAAAAAGAACATTACAAATCATTACTCTTGAGTTGATGAAGTCGGAGGTCGAGATTCATCCCTTTAAAAGGTTAATTATTAACAACATAGCTAGAGGACTCACGAAAGATGACACCATAAACTTGATCAAGAAAAAATATATTCAAATTGTATACTCTATTAATGTAATATCTTTAAAAACTTTTATATACACCAAATTCAAAACAATAGATCCACTGCATGATTATTCATGATCATTATAATAATAATAATGACAAACTTTGCTATAATGAAAATTTGGTTGACCAGGAAAACCTGGTTTATATCTCATGCTAAAAAACCTTTAAGTGATTGAAGTTGTGAGTGAACACCATTTAACCTTACAACCAACAAATAGTAAGATTGTTTTGGTGAAAATTAACTCTATATATTGACCTATATACCAAGTTTAGGAAATGAAGAATTTATTGTTAACAAAGTCAAGATATGACACATCTTATCAGCACCAATCCTTCCTATAAAATTGTTCTTATTTTTAACTTTTAATTTTAACAATAAATATATATTTGACATTAGACACAACAGTATTTCTATGACAAAAAAAACCAAAAAGCACCAATAAACCAATTATGTTTTTTAAATCAATAATGTTTTATTTAATTTGAATTTACAAACACAATTAAATTTTCAAACAGTTTCTTCAATCTAGATTTTAATTGGTAAGATTTTAATGTTCTATTTGATTCAGTCAAACTTTAGATTTTAAATTTGTGAAATTTATCAAGTGTTTCAACTTGTATTTGATTTTTAGATTAAGTGATAATTAATTTAATTCAATTTTTTAATTTGAAAATAAAATTATAATTTCATGTTTGAACAAAAACAATTATTAGAGTAGTTTATTTTTATAGAAAAATTGAAACGTCTTATGGTAAAATAGGTTGTTTTATGATAAAATATGTTATTTTGATATAAAAAATTCAAATGAAAAAATAAGAAATTGATGAGAATAATTGATTTATTTAAATTATAGAATTTAAAATTTCACAAAAAATTATAAAAAATTTGAATTTTTTTGCATTCTCAAATTTGTGTTTCTTCTATTCGTATTCTTTTATTAACTCCATTTTAGTTAGAAGTATTTTTCAATCAACATTAGTCAGATTTTCCTTTCATTTTTGACATTCCTTGTGGTTAAATTTTGTTGTTGGTGATCATTATTTTTTTTCATTATCTACATCAATGTTATTTTTTTATCAGCAATAACATCAATGTTATTATGTCAATAACTTGTTTGAATTTTTTTTCTAATATTGATTAGGAAAACTTTCCACCAACATTAGTTAGAATTTTCTAACTAGTATCATTTTAGAGAAATTTTCAACCAATAAGGATCAAAAAGTCAAAAAAAAACTTAAAAAAATGTCACAAAAATAACCCTGATTGATGTGAACACAAAAAATTATAGTCTAATCAACTAAAAACAATTCTGGCCAAAATTAGTTGAGATAAAACTTTTTCAATATGATTTGAAAAATCTTCATGAATTTCGATTGAAAAATATCAATCAAGATCAACTACAAAACATCATCAATGTTGATATTTTTAAATTATTAACAATTATTCAATATTTAAATAATATTTTATATTTTTTATAATTAAAATATTTTATCCAAATTAAATTATCTTATCCAGACAAAACATTTGAAAAAATAAAATATTTAAAATATTATCATTAAATTATAGTTTATAGGCCAGCCTCTATTAGTATGGATGAAATGTTAATATATGATGGGTTTTAATTAATACAAATCTTTAGGAATATGTCTTACTTCCTTATAGAAGCTAGAGATATATGTGTGTTCCTGTCATTTTTTGAGACTAAAATGTAATTCCTTATGTAATATATATTTATATTTGAAACAAAATTTGGGTTAAAAAAAAGTATTGTATTTGATTATGATTATTTAAGTTACGCTGTACACACTGTTACAAATATATTATACAAAACACGTGGTTTAGATGGAGTAAGTGAGATTTTTGAGCCATGTTGGTTGATCCCAGACTTTTAGCTAAACCAATTAATATTTAAAAGCGAGATCCAATGCTAAATTTACGTGATTTTGCAGCACCGTTTTTGGATATGAAATAGGAAAGATCCGTAAGTGAAGGAAACCAAAGGGATCAATACATACATTTTAACACTAGTTGCTTCTTCATTGGCCTCGAAAAGCATAGAAAAAAATTCTTGCTTCTTCATTACTTTTATGTTCTTCAAAATCTGTTACTTTCATCTTCTTCATTATTTGTAAGCCGCAAAATAGTCTTGGTCATGGATCAACAATTATTATTTAATCTTCTCCAAAATCACTTTATTCTTTACCCGTTGTTGAATTAAGGTCTTTTTGTTTACATGGGATCACGTAATCAAGTGCTAAAAAGAAAAAATGGTTCTTCAGATTCCAAATGCCATCACCTAATAATGCTTTACGATTATTACTTTTCACACTACCAACCAAACTTAAAGTTTTCAACATAATTACCTGTTCTTAACATGCCATACACCTAAGTTGGGAAACATAATAATGAGATAATGACCCAGTTCAACATTGTTGTCCATGAATACTCCAACCCTACACTTTTATTTCAACAATGTTATTCAAGATACATTTAATATTATTGATAAATAATATTTCATTTAAAATCATTAAATATCTACAATTTAAATTCTTAACCCATTATAGAATAAAAATAACACATTTTTTTATCAGCAAAGAATAAATAAAATAAAATGAGACACTTCAGGGTATCTCAACCCTTATACAGATACTTCAGGGGTGTTCAAATCTAATTGACCAAAACCAACTAGTTCAACTACAACCTCCAAACCAATCCTCAATAAAAAGGAATGGCATCTCACATTAAAAATAAAACGCTACTACCCTAATCAAACTCTACTAACCTCTCTTTTAGCCTAAGCATTACACACAAAAACCCTGCTTTTTGGCCCTTCAAAAGCTTACCTTCAAAAGCGCCAAAATTAACTCACCCCTGCATTTTGGCCAAAGACCAGCGTTAGTAGTATCCAAACCAAGAACAAGAGGTAACATAGTATAATAAGCTTACCTACCAACTCGTGCAAATTCCTAAACTCTAAACTCTATAAAAAAAAAATAACACCTTATGTTCAAGTAGGAACATTAATGAAAAAATAAAACCATTGACACTTAGAAACTCAGAAACATTAAGAACTTGGAAACGAAGTTGAGAAGCTAAATTAAAACATCAATAATTTAGTAGGAGAAGACATATTAATTAAATACGATTTTAACATTGGTCTTGCTTAGCGACACTGACAAATTAAATGTTTTTAATTATTGTAGGATTAAGTATTGAATATTTTTGGCTTCTGTTTGTTTAAATCAAAGATCAGTTTCAATTTTGGCAACTGTGGAATTAAGAACAGGTTTACTGTCGACTATGTGCGAGGAAATAAAGTAACAGCACAAAAGAAATCGATTCCAAGGAATATTCATCTATTAGGAATGCAAGTAAAGTGAAGAGAGAAAGAAACTTATACAAGGTACTTGCTCAAAATATATCTTTTTCACTCAATAAAAATAGTTTAGAACTTTACCTATTTGTTACTTATTTCTTTTCTTCCACGCTTTATTTCTTTCTTTTGAAGACAAAATCATGGTAACAATTATTTGTTAGTTAAAAATCAGAGGAATTGAATTCACCTTGGTACCAAAGAGTAAACAAGAACAACTTTAATAAAGAATGGGAGGTTCTAAAACAGTTATGATTAGAAAGCAAATGAGAAAGTTTGAAGAGTTTTAGCAGCAATAGGAGTGTAATTAGGTAGGTAGGGAGAAGCAATTGATTTGGTTAGGTTAACTAAGTGAAAAGGAAGTTATGACAGAGATTGCATACACATTCCCACCTTTTGTAAGCAAGTTTCTTTTGACCATGGCATGGCCATATGATTTTATAATTTTAACTCTCTTTAATAATATTTAATTTCAGTTGTGATGGTACTATTTGTTGTTCACGCGCACTGACAGGTTAAGGTTTAAAATGTTGGGAGTGTTTGTGATTTGGCTTTACACGCCAATGTCCTTTTGTGAATTGCGTGGAGGGGTATCACTTTACTTTCATAAAGGCATGCTCCCAAATTCTGTCCCTATATGCCTAACTCAAATCTCTTTAAACTCCAAGTCCTGTGTTCTTTAATTTGAATGCCATAAGCGTAAGGTCAACTTTGGAAAATCAATTTCATTATACTTTACATTTTTATTTTCAATTTTAGAGAAATCAAATTGGTGGAAAGGTTTCTGTTCTTCTAGAAATCGCAATATATGACTCTCTTAGATAGAATTACTTTTATATTGTGTTTATTTTTACGTTAGTGCGGATTATGCGTGTTTAGATTTGTGTATGTGAGAGAGGCTAAAAAGACGAATAAGTGAGTGAGTGACCATTTTGATTCTTCTCTCAATAGTAATAAATGTCGAGTAAAGTCACATATATGTATATGTTTTTACTTAATTATGTTTGGTTAGCATTGGTTTTTTCCACACCTTGCATGTGAAAATTGAAGCATTGAAATCACTTATACACGATCATGTAGAAGTGTTCCACACAAAGAGCATCTTTGACTATTTTTAAAAAAATTTTGTTTCAAAAGCTTGTGATCATGAACGTCTTGTCCACTATTTCAGATTTTCTCTTACATAGCGCTTTATGTCTTTTTCCAATTCCGTTGAGAGCATTTGAGGGCTTTGTTTACTCCCATTTCAATATTTGGTTTGTTTGAGAGAGCTTATGTGTGTGAAGATCAAAGAAACTATTTCTGAAAAATGTTCAAACTTGGATCCAGCATTCAAACTTGGAACCAACACTTGGAGGTAAGCCATAATCGATTACCATAAACAAAAAATGATTATGCATTTTTTAAGTGGATAATCAATTATGGATGGTTATAACATGCAACATAATTTATTATACGTATATTTTGTAAGCTATAATTAGTTATGATACATGTTTTATTACATCCATAATCGATTAACAACATGTTTTCTCTGAATAATCGATTGTGTAGTGTGTTTATCCTGAGCCATAATCGATTTTCAAAATATTTGAACTCATAATCAATTAATAACTGTGTTTTGTGCATAATCGATTTCTTTGACTTGGTTTAAGGTTGGTGGTTACCTGCTAGTGTTCGTTCTTGGTTGCGGTTGGTGTTGGTGCTCTCTAGCTATTCTTGCTTTTCATAATCCGTAAGTTTGAGTTTTGTTTGCCTTCAACATCATATTCTTATATGATATATGTTGTTGGTGATTTGTGTTTTTGTATTTTTTTAACATGGTTATAATTGTTTTCAACTAATATGTTTTTAATTTATATAACTGCATCATTTAACCCTAACTCACCCTAACCATAATTGTAACCATAACCCAAATCATAACTCTAATCCTAATTCCAATTATAAACTTAACCTTAAACATAATCCAACCCTAACTCATATCTTATGCATAAACCTAAGAATAATTCTAAACCTAATCTAACACTACCCTTGAACTTGCTTGTAACCCTAGCATTAATGCTACTAGAGTAACTCCAACTCAAAATGGTTAGGATTACTCCAACTCAAACTATTTTGTGTGTATCCATAACCCGGACCTTACTCCTAACTCTGACCATCAACTGTTAACTTTAACAGTAACCAAAATGTGTAAGACATAGGAATTTATATACAAGTTGTTAAAGTAAATTTTGTTTCATGTTTGTCAATGATAAGGTCACCATTACATGGATAACGATAGCAATTCACCACCACATTTTGAGGAGGCAGAGATATAAGATTTTTAGGACACAATTGCAATTTATAACAATGTTGCTCGTGTGAACATGAATATAATTTCATAAATACAAAAACAAATAAAAAAAAACACACAAGATGCATCAGTGATGATCATTTCCATCATTACTTTTGGATTGAATTTGTTGTGTATGTTAAGTGATACAATGAACTCTATTACCAAGTTCAAACCACAACAAGAGTGTCGTACACAATAACTTATGGAGTACTTGTGGCACACTGAACGTTCTTGTGACATTATTTGCATGAGACCACAAGCATTCATTGAATTATGTCAACAAATTAGGAAAATCGAACTTTTTAAGGATGCATATCGATCAACATGGAAGAATAAGTTGTTAAATTTCTCCACTTTATTGGACATAGTGTGAAGAATCGAAGTGTTTCATTTTTTTTCCATTGATTCAGAGAAACATTTTCTCTTCACTTTTATTACGTATTGAATGTGGTTTTGATGTTGGAGGGGAAATTTTTATATCAACCACATGATAGTGTTTTCCAAACTCAAATCTTACAGAACAACCGATTTTACAAGATTCATTTATAAAAAAAATCACTTACATTTGTCATAATGGTTATTTTATTTCTATTTTTTTTAAATATCAATTTTAGTTTGCATTAGGATTGTTTAGGGGCCATAAATGACACTCATGTATGTGTGAATGTCTCACTTGGTGATGCACCTCATTTTTTAGGAAGAAAAGATTGGTCAACTCAAAACATATTCTTAACTTGTGATTTCAACATGAAATTCACATATGTTATGACTGGATGGAAAGAAACCACCTTAGGTTCAAGGATATTGAAGGAAACATTCATACGAGAAGATCTTTTGGTTATTCTAGAAGGTCAGTTTAAGGTCTTTAGGTCTACATAAGAATAATAAGGTCATAGTTTAGAGGACTAATACATGTTGTACAATGTTTGTAAGAAAATATTATTTTGGTGATGCATGTTTTATGTTAAAACCACAAATATTAACATCTTATCGTAAGGTTAGATATCATTAGAAAGAGTACTCTCAAAAAGGTCGACAAAATGATAAAAAAAAATGTATAACAAAAAATTGTATTTTTATAAAAAAAATTCACATTCTAACAATGATAATTAACTCATAATTTTTTTTCCAAAAATAATTATTCAACAGTAATATAAATAATTTTCAAAGATTTAATTTATATTTTTTAAATGAAATATATGATTAATAATATTATAATTTTAACAAATTCTGTATATAAATAAGTAATTTTTTTATTTTTAATTAATTGTAATATTATATTTTTTAATTAAATAAATTATTAATTATTTACAAAATTTTAATTAACTCAAATCTACACAAAAATACATCATATTTTATTATTCAAATATTTTTAAAGACAACTTTAAATTTTTAAACTTACATTTTAATTTTTTTTTTAAATAAAAAAATTCTCACAACCATAATATTACTCACAAACTTCAATGAACATTATTCACAACTCAACTTTAATACAAACAACATCTCTTTTTTCACATATTTTTCTCAAATTCTCACATTTTCACTCTCTAAAATCCTTACAAATTCACTTTGTAATCAAAACATAATCTTATCAAGCCAAAAAGTTAACAAGTCGAAAAGAGAAGTAGTTGGGTATCGAAAAACAATTATTGTAATAAATTTTTTATAATTGTTATTACAAAGGTTGAGATCTTAACCAGAATATGAAGTATCTTTCTTATATTATGAAACATCCTTTTATTTTGTCTTAGGTCAAGGTATTATTGCCTTCAGTCGCGAATAAGAAATGGAGGTATGTAAGTATTTTTCACGCTAAAGTCAAGCTTAAAAATAAATGAGATAATAAATATCTAATAACAAGAATTGTTTATGCCTTGGAATTGTCAAATATTTATACTTTGCTACAGAGTTTCCATTTATATGGGTCTCTGCAACAGTCCAATACTAACTAGGTCTTGGAATTAATGAAGTCTCCATCAACACATAATCGAGACATTTAAACCTCAATTGGGGATTAAAAATATCTTCTCTGTAATTCGAGATATATTAACACAATTTGTAGAATAATACAAAAGGTACTACATAGAAAATATTCGATGACTAGAACTTTTTTTTCTCTAAAATTTGTGACAAAATAGTTAATATAGTTTTTCAACAGTGTTATTTGAAAGGTTTTCAACAAGTTAGCTGTTTTGGGTAATTTTTACAGATTTTTTAAATTTTGATTTTATATAAGGGATGAAATTTCACTATGATATTTCGTTTTAATTAATTTTAAAAAATGATAAAAAAAAACAGTGTTGTTGATTAATACTATTGTCAATGTAGAATTACACCATTTATGTTAAGAGTTAATGGAAAAGTTATTGATTTCTTCTTCTTTTTTTTCAAACTTATGTGGAGTGGATCCTCAAGTGACACAAAAGAAATGGCTTTTTACACTAGTTACTACCTTAATTTGTGTAAAAAAATATTTTTATTTAATTTAAAGATCTAGATCAATGTAAAATGACAGTTTTACATCATGTTATTAACTGACATAAAATGAGTTCTTTTTTTATGTCACCTGCATCTACTTCGATTCGTAAAGTGATGTAATTTTATCCAAATAATCGACTTAAAAAATACTATCTTATACTAGTGTTAGAGTATATTTTGTTTTTTTCGTCAAATTTCAAGTGTTTTCTTTTTGGTTTTCTTTGCATGTAAGGTTTATGTCTTCACATGTGGAATTTAACTAGAAAACATAATTTTATGAGTATCAAATCATGTTAGACGCAAGTTGTTTAACTAAATAAGACGCAAACCTTGTTTGTTGTTTGCTTCATCTAACGAACACAAGTGGTTTGCGTATGTTATTCATCTGGTAAGCTTTTTCTTGAACAGACGCAAGCAAGAATACTTTATCTAATAAGTTTTTGCTAGGACAATGATTATTCTTCGTCTGACACACACAAGCTTTCAACATGTCATAGTTCACATTAAACTTATAAACATTTATTTTATGCATATATGGAATATTGTATGTTTTTTCATTCTTTGAAGAGGAATTCACAATGTTTAGATAAGATCAAGATCTTTTGAAGAACGTGTTGAAAGCTAAACAAACAATATTTTTTGCAAAAGCAATATTACAAAGTCAATCATCTGTATTAAGCCCTTTATTTTACTTAAAAGATAGAAGCAAGCTAACTGCCTAGGCCCGTGAAGCTTTTTTGTGTTGCAAAGGTGTTTCCAAAGAAGTCACATGCATTTAATGTTAAGTTAAGAGTATTTAATGCATTTTGAGCTACAAGCATGATTAGATGCAAGAAGAAACACTAACAAAATAAGACCATTACAACACTAGACTCTTTTCTTCTTAATCTCTGTATAAATACGATCCTTGTGAATTAGAAAGGTTAACAAAACTCTTTCAATATAAAAGTTCTAAGAAAATAAGTGAGAAAAATATAAAATATAGAACCTCTAAGGAAATTAGAGCTAGAGATGTCCAATGCTTTAAATATCTTGGTAGAGGGTATTATTTGTGAAAAGGCTTCTTGAAAGCCAATTATTTGAACTTTAATAGTCACAAAGAGTATGACCTTTTTACGGCAAGTGCACCGCGTTGTCAAAAGTAATAATTTGTCCCTATCGAACCCATAAGGAACAATTGAATAATCAAGTAAAAGATTCATTAAATATAAAACAGAATAATAAAAGTTTGTTAAGATTTGTTATGATGGCAATAATTAATAAGAAAACAAGTCAAAGAGTTTGTTGCTTCAATTGGAAAATAGGGATTAGGATTCATTTTTCTCACTCTTTTATATTTTGATTAGCATGATAATATTGTGTCCTTTTTTATTGATATTGAGGCCCATATAAAAATCATTATATTGATTTCTCACATAAAAAATTATTAAGATGCTTCCTAAATATTGATTCCTCACATATTTATAAAAACAACTTATTCTTAAGATTAGACGTTGATAGCAATTAACATTTCAAATTTATTTCCAACATTCAAATATGTTAAGTATTATCATTTAAGTCAGAACCTTAAAAGTACTTTCTTATCAAATTTAAGATTCTAGATCATGGTAAATCAATCATTACAAACAAAATAATGATACCAATCATCAATCAAGAACAAAATATTATGTTTAGATATCACCTCAATACATAAGAGTTTGAAAAAATTACTCTCAATCCCAAAAGGTAAAATTAGCCACACATAATGATTGTTACAAGTAGGAGAGCATGAAAAGAAGATCCTAAGATGTTCTTCCTTGACAGTTTCCTCCTCTAGGGTTTTCTAACACCTTTTATCCTCCCAATTGCCTTACAATTCACTCAATGGTGTTTTCCTCTCAATCTTGCACACCGGGGTTGTGCCTCAAGCCTCCTATTTAACCTAATTTGCTTGGACTTAAGTGACTTCTCGCTTAGGCGCGAATGAGCTCGCTTTGGCTAGTAAAGCGTATAAAGGCCCAACGTACTAGAGCAATCTCACTCAAGCGAGAATGAGCTCGCTTGAGCGAGACCCACTGGTGGCGTCTTGGCCTTTTGCGAGTTTGGGGAAGCTTTGGTGATGCTAGTGCATTCCAACTTTCCCTTTTTAGCTTTGTATATTCTCTTTTTGCCCAATTATCTCCATTCTTCCCTAGAATTCTGAAATTAACACAAGTTTAGGAATAAATCGTTCTTATTTAAATTAAAATCACAAAATATGTAAAAAGGTATAATTTCATAAATTATGGGTTGTTATTTTAGCAATTAATACCCATAAGTGCCTATATTTTAATATGAAATATTATTGAAATTTGGCACTTATCATTAACCAAGATGAGGCTTATTCTTTACCTAGTGAAGAAGAAGTTCTAGATTATAAGGAGGAAACTCCATTGGAAAGGAGACTTATTATTAGTGAGAAGGCTTCTTGAAAGCCAATCATTTAAACTTGAACATTCAAGAGAAAATCAATTCCACACTAGATGTACATTTCTTTTTAAACATTTGTTCTTTAATTATGGATAATAGTTTTTTATGTAATTGTTGTAGTTCTCGGTTAGTAGACAAGCTAGCCTTAACTACTACACTCAATCCAAACCCTTATAAACTTCAATGGATCAAAGTTGTTGGTGGTATAGTAGCTAACAAACAAGTATACTTATCTCCCTATGAGATTACCATATGAGATTTTATTTGACATAGTTCCTAGGGAGGCAAGATATATCTTACTCGGTAGCTCATGTCAATATGATCATAAAACTATTCATGATGGCTTCACTAATAAAAAAAAAGTTTCACTCATCAAGGAAGAAAATAATTTTGTGTTCTCTCACACCTCAACAAGTGAGGGAGTATCAATTGAAAATGAAAAATAAATTGAAGAAGAAGAGAGGGAAAAAAATAGAAAAAGTTAGAAAAGAATGAGAGTTAAATATACAATACTCAAGTGAAGTAGATAAGAAAGAATATGTTAAGAGGAATTGCAAAATCTTGAAATATTTTTCCCAAAAAGGTAATAACTCTAACTTTTGTTTTAAAAAATCTATAAAAAAAAGTCACTTTGTTTTGTTATTGCATAGTACAAAACAATAACACAAATAAAGTGGAGATTTTTTTTTAAAACAATGTGCTTTAATTTTTCTATGATAACTTTTGTATGAATAAAAAAGGACATTATTATTTCACTTTTTCTTTTAGAAACATTTGCCTTAGTTTTCTTGCAATAAAGAAATTTACTACATCTTTGTTTGTTGTTTACCATATATTAATATTTGATCTTGAAAAAGATAATAAGTCAATAAATAGAAGTTATTGTCACTTAGCTTCATCTATATTTGAGGATAGATCTTTCTCAAGATTGACCTGATGAAATTTTAAAAAGGTAAGTTAAGATTGCATGTTATGATCTACATTAGATATGTTTTATTAAACTATGTTGATATAATAATATTTAACAAATAAAGTCTTAAACAAGATCCCACCATAGTAATGTATTATGTAACATCCCTATTGTTAAAAATAAATATTTCATAATAATAAATAGAAAATATAACATCCCAATTCATCACATCTAAATACTACATCATACATTGTATTATCAAAATAAATATTTACATATGTTAAAAAAATATCCAAACAAAACATCAAATGCTCCATCTGTTCAAAGTGGAGTTCTATCACCTAAAACATCATTTGTTCCCGTGTAAAAACATTATCGTTAAAGATAAAGAAAACAAATACAACACAAACAATAGGGTAAACTATACATTTTTAAACTTTTTAATATAAATGTAACTTTAAACAACAACCATCAATTCCCGTATATTTTTTTAAAACAATCAAGTGTCTATAACAATTCCTAATTCATATTTATCATGTCCAACTTTTACTGACCAACATATATAGACACTTGACTATACTTCCAGAAGACACGTGCATTGACTTAGACTAAGATATATGCACCTCTCATACAACCTCACTATGAATTCACACAATCATGCGTATAATAATCTCAATATCAAATCACCTCATATGACAGGGATAATTCATATAATATGTCAAGCCAGTTCTCTTTCAAGCAGCTAACCCATTCATATGAACATATGACTCTCACCACAAGAATAACTTCATCTATGTAATTCCATTATATCAGTAGAGTCAGGATACCTCATTATAGACAAATCACTAGCCAATGCACGTCCTAACAATCTCAACATGATATTTTCTTTCATGAAAATACTATGTCTCGATTACAACTTCATATTTTTTTTATAAAAGCTTTCATGTTAGGCATCACTATGCAACTTGACATCTCAGCTAGATTGACACCTCAAGTAACAACAATCATATATCATCACATGAAAAAAATATTATTAAAAAATAAAAAAGAAAGAAAATACAAAAAAAAATATGGGGGGACTAGACCAAAACCCATATGTTAACAAATATGATATATGTAAACTATACCTATTCATAAAGAATTCTAAGAACAGACTAGATAAAAACCTATCATAACAATGAAATGATTCTCTATGAATAAATCCTAAATTAGCCAACTTATCAGCATACACATTTCCTTCACGAAAAATATGAGTAATCCTAAACCTGATTTTCCCACAATAATTAAGACAAATATTCAATAAATTATGAAGCATCCACGAAACATTAATCCTAGCAGTAAATGCAGTACAAACCAAGGCAAAATCACATTCAAGCCATACATTAGTAAACCCTATCTTTTGAGCTTCCTCCATAGCATGTATAACTTCATAAAACTCAACAACCATAGTAGTTTGAACTTCAAGAAACGCAGAGAAAACACCAATAAACTCCCCCATACTCCCACGAAAAATACCTCCACAAGTAGCAAGACCAGGATATCTCCTAGCAATCCCGTCAGTGTTAATTTTAATCCAACCTGATGAAGGGAACTCCCATCTAACAGAAAGAGGACGAAGAACTTTACCAGTACAACTTCATATTTCATATCTCACATTATTCAAAATCAAACCATTAAATCACACCAAATCTTAGAAATTCAATCAAACCCAAATTTATCCAAAAATCATATAAAATACGTATCTAAAAGATTTTCAATAAAATATATAATTAAAATTAACAAAAAAATTAATTAAAAATAATAAACAATAATAAAATAGAAACTCATAAACAAATCCTAAAATATAAGTTTTTTTAGCTTGAACAAAAATGACCCTCGTCTGAGCAAAATTCTTGTCGCTTGAGCGAAAATCAACCCGAAAGCACCACATTTTCACCCCTTTTTCGCTTGAGCCAGAAGTTTCTCGCTTGAGCGACATATGCATGAAAAAAGTTCCTAAAAACTGATCTTTTTAAAAAAAAAGAATCGCCAAAAATTTACATTCAAACTTGTATTTCATAAACATATAATATCAAAATAACATCTCTTTACTCAAAGTTGTAGAGGTACTCTCAAAGAGATATTAGGTCAACCTATATATATATATATATGTTCATTATCTCTAAATCAAAGTCACTCAAAATTAAACAATCAATATTCACCAATCTTTATACCTTAAAGGATGCATAATACAATTCAATTCAATTCATACTACCATTTAAAACTTTCAATCTCATAAAACACATTCAATAACTCATTCAGATCAAAATCACACATATACTATACAAAATTAACAAACCCAACCATTTCAAATTTATTTTACTAAAATAACAACCAATTCTCCAAGAATATTTAAAATCGGTGATCACGTCACCCCCCACATCTGGATCTTCTAATCTAGGGTTATATTTAAAATTAAAACTAGCTTCCCTTACCTGAGAAGAAGTAATTGTGCTCACAAAGAGCTACAATACTACAAAACCCATGGGTACCTTAACCTGCAACACAAAGTCTTAATCAAGTATTTAACTATATCACTAGGAATCTGAATTAACAAGGATTAATCCTGAAGTTAGAAACGTCATATGCAAAGCCTATACCGAAGATAATCTAACAAATTCAAAACTGACTCGAAGAAAGAAGGAACAAAAATGAACTTACTTTGTCTAAAACTCTTATTAGACAGTCTTGTAGTATTCTCTAATAGGAATCTAATGGCGAAGTTCAATCGTCAGTCTGATGACAGAGGGATTCAAGAGTTAGAGAGAAGGCAGAAAAAAAAAGAGAAATTTTAAAAAGATTGTGATTCTTTTAAAATAAAAAATGAATAACTCATTTTTTTATTTATTTATATACTTTTTTCACTTTAAAAATAAAATATTCATATGTCATTTAAAATATATCGCTTATTTGTTAGGTCCTTACAAAAAACAATCCTTCACAAAATAATATAATTAATAATAAAAAAATATTTTTAAATTGATATATATATATATATAATAAATTAAAAGATTTATAAAACCTTGCATTATAAGAAGAGTAAAGATAAAATTTAAGAAAGGAAAGGAACTCACATAAATAAATTAACACTTTATGTTATCATCATTATGTTAGAGATGCTCTTATATTAAACATAAAAAAATTATATAAACTAAATGAAATTAATAAATTTAACAATAATTTTTAATTTACCATAAAATTAATTTTATCATATTTTAAAATATAATAAATAAATGATATTTAAGGGTTAGTAGATATTTATATCTCAAATTAAATTAATATAAAAAAAATTATATCGTTTATTTTAAATATTATTTTATCTTTTAAAACATATCATTTAATTAAATATGTTTGAAAACATATTAATGTACTTAAATAAATCATATATAAAGAAATAAAAAAATAAAAAATGTTTTTATAAATTAGGATGGAGAAATATTAATGTATGTAAAGAAATCTTATATAAAGAAATGACAAATTTTAGAAAAATATTTTTATAAATAAGGATGAGAGATAATATTTTACTACAATAAAACATTTAATTAGAGATTAAAACTATTTAATTACTATATTGACTAAATTAGATATTATTTTTACACCTAAAAAAAATATTAATATTTAAATTAGTTTCTATTATTTATAAATAATTTTTAAATTAATATTTAATTAATTATCAATGTTTTAGATACTAAATTTAGAATCTAAATAATTTGTAGCTAAAACATAGATAGTTAATTAGATATCAATTTAAAAATTATTTATCAATAATAAAAACTAATTGGCATTCACACAAAGGTTTGCATATATGTTTTATGTGTACTCTTTGTGAAAAGCAAGAAGAATCTCTTCAGCATTTATTTTTTGAATATCCTAATGCATTGTATATTTGGAGTTGGGTTCGACAAATTTTCCTTAATTATCATTTCTCTAATGTGGATGATCTCCTTTCTTTTATTAAGAGTGGTGGTAGTCCTTTAGTTAATTTGATTAAACTTGTTGTGATAACCTTTTCTATTTGGATGATATGGCGTATGAGAAATTATGCTAGATTTCAGGTTAAAATTGTTTTTTCCAGGGCTATTTACACCATTAAAGATTTCAATTGCCTAGTGGGTAATTTATTTAGAAGCTTTGTGAGGAATGATATGTTTGATTTCAATGTGCTTATGTTCTTTAATATAATACTCATAGTGACAAAGTTTTTTTATCATTTTCCTGTTAGATGAGAGTTTCCTTCACCAGGTTGGGTTAAAATTAATATTGATGGTGTTGCTAGGGGTTATCCTGGTCTTGTTGTTTGTGGTGGTATTTTTTATGGGAGTATGAGGGAGTTTATTGTTGGTTTCTCTACTTTCCTTGATATTGTTGCTGAGTTTTATGGAATTATACATGTCATTGAAGAAACTCGAAAGATGGGTCTTACTAGTTTATGGCTTGATTGTGATTTCTACCTTGGTTTGTGCTGCATTTACGATTAGTACTAATGTTCCTTGGATTCTTCGTAATAGATGGAACACTTGTCTTAATTACTGTGGGAAAATCAGGTTTAAGATTTCTCACATTTTTTCGTGAAGGGAATGCATGTGTTGACAAACTTGCTAACTTATGGTTTATTCATAAAGAACAATTTTATTGGTATAATAGACTTTCATATAGTCTTTTCTTATAATTCTTTATTAATATGTATAGATTACCTAAGTATTGTTTTTGTTAGATTTTTTATATATGTATTTTGGTTTAGTTCCCTCATATATTTTTTTTCTTTTTTTAAATATTTTTTTTCATATGGTAATAGATGAGTATTGTTAGTTGAGGTGTTAGCCTAACTGAGTGTTAAGTTTTATAATGATGTTTAACATGAAAGTTTTTATAAAAAAAATTAATTTAGATATCAATACTTTTATAAATTCTAAAATAGTATAAAATTTAGTCAATATAATAATTAATAATGTTTAGTTTTTAAAATTAATTTTTATATAATAATTTTCTAGTAGTATTTTTAAAAGAGGAAAATAAAAATATGATAGAATTAATTTATTTACTTATAACCTAAAATTAACCTACAAATAAGTTAAAATAAATATTAGAAAAGTTAATAGAAATTAACTTTTACGGCTAAAGTCATACAAAGTGTAATGGTGAATTTAGTGATAATAACTTGAAAATGTTATTACATTTTCAAAAAATAAAGTAAACAATTGAATGAGTAGAGTTTGTTACATTGAAAAAGAAGAAGAGAGAGAGAATATTAAATTTGTAATTACAGCATTTGAATTTGACCAGTAAGCACCGAGAAACTAGACGGAGGAGTGGAGAAGCTAACACAGAAGACGATAAATAAGAAACCAGAATGCTTTGGCAATGGTGAAAAAGTAACATAAAAAGATGGGAAGGTGTAGTCAAACGTCTGTATATCTTGTCAGAGATAAGAGAGATGAACGGTTCAGATTAGTTCCGTTTCCCAAAAATTGGTGAGTTTCACAGAGAGATGAGACATGTTGAAGAGGAAGAACTTCGCTTCTGCCTATTCATTAATATTCTTCAACCTACGCCTCATGCCACGTGTTCTTCATCATGTCTCTTCAAATTTTTTATTTTTAAAACACATAAAAATATTTACTTTACAGTAGAAATGGGTAATAGAAATACTAAATTATAGAGGTGAAATTTAGGTTTATTTATATATTATAAAATATATATTTTTTAATAATAATGTATATGTAATTAAAAAGAAGAATGAAGAAAAGAAGATTTGGCTTAAAAAAAGAGAAGAAGTTTTGAAAATGTGTGGTCCGTTGGTAATGAAAGTTGGTGTGGAGAAGAGTGAAGAAATGTGGGTCCCAGAATAAAATTTGAAAATAAAAAGATATTGCAATCAAACATGATTTGAAGAAAGGAAGAAAGGGCCTAACCAACTGCACATGCAGCTGCTACCTTAGCAGCGTGAAAGGACTCACATATCGCTATCACTCTGACAAATGCCACACACCTTGATTCGCGTATGTATTCTTTGTTTGGTACAACTGCTAAATATTTTCCCTTCTAAAACATTATCATGCCTTTGAATTTCTGTCTCAAATCCTCGTTTTTCTTTCCCATAGCTACTCCTTCTTAATTATAAGTGGGGCTATGTTTAATGTCATACATTCTTGTTTCTTCCTCTATTTTCTCTTCTTCTCTTTATTCCATTTTCTTAATTCTTTTGGCATTACAATTTGTTCTCTTCTTTAGAAAGATACTTTTTTTAAAAATTTAAAAAGTGGGTATAATTCAAACACATCTCATGAATAACAGAATATTTTACTTATTAACTTTTTATTTATCTGGTAAACAGTACAAAACAACTAGTGACATATGAGAACTTACTTATTAACTCTAACATAAATAGAAAAAAATGTTAGGAGATAAGTTAAATAAATAATTGAGAAATAATGTGAATAGAATGGCACTACAAATAAAATAAAATTAAAAAAATATTAGAGAATATGAGTCTTTTAATCATGCAATAAAACTGTAGAAAACGTTTTATTAGATTATAAAGAGCAAATAAAATCTAGTTACCTATACTTATTTATCAATGAGCTAAGTTAAACAATGAGAATAAATCTAAATAAGATTATGTATTAAAATGCTAATGTAAAGTATATTATAACTCTAATTTCTAACAACTAAACTATAAATTAAGATTAATCAATGGTAATTGAATTGAAAATATCAAAGGATAAAGTCACTCAAATTAAAATTGTGGGTTAAGTATGTATTTATATTTAAATTGCATCTTGAAAATGAAAATATCATAGACTTGACAAGGTTTCAATTCGTGTATTGAACTATATATAGTCTTAAATAAACTTTTAGAGCTTGGTATAATAGATTCAACAATTTTCTTTTGAAAAATGAATTTAAAAGGAGAAAGGTTGACACCACTTTGTTTACAAATGAACACAACAAAGATCTTATTATAATACATGTTTATGTAGATGTCATTATATTTGGTGTTGTTGACGAATCCATTTTCAAGAAATTCTCTAAGATAATGCAAGGTAAATTCGATATGAGTATGATAGAAAAAATTAAATTTTTTCTTGGACTTTAAATCAGATAAAAAGAGAAAAACATCATAATCCATTGAGAAAATGATGAGAAAGTTCAACATGTCATGTGTAGCTTGAAAAGTCCCATGCATGCATTTGAAGCACTTACAAAGGATGCAACATGGTAAGAATATAGATCAAATAATCCACCAAGATATGATCATATCTCTCTTGTATTTTATTCTTAGCAAGATAGGAAATATGATTAATGTTTGTGCATAAGTTTTTTTCCCCAAACTTAAGTAATTCTACTTGAAAGACAACAAAGAAACTTCTTTAAAAGGGATAACTTATTTTGATTTTGAGCAAAATAAATCATGAACATTGATGATGTTAAATATTGTTAGCACTAGTAGAATCTGGTAAAACTCTGGACCATGAAAAATATATTTGTCAAACCTAAAGCAAATCTTGAGTGTTACATATAAGAGTCAAGTATCTAGTAAAGGATCTCTCTAGTGTTTAAAAGGACACATATAAGTATAATGATAACACTAGTGAAATCAAATTATGAAAGGACCCTATTCAATAGTCAATAGCTGAGTATATGAAAGTGAAATACTACTTGGTATGTGATTATGTGCAATACATCATCCTCAAACTTAAAATATGTTCTGACGAATCACAAATGAACCGTTGAACTTTATAAATGCTTAGTATGCTAAAATATATATAGATGAGACGGATTCATCTAAATAATATAACATATTTTGTGCTAAAAAATGATCAAACAATTGCATTGTTTGCATAGTCCAAGTGATATTTGTAAGAATGAGTCGAACTAAGGTTGACTTCTCTTCCTACGTCTAAATAAGATGATAACAATTTTAAAAGGTGATTTAGATGAAAAGACAAGTGCCTTAATGCACAATTTTCAAGGCGGTCGAAAAAGAAGAAATGTCAAAACTTTAAAAAAGGACTAAGACATCAAAAAATGAGCAAGGGAAAATACATTCTTCTATAAATAAAGGATATTTGTTCATCTTCGATACATAATTCACCCTCTCCACTAATTTTTTTCTTTCATTATCTATGTTTTTTTTTCTTCTATTTTTCTTTCTCAAAATGTTTAATCCTAAGGAACTCCTAAAAAACTCTAATAGGTGGATACCTTGACTACTCTTAGCCTCTATCTCATATCTACATCATCGACAACCTTGTTCACCCTTTTATTGATGTTGCTTTAAAAGGAAGAGAAATAATGAATAGTCCAAGGTGAGAAAAAGCAAGGAATGGGAGTCTAAAACAATAGGGGAAATATGTCAAGGTGGAACGTCATGTTAACAAAAGAACTAAGCAAAATCTTTCTATTTTTCTATGCTCAATTCTCCAATATCTTTGTTGTACTTGATAATATCGAATTGCTCTATAATGTTATATGGATATATAAGTTAGATATATTCCAAATTAATGAGAATTTAGTACTTTGTTTTTGAAAGTTTGATAACCCATCAAACTCATGCTTCATGCATTTTCTATAAAAAATTGTACGGGAGTTAAAAAATGTTTAAGAAAACTTGATCTGTTGAACATGTTTCCTAAAAAAATATCATGTTTTAACTTTAGTATTTTAAGCCCCATCAAAAAAGGAAGATTGTTAAGGAAAAATCTAACACCCTATAATTTTGAATAAATATTGAAAACACCCAAGTTCAAATACGATCATGCAAAATGCAAGTGTCTGTAAGACGATTGATGTTCAATAATAGATCATGTAAAATGCAAGTGTTGTGTCTAACAGATGAAACAACATTGTGTTGTATTTCCTTACATCTGATAAAATGTTCATATAAATTATATCATACATTTATAAAAATCATAGATACGTAAATATAACATTGCACCATTTGTATATATATACACACATATTTGTGTGTGCATTATGTGTGTGCATGTGCGTGCATATTTGTTAATTGGATGTAGCAAATGTGCATAATCCTTGTTTACCAAAGAGATAAATTAAAGAGGTGAGCCAAAGTCAACATCAAATGATCTCTTTGGAAAAGAGTTAAAGTAACTTTCTTCACCCACTTCCTGTTACAAAGAACATTTCAACTTTGATTGAGCTCTATGTCTTGAATGGTGTGCACTTTTACCATGAATTGGTGCAAAAGGTTATGTTAGTTAAGGAGATGAGCATTGTTAGTGATCAAGGATGTCGCGTCAAGATGAAGTGCATTAAATGTAATAATTATATTTAAGTTCGATAGACGTAGAAATGACATAAAAAAAAGTTGAAGTTGTTTAATGGATAGAAATGGACTCTCAATGATTGTCTTATTCTAGCACCTATATAAAGCCTTCAATCAAAAAGAAGAAAAAGAGTTGAGGTTGCATTGTGCTGAAATGTTATCTAGATATTGAGCAAATATTGAGCAATCCTAAAGCTTTAGAAAGAGATTACAGAGGTGAGAGAAAAAAATCTACCATATCCATGGATCAAAATATTCCATTAGAAGAACACTAAAAGTGTTCATTCAGTCACTTGGGAAAGTGAACCTTCATTTTGTATTCGTCGAAAGATGTAACCCCTCCCTAGAGTGCTCAACAATCTAAACTAAAAGAGAAAGCTCAAATTCTTTTATCTGTTGAGAGATGTAAACATTCTCTAGTAATCAGACTAAATGATCAAACAACCATTCAAACCTTTACCATTTTTAGGTTAGTTAATGTTGAACCAAGTGGTATTCAAGCTTTGAAGAATCCAAACCCTTTGAAGGATGTTGAAGCCTTGGCTGTGCTTGATGTTGCTGTGCTGGTTTAGTTTAGTTCTGGGGTAGTTTGAGTGTTGTAATCCACCCTTTGATTAAATCTAAAGCATAGACATTCTTAATCTTTGTGAAAGTAAAATGTTTTCAAACTAAGTTAAAACAACCGATTGTTTATACTTAGGTGTTTTGAGAAAAAGATTGAAAACTGTTTTTCAAATGGTTGAACTGTTAAGAACCAAAACAACCGATTGATTCGAGGAAACAACCGATTGCTTGTTTTGGGACCATAACAAAAAAACTGTTTTATCTTTGACTGAGTTTTAAATGATTTAACTGCTTACGCTCCAGTCATTAAATGCTTTGACCAATCTTTTAATGCAATTTAAGAGTTTGTTAAGATTTGATAACAAACTACATCTTTGAATAAATTCAAAATAACAGATTTGAGTAACAATCTTTTGACAAGTTTTTGCTAAGAGTTTTTGAGTTTTTCAAAGAGCTGAGATTGCTAAGAGTTTGTGATTGATCAAAGTTTGTGGAATAGGATTCTGCTTGTATTGATTTCAGATTATCTTCTGTA